>ERZ1066135.623-NODE-623-length-17367-cov-7.456042_pt1 | contig 17367 bp, 14 predicted proteins | sample MGYA00382782_ERZ1066135 | MGnify/ENA primary metagenome ERZ1066135 (study PRJEB33369, sample SAMEA5778365) | biofilm metagenome | biome: Industrial cooling water; feature: Water cooling tower basin; material: Biofilm | place: United Arab Emirates | collected...
ATCCCGTCATGCGGCGAAACCTAGCGCCGCGGCTCCGCGACGATCGTGAACGCCGCGCGGCGCATCGTCCGCTGCCGCGTGACCTGGTCCAGGACCTCCAGCGTCAGCTCGTAGGTCCCCGGTGGCGTGCCCGACAGGTTGAGCCCGATCTGCTCGACGATCGTCGCGCGGTGCGCCACCCGCCGCGTGTAGCGCACGTCCACACGGCTCGACCCGCGATCGATGCCCACCCGCGCGCCCAGCGCGCCAAAGGTGTTCGCCAGCACCCGCGCCACCCGTCCTTCGGCCGGCCGGATCGAGATCCGCACCTCGTAGGCCGCCGAGCCCTCGCGCGCGCCGAGGTCGTAGGCCTCCCAGACCAAGGCGAAGCGCCCGCCCGCCACCTGCGGCGCGATCGGCGTCACGCCCAGTGCGTCCCAGCGCGCGGCGTCCGTCACGGTCGTCGGGCCCTCGGCGAACAGCAGATCGCTCAGCCCAAAGCCACGGAACGCGAAGCCGTCGCGCTCCTCGCGGATCCGCACCGGCGCGAAGGCCCGCGCCGCCAGCCGCGCGGTCTCGGCCGTCGCCTCGGTGCGGAAGAAGTAGTCGCCGACCCCCATGCGCTGCCGCCAACTGCGGTGGGCCGATCGTGCGGCCAGCACCGAGTCGTGCCACACCGGCTCCAGGTTCGCCCTCAGCAACCAGGCGTCGCTCCGCACCGCGGTGCGCACGTCCGCCACCCGCCCGATCGCCTCGACGTCCGGCCGCGCCGTCAGCACCACCTCGGCCGTGTCGCCGCCGCCCCGGAACCGCGTCACGCCCACCGGCATCGAGTCGATGCGCACCGTCGCGATGTTGTCCCAGCGCGCCGGCATCGAGTCCACGACCTGCGCCACCGCCCAGGGCGAGATATGCCGGTAGGTGCCAAAGGTCGGCGCACCCACGAACCAGAACTGCAGCCGCGCGTAGTCGTACACCCAGATCTTGACGAGGTCCGAGCCGATCCCGTCGGCCTTGCTCGTGGTCTGGATGTCGGGCGGCCCGTAGCGGATGTAGATGTCGCCGCGGTCGGTATCGGCCCCACGGGCCCGCATCTCGTCCACCGTCCAGCGCAGCTCGGCGAAGGCCACGCGGGCGAGGAACTCGGTGCGCGGCTGCTCCTCCTGCCGCGACCAGAGCGGGTCCACCGCAAGCCAGAACGTATTGCCCGCCGCCGCCCTCGCGCTGTCGTTCAAGGCGACCACGCGCGTGGAATCCGCCGGGCGCAGCAACCGCTCGAAGCGGTCCAGCCGCCCCCGTTCTTCGGCCGTCATGTACATCGTGGCCGAGTCGAAGGCGGCGACGGCCACACGGTCATCGCCAAGCCGGTGGGAGGCGAGGCCGAGCGACATCCAGGCCCAGGTGTGCCGCGGTTCCTCGCGCAGGCGGTCGCGCGACAGCGTCCGCAGCTCGGACCAGCGCTCGCGCTCCGCGTAGAGCATCGCGAGGTGCCGGAACGCGCGCAGCGACGTCGGGGCCACGCGGTACGCCTCACGAAAGTGGTCCTCGGCGCGGATGTAGTCGGCCTCCCCGCCGAAGCCACCGCGCGTCCGCGTATAGATCGCATGGCGGATCGAGTCGCGCGCCCAGCGCAAGGTCTGCCGCGTGTACGGCACGCGTCGCGAGCCCGAGTCGGGGTCCCAGGCGCGTGCGCTGTTGAACGCCGAGTCGCGCATGAGGTTCTGCGCGATGGCCTGCGCTTCCATGCCGAACACCGACTCGTACGGCGGGAACGCGTGGATCTCGTAGCGCAGCCAGTAGGTGCGACCGACCTCCACCGCTGCTTCCGAATGCATCGCTGGGTCATTGCCCAGTCGCGCCGCCGCGAGGGCCCGCTCGAACAGATCGTAGGCCTGGATGCGGGTGAAGATCATCCCCGACGACTTGTGCAGTTGGCCCAACGTCATCGCGATGCCAGCGTCGTTGGGGGCCAGCGCCACCGCGATCCGCAGGGAGGTGTCGGCCATACGGCGCAGCAAGGTCCAGTCCACCCCTTTGATGCTGCCCTCGCCGTACTGGTCCCGCTCCGACAGCGACCACGCGGCGACACCGCGACGCAGCCACAGCTGCGCGTCGTTGGGGGTCGCCTTGAGCAGCGTGTCGAGTCGCCGGATGACCGCCAACGACTCGGCCGCCGCGGCCGCCGTCATCGTGTCCGCGCCCGGCGGACGCTGCGCGCGCAGCGCGCCCGCCGCAGCAAGCAGCGCGAGCAGCGTGGTCAGCGCCCCGCACCTCACACGATGCACATCGCGTCTCCGTACGAGTAGAACCGGTACCCCTCGGCCACCGCCGTCGCGTAGGCGTCCATGGTCAGGTCATACCCCGCAAAGGCCGCGACGAGCATCAGCAGCGTGGACTTGGGCAGGTGGAAGTTCGTGATCAAGTGGTCCGCGCCCCGTACCGTATACGGCGGCCGGATGAAGATGTTGGTCGATCCGCTGCGCGCCCCGAACGCCCCCGACGCATCGACCGTGCTCTCAAGCACCCGGAGCGCCGTGGTCCCCACCGCCCACACTGCGCCGCCGCGGGCGCGGGTCGCGGTCAGCGCGTCGGCCGTGGCGGGGCTCAGGGTGAAGCGCTCGTGGTGCATCACGTGTTCCGCGGGGTCCTCCGCCTCGACGGGCTTGAAGGTGCCCGCCCCCACGTGCAGCAGCACGGTCTCCCAGGCCACTCCGCGCGCGCGCAGGGCGTCGATCACCTCGGGGGTGAAGTGCAGGCCGGCCGTCGGCGCGGCCACCGACCCGGCCTCGTCGGCGTACACCGTCTGGTAGCGGGTGGCATCCTCCGCGCGGTCGCTGCGGGCGATGTACGGCGGCAGCGGGATGTGTCCGTGGCGCTCGAGCACCTCGTCCACCGACGCCGCCGCGTCGACACGCACCAGCCGTGTGCCGTCGTCCGTCGCGTCCTCGATCACCACGTGCACGTCGGCCGCCACACGGACGCGGTGCCCCGGCTTCATCCGCGCCGACGGTCGCACCAGGGCTTCCCAGCGCTCGCCCTCGCGCGGGTGCAACAGCAGCACCTCGGCCTGCCCACCGCCCTCGCGCGTGCCGAGCAGGCGCGCCTTGAGCACACGCGAGCGGTTCACGACCACGGTGTCCCCGGCGGGGATCACTCCCGGCAGATCCCGGAATTGCGCGTGACTGATGCGTCCGGTCGATCGCTCGACGATCAGCAGTCGGCTCGCATCGCGCTCCGCCGCCGGGGTCTGCGCGATGAGCTCCGGCGGCAACACGAAGTCGTAGTCCGCCGTACGCAGACCGCGACCGGCGCCCGCATCACTCATGGCGCGGTCGGCGCCCGCATCAGCGCAGCACCAGCTCGCTGCTGCGGGCGCGGCGGAGTCCGGTCACGGTGTCGGTGATCTCGACGGTCAGGCGATACTCCCCCGGCGGTGAATCGCTGAGCGACAGCGTGAACTGGTCCAGGAGGATCTCGCGCGCCGCCTCCGAGCGGTGGAACGCCACGCGCACATCGCCCTGTTCGGAGCGCGCCGAGCCCCGCGCCCCGCTGAGCATCTGGATGGCGATGCGCGCCGCCTGGGCCAGTCCGCCGCGGCGGACGATCCGCTCCAGGCGCACCTCGACGTCGAGCTCATGCCGTCCATCGACCGCGCCCGCCTCGTACAGCTCCCACAGCAGGTGCAGTGGCCGGCGTCGGTCGTGCTCGCCGGGCACGGGGCGCAGGTCAAGCTCGTTCCACCGGTCGGCGTCCCGCCGCCGCGACGGGGCCTCGCTCAGGAGCAGGTCACTCATGCCGAAGCCACGGGTCATGAAGCCGGCCGTTTCGTCGGGGCCGGTCGCGATCGCGCGGGCCGCGCGGGCCGCACGCGTCGAGCCCACATGCGTCCCCTCGCCGCGCATCACGTAAGTGCCCTCGGGCACCGTGGCGCGATACAGCACGTAGCCGTCCGTCCCCTGCAGCTTGGTAGAGTCGCGAGCCAGCGTGTCGCCGCCCGGCTGCATGATCCACCAGTGGGCCGTGGTCTCACCGCGCAGGATGGCGTCGGCCTCGATGCGCTGCACGGGCACGCGCGCCGCGTAGATCACGTCGACCCCGTCCTCTCCGCGAAAGCGCGCCGCTTGCGTCGGCAACGAGTCGATCCGGTGCTGCACGATGTTCGACCAGCGCACCGGCACGTCGCGCATGAGCTCGAGCGTGCCCGGGTGCCGATCCTTGTCGAACGGCAGGTCCTCGAGGCCGAAGAACCACGCGTCCAGATTCACCCGGCCGTACTGGGCGCTCTCGAGGGCGCTCGCCGTCCAGCGCCAGTGGCTGACCAGGAACGCCTCGCCCAGCTCTGGGCGCGAGGGGTCGCCACGCTGCGTGATGATCTCGCGCGGTGGACCCCAGCGCACCAGCATCTCGCCACGATCAGTCTCGGCGCCCAAGATCTCGATGTCCGAGAAGCTCAGCCGCAGCTCCGCTTGCACCAGCCGAGCGAGGAACTCCGTGCGCGGCTCATCGCCGATCACGGACCACAGCGGATCGGCCAGCAACCAATACAGCGACGCACGTTCCCGCTGCCGTTCCGGCGGCATGGCGTTGAAGGCCGCCGTGTCGTTGATCGGCAGGATGCGCTGCAGTCGGTCCAGCCGCGCGCGATCCGCCGGCGGCAGCAACGACATCCCGCGCTCCAACAGGCGCGCGGCCTCGGCGAAGTCATCGAGGCGTTGCGCGGCAAGCCCACCGGCGAGATAGCCCCAGGGATCCTCCGGCGACAGGCGCATCACGTTGCCCGCGGCGGTGCGCAGTTCGCTCCACCGCCGGCGCTCCACCAGCGGCCCCGCCGCGTCGCGGAGCAGGGTCGCGGACCCGGGCAAATGCCGCATCGCCTCCTCGAAGGCGCGTTCGGCGGCCAGGAAGTGGGACTCGCCGGCCTCGTCGCTGCGCGATGCCTTCCCGGCATCTCCCGCGCGCTGGTTCTGGAGGATCGTGAAGTCCATCGCCGAGACCGTCGCGGGCGAGGCGTCGCCCGGCACACCCACCACGCGGTCAGCGAAGGACTGATACAAACGCCACTCGATGCGTCCGAGGGCGTGCGCGGTGAGGCCGATCATCCGGGGATCGCCGGACTGCTCAGCGCTGCCGCGCATGGTCTGGTACAGATTGCGCGCGGCCGTGCGATTGAACACGCCGAAGGTCGACGCCAAGTACTGACCGGCCGCGATCCCGTAGTGTACGCTGTCGGGCCTGAGCAGCGCCGCGAGCCGCAGGGAGGTGTCGGCCATGTGGCCCAGCGCCTGCCAGCTCAACCCGGAGACCGGCGGCGGCACCTGCGCGCGTCGCGACAGCCCCCACGCCAGCATCCCGCGACGATACATCAGCTCGGCGCGCTGCACCCCGTCGCTGCGGCGGGCCGAGTCCGTCAGCGCGGCGAGGACCGCGAGCGAGTCTGGTACGGCCGCGGACGCGATGTCTCGCGAGGGCAGCTGCGCGTGTGCCCGCACGCCGACGCCCGCGGTCGCCAGCGCGGTCAACATCGCGACGCCGAGCAGCCGGCATGCGAGGCGGGAGTGGGCGGGTCGTCCCATGAAGCGACGATACCACCCGCCGCACCGCCACGCCAGAGCGAAGCCCCAACGCGCGATGTCAGGCACCGGGCAGCGCTCGACGGTCACGCCCGTCGATGTGTCCGCAACGGCCAGTGTGACGACGAAGCGCTCATCGTGAGCGCCGCGCACCGGCCCAGTCGCGCGGCGATCAGCCGCCGAACAGCTCGGGCTGCGCGCCGCGCTGCGGCGGTGGGGTGAAGCCCAGGTGCCGGTACGCGGCCGGTGTCGCCATGCGGCCCCGCGCGGTGCGATGGATGAACCCGCTCTGCACGAGGAAGGGCTCGTAGGCCTCCTCCAGCGTGCTCGCATCCTCGCCGATCGCGGCGGCCAGCGAGGCGATGCCTACGGGCCCGCCGTCGAACTTCTCGACGATCGTGCGCAGGATGCGCACGTCGAGGTCATCAAGGCCGAACGGATCAACTTCGAGCATCTTCAGCGCCTCGCGGGCGACATCGCCGCTGATGCGTCCGTCCGCGCGCACCTGCGCGTAGTCGCGCACGCGCCGCAGCAAGCGGATGGCGATGCGCGGCGTCCCACGCGACCGGCGCGCGACCTCCTGCGCGCCATCGGGCGACAGCTCCACATTGAGCACATCGCCCGTGCGCCGCACCACCTGCTCGACCTCCTCCGGCGGGTAGAAGTCCAGCCGCAGCGCGATGCCGAAGCGCGCGCGCAAGGGCGCGGTCAGCAAGCCGAACCGCGTCGTCGCCCCGATCAACGTGAAGCGCTCGATCGGCATCGTGATCGTCGTCGCCTTGGGGCCCTCGCTGAGGCGGATGTCGATCTTGTAGTCCTCCATCGCGGGGTAGAGGAACTCCTCGATGATCGGACGCAGCCGGTGGATCTCGTCGATGAACAGGATGTCGCCCGCTCGCAGATTCGTCAGCGGACCGACCAGGTCGCCGGGCTTCTCCAGCGCCGGCCCCGACGTCGTGTGCAGATTCACGCCCAGCTCGCGCGCGATGAGCTCCGCCAGCGTCGTCTTGCCGAGCCCCGGTGGGCCGTGGAACAGCACATGGTCCAGCGGTTCGGCGCGCCCGAGCGCGGCGCGGATCGCGATGTCCAGCGATTCCTTCACCCGCGACTGACCGATGAACTCGGCGAGCCGCCGCGGACGCAGCGACAGCTCGACGACCGACTCCTCGCCGATCGCTTCGGGGGTGGTGATCTCGGTGCGCGTCATGGGCGGAATCTACCGTCCCTGCAGGGTCGCGAGCGCGCGCTTGATCAGGTCGGCCGGCGAGGCCCCGCGCGCCGCCTCGATGGCGGCGGCCACCGCCCGCTCGGCGTCGCTCTCGCCGTAGCCCAGCGCCACCAGCGCGCGCACCGCATCGCTGGCCCCGGCCCCGCGGGCCGGCTCACCCGCCGCAGGCGCCCAGGCCTTGAGCTTGTCGCCCAGCTCCACACAGAGCCGCTCCGCCGTCTTCTTGCCCACGCGCGGCACCCGCTGCAGGGTGGGTACATCGCGCGCGGTGATGGCCTGCACGAGGCGCGTGGGGGTGAGCGACGACAGCAACGACAGGGCCAGCGAGGGCCCCACGCCGCTCGCCGTGCGCAGCAGCTGGAACAGCGCACGGTCCGTCGCCGCCACGAAGCCGTACAACTCCCAGGCATCGTCGCGGATCACCAGCGCGGTGTGCAGCGTGACCGGTTCGCCCACGCGCGGCAACTGCTCGAACACCGAGAGCGGGATGTGCACCAGGTACGCGACGCCGCCCGCCGTCAGCAGTTCGACGCGGTCCAGTTCCCGCTCCAGCACGGTGCCCCGCAGCTGCGAGATCACAGCGGCCTGACCATGGGCAGGCGCGCCCCCAACAGGCAGGTCAGTGCGGCGGCGACCCCGTCGGCAGCGTCGGCCGGCGCGGGGGCCGACTTGAGGCGCAGGATCTTCGCGGTCATGAACTGCACCTGCTCCTTGGTCGCCACGCCCGTGCCCACCACCGCCTTCTTGATCGTCGCCGGCGAATACTCATGGATCGCCACACCCGCGTGCTGCGCGGCCAACAGGATCACACCGCGCGCATGGCCCAGCACCAGCGTGGTCCGCACATTCTTGTTGAGGAAGGCCTCTTCGACAGCGACCGCGTCGGGCCGATGCTGCGCGAGCAGCGCCTGGACGCCGTCGAAGATGGTCGCCAGCCGCGCGGCCAACGTGGCCGACGCGGCCGTCCGGATCACCCCGCATTCGATCAGCGTGGGCGTCGCCCCCTCGCGGCGAACGATGCCGTAGCCCGTCGTGGCCGTGCCCGGGTCGATCCCCAGTACGATCACGCGCGTCCGCTCAGGCCTCGGCCAGCTGCGAGAAGTCGATATCGAAGTTCGCGTCCACCTTCTGCACGTCGTCCAAGTCCTCGAGCGCCTCCAGCAACTTGAGCAGCTGCTCGGCCGCGTCGCCCTCGACCTTCACCGTGGTCTTGGGCACCCACACGATGGCCGCGTCGGTGGCCGTGATCCCGCGGGCCTCCAGCGCCGTCTTCACGGCGTGCAGGTCGGCCGGGTCCGTCGAGATCAGGAAGCGGTCATCTTCGCGCGAGAAATCCTCGGCGCCGCACTCCAGGGCGGCTTCCATCGTCGCATCCTCGTCGCGGCCGGCGGCCTCCACGTACATCTGGCCCTTGCGGTCGAACAGGAACGCGACGGAGTTGGTGCTGCCGAACGAGCCCCCGCCGCGCGAGAGCTTGAAGCGCACGTCGGCGACGGTGCGCGTGGGGTTGTCGGTGAGCGCCTGGATCATGATCGCCACCCCGCCCGGGCCGTAGGCCTCGTAGGTGACCTCCTGGTAATCGACGCCCTCGAGCTCGCCCGTGCCCTTCTTGATGGCACGCTCGATGTTGTCCTTGGGCATCGAGTTCCCCTTGGCCGCGTCGATGGCGGTGCGCAGGCGGGGGTTCCCGTCCGGATCACCGCCGCCGAACTTGGCGGCGACGGTGATCTCGCGGATCAACTTGGTGAAGAGGGCACCACGCTTGGCGTCAGTTGCCGCCTTGTAGTGCTTGATCTGCTTCCACTTGGAATGACCGGCCATCGGAGTGCTGTGGGCTGAGGGACAGCCTGCAATCTAACGCCGGGCCGCGACTACTTCAGGCGGAACGCGAGGCCCCCCTTGAAGCCGGAGAGGTCGGTGGAGCCCACCTGACTCTCGAGCGAGCCGCTCCCCACGCTCACACTGGGGAAGACGAGCAGCGGGCCCAGCGTGAGCCGCGTGCGGAGACCGATGTACGCGAGCGAGCCCGCACCGGTGCCGTCGATGCTCCAGCGGCGGGCCTCGACGTTGGGCTCGACGAACAGCGAGCCGAAGGTCATCCCGTAGCCCGCACTGATGTTCGAGATGCCCTCGGGCGGGGCGATGCCACCGATCTGCTCGCCCTCCATGCGCTGCAGGTGCCAGCCCGAGACGAAGAGCTGCCCGATGCCCAGCGGCATGTCGAGCGCCGCCTGCCCGATGATGCGGTCGCCGGTCGAGTAGGTCGTGGTCGCGGCGACGTCCTCGCCGAACGCCGAGTAGATGAGCCCGAGGACCACGCGTCCACCGAAGGCGAGCCGGTCCGCGCCGATGCGCACGCGGATCTCGTCGGCCGGCTGGAAGCGCAGCACATCGTCGGACTGCTGGAACGCGCCGAACTCCGTGGAGCGGCGGAAGCTGCCGCCGAGGCCGAGGTTCCACGAGCCCAGCGGCCGCGCGATGGCGATGCCCCCCGTCCCGGCGATGCCGTTGCCGTAGCTCGACACGGGCATCGCGAGGAAGTCGTTGCCGATCTGCCCGGCCGCGGCGATCGCGTCCTGCTCGACCTCGTACTGCCCGGTGGGCACGTTGAGGCCCGCCGTCAGCACCACCGCGTCCGTGCCGATGGTGTAGTTGAAGCGCAGTTGCGTGTCGGTGAGGCCGGTGATCTCACTGACGTTGTTGCCCGACTCGACCCGCGTGGTCGCGAACGCCGTCGCGACGTCGAAGGTGAGGCGTCCCGAGAGCGGCACGATCATCGCGATCGGGACCGCGCTCTGCGACACGGTGGTCTCGTTGGCGCCCTTGCCGAAGGTGTAGTTGGAGATCTGCGGCGAGATCCGCCACGCGGCGTCCCCGATCCCCTGTGCCCCTGCACCGGCTGGCAGGGCCAGCGCGAGTGCTCCCGCCGCGAGAACCGACTTCGCGATCATAGGCCTCCCGGCCGGCGAATGATGATGGTCACGGTGCCCGCGCGCGTCGACGGCTGATCGACCCCCGTCGTCTGCGTGGAGGCATCCCGGGTCGAGGTCCCCGTCTGCACGCCGATCAGGTCCGCGCCCGAGGGATTCACATCGGCCAAGGCCTGCTGCAGCGTCGAGCCGAGCAGGTCCGAGTTGATGACCACCGCCCCGGTCGTCGCGGCCTCGACCGTCTTGCCTTCCGAGCCCCCGGCCAGGCTGGCTTCGATGGTCGGGGTGGTGACCGTCGCACCGACCTGCGTCGAGCGCGCACTCTGCGCCGCGGCCGCGGCCGCCCCGAAGCCCGGGTCGAGCGCGCGGGCGTTGTCAAAGAAATTGCGGGCCTCATCGAGGCGGCCGGCGTCCGAGGCCACCAGGCCGCGGCTGTAGGCGAGGAAGGCCTGCACCGAGCGCGTTGGGCGTTGCTGGATCGCCTCGCGTTCGGCGGGGGACAACGTGATCCCCAGGCGCTCGATCACGCCTAGGACGATCTCCTTTTCGAGGTCGAACAAGCGCTCGAGCGAATTCTCCGCGTTGGCGGTCCCGGTCGCCTCGGAGGTCGCGACACTCACGACCGAGGCTGCGACCTGCAGCCGGTCCGAGCCGGTCTGCGTGATCGCGCCCTGCACGACGCTGCCCGCGGTCAGCAGCCGCCCGGAGCGCACCGCCGAGGCGGCCTCCACGCGGCCCGACTCCGAGAGCTTGATCTCGTCCATGAGCACCTGCACCCGCTCGCGCTCCAGCACCGTCAGCGCCTTGACCTTGGCGAAGTCGGTGACCATGAGGTCGACCATGCCGCGCTCGAGCGGGCGCAACGTGGTGTCCGCGCCGACGAAGCGCAGCGGCATCACCGCGATGGTGGTCTTGGGGCCGACCGTGTTGCCGAGCTCTTGTTCCCGCGCCACGGCGGCCTTGGCGGCCGCTTGGAGCTCGAGCCGCTCGACCGCCGCCAGCCGGTCCTGGACCAGCGTGCGCGTCTTGCGGGTCTTCCCGGTCGCGAGGTAGCTCGTGTAGGCGCGGCGCGCCGCGCCGAGGTCGTTCACCGCCTCGGCGGTGAGGCCGAGGTAGAGGGCCGCGAGGCCGTCGCGTGGATCCAGCGAGGTCGCCCGCGAGAGCGCCGTGCGCGCGTCGTCGTACCGCGCCGCTTTGTAATAGGCGATCCCGACGCGCCGCTGCGCCTCGGCGCTGTTCGGCGCCTTGTCGCGCCCCTGTTCGGCGACCGCGAGCGCGCGATCGGTCACCTGGCCCTGCACCGGGGCGGCTGCGCAGAGCGCGGCGGCCACTACCATCCAGTTCGTCGTGCGTCGCATCGGTTTCGTCTCCTAACGATCCGGGTCCAACAGATCTTCGAACCGCATCCACTGCTCGAAGAAATAGAGGTCCACATACCCTGTTGCGCCATTGCGGTGCTTGCGCACCAGCAGCTCGGTGGCACCCTCGATGCCGAGGCCAGGGTCGTACATGCCTTCACGATACAGCGCCAGCACGATATCCGCTGTGTCCTTCGTCGCACCCGCCGCACCGAAGTCGTCGAGTGTGGGGCGGCGGTCCGGGCGCCGCAGGTCGAGCCCGGGCAGCGGCGATGACACGATGACGCAGACCTCATGCTCAAGCGCGAGCCGCTTCAAATCGGCCACGATTCGCGCCATTAAGGAATCATCAACGCGCCCTTCATGCGCCAGTGCAGCGATCGGGTCGACAATCACCACCGACGCCCGGTCCGCAGAATCCCGCAAATACTGCGCAACGCCCTCCACCCCGCTCCGGCCTAGCGTCAGCACGATCGGCGCCCGGTCCCGGAGCCGCAGCGCCGCCGCGCCGACCGTCGCGCGTTGCAGCTCGTCCAGATCGCCGGAGCGCAGGGCCGCCACCGGCACCCGTCCCTCGATCGCCAACGCCCGCTCCAGCACGCGGTCCGCCGTCATCTCGCCCGACCACAGCAGCACCGTCTGCGTCGCCGACATCCGCAGGGCGAGCGCGAGCAGCAACGCCGACTTGCCGCTCCCCACATCGCCACCCACCACCACCAGGTCGCCGCGCCGCACGCCGCCGCCCAGCATCCGGTCCAGGCTCGGGAACCCGCTGACGATCGTGTCCACCGACGGCGCGCCGTCGGCCAGCGCATCGACGCGACGGATCAAACGCGACACAGGGGAGATGTCAGAGCGCGGCACGCTGGCGAAGATACGCCGTCCCGGGCCACAGGGCAAACGCTCAGCGGCGGGGCACCCCGCCCGACGGGCGAGCCAGCGCCGTGTACGGTGCCAGCTCGGCCCGCGCGGCCGGCGTCAGCAACTCGCTGGTCGCTGCCACCAGCTGCAGGAGTGCCTTGCGCACGCCACGCTCCTCGCCGGCGATCACGGCCTCGCAGACGCCCGTCGCCGCCGTCCGCACCTGGCGATCCGGACAGGAGGCCCGCAACCACTCGGCCGCGGCCTGCGCGCGCGTCGCCGCGACCACGAACAGGCCCTGCTCCCCGAGCATCGCCGCTGCGATCCGGGTCACCAGCAACAGCGCCACCACCGACTCGCGCCCCTGCCCCAGCGCCAAGCTGCCGCAGAGCCGCGCCAGCGCCGGGAACCGGAACGGCGTGCTCGCCAAGAGGTACTGGGGTCGGATATCGCTCGCCACAGCGCGAATCTCGCACCGCGCGCTGCCCGAGGCCAGCAGGCCGCCAGGCGGACCCGTCGCTACATTCCCTCTATGGCGCCACCGACCAAGTCAGTCCTCTGGGTGGACGACGAGGCGGAGCTGCTCGAGCCGCATCGGCTCATCCTCCGCGATCGCGGGTTCGACGTCCACATGGCGACCAACGCCGCGGACGCCGTCGAGCTCATCCGCCGTCGCCCCTTCGACCTGTTGCTGCTCGACGAGCAGATGCCCGGGACCCGCGGGCTCGCCGTCGTGCGCGACGTGCGCGAACTCGCCCCGACGCTGCCCGTCGTGATGGTCACCAAGAGCGAAGAGGACGCCACGCTCCGCGATGCGATCGGCCAGAGCGTCGCCGAGTACCTCGTGAAGCCGGTCACCCCGCGGCAAGTGCTCGCCGCCGTGACGCGCCTGCTCGACGGCCCCCAGATCCGCCAGCAAGCGCTCGCCCGCCGCTTCTCCGAGCGCTTCCGCGAGCTCGAGGGCCAGCGCACGCGGGACTTCGGATGGCGGGACTGGGTCGATCGGTATGTCGAGCTCACCCAGTGGGATATCGAACTCGCCACGGCGGAGGAGAACGGCTTGCGCGATGCACTCCGCGGCGTGTACCCCGCCATGCATCGCGACTTCGCCTCGTACGTCGGGCAGCACTACCCGGCCTGGGTCCACGACGGCGAGGTCGACCGGCCCCCGCTCTCGGTCGACGTCGTCGAGGAGTTCCTGCTGCCCGTGCTCGCCGGGCACCGCGCCGCACTGTTCGTCGTCATCGATTGCCTGCGCCTCGACCAGTGGCAGGTCCTCGCGCCCGTGCTCCAGGAGTGGTTCGACGTCGAGACCTCGCACTACTTCGCGCTGCTGCCCACCGCGACCCCCATCGCCCGCAATGCGCTGTTCAGCGGGCTCTACCCGGCCGAACTCGCCGAACGGCATCCCGACTGGGTCATCGATCACGAGGACGAGTCGCTCAACGCCCACGAGGCCGAGCTGCTCTCCGAGCAGCTGAAGGCCCTCGGCGTCGCGCATCCCGTCCGCTACCGCAAGATCACGGGCGAGCGCGAGGCCGAGGACCTCCTGCGCCACACGCACGACGCGATCGCGCCCGAGGGCGTGAGCGCCTTCGTCTTCAACTTCGTCGATCTGCTCACGCACGGGCGCTCGGAGTCGGCGATCCTGCGCGAGATCGCCCGCGACGAAGCCACGCTCCGTGAGCTCACCGTGCAGTGGTTCAAGCGCTCGCCGGCGCTCGCGGTGCTCCGCGAGGCGGCCCGCCGCAAGCTGCCGGTGCTCATCACCTCCGATCACGGCTCCATCCACTGCCAGACCCCGGCGACCGTCTTCGCCAAGCGCGATGCCACCCCCGCGCTGCGCTTCAAGTTCGGCGAAGGGGTGCGGGCCGAGCGCCCGGAACATGCGTTGCTCTTCGCCGACGAAGCGCACCTGGCGCTGCCGCGCCGCACGCCGGCCGCGGGCAATGTGCTGCTCGCCACCGGCGACACGTTCTTCGTGTATCCCACCAAGCTGCGCGAGTACCAGCACCGCTACCGCGGTGCGTTCCTCCACGGCGGGGTCTCGCCCGAGGAGTGCATCCTGCCCATCGCCCTGCTGACTCCCCGCCCGTAGATGGGGCCGTACCGCCGCCTCCTCGGCTTCCTCCGCCCGCACGGGCACTACCTCGCAGGCAACGTCACGGCCAACGTGACGGCCGCCGTGTTCGACGGCGTCGCCTTCGTCCTGCTCATCCCGTTCCTGAACGTCCTGTTCGGCACCGCCGAGCCCATCCCGGTGGGCAAGGGCTGGCTCACGGATCTGCTCTCGGCCCTGGTCGGACGCCTCATCATCCCCGGGGCGCCCGAGCGATCCTTGCTCGGCGTCATCCTGATCATCGTGCTGCTGGTGACGCTGAAGAACGCGTGCCTCTGGCTCGGCGGACAGTTCGGCGTCTCGCTCCAGGAGCGGATCACGCGCGATCTGCGCGATGTGGTGTTCCAGCACATGCAGCGGCTGCCGTTGGGCTGGTTCGCGAAGACCAAGGCCGGGCAGATCATCGCGCGCATCCTCAGCGACGCCGAACAGGCCAAGGCGGTGATCGCCGAGGTCGCCACCCGCACGGTGCAGAGCACGGCGCAGATCCTGGTGACCATCATCGTCCTGCTGCGCATGTCGCCGCGGTTGACGATGCTGGCGCTGATCATCGCGCCGATCATCTCCCTGCTGCTGCAGCCATTGCTGCGCCGGCTGCGCAAGGGGCACCGCGCCCTGCGGAACGACTACGGCGAGATCACCTCGGTGCTGCAGGAGGTGATCTCGGGCGTGCGCATCGTGAAGTCCTTCCGCGGTGAGGCGTACGAGGACGCGCGCTTCACGACCGCGAGTGGCAACTACACGCGAGGCATGGTCCGCATCGCCCGGCTGGCGCTGGTGTCCGGGCCCGTCACCGAGGTGCTCGGCACCATCGTCGCGGTCACCGTGCTGTGGTTCGGCGCGCAGGAGGTCTTCGCTGGCTCGCTCGGTGGGGCGACGCTCATCACTTTCATGGTCATGGTGATGCGCCTGCTGCCCCCGCTCAAGCAGCTGGCGCAGGCGCCGACCATCGCCCAGCAGTCGCTCGCCGCCGCCGAGCGGCTCTTCGAGGTGCTCGACGAACCCAGCGAGGCGCAGCGCGACCGGGGGACCCTCGTCGCCCCGGGGTTCCGCAGCGCCGTCGCCTTCGAGGAGGTCACCTTCGCCTACGAGGCCGACACGCCGGTGGTCAGCCAGGTCTCGTTCACCGCGCGGCGCGGCGACATGATCGCGCTGGTCGGCGCCAGCGGGGCAGGGAAGAGCACGCTGGTGGATCTGCTCCCGCGCTTCATCGAGCCTACGAGCGGCCGCATCACGCTCGACGGCGTCGATACCCGGGAGCTCACCCTGCCCTCGCTGCGGGCGCTGATCGGCATCGTCAGTCAGGACACCGTGCTCTTCAACGACACGGTGCGTGCGAACATCGCCTATGGTGCCGCGGCGCGGTACACCGACGCACAGGTCGAGGCGGCCGCGCGCGCGGCCAATGCGCACGGCTTCATCACCGAGTTGCCACAGGGCTACGACACCGTCCTCGGCGAGCGCGGCACACGGCTCTCGGGAGGGCAGCGACAGCGGCTGGCGATCGCCCGCGCCCTGCTCACGGACCCGCCGATCCTCATCCTCGACGAAGCCACCAGTGCGCTCGACACCGAGTCCGAGCGATTGGTCCAGGATGCGATCGACCGGCTGCTCGCCGGCCGCACCGTGTTCGTGATCGCGCATCGCCTGAGTACGGTCGTCGCCGCCACGCGCATCCTCGTGCTCGACCGTGGCCGCGTCGTCGAGGAGGGCACCCACGCGGAGCTGCTGGCCCGCGGGGGCCAGTACGCGCGCCTGCACGCGCTGCAGGGGGCGCCGGCATGAGTGCATCGGTGACCCTGATGGACCGCGCGCAGTACGCCGCGCTGCGGCTCTTGGTCATCGTGATGCGCCTCGTACCGTTCCGCGTGGCGGGGGCGGTCGGCGCTGTCGTCGGACGGCTCGGCTACGCGCCCTTCGGCATCCGCCGCAGCGTGGTCGACGCCCAGCTCGCCGCCGCGTTCCCGGAACTCGACGCGGCCGCGCGCCGCCGCATCGCCCGCGAGAGCTACGAGAACCTGGGCCGCGTCGCGATCGAGACCACGTTGGTGTCGGTGCTCCCCGCCGACCGCGTGCTGCGGCTCTTCGATGCGCCCACGGGGTGGGAGCACGTCGCGGACGCGCTCGCGGCCGGCCGCGGGCTGCTGCTCATCTCCGGCCACCTCGGCAACTGGGAGCTGGGGGCCGCGTATCTCGCCGCGCGTGGCGTCCCCATCGACGCGGTCGCGCGGCACATGAACAACCCGCTCATGGACGGCTATGTCGCCCGGTCCCGGCGCCGGCTGGGCGTCACGGTGCTCTTCGACGATGTCGCGGCGCCGCGCATCCCGCGCAGCGTCCGCGCCGGTCGTGCGGTCGCGCTGCTCGCCGATCAGGACGCCAAGGGCTTGGTCAGCACCTTCGTGCCGTTCTTCGGCCGTCTCGCGCGGACGCCGAAGGGGCCCGCCGTCTTCGCCCTGCGGCTCGGCGTTCCCGCGATCCTCGCCATGGTCGTCCGCGAGGCCACCGGGCAGTATCGTATGCACTTCGAGCCGGTGCCGGTGCGCGACACCGGCGACCGCGATCGGGACGTGGATGGCATCGTGACCGCGTACACCGCGCAGATGGAGGCCGTCATCCGCCGGTACCCCGGCCAATACCTCTGGCACCACAAGCGCTGGAAGCGCCGCCCGCCCGAGGCGCCGGCGGCCTGAGTCAGCCGGCGGTCACCGCGACGATCCCCACTTCGCGCGCCCCTTTGCGCACCAGGACCCAGCGGCCCCGCACGGCGGTGTCTGCCGGCAGTGTCACCGCGTCGGGCGACAACTTCACGCCATTGACGGTCACCGCGCCTTGCTGCACGAGCTTCTTCGCCTGCGAGCGTGACACGCCGAACAGCGCTTCGAGGAGCTCTGCGACGATCAACGCATCCGCCCCACGCGTGGCCGATGGGACCGCCGTGCACAGCGTCTCGTACACGGCGTCCGTGATCGACGCGGGGTCGGCCCGCTTGTCGAAGACCACGGCACTCGCCGCGCGCACCCGGGCATACTCGTCCGCGCCGTGCACCCAGGTCGTCACCTCGCGTGCGAGCACCTGCTGCGCCCGTCGCTCGTGCGGGGCGTCGGCATGTGAGGCCTCGAGCGCGAGCACCTCGTCGTCGGGCAACATCGTGAACAAGCGGAGCAGGGTCGGCAGATCCGCGTCGTCGGTGTTGATCCAGAACTGGTAGAACGCATAGCTCGAGGTCAGGGCGGGATCGAGATAGATGGCCCCGGCCTCGCTCTTGCCGAACTTCTTCCCGCTGGCCGTCGTGAGCAGCGGGAAGGTCATCCCATGCGCC
>ERZ1066135.624-NODE-624-length-17362-cov-5.600797_pt1 | contig 17362 bp, 8 predicted proteins | sample MGYA00382782_ERZ1066135 | MGnify/ENA primary metagenome ERZ1066135 (study PRJEB33369, sample SAMEA5778365) | biofilm metagenome | biome: Industrial cooling water; feature: Water cooling tower basin; material: Biofilm | place: United Arab Emirates | collected...
GAAAAGCTCCCGGCGATCGACCGAAACCTTTTCGCCGACCACCGCCCGAGACATGTCGCCGAAACAGTTAGCAAGCAGCTTACCCTTCAATTGGATCGCGGGAAGCAAAAGTTTACGGTTGACCGACCCGGATTGAAAAGCAAACAAGAACTGAAGAGTCGAAAGATTGTTGGCCGCCGAGAAGTTCTTGGGACCTAGTGATCGATCCGCGACAGCCAACTGCCAAATCTCAGCGGCTTTCGCTGGATCATCGGAAAGAAGGTAGGCAAGAGCGGTCTTATCAACGTTACTGGTATCAATGAACCAAAACAATGAGTGGTACAACCGATCCGAGGGCTGCTCGATCTTGCTGACCGCGGCACTGATGGTTTGCTCATTGCGTTGGGGCGACGGAAGTATTGGAAAATCCAGCTTCGAATCAACGGACTGGCCGACCTTGGCGTAAGCTTTAATTGTCGCAACCTGTTTTTGGATCTGCCGCTCAGATGAATTTGCGGCCAGACCCAGAAAATAAAACGGATTCGATGTAACTTGGTCCATACGTGGGCGGAAACTCGAAATTGTTCGAACCCGCTACCAGATCATGGCTTTCTCGATGACGATCCAGAAAGAAAGCTTCCGATTGGGAAGACGCCCTATTCCTTGAGCCGACGAATTCCCGAGAACTCGCCTGTCAAAAACGAAGCCACAGCCCTACCCCACCAAGACATGGGCCTTAGGCTACCTGATGATCGGTGAACCCCAAGCGGAAGGAACCGACCGGAAATTCAGATACAACTAGGACGGTCTGGTCGTAAAGGTTTCCGTATTCTACGCAATGTTAAGGGCAAGGGCAATACCCCAAATTGGTGACATCGCCCTTTTCCCGAAGGGTGATGGAAATGGCAAGACCAGTCGCGAGCGACCGGTTCAGATCGCGAATTGAACCTCTATAATGTGGAAATCAATCCTGTTCGAAACCGTGATTACGGAACTTTAGCGTGCGACTGTTCTCGGTGATGATCCGCACAATATTCTCGGGAAATCCTTCTTCGGTCTCGGCTTCAATCTCTAGAGCTATCTTCACCCTTGTTCCAACAAGACCCAACAAATGCGCGATGACCTCGTCGCCGATCTGCCCTGCATCACGAACTATCCGGGTTGGGTCGAGTTCAACCGAACCATGGAATCGCTTTGGATGAGCCGGTTTCGTCGATTCCCCAGATCCCAATTCGTCCGGTTCGGCGGCGGAATTGAGATCGCCGGAATGCATCGGTTTAGCCGCCTCCGATTTCTCACTGAGCCCGATTAGCTGCTGCTCTGCCTCGATCTGTTCACGTGCAACCCCCGGCCGAACAAGCAGGTATTCAGAGTGGTGGTCATCGAGAGAAATATTGCAACCCGCTTGGAGATTCCGATAACGCATCTTCTCTTCATCGAAGCTATCGGCGATCGCGAACGTGTCTGTCGTCCAACTGAGCGATGCTACGCCTCGCCTTATCGATTCGAGCAGAACCGACGGGTCCGCCAGTCGGGGTAGATATATGTACCGTGCGAAATGTTCAGCAAGCTGGCGTACAGAGACGCGATCATCAGCCCACAGCGGGATTTTGTCTAACTCCATTCTAAGCCGGGTCGGAGCGAAACTGGTGATCAAATATTCATCACTCTTGAGCTTTTTGCCGGCCCGAACTGCCAACGCATCCTGCCCAGCGAGCTTCATTGCCTGCCATTGAATCTCAGAACTCGGATCTTTCTGGACGGGAACCAAGACCCACTGATAGGTCTCGGGGATCCGAGCGGAAACAGTGCCATCCGCGGCATTCTTTTGCGTCTCAGCCTGCTTTACCTGGTTTGGAGCAAGATCGAGAGCCTCCCGATCGTCAAGAATTGACGCCCACGCCAAGTAGTTGCGGACCGCATCTTCAAGGTCCTGAAGCCTTGCCTTATCAGGCACGAGAAAGACAAGCGAGTTTCGATATAGACGCGGGGAATTACCTCGATTTTCGAGGATCGACCGTGCAGCGGCATAGGCGCTATTCCCGGGTTCTTTTGTGTAGGGATGCTCCGGGCTAAGTATGACAAGGCGCGTTTCAAGGTCGTCCGATACGTCCTGGCCAGAGGCCGGAAACGGGTGGACGCGGCGAAACTCTCCTCGCTCACGGAGATCGGCCTCAACCCGCCGTTTGAGCTCCATGAGGACCTTATCGGGATCGCGTTTTAGCTCCTCGCGCCGATCTTCGGCAAGCTTAGTAACGGTCGGCTGCGTTGAATACCAATAGCGTGTCCCGTCCTGGTAAAGGTATGTAGCCGAAGCACCTAGCCGTCGAAGTGCATCGCCAAAGATCGGGGCAGACTCACCCGGCGTGACACATCCAAGCTTTACGCGACGCTCCTCAAGTCCCTGATGAGCAACCCCAGCCGACGGTGCAGAACCGAGATAGATCGTCCGCGCAACGCGGCGGGCCGCATGAACCTTGCCAAGATTCGGCAACTCATTATCGAGCCGCATTGGCAAAGAATTTGGCCCATCGACGTCCTTCTCAATGATCGGAACCCAATTGTCGGAAAGGTAGCGTGTGAGCTCAAACCGGACACGCTGATCGTCGATCGGTATTGTGGCGGGCATGATGAGGGGACTATGGTCTCCCTTTTCCCAGAGGCTATGAATAACGGCGGCCATCAAACGGAGCACGCCACGGGTCCGTTGAAACTTTACGAGCGTGGACCAATCGCTGTAGAGACGGTCAAAGATCTCAGGATGGATCGGATACGCAGACTTGATTCGATTTTCGTAATCAGCTTGAGAGCATTCCGAAGGAAACTCCTGCTGTTGTGAGCGATAGAGGTCAGAAAAGGCTCGGGCGGCAACATCGCGGTTCTTATACTGATCTGCACTTAAAGGCTCGAAGAGCCTGCGGCGAACGATCTCGAAGCCCTCTTCGGCGGTAGCCGGCCGCCAAGAGGATTCGACGCGGCCCACGACATTCCTTAGACGATCAAGAGCTTCACGCCCGCGAATGCCGCCAACCTCGACATCATCGACCTGTGCATGCGGCGAGCCGGAAGTATCCGACGCCGGCAGCGAAATCACCAGAAGGCAGTTGCCCGCGAGCTTTGCCGACTCCGTCAATGCCTGGGCAAATGAAAACTGGGTCTCGAAGCTTCCACCGGGTAGATCGCTCTGGTCATGAAGCTGGCGGGCATAGGCCACCCATTCATCGATCAGGATCAAACTCGGCCCAAATTCGACAAGTAGTTCGCGGATCGCATCGCCCGGACTCGTTGCATTTTCATCGTCCTTTGCAATGCGGTCGTAAGCCTTCTTGCCACCGAGTTGATATGCGAGTTCACCCCAGAGGGTGTGCACGACCGTTCCATCAGCTTTGGTAACCGGGTTTCCAGGTGAGAGCTTGTTGCCTACCAAGACGACCCGTTTGGCTGTCGGGAGTTTTTCAACTCCTGCCTCTTTCATCACATCATCGACCCCCGGAAGATCGGTCGGCGGCGTGCCGGAGAAGAGATGATAAAGGGCAAGCATTGAGTGTGTCTTGCCGCCGCCAAAATTGGTTTGAAGTTGAATCACGGGATCGCCGCCCGCTCCGGTCAGCCGCTGCATGGCTCCGGTCAGAAGCATCTTGAGGCTTTCGGTCAGATATGTGCGGCGGAAGAACTCGACCGGTTCCCGGTATTCATCAGAGCCCTCGCCAATGTGCACCTGCCAGAGGTCGGCCGCAAACTCGGCCTGCTGATACCTGCCGCTCGCGACATCTTTATGCGGTGTTACGACCTCACGCCACGGCTTAACGGAGCCCGACGCTCCGGTCTCGACCAACGATCCGCCCGCTTTACGCTTTTCGCCCCGGACCTGCTCATCAAAACGGAGACGGAGCAGGTCCATCTTCATTTTTTCGATGGCCTCGGCCTCCGGGGCAGAAACGGCGGTCAAAAGCCTACTAGCTGAATCCATTACCCGGTAGGCATCATCGCTTGAGAAACTCTCCTGATGGGCCCATTTGTTTCGTTGATCTCGAAGCTCCGACACCAAGCTCCGTTCGGCAAAGCCAAGCGTGGTCTTGAAGATGGCATTCCAAGTATCCCACATCATCCGGAGCAGGCCGGCAACGTCCCACTCAGACGGCGGCTTATTTGCCAGTTTCGGGTCGTTAGTAAAGGGAGCGAGGATCTCGGCGGACACCCTGCCCTGCGAGAGTGCCGCCTGAAACTCACGGTCCACGTAAGGCCCGAGACCGGCCTTTAGCAGTTCCATCACTTTTCCTACGCGTTCGTGGTTCGTTATTGCCATTGCTGTTAAAGCTCCAGATCCTTGATCGAAAAGCGTGTGGGATCTTCGAGAAGGCTCTTGATCCTCACTTTAAGTGCTGGCATTTCGACGTTCGGATAAATAAATTCCTTTAGGTACTCTTCGATCTCATCGGGGTGATAATTCAATACGACCATCGCACAAAGCCCGTAGTAACAGATGTTCTCTTTGGCCGCAGGCAACAAACCGAAGAGGTTCGTCTCCATGATCCAATCCGGGATCGGTTCGAGAAGTTGTTTGTTATCATCTTCAGCGGCGACGGTCCATGTGTCGCAGATCAGGTCACTTCGAATTTTCGACGAAAATGGAACCAATTCGATACCGTTGTACAGAACGACGCGGCTCACACGGGTTCCGTTTCTTTCGCGAAGATTGTATGCACAATCGAGGATCAACTTCTCTGGCGATTCGAACCTGAAGCCGTTTCCCAAAACATCAAGAAGATAGGTCAGAGTATGCCGATCCTCTGCGTTGTGCCACGGTTTCGGGTTGTGGTCGAATTCATACAAGCCATACAGTATGCCCTCAAGTAACTGGCGTTCGTTTAGCTGGACACTTTCCTTGTTTTCCAGTTTTTCGGCATCCTTGCCAGATATGAAGAACGGCAACATACCCCGATAGCCCGGGACATAAAACCTCTGGGCGAGCGGTTCACCCGCCTGCTGCCAAACAATGCTGTACCGCTCCTTTTCCGGCATTCTGGTCTAGTAGCCCGCACAAAAGGGGCTGATCAATCCTCGCTTTGGGCAAGCTTTTCAAGCTCTGGGATCGCTGCTTGGCTTTTGATCTTGCTGAATCCCCATGCAAAGTTGCCTTGTTCCTGTTTGAGGTCGTGAAACCACTCCGTGTTCTTGTCTATCGGGATCATCGGATCGAACGTTCGGCCGGTCGTTCCGCTTATGCATGTTGCAAAGCCCTCATCTTCCCCCGAATCGATATGATCGATGAAGAACCAGGCGCAGAGGAAAAACTTTCGCGGTTTGCCATCTCCCGTCAGCAGCCAAACTCGGTCACCTACGACGTTGGAGACCCGTTTGTTGGTTAGGACGGCCAGTGCGGGATGCTCGCTGGCCGTGTAGCCCATCGCGTCTGGATTGTGGTAAACAACGAAGTCCCTCATTCTTGCTCCGTAAACTCGAAAGTCTGTACTGTACCGCCCGTCGAGGCTGTTTGTTGCTGAGCGAGGCGCATTATCTCGGGCCAGGATTGGACGAGGGCGTTGTAGGAGAGGGCCTCGGGGGCTCGCTTCTTGCGTTCGCAGAGGGTGTAGAGCCGGTAGCAGAGTTCGCGGGCGGTTTCGGCTCGGGCTCCTAGTTTTGCCACGATCGCGGCGGCGGCGGTTTCGCCGTCTTTTTCGAGTACGCGGATGAGCTGGTGGACCATGTCCCAGACGGTGAGGCGGCCGTCGCCTTCGGGCGTCCAGTCTTCCTCAAGTTCCTCGGGGCGAAAGAGGCGGACCTTGCCGGCCTTTGCTTCGAGAATCGGGCTGGTTCGCGGATCGGCCATTTCGGTGATCGAGGTCACTTTTGCTTTTGATAGCACTTCGGCCCGACCGTATTCGCCCGCCTCGAAGCCAAACTCCTCGAACCACGCGAGTGCCCAGCGGGTGTCTGCGTCGAAATCGCCTTCCTGCTCGGCCAGCACTTCGTCGAGCGTCTGGTTTATCAGCGCCAGGGCATCACGTACCGATAGCGGCTCGCCTTCGGCATCCAGCACCTTCTCATACCTCGTAAAAACCGCCATCCCCGGCCCGATCGCTGCCTGTGCCAGATCGACCGGAGCAATGTTACCGCGTTGAAGATAGCGAAGAGCCTCGGGAAGTTCGGATTTTAGTGCACTTATAAAGTCCCGCCGCGTGACGGTGAGAGCGTGTCCCAAGCGCTTCTGGCATACCAAAACTATGCTTGAAGCCAAAGCGTTCGCTTCTATGCCAATCATGCGAAACTCCTGTTCGCTTCTAAGCGGCCAAGTGCCAGTAATTGCAAAACCAGATTGAATTACAGCAGCAAGGAACGTGTCCCATCCTGTGTTCGTCGTTCCTTCCGCGTCACTATTTTCGGATTGCTTAACCGCATAATAAATCGTAACAGGGAATGCGGGATGTCCATTTTCAGCTACGCGTTGCATGGCTCTCGTCATTCCATTGAGGAAAAATCTCTCGGCATTTTCTTGCCCCTCGTGGCGATAGGGCGTAGCAACTAGTTCCTCATTTTTCGGTGTTTCAATTGTCGAAAAGCTGCCCGGAATTATAGACTTCAGGTTTCGTCGCAGCCAAACATAAAAGAAATCAGAAAGTTCCGCGTACGCTATGTTGTTGTAATATGGCGGATCCGTCGATACAACCGTCAGGCCAAAATCAGAACCTGTCGTCGCATCCTTCTGGAGCGCGACACCGTTGCCGAAGGCAGGTAGGGTCTTTAAACACTTCGATATAAAGGCAGTCGCGGGTACAAATCCCCCAACGGTATCCTCGAGTATCGCTGCTTCAGGATAGTCCCAAGTCATTCCGATTGCTTGTTTACCAAATAGATTCATTACTTTTTGGTTCCCAGGGACCCACCTGGTGCATGTATTTGAGAAATCCGCACAACGATCAACCCCAAACGCCAGGTAAACACAGACGGCGTCTGCATAATCGTTTGGGATATTCGGGATAGAGCCAAAACCGACATCAGGTATTTGTTCACGGATATTCGAATGCACTTTCGAAATCAATTCAGAAAGCGTAGAAAGTGCAACCAGTTGCCGGGGGGTAAATAACTTTCCATAGGTATCAAGACCGTAGATTGGAGTGTTAAAGTTCCGTGGATTATTCGGCAATGGTGTTTCTGGTGCCCAATTCGGAATTGCCTGTCGCGCAACGCTTTCCATGTCGGCTGAAGGATCAAGATATACTCGTCCTCGATCTCCTACTGCCACTATTGCCATTAATCGCTCACTGATTCGCCCTAAACGTCCTTCGCTACGAATATAGTCAAACGGAATAGGCGTGTTCGACATCAAGCACCGAAACGCTGAGTGACTTCCGCCGGTTTTAGTACCGCGGCGAGTCGAGGAGGGGTCGTCCGGCTTGCCGACACACACCTTAAATTCGTAGCCGCCCTTTTTCACCTGAGGCACCACGTAGGATTCCTTACCTGTTTTGTTCGCAAGCATGAAGTTCGACACAAGTGGAACATCAACCGTACTGAATGCAGGGTTCGGGCTCTTCACCGTCCGTGCCCATAGCCAGGCGATAACGGTTAGTTTCTTGCCAACATACTGTTTCAGGTCGGGGCGGACTTTGGCCATTTCCTCGGTGACCTCGACCTTTGGGTAAAGGTGGCCGATGCGTTTCTCCGCCTCGTCACGCATCCATTTGCCGTAGTAGCGGACGTCCTCGGCCAGGCCCTCGGCACCTCGCCAGACCTTCATCGCTTTTTCGGCCTCGGGCTTTGACTGCCATTCGGGGTTGACCGGCGGCATCCCGGCGAATTTCGGTGGGATCTCGATCATTGCCTTATTGATCAGCACCGCCACCGGGTTCAGGTCCGAAGCATAGGCCTCCAGCCCCAGCCGCTGAGCCTCAAGCGGCAACGCCCCGCCACCCGCAAACGGATCATGAAACGCCGGCAGCTTGTCGCGGTCGAACAGCTCCTTCGCACGGGGATGATCGGCATTATCCGCACAAGCCCGCCGCCAGCTCTGCCATATTTCAGCTCGCGCTTCTTCTAGTACTGTTTCGTTGGTCGTGTTTTCCCAAAGAACGAGCTTCTCGATTATCCTGAAAAGCCGGTCACGCTCCTGCTCACCAATAATATCGTCCAGCGTTGGCTCCGGCCCGGGATCCGGTGACTCGATCCCCGCCGCATCTGCCCTTTCTTTCGTTGCGGTCTGCTCCTCCCAGACCTTGTGCCGCTTCTTCAGCTCATTCTCTGCACGTCGCCGAAGCTTCGGGTCGCTCTTGAGCACATCGACATACTCCGAAGGGTCATCGACCATTTGCGAAAAGATCACCGCTCGCGCCGCCGCCAATGGCCGCCTAGCCCACCACAAATGCAGACCACGGGGATGCGGCCCGATGCCCGGCATCTTTTCATGAGCGGACGCCTTATTGATCGCATCCAGCGGCAACGCTACCTCTATGAGTTTCTTTCGTAACTTCATTGTTCTTGCAATTGTCCGAGCTTTTGGTGATCGATTCCCCGTTCTACCCGCTCAAGCTCGTTCCAGGTAAGGAAAAAATCCGCCCGTTCAAGATCTGTTCTAAATCGGGCAGCCTCGTACCCCTCGTGCATCAGGTCAACCAGGGCCGCTCCCCACAATCGTGTCAAAAGACGATACCGCTGCTCGGTCCGTTCTTGGTAATGTAGCGCAAGGCCCAAATACCCGAGAAAATCGGGAAAGCGGCAGCCGGCCGCGATCTCGCGAATATCGGCCGATGCACATATAAGATAGAGCTGCTCCCGGTGGATAAATGCTCTTCTGTCTCGCAAGCTCTCTGTAAGCCGCGGATCCGTATTCCTGATCACCTCGGGCGGAACCCAACGCTCACTTGAAGGACCTATTCCCCGAGCGACCTGTACGAGTCCCATTCGAAAATCCTCATGACCACAGGTTGTGCAAAACAGATCCCAGCACCAGCCGTTCTGATCGGCATAGATACACAGTGCCTCAAATGCATTGCTCATAACCGCTAAAGTCCCTGCAGTATCAAATGGCCGTGAAGATCAACGGCCGTTTATCGGTCGAAGCCAAAGCCCGCTCCCTAAGTTCCGCGTCATCTCGAAAGTACCACGAACCGTTTGGCAACAGAATGCTGACACGCCGGCTCACATTCCCCTGCGGAGTCAGCCGGCTGTTCATCAATAGCCGCGTCGGTCGATGATCGACCTGAGCAGGCCTTTCAATTGGATCACGCCGCAAATACGGTTCCTGATCCGGCCAGTGCGGCCGAAACGAATACTCCACACCATCAACTTCCAAGAGCATACGAGCAAATCTTGATTCAAAACCCTAACCCTATCGCCGCCGCCAGTTCACATTACATCCTCAGCCTCAAGATCGCTCGCTTCGGTTATCCCGGTCGCACGCTTAACCTCCTGCCAGAGCCGCTCTTGCCGCCAATTGAGAAATGCCTCGAAATCGTCGATCCAGAAAGGAGAAGCATCGCCCGTCGGCAGCAGGTGAGAGCGAAGAACCGCATCGAAATCAAAGCCGGGGGTGTTGCGAATCTCAGCTAGATAATCAGAAGGAGCCCGATTGCTGATCCTAATGTTCGTCTTCTTGTCGATAAGTGTTCGATTAACCACACAGTCTCGGTGCCGCTTATTCGTTACTCCTTTGATCTTCGCAAGGAAATCATCCGGAAATATGTGATGGTCGTCAATACTCTCCTCGCTCATCAACCGCGATGTGATCGGCGCTTGGCTGTAAAAATCGAGTGTTCCGGTGTCCGCACCAAGAATAAGGCAAATGGTCCCGCGGTATATCGCCCGCTGTCGCGGGCCAACCTCGCGAAGCGTGTTTGGATCGAACCGAAAGCCCGTTATGGTATCGGGCGGCGGCCCGCCGGCGAACCAAGCATGCAACTCGGTCACATCCTTTGCAGACTGACTATTTGGAGCATTTTCGTAGGCCTGGCCAAACACCGAGCACCAGAACCAACGTCGGAGCTTCTCACGTTGGGCGCCCGCCTCGGCACTTGTCGGGGTTCCCGCTCGTGCGAGAACGGCCGCTAACGGAACCAGCATAGTTGCATAGGGCAGCCATTTCGGTAGCATCACCCTGCAGTCATCTCGCAGAATTCGTAGGCCGAGGGCTAATCCCTCAACGACCCTTGGCCACCATTCGCTAAAATCCGCGGCCGTTATCGCCAATACATCACTTTTCTTGCAAGATGGGGCAGTTCGCGAGACAAGTGCTATCGCCTGCAGCAAATAGTACGGATCGACGTCAAAGTCGGCGATTATCGGATACCGCTCTTTCGCGGCTAGCCATTCATCACGAAGCTTGATGCCGTCCTTCCAGAATCGGGCTGTTAGCAGTTCGAAAACGGTCAGCTTAACGCCGGTACGATTCAGAGTTTCGAAAATCGTGCAAAGCGCATCGGCGGTTGTGGATTCGGAAAGCGTAACGACCGGGAACTTGTAGTCGTCGATCGTTTTGATCCACTTTTCTTCTACATCCGTTAATTCATCTTCGAGTTTTATTCTCGCTTCATCTTTGAGCCGCCGAGCGGCCATCCGCGTCCACCGCGTAAACCCGGCATCGCCCTCCTTCAATACGCTCAAAGGTACCACTAACAAATTGGCTTGATTGTCAGCCGACTCGAGCTCAGTTGCCTTTTTCGCCGTTGCACGTAGGTGAAAAATAGCTTCTTCGAAATCGAAGCCGTCGAGCAGCTTACGAAGGTTGAGATAATAGCGATGGTCACCCACGCCGTAGAATGCCTGATAAAGCGAAGTGAGTCTTTGCTGGCCATCGAGAACGAGAAACGTGTGTGTCTGACCATCGATGGGCGGTGCCCCTTCAAACTCGCGCACCGCAAACACACGCTCCCGGTCCCGCACTCTCAAGAGACTGCCTGCAGGGAAATTATTAGCGATCGAAACCACAAGTTCTTGAGTTGCCCACGGGTCCCATACAAAGTCACGCTGAAAATCGGGAAGCACTGAATTTCGATTGTTAATGTCCGCCAAAAGTTCTTTGAGTTCGCGTGGGTTTGTGTCTTCAAAAATGCTCATATTCTTGTCTTGTCGCCAGAGGCTTATCTTTCAATACTGTGGTTGAACTGTTACTAATCCGAGAAGACTCTACCTCCGCTTTACAATTCGATACGTTGCCGGCAAAAGCGTTATCTGCCCTTCCCGCTTCATTTTATCCACCATTTCGCCTGTCAGCTCGATAGGATCGTCATTCGGGTCAACGATCAGCAGCGAGTAGAGATTCGGGTAACTGCGAAGTAGGCTATAGACATCGGCATCAATTTCCAATGGCTTTATTTCTAGGCAAAGTTCTCGGACGTAATAGTACCGGACGATCGTACCGTTACTCTGCCGATGTTCCCACTGAAATCCGATTCCGTCCGTATTCTTCGCGATCCAACTTCCATTGCTATGGAAGAATCTGTCATCGGAATCTCTCCTAAATCCGATCTGCTCGGCAAAGCGATCGATGAGGCTTTGGCGTTTCGGACGCGTTGAACCGGTGCGAACATGCCTTTCCTCACCGTCTGCCCCCTCATCAAGAAATTCGTCGTCGTACTCCTCCGCGCGGTCATACAGCTCCGCATCAATCTCTTCGCTCCGTTCCCCGTAAACGACCACGTTATGGGAGGGCGCTTCAAGCGTGGCGTCGTCGTCGCCTGAGTCCAAATCTGACGAGTTGCCTTCGTTCGAAAACGCCCGATCAATTGCCGAATTATTCTCCGTTTCGGTTCTGTTGGCATTCGTCGCGGCGTCCGAAATTCCGGCCTCGGAGTCGAGCTCGAAGTTCTCATTCATGTATTGAGCCACAAAATCGACATCCCGTTCGAGACAGAGTTTTATCGCATCATCAAGTTCCGAGATTCGAATTGCCTTGCACAACTCATTTGAAACGGCCTTGGCGATCTTGCCCGTTGGTTGATCTTTGACGTAGATCACATCCTCGATCCAAGCAACATCTTCCTCAAAGGCCTCGCCGGCTGGCACTCCATCGATATACGGCACTACCTGGATGCTTTGCTCAATCTTCCATTTCGTTCCTGCCAGCCGTTTTCCAAGTTCGCGAATGCGGAGCTGTTCGTCGGGATCCTCCAGCTTTATTCGAGCAATATCTCGACCGAGTTGGATGAGCCACGGCTTCTCCTTTGCCACACTGCTTGATAAGTCAGTCTTGAGGAACCGCTTCTCAACTACCTCAGCCAAACGAATCAGTCGATTGAACGGATCGGCACTAACGGTTTCGGCGGAAAGCTTCTGAAAGTCTGCGGTCTGTTGTTTGATGTTCCCAAAGAGGTGCGTGTATCTCACGAGTGATGCCATCGAGACATAGTAAGCAAGGTCATCGACCGCGACCCATTCGGCATTCAGGTTCGTCCAGTGACCACACTCTTCCCAAACTCTGGTCGGATGGGTCGCAAGTAAATTTTGCACCCGTCTCAATTCTTCCTTGGTCAAGGGCTTGCCGGATGGAAGCGTGTTGAGCCAATTGATCGCTAGCTCGATCGACGGTCGATCAGCGACCCCAACTTTAGTCCAAAGCATCAAGTGACGGACCGATGACCTAACTACCTCCGCTCCAGGTAGGCCCTGATCATCTGCGTTTAGGAAGACCCCGGCACTCGTTTCCCATACCCCATTTTCAGAAAGGATCAAGCGCTCATTCTGAAACGCATTTCTGATTTCGCTAGCATCCTCGGTCGAACAATTGTCAAAGAGAACATCCAAGCGGCTATACCATTTTTCAACTTCCGACACTGGCGGTGCCGAACTCAACGAGAGCGACCTAAGGCTTGATAGTATCCTTGTCGGGCCAGTTGGAGTGGTTCGGACTCCTAAAAGATCTAGCAATGGGATGTTTCGTTCGACATCATACTGCTTGTCAACAAAGGGCTCGACATCGATGAGAGGCTCGGTAGCCACCGTCCGTCGAAGCAAATCCCCGGGCTTGCGGGCATTTCCATGGGAATCTCGAAAGCATGGCAGGCTCCTCAACCGCAGCACCCAAGAAGCAACTGGTTCGGGAAACAGTGAGAGTCGTTGTCGTGACCCGGTTGTGGCAACCTGCATAACCACGGCGGACGAATGCTCATTGGTCAGCTTGTCGGTCTCGAAAAGGAGATGATCAACGATTCGACACCATACTTGAGGATTTGTTTCATAAAGTTTTTTCCAATAGCGCCAATGTCTTTCTTCGAAATCCCAGTCTTGTAGTACGAAATCCTCAGTTACGTACGGGAAACTGGCAATTTTTCCTGATTCCCGACTCCGGATTTCTTTAATCAACCTTTCGCGACCATATACACGTTTTGCGGTCTTGAACAGCGGTGGTGTTCGTTGCAGTTTCGACTTCCCGGAGCGAAGCCAACTATTCCATTCATCCCGGGTGCAAGACGAAAAAGTCCTGAAATATTCCTGATGTAGTACATTCGCTGCGAACCACTCAGGCTCGAGGATCATTTCCAGCGACGCCTCGGGATCAATCACGGCACTTTCTTTAAGGCTCAAATCGCCTGCAACATACTTAAAGGATTCACCTACGGGAACGCTGAGCGAAGCGGCGATCTGGGCGAGTCGTACGCAGTCATCCAGATCGACTTCATCCCTAGCGAAAAAGGCCTGCGATACACGATCAATTATCTCATCGCTTTTGCTTCCGTCCGAAAGCAGGAAAGCGTCCAGAATGTCATGCGCCTTTTGAACATCGGCAATCTTCTGATTCTCACAAACCTCAAGATACTGCAGCCATGACATATCGACTATCGACAAATACGATGATAGGAACTGCCAGTCGGCTACAGATTTAAGATCACTCCCCTGCTTTAGCCGAACAACTTCCGATGCGGAATGAAGTACATCGCTTCCGCTAGCAGGGAAAATCCGCACTTTAGGATTTGTGATATAGCTACGACGATGAATCCTCGGAGCGATGTAGTTCCACAGTTTCAGTAAATGTCCCCAACTTTGTGGTTTTGGAAGGTGATTCTTTACGAGCACTGTCACGACATCATCCTGCGAAACTAAATTTACCAGCCCCCACCGAATCAGACAGTCTCGAGCAACAGAGGAGATTCCAGAAAAAAGAGGTGGCCGCTTCTCTTTATCGAAGAAAAAGCTGCATTGCGAGATCGGCCAGACCTCCGATAGGGCACGCGGAACCGCGACGGCCTTCTTATCTCTTACCAATGTCCCGTCCTCGGTGAGCAGAATTTCAGCATTGTCAATGCCTTCTTCAAAAGCTAACTCGACATTGGCCCCACAAATGCCCTCAAGCGACGAATCGGAGCGATCGACATCAGGAAAAAGCTTATAGGCCTCAGCCCGTTCTTGGCCTGTTAGTTGTTCGTTGTTAAGCCATCCAAGTAATGTCATGGATGCGAGGTTACCTACCCGCTTCAGCAGCCACCTATTAGTCGGCGAAATCTCTGGATCCTTGATCTTGAGCCGTGCCGGGTCCTGAATGAAGGGAGCGTTAATTGCAAAAGGCAGGGCGGTTTCAACTCCGGTGGGAAGAACGACAAAGAGTCTACCTACTGCTCCCAAAACTAATTCCACGCGAGATGGTGGGAACTCGACATTGTTCTGATCCGTCAGAAGTCGTTCTTGTGCAATTTCGTTCAATGACTCCGGCGGAAAAGCCTCTTCTTCGGACCTCACTAAAAGGAACCTATCACGCTGCCCGTTGAGAGACATCCACTCGGAATTGGTCACAGGTCCAACGCCATCTGGGCTCCAGGTGATCTCACTGTTGACTATCGTAAGTTTACGAATCCTCCGGAAAAACAGAAGGGATACCGGGCTCTTCTTCCACTCTTCCAAGTTCTTCTCGATCTCTCTTAGGCGATGCTTATCTTCGATATGAACCTTGATCTGAGTCTTCGTCTGTTTGCGATTGGGCTCATACCATTGCGGCTCCGTAAACCTCTCGCGGAAGAACTTAACCGAGAGGGTTGGGGTGAGCAGTTCAACACTATCCCCGAGACTGAAGACACTCTTAAAACCCACCCCCCTGAACCCGATCGTGTGTAGTTCGCGTTTGTTTGAATATCCAAACCTGCACAGAGAACGGAAATGTTCCTCTGTGAAATCATCACCGTTATGGGAAAACACGAAGAAACCGTTCGAATCGATTTCGACGCTCGCTTCGGTGGCATTTGCGTCGTCTGCATTTTGCAGCAATTCGGACAAAACATGCCGAGGGCTTTGAACCTGTTTAAAGAGCTGATGCCACGGTCCTGCGAGCTCCGGATCGTCCTCGAGCTGACGCCAGCGCCTTGATGCTGCTGCATGGATTTCGTTAAAGTAATCGGGCTTTTTCATTAACGTGAAAGCATTGCTGAAATAGCTACGTCGGGAGCTCTCCGCGAGCGATCAGCTCAAGAAAGCTATAGTTAACGCTTGTGACGCCAAAATCCGGTTCCTTATTGAACGGTTGTCGGACGTAGTGGACCGTGTGGTCTTCCGGGCTGTGGAACTCAACGATGGCTAAAATAAAGTCGTCCGGTTTGTTCAGCGAATAGAGGATCTCATTTCGAGTAACTGTGATCGTATCGGCCCCTGTAACGCGGCCTTTTACTTCGATGAAACGCAGTTTACCGGTATTCGGAACGCGACTCTCAATATCATATCCAAGTTTTTCGAACTCACGGTCGATCGGCTCGAAGCCCAAGTTGCGCTCGATGTCCATGACGATCGCCCTGGCTCGTGCGGCTGAAGCCTGGGTTTCGATCGCGTTCGTGGTCGCCGTTTCGGTTTGACCGCTCATAGCCGCAAGCAACCCTGCAGGTATAACCAGCATTCCTCCGAGAACCACGGGCGGAAGCGGGGAGATCTGACGTTCGAGGGCAAGATCCTCGAGCCTCTTCTGCAAACGTCCTTGCAAGAGGTCGGCCCGCTTTCGAGCCTCGGAAGAATTGAGACGGGCATTGGCCTTGCCGGCTTGCTCCTGTAGCTTCAATTGTTCTGCCCGATGATCCCAATACATAATTTCCTTTGTGAGTCGGTCTTTGACCGCGGCCTCGGTCTTATCGATCAACTCGATCTTCGGATTCCGGACGTCAGCGAGGTGTTCGGGAACGACGCTCGCAATGGCATGGGCCTGAGCATGAGCCTCAAGTTCGCTGCTGATCCATTTGCACTCGGGCCGATCTAGGATCGCTTCGATGGACGGTTCTCCTTCTGTCAATGGGCGAAAATCAAGATAAGGGGCGTAATGTAGATGCCGAGCATTACCTGAGCTGTCTATCTCGACATAAACGATCCGTTTCGAGATCACGCGTCGTTCTCCATAACGAGTAACCCCGGCGTCTTGAATCGCGTGCTCAAGGAAGAACACCACTCGCGGCCCCTGACCCGTATCCCGGTCGTCAACAAGCACCGCGCCCCGGCGGAGCAAATCGCGGTCTCTCTCAATGACCAAGTCGATCGTAGCGTCGAGCAACGGATGGCCAGGACAAACGAAAGCGGCTAAAGGTTGCCCTTGCGGCGCGATCACTGACTTATCAAAAACGATCCGCTCATAGCGCGGCTGGACCGGTTCGCCGTTACCGATCAATCTGTCACGATGACGTATCGGTGCCGGAACGTGAGTGATCTCGTATCTTCGACCTTCCCTCTGCTTTATCGTGCCACCGAGCTTCTTAAACGCCTCAAGAAAGAACGACTCAATGTAGTGGGGTTGTAGCCTCCGTGCTTCAGCCCTCTCCATATCCTCACGAATTCGATTGACCCGAGTGGTGTCCATTGAGTCATGAACAAGAGCTCTTTCTTCAAGTAGATTGCGGATCTCGCTGGGGTCGAACGCCGATTCAACAGCCTCCGACAGTTTCGCCCTGACTTCAGGCTGTTCACCGTAGCGAATCGCCCGAACCAGAAGATCCCGCAACGGCAGCCCCTCAAATTGAAGTTTGCCGAGAACATCGAAAACCTGTCCGCCCAGTGCATTTCTGGCCTCCTCGAGTTTCTCAAGGAGACGCCTATAGACATCGCCTTCACGCGTCTCGTCAGCAACAAGATTCCACAGGTGGCAAACCTCTGTTTGGCCGATGCGATGTATGCGCCCGAAACGCTGCTCAAGACGATTCGGATTCCAGGGCAAATCATAGTTAACCATCAAATGGGCCCTCTGTAGATTGATACCTTCACCTGCGGCGTCTGTAGCAAGCAGTATCTGGACGTCAGGATCATGTTTGAACGCTTCCTGGGCCTTCATCCGGTCCTCGCGACCTATGGAACCATGGATCACGGCGATCGCTTCATTCCTTCCGAGCAGGGCTGCAATTTTTTGGTGGAGATAATTGAGCGTGTCTCGGTGCTCTGTAAAGATCACAAGTTTTTGTCGAGGCGATCGAACGGAAGGCGGAAGACCATCATGGCC
>ERZ1066135.626-NODE-626-length-17316-cov-8.269509_pt1 | contig 17316 bp, 12 predicted proteins | sample MGYA00382782_ERZ1066135 | MGnify/ENA primary metagenome ERZ1066135 (study PRJEB33369, sample SAMEA5778365) | biofilm metagenome | biome: Industrial cooling water; feature: Water cooling tower basin; material: Biofilm | place: United Arab Emirates | collected...
AGCTGCTGCAGTTGCCCCCGGTCCCCGCTCACCTCGGGCAGCGGGTCGTGCGTCAGGGTCGCGCCGGCGTCCGCGAGCGTCGCGGCGAGCGCCTCCCGGCCGGTGTCGAACACCGCCTGCAGCGACACCGGCTCGGCCGCGGCCGACGCACCGTCCAGGCGCGCCAGGCTCAGCAGGTCGGCGATCAGCGCCTGGGCCCGCCTGGCGCCGTCGCCGATGTAGCCGAGGAACTCGCGCCCCTCGCCGTCGAGCGCGTCGCGGTGGCGCCGCAGCAGCAGCTGGCTGTAGCCGGCCACGGTGCGCAAGGGCTCCTGCAGGTCGTGCGAGGCCACGTAGGCGAACTGCGCCAGCTCGGTGTTCGAGCGCTGCAGCGCGGCGTTCTTGGCCTCGAGCTCGGCGTCGGCGCGCTGCCGCAGCGCGAGCTCCTGCTGCGCGGCACGCTCGCTCGCGCGCAGCGCCGCGGTCATGTCGTGGGCCAGCAGCTCGGCGCGCTCGCGCGTCATCGTCAGCGAACGCACCAGCGCGAACAGCAGCAGGCTGATGCCGACGCCGGCGATCAGCACGATCTGCGCCTTCTGCCGGTCCACGCCGGCCTCGAAGCGCGGCAGCGCCTCGACCTCGAGCGTCCAGCGCCGCCCGGCCGTGTCGAAGCTCTCGTGGCGCACCCGCGCCCCCGGGGCGGCATCCGCCTCGCCGCCGACCATCCGGTCGGCCGCATCGGCTCGCCCGCCGTCGTACAGCCGCACCGCCAGACCCTCGGCCCCGGGCACCGCACCGAGCGCCGCCGCCGCCATGTTGCCCATGCGGATCGGGCTGTAGACGTAGCCCTGCAGCGCGTCGCGGCGCTGGGCCGGCGTGTCGAGCAGCGCGCCGCGGCGGTAGACCGGCAGGTACAGCAGCACGCCGGACTGGACGTCGGTGGCGGCCTCCTGCACCAGCCGAACGCGCCCCGACAGGGCCGGCCGGCCGGTGTCGCGGGCCCGCTCCATGGCGGCGCGGCGCACCGGCTCGCTGAACATGTCGAAGCCGAAGGCACGCCGGTTGCGTTCGTCGAAGGGCTCGATGAAGACGATCGCGGTGTACTCGGCGCGCGCGCCGGCCGGGCGCAGGGCGTAGTCGGGGTGGCCCTCGGCGCGGACGCGCGCCTCGTGGGCCGGCAGTTCGTCGGGGTGCAGGCGCTCGGCGTAGCCGATCCCCTGGATGCCCGGCTGCTGCCGCGGCAGGTCGAGCGCCTCGACGTAGGCACGCCATTCGTCACGCTCGACCGACTTCGACGCCGCGAACAGCCCGGCCGCGCCGCGCAGCAGTTCTTCGTTGACGTTGAGTTGATTGACCAGACGCTCGCGCAGCTCGGTGGCGCGCGCGACGAAGCGCTCGTCGGCGCTGCGCTCGCCGTCGGAGGCGATGACATGCCAGCCGCCCACCGCCATGGCCAGGCTGGCGAGCAGCACCGACCAGGGCGCCGCGAGGTCGCGCCGCACGGCATCGGCGCGGCCGAGCCGGACGCGCTCGCGCCGGTCGGCCGCGAGCACCAGGCCGGTGACGGCGCACAGCAGCACGAAGGTCTGCAGCACGATCAGCGCGTCGTTGAGGTTGCCGCGCGCGAACGGGCCGAGCCCGCGCGTCGTGCCGAGCACGGCCAGCGCGGTGATCGCTATCGAGGCCAGCGCCACGCCGGCCGGCCCGTGGCGGAACGCCGCCCAGGCGATCGCCGGCAGGAACAGCCAGACCCAGCGGCGGTCGGCGCCGGCGGCGGTCTCGGGATGCACGAACAGCAGCGCCGCGCATGCGGCCACCGCGCCGAGCAGCACGAGCGCCTCCAGCACCTCGCCGAGGCGGCGGCGCCGCGCGACTTCGGCGGCCATCATCAGCAGCGGCGCGAGCACCAGCATGCCGGCGCAGTCGCCGGTCCACCAGGTCAGCAGGATCGTCGGGCCGGCGGCGGCCGGCGCGATGCCGGCCGCCAGCAGCGTGGCGGTGCCGACCGCCGCGCCCGCGCCGCAGGCGGCGGGCACGACGACGAGGAACTTGGCCACGTCGGCGAGCCGGTCGAAGGGGCTGCGCTCGCCGACCCAGCGCCGCAGCGCCCAGGCGCCGGCCAGGGCCTCGAGGGTGTTGCCGGCCGCGATGGCCAGCGAGGCGGCCAGCAGCGTCGGCAGCGCGGCCGCGGCGTTGGCGTGGAACGCCAGCGCGTTGGCGACGAAGGCGCCGAGCGCCACGCCGGCCAGCGCGCGGCGGCCGAACAGCGCCACCGCGGCCAGCGCGATGCCCGAGGGCGGCCACACCGGCGAGGCGTTGCTGCCCTCGAAGGCCAGCAGCAGGCCCAGCCGCGCCGCGGCGTAGTAGGCCAGCGCGAGCGCCAGCGTCTGCAGCAGCGGCCAGGCGGCGCGGGCGCGGGGGGGCACGGCGGTCGGGTTCATCGCGGTCAGGCGGCCAGCGCCGGCCGCTCGGCCGCCGCGCCGGCGTCGGCCAGCGTGAACCAGAAGCAGGCGCCGCGACCCGGCGCCGACTCCACGCCGATGCGCCCGCCGTGGCGCTCGACGACCTTCTTGCAGATCGCCAGCCCGATGCCGGTGCCGGGGTATTCGTTGCGCAGGTGCAGGCGCTGGAACAGCACGAACACGCGGGCGTGGAACTTGGGCTCGATGCCGATGCCGTTGTCGCTGACGTCGATGCGCCAGCGGCCGCCGGGCTCGCGCCGCGCGCCGACGTGCACGCGCGGCGGCGCGCTGCCGCGGAACTTCAGCGCGTTGGTCAGCAGGTTCTGCAGCAACTGGCCGATCTGGCGGCGGTCGGCGTGCACGACCGGCAGCGCGTCGTGGGTGACGACGGCGCCGGCCTCGTCGATCAGCAGCGCCAGACCCTTCAGCACCTCGCCCAGCAGCGCGTCCAGCGCCACCGGCTCGAAGGGCCGCGCCTGGCTGGCGACGCGCGCCAGGCTCAGCAGGTCGGCGATCAGGGTCTGCGCGCGGCGCCCGCCGTCGTCGATGTAGGCGAGGAACTCCTCGCCGTCGACGTCGAGCCGGTCGGCGCAGCGGCGCTGCAGCAGCTGGGTGTAGCTGGTCACCATGCGCAGCGGTTCCTGCAGGTCGTGCGAGGCGACGTAGGCGAACTGCTCGAGCTCGGCGTTGGAGCGCGCGAGGTCTTCGGTGCGCGCCGCCAGCTCGGCGTCGAGCGCGCGGCGCTCGGTGATGTCCTCGACCGTCGCCACACGGCCGCCGGCGCCGTCGCCGACGGCGGCCACGTGCATGCGCACCCAGACGTCGCGGCCGTCGGCGCCGCGGCAGCGGTGCTCGATCAGCGCCGTGTCGCCCGGCCGGTCGGACAGCGCCGCCCATTCGGCACGCACGCGGTCCAGGTCGTCGGGGTGCAGCAGCGCGTCCCAGCGCTCGCCGACCCGCGGCGGCGCCGCCAGGCCGAGGATGCGCTGCCAGGCCGGGTTGGCGTAGCGGCACAGGCCGTCGCGGTCGACCAGCACGATGCCCAGCGGCGAAGCGTCCATCATCGTGCGCAGGCGCCGCTCGCTGCGCTTGAGCTCGGTCAGGTCGGTGCCGGTGACGTAGACGCCGATGGTGCGGCCGCCGTCGTCGACGTGCGGGATGTAGCTCATCCGCATCGACCATGCGCGGCCGTGGCGCGTCACGTCGACCTCGAAGCTCAGGGCTTCGCCGGCCAGCGCGCGCTCCAGGTAGGGGGCGAAGCGCGGGTAGTCGTCGGTGCCGTACAGCGCGGCGACGTCGGCGCCGACGATGGCGTCGAGCTCGACGCCGTGCCATGCGACGTAGGCGCGGTTGGCCAGGGTGTAGCGGCGGTCGGTGTCGATGTAGCCGATCAGGCCCGGCACGCTGTCGATCACGCGGCGCAGGTGCTGCTCGGACGCGCGCCGCGCGTCGCCCTGCAACTGCACCGCCACCGTCATCGCGTCGAAGGCGCGCGCGAGGTCGCCGATCTCGTCGGCGCGGCCGGGTTCGGCGGCACGCACGCCGGTCTCGCCGCGGCGCAGCGCGTCGGCGGCCTGCTGCAGCCGCGTCAGCGGACCGAGCAGGTGCGCGCCGACCGCGCCGTACAGCCCGAGCAGCAGCAGGAGCATCAGCGCCGGGGTGCCGAGCACCAGGATGGCATAGAGCCGCTGCTCGCGCGCCTGCTCGGTGCCGATGGCGGTCGCCCAGCGGTGGCGCGCCTCCGAGACCTCCTGGATCTCGGTCATCAGCCGCTCGACCAGGAACTGCCGGCGGCGCGCCGTCAGCGCCGGGTCGTCGCCCGCTTCGACGCCCTCCAGATGGTCGAGCAGCGACGGCAGCGGCTCGATGCTGCGCTGCAGGGCCAAGAGCGTCGGCTCCGGCGGTGCGCTCCGCTGCACGGCGACGTCGACGGTGGCCTCCAGCTGCCCGTAGCGGGCCCGCCACTGCTCGGTCGGCCGCGGGCCGCCGAACATCGCGTAGTCGAGCGTCAGCGTCAGCAGGCCGGCTACATCGCGCGCGACCTCGTGGGCGTCGGCCTGCGCCTGCGTCGCGGCGGCGGCCTCGCGCGTCACCTGCACCAGCGCGCCGACGATGGCCAGGCCGATCACCAGCGCCGCCGCGGCGGCGAGCCGGAACCGGGTGCGGATGCGCATCGGCGCACTACCTCGGCGTGACCACCGTCACCGCCTCGGGCAGCGCCTTGCGCAGGGGGCCCGAATCCACGACGTCGAGCACGTTGGGCAGCGCACCGCGCGCCTGCACATGGCCTTCGCGCAGCGCCCAGCGCGCCTCGTTCTCGAGCGTGCTGAGCAGCGACTGGTCGAGGCCGAGCCGGTAGTGCAGATCGCCCCAGGCCCAGTCGACGAAGCTCTGGTCGAGCTGCAGCCGCGCCTTCATGATGGCCTGGGCTTCGGTCGGCCGGTTGCGGATCAGCTGCTGCGCGCGCTCGACGGCGCGCAGCACCCGCACCAGTTCGTCCTCCCGCTCGGCCAGGACGCGCCGGTCGGCGACCAGGTTGAAGGTCTGGGTGTAGATGCGCGGGTTGGGCAGCACGCGCGCGTCGCCGCCGGCCGCGCGGATCGCGAGCCAGGCGTAGGGCTCCCAGACGACGACCGCATCGACCTCGCGCCGCTCGAAGGCCCCGGGGATCTGCTCCGGCGACAGGCCGACGACCTCGACCCGCGCCGGGTCGATGCCGTGGTAGAGCAGGTAGGCGTCGAGGTAGTACTGCGCGCTGGCGCCCTTGACGGTGCCGACACGCCGGCCCGTCAGGTCGGCCGCCCGGGCGATGCCGCTGCCGGCCCGGGTCACCAGCTTGAGATCGCGCGTCGAGGTCACGAAGGTCGCGATGACCGCGTAGTCCCGGCGCTCGAAGCTGTGGAACATCACCGGCAGGTCCGACACCGTCGCGAGCTGGGCCCGGCCGTCGAGGAGCCGACGCATGCAGCGCTGGCCGCCGAGGCAGTCCTCGATCCGCACGGCCACGCCTTCGGCTGCGAAATAGCCCTTGTCCGCCGCGACGTGCAGCGGCAGCGACAGCGAGGTCAGCGACACCGCGATGACCAACTCGCCGGCCCCGGCTGCCGCGGCCGCGACGAGCAGCAGCCCTGTGCCGAGGCGACGCAGGACACCGCGGAGCCGCGCATGGCAGCCCGGCCGCCTCCGGGCGGGCGGTCGTTGCGGCGGGTGGGTGGCGGGAGCGCTTGGCATGGTGGCGGCGCAGGCAATGTAGGAGCCGCTGCCGACGCCGTCTGTAGGATTTCTTCCAATTCGGCTGTCAGGCATCGCGGTCGGCCGCCCTGCGGACGGGCCCCCGGCCGCGGCCCGGCGACAAAAAAGCCCCGGCACCTTGCGGTCACCGGGGCTTGCGGATTGGTAGGCGCGATTGGACTCGAACCAACGACCCCCACCATGTCAAGGTGGTGCTCTAACCAGCTGAGCTACGCGCCTGAAGCGGCCGAGAGTCTAGCATGCGGCACCGCAGCGAACGCCCTGCCGCTCAGCGCCGCCGCGCCGCGCGCACGCCGGCGACACGGCAGACCGCCGCCAGCGCCGCCGGCAGGCGGGCGGCGTCGGCCAGCTCGACGGTCACGCGCATCGAGGCCGCGCCCTTGGCCGCGCGGGTCTGCACGCCGACGACGTTCATCTTCTCCTTCGCGAACACCTCGGTCACGTCGCGCAGCAGCCCGGGGCGGTCGGCCGCCTCGACCATCACGTCGACCGGGTAGGCCTCGCCCTGGGGCCCGCCCCAGGCGACCGCGATGACGCGCTCGGGCGCGCGGCCGGCCATCTGGCGGAAGTTGGCGCAGGCCGCGCGGTGGATCGCCACACCCTTGCCGCGCGTGACGTAGCCGCCGATCGCGTCGGGCGGCGCCGGCTTGCAGCAGCGCGCCAGCGTCGTCAGCAGCGACTCGACCCCGACCACCAGCACGCCGCCCTTGGGCGCGGCCGCCGTGCCCGGGCTGCGGCTCAGGCGCTGCGCGAGCGCCTCGTCGGGGTCGGGCAGCGGCTCGGGCGGGCGCAGCAGGTTCTCGATGTTGCGCAGCGAGAACTCGTCCTTGCCGACCACCTCGAACAGCGCGTCGGCCTCGCGGAAGCCCAGCCGCGCCGCCAGCTCGTCGAGCTTCATGGCCGTGCGGCCCTCGCGCTGCAGCAGCTTCTCGACCGCCTCGCGGCCGCGCGCCACGGTCTGCCGCTGGCTCAGCGCGTTGAACCAGGCGCGCACCTTGGCGCGCGAGCGCGGGCTCTGCAGGTAGCCGAGCTCGGGGTTGAGCCAGTCGAGCGAGGGGCCGCCTTCCTTCGCGCCGACCACCTCGACCGTCTGGCCGCTCGCGAGCGCCGTGTTCAGCGGCACCATCGCGCCGTCGACGCGCGCGCCGCGGCAGCGGTGGCCGAGCTCGGTGTGCAGCGCGTAGGCGAAGTCGACCGGCGTGGCGCCGGCGGCGAGCTCGACGATCGCGGCCTGCGGCGTGAAGACGTAGATGCGGTCCTCGAACAGCCCCTGCCCCACCGCGCCGGCCACCGGCTCGGCGAGGTCGCGCTCCCAGGCCAGCAGCTGGCGCAGCACGGCCTTGCGCGCCTGCGCGACCTGCCCTTCGAAGTCGCCCTCGGCGTGCACGCCGCCGTAGCCGCGCGTGCCGGCCTCCTTGTAGGCCCAGTGCGCGGCCACGCCGCTCTCGGCGTGCTCGTGCATCGCGCGGGTGCGGATCTGGATCTCGATGGTGCGGCCGGCGTCGTCCAGCGCCACGCAGTGCAGCGACTGGTAGCCGTTGGGCTTGGGCCGCGCGATGTAGTCGTCGAAGGCCTCGGGCAGCGTGCGCCACAGCTCCTGCACGCGGCCGAGCGCGGCGTAGCAGGCCGGCACGTCGTCGACGACGACGCGCAGCGCGCGCACGTCGAGCACGTCGGCGAAGGCCAGGCCCTTGCCCTGCATCTTCTTCCAGATGCTGTAGAGGTGCTTCGGCCGGCCCTGCACCTCGGCGCGCAGGCCGGCGGCCTGCAGCGCGTCGGCCAGCCGCCGGCGCGCCGCCTCGACGACCTGCTCGCGCTCGACGCGCTTCTCGCCCTGCAGGCGGGCGATGCGCTTGTACTCGTCGGGCCGGGTGAAGCGGAAGGCCAGGTCCTCGATCTCCCACTTGACCTGCCAGATGCCGAGCCGGTTGGCCAGCGGCGCGAAGACCTGCAGCGACTCCTCGGCCAGCGCGCGCGGGCAGGGCCGCTTGCTGAGCGCATACCAGCGCAGCGTCTGCAGCCGCGAGGCCAGCCGCAGCAGCACCACGCGCAGGTCGCGCGAGAAGGCCAGCAGCATCTTGCGCACCCGCTCGACCTGCGCGGCCTGCTGGGCGGCGTCGAGCGCGCTGTCGCCCATCGCCTCGCGGGCGCTGCGCTGCAGCTTGACGAGCTTGCGCGTGTGCGCGACGAGGCCGGCGTAGCTCGCGCCCCAGGCCTTGGCGATCACGTCCTCGGGCTTGGCGAGGTAGTCGCCGGCGTAGATCAGGTAGGCGGCGGCGCGCAGCGAGGGTGCTGCGCCGATGGCCTGCAGGATCGCCGCCACGCCGTCGGCATGGACGAGGGCGTCCTCGCCGGTGTCGAAGCGCTCGCCGGCCAGCAGCGGCTCGGCGAAGGCGCGGGCCCGGTCGAGCACGGCGGTGTCGGCCGCCGGCAGGTCGTCGCTGCCGGCGATGCGGACGATGGGCGCCGCCGCGTCGGCGACGGCCGCGGAGGTCTTCATGGCAGGCCCAGGAACTCCCGCACCAGCGCGACCTGCTCGTCGGCCACCAGCGTCGGCGCATGGCCGATGCCCGGCAGCTCGACCAGCCGCGCCTTCGGGCCGCGCTGCGTCATGGCCTGCGCGGTCTCGTGCGAGAGCAGGTCGGAGTCGGCGCCGCGCAGCAGCAGCGTGGGGCAGGCTAGGCTGTCGTAGCGCTGCCAGAGCAGCGCCTCGCCGGCGGCGGCGAGCTCGGACGTGACGGCCTTGAAGGGCAGCCCGATGCGCGGGTCGTAGTGCGAGACGAAGCCCTCGCCCTGCTCGTCGCGCACTGCCACGAGCTGCGGCCGCGTCAGCGCCAGCCACTGCTCGCGGCTGTGCGGGCCGAAGCCGCTGGAGATGCTCCAGAGGTAATCGGCCGCCTCGTCGAGCGTGGCGTAGCGCTTGGGCTGGCCGACGTAGGCGCCGATGCGCTGGATCGCCTCGGCGCGGATCGACGGCCCCACGTCGTTCAGCAGCAGCCGGCGCACCATCGAGCCGCCGTCGCGGTCGCGCAGCGAGGCCAGGCCCAGGCCGATCAGCCCGCCCATCGAGGTGCCGACCCAGTCGACCTGCGGCACGCCCAGGCGGGCCAGCAGCGCCACCATGTCAGCCACGTAGGTCGGGATCTGGTAGCCCATCGGGTCGGCCAGCCAGTCGGAGCGGCCGCGGCCGACCACGTCGGGGCAGATCACCCGAAAGTGCGGCGCGAGCGAGTGCGCCAGCGTGTCGAAGTCGCGGCCCTGGCGGGTCAGGCCGTGGACGCAGACGACCACGCGCGGGTTGTCGCGCTCGCCCCACTCCCAGTAGGCCATGCGGTGCAGGCCGGCCGTGTCGAGGGCGTGGACGAAGTCGAGGCGCGGTTCATGCATGCAGAGGCTCCATTCGATAATCGATGCTACCCAAGGAACGGAGGACCTCCATGCTGCAAGGCAAGACCGCACTCGTCACCGGATCGACGAGCGGCATCGGGCTCGGCGTCGCGCTGAGCCTGGCGCGCCAGGGCGCGAACCTGATCCTCAACGGCTTCGGCGACGCCGAGGGCCCGCAGGCCGCGGTGCGCGCGGCGGGCGCACCCAAGGTCGGTCATCACGGCGCCGACATGAGCAAGCCGGCCGAGATCGAGGCGATGATGGCCTGGGCCGCGGCCGAGTTCGGCGGCGTCGACATCCTCGTCAACAACGCCGGCATCCAGCATGTGGCCGCGGTCGAGGACTTCCCGGCCGCGAAGTGGGACGCGATCATCGCGATCAACCTCAGCTCGGCCTTCCACACCACGCGGCTGGCCATCCCCGGCATGCGGGCGAAGCATTGGGGCCGCGTCATCAACATCGCCTCGGCGCACGGGCTGGTGGCCTCGGCGAACAAGTCGGCTTACGTGGCGGCCAAGCACGGCATCGTCGGCTTCACCAAGTCGGTGGCGCTGGAGACGGCCACCACCGGCATCACCGCCAACGCGATCTGCCCCGGCTGGGTGCTGACGCCGCTGGTGCAGAAGCAGATCGACGACCGCGCCGCCCGCGAAGGCATCGCGGTCGCCGCCGCCGAGAAGGACTTGCTCGGCGAGAAGCAGCCCTCGCTGCAGTTCACCACGCCCGAGCAGCTCGGCGAGTTGGCGGTCTTCCTGTGCTCGGCCGCCGCGGCCAACGTCAAGGGCCAGGCCTGGGCAGTCGACGGCGGCTGGACCGCCCAGTAGCGATGCGGCAGCTCAGGGCCTGAGCTGCACCGTGCCGCTGACCGTGACCGACACGGTCGCCTTGCCCGGCTCGACCGGCACCGGCGCCTCGGCCGCCAGCGCGATGTCGGCCTTCTGGGCGCGGTAGAGCACCGGCCGCGGGCCGCCGCTCTCGCCGCCCTGCACCGACACCTCGCGCAGCGTGTAGCCGCCGAAGCCGAACTGCCTGGCCAGCTCGGCGGCGCGCGCGCGGTACTTGCGGATCGCGTCGGCGGTGACCGCCGCCTCGTGCATTTCGGCCTGCTCGCGCGAGAGGCTGAAGCCGACGCTGGTGATGTTCATGCCCTGGATGCGGCCGGCGGTGCGCGCGACGCGCTCGGTGTCGCGGCCCTCCAGCAGCAGCTCGGCCTGACCCTGCCAGCCGTTGATCTTGCCGTCCTTGCCGTAGCGAGGGAACAGCGAGAAGTTGCCGCTGCGAACCTCCATCGCGCCGGGCTGGGCGGCGGCCCTGGCGTCCTTCAGCGCCGCATCGAGCGCCTGCTTCAGCTGGGCCTGGACCGCGGCGGCGTCGCTGCCGTCGCGCACCGCCTGCAGCGTGATGCCGAGCAGGTCCTGCGCGACCTCGGTCTGCGCGCTGGCGCTGAAGCTGACCAGGTTCTCGGGCGGCGCGGCGGGGCTCGCCTGAGCCGCAGCCGATGCGAGTACGGCGGACAGCAAGACCGCGAACAGGGCTTGCGGGGGGCGACGGCGGCTCGAGGCCATGAAGGCACCTACCTTTCTTTGTATCCGCACGGGTGTCCGACGGGACGACAAGCTGTGCATTCCAACACGCCGTGACAACGCCGGAGCCTCCGCCGCAGCCGACCGCGGCGCGGTGGCGCAATAGATGTAACAGAGGGTCAAGGCGCCGGAAATCGGCCCGGCCCCCTGCGCACAATCGCTTCTGTTACAAATACCGGACTGCCGCGATGAACGCCACCTCCAACGCCCAGCGCCCCGACCGCGTCGTGATCGTCGACGACGACGCCCGCATCCGCGACCTGCTGCGCCGCTACCTCACCCAGGAAGGTTTCGAGGTGCTGCTGGCCGAGGACGCCAAGGCGCTGAACCGCGTGCTGACGCGCGAGACCATCGATCTGATCGTGCTCGACCTGATGCTGCCCGGCGAGGACGGTCTGTCGATCTGCCGCCGCCTGCGCGCCAACAACGACACCACGCCCATCATCATGCTGACGGCCAAGGTCGAGGACGTGGACCGCATCGTCGGGCTCGAGGTCGGCGCCGACGACTACCTGCCCAAGCCCTTCAACCCGCGCGAACTGCTGGCACGCATCCACGCGGTGCTGCGGCGCCGCCCGCAGCTCGAGGCCCCCGGCGCGCCGTCCAAGGAGGCGCAGACCGTCACCTTCGGCCCCTTCGAGTTCGATCTCGCGCTGCGAAGGCTCACCAAGGACGGCGAGCAGATGGCGCTGACCACCGGCGAGTTCTCGATGCTCAAGGCGCTGGTGCGCCATCCGCGCCAGCCGCTCTCCCGCGACAAGCTCGCGCAGCTGGCGCGCGGCCGCGAGTTCGAGCCCTTCGACCGCAGCCTCGACGTGCAGATCAGCCGCCTGCGCAAGATGATCGAGCCCGACCCGGCGCAGCCGCGCTACATCCAGACGGTCTGGGGCGTCGGCTACGTGTTCGTGCCGGACGGCGCCACCTGAGCCGTCCCCACCCCCTGCCATGGCCGACCACGAGGCGCAGGCCCTGCGCGGCGAGCGCGCACGCCGCGCCTCGGTGGCTTTCGCGCGCGCGCCGCGGCGCCGGCGCCTGAAGCTGCCGCGCTTCGCGATGAGCCTGTTCTGGCGCACCTTCATCCTGCTGGCGCTGCTGCTCGGCGGCGGCGTGGTGGCCTGGACGCAAACCTTCCGCGCGCTGGAGTTCGAGCCGCGCGCGGTGCAGGCGGCGCAGCAGATCGCCAGCCTGGTGAACCTGTCGCGCGCGGCGCTGCGCTACTCGGATGCGATCAACCGCGTCACGCTGGTCAAGGCGATGAGCGACCAGGAGACCGTGCGCATCGTGCCGCGCGAGCCGAAGGACGTGTCGGTGCCCTTCGAGGTCGACCGCTTCAGCCGCGCGGTGGGGCTGGAGCTGCGCTCCCGCCTCGGCCCCGAGACCACGGTGGCCAGCAGCGTCAACGGCGAGCCGGGGCTGTGGGTCGGCTTCAACATCGAGAACGACGCCTACTGGCTGCAGGCCGACCCCAAGCGCGTGCAGCCGGTCGCCGGCACCACCTACTTCATCTGGACCGGCATCGCGCTGCTCGCCACCGTGCTGGGCTCGGCGGCGATCGCCGGGCTGATCAACCGGCCGCTGAAGCAGCTGTCGTTCGCCGCCAGCCGCATCCGCGACGGCGAGTTCGACTCCCACCTCGACGAGGAGACCATGACCGCCGAGGTGCGGGAGGTCAACATGGGCTTCAACCGCATGGCGCGCGAGCTCGCCAAGGTCGAGGAGGACCGCGCGGTGATGCTGGCCGGCATCAGCCACGACCTGCGCACGCCGCTGGCGCGGATGCGGCTCGAGACCGAGATGAGCGTGGTCGACGAGGAGGCCAAGCGCTTCATGGCGGCCGACATCGACCAGCTCGACGCGATCATCGACAAGTTCATGGACTACGCCCGGCCGGGCAGCGTCGAGCTGGTGCCGGTGCACCTGAGCAGCCTGGTCGACCGCGAGGTCGCGGCCTTCCGCGACCCGACACAGATCCGCGTCGAAAGCCGCGTGGCGATCGACACCAAGGTGATGGCCGACGACACCGAACTCGGCCGCGTGCTCGCCAACCTGCTGGAGAACGCGCGCCGCTATGGCCGCAGCGCCGAGACCGGCATCGCCGACGTGACGATCGGCTACGCGCGCATCGGTCCCTGGGTGATCCTCAGCGTGCGCGACCGCGGCCCCGGCGTGCCGCCCGAGAAGCTCGCCCAGCTGACGACGCCCTTCTTCCGCGGCGACACCGCGCGCACGGCCGCCACCGGCGCGGGACTCGGCCTCGCCATCGTCGAGAAGGCGGTGCAGCGCATGGGGGGCAGCTTCGAGATCGCCAACGCGGAGGGCGGCGGGCTGGTCGCCCACGTCAGATTGAAGAAAGCACCTTAGGCCGCGCTGCGCACGAGCAGGCAGACCGCGCGCGCTTCGATCGCGCGGCCCTCGCCGACGGGGCCCATCTTCTCGGCGGTCTTGGCCTTGACGTTGACCTGCGCCGGCGCCACACCCAGGCAGCCGGCGAGGCACTCGACCATCGCCGGGATGTGCGGCGCCATCTTCGGCGCCTGCGCGACGATGGTCGCGTCGACGTTGCCGACGCGCCAGCCCTCGGCGTGGACGCGCCGCACCGCCTCGGCCAGCAGCACGCGCGAATCGGCACCGGCGAACTGCGGGTCGGTGTCGGGGAAGTGGCGGCCGATGTCGCCCAGGCCCGCCGCGCCGAGCACGGCGTCGGTGACGGCGTGCAGCAGCGCGTCGGCGTCGCTGTGGCCGAGCAGGCCGTGGCTGTGCGGGATCTCGACGCCGCCGAGGATCAGCTTGCGGCCGGTCACCAGCGCATGCGTGTCCCAGCCTTCGCCGATGCGGATGTTCGTCGTCATGAGCGCGTCCTCAGCAGCCGTTCGGCCAGCTCGAAATCGGCCGGCCAGGTGAGTTTGAAATTCTCCGCCGAGCCGGGCACCAGCCGCGGCGCGTGGCCGAGGGCCTCGACTGCGCTGGCTTCGTCGGTGACGGCGTCGCCGGCCGCCGCGAGTGCCTCGCGCAGCAGGCCGAGGCGGAACATCTGCGGCGTCTGCGCCTGCCACAGGCCACGGCGATCGACAGTCGCTTTGGCGCGGCCTTGTTCGCCCTCGCGCTTGAGCGTGTCGGCCACCGGCAGCGCGAGCAGGCCGCCGACGGCGTCGTGCTCGCAGGCGGCGATCAGGCGCTCGATCTCGGCCGGCTGCACCAGGCAGCGCGCGGCGTCGTGCACCAGCACCCAGTCGTCGTCGCCGGCCCCCGCGGCCGCGAGGGCGGCGAGGCCATTGGCTACGCTGGCTGCGCGCGTCGCACCGCCGACGCGCGCCACCGGGCGGTGACCGGGCGCGTGGCGCTCGAACTCGGCGTCGTCGGGCGCCAGCACGACCAGCGTCGCGGCGATCCGCGGCACCGCCGCCAGCGCCGCCAGCGTGTGGGCGACGACGCTGCGGCCCGCCACGCTGCGGTACTGCTTCGGCCCGCCGGCGCCAGAACGTTCTCCGACGCCAGCGCAGGGCACGAGCGCATGGCAGGTCGTCATCGTGCTCACCACCGCACCGGCACCGGGTAGCGCTGGATCATCGGGTCCGGCGTCAGCAGCGTCATGCCGTGCTGCACCGCCTGGCAGATCAGCAGGCGGCCGAAGGGATCGCCATGCAAGGGAGGCAGGCGGTCGAGCAGCAGCGTGTCGGCCTCCTGCAGCGGCAGCGGCTCGATGCCGTGGCGCTCGCGCTCGCGCGGCACGTAGCGCGCCGGAGATTCGGGCAGCGGCAGCTTGCCCAGGCCATGCTTGACCGCGATCTCCCAGGCCGACACGGCCGACAGATAGACCTCGTTGGCCGGGTCACGGAACAGCACCGCCGCCTCGGCGCTGAGCTGCGCGTCGCCACGCACCGCCCACAGGAAGCTGCAGGTGTCGAGCAACAGCTTCACGCGCGTGGTGCCCGGGCTCGGGCGCGCCGTGCCGGTGCCAACGGATCGGTGGTCTCGGCCCGACCGCTGAGCGCGCCCAGCAGCGCATCGGGCAGCGGCTCGAAGAACGCCGCCGGCACCGGCTGCCCGGCGTCGGCCGCCTTGCCGATGGGCCGCGGCTTGCGCAGCGGCGCCCGCGCGATCGCCACCAGGCGCGCGACCGGCTGGTTGCGCCGGCAGATCAGCACCTCCTCGCCACGCTCGGCCGCGGCCAGGTACTCGGCGAGGTTCTCGCGCACCTCGTGAACATTGGGCTGGTGCATGGACGCACTCCTTCACAAGAACTTGTACAAGTCTAGCGCATCGTCGGGCTGGGTGCGGCACGGCATGCGGGCCGCCTCGGCGCCGCGCTGGGGTCGCGATCCCGGACACGGCCCGGTCAAGGTCGGCTGCCTACAATGATGAAGTGCCCCGCCGCTGTCGCCGCGGGGCGCTCTGTTTTGTTGCCACGACCTTCGATGCAGCTCCCCTCACCCGCCCCCGGCAAACGCTTCCAGCTTCCGCGCCCGCTGGGCTCGGCCGATGCGCTGCTGCTCGCCCGCTACGCCCAGGCGCGCGCCGCCGAGCGGCAGCTCACCGCCATCGTCACCGCCGAGCCGGCCGACGCGCAGCGCCTGCCCGAGGAGCTGGGCTTCTTCGCGCCCGGGCTGCGCGTCGCCGTGTTCCCGGACTGGGAGACCCTGCCCTACGACAGCTTCTCGCCGCACCAGGACCTGATCTCGGAGCGCCTGGCAACGCTGTGGCGCATCCTGCGGGCGCAGCAGAACGGCGACCTCGACGTGGTGCTGCTCCCGGCCACCACCGCGCTGGTGCGCCTCGCACCGCCGGCCTTCCTGGCCGCCTACACCTTCCATTTCAAGCAAAAGCAGAAGCTCGACGAGGCCGGGCTCAAGGCCCAGCTCGTGCTTGCCGGCTACGAGCATGTGAGCCAGGTCGTGTCGCCCGGGGAGTACGCGGTGCGCGGCGGGCTGATCGACCTGTTCCCGATGGGCTCGAACGTGCCCTACCGGGTCGACCTGTTCGACAACGAGGTCGACTCGATCCGCACCTTCGACCCCGACACCCAGCGCAGCCTCTACCCGGTGCCCGAGGTGCGGCTGCTGCCGGGTCGCGAGTTCCCGATGGACGACGCGGCGCGCAGCGCCTTCCGCGCGCGCTGGCGCGAGCAGGTCGACGGCGACCCGACGCGCTCGCGCGTCTACAAGGACATCGGCACGGGCCTGGCGCCGCCGGGCATCGAGTTCTACCTGCCGCTGTTCTTCGACCAGACCGCGACGATCTTCGACTACCTCGGGCCTCAGGCTCGCGTGGTGCTGCACGGCGAGGTCGACACGGCGCTGCAGAAGTTCTGGGGCGAGACGCGCGAGCGCCACCGCTTCCTGCAGCACGATCCGGAGCGGCCGATCCTGCCACCTCAGGCGGTCTACCTGCCGCCGGAGGCGTTTTTCACGCGGGCGAACGAGCAGGCGTTGCTGTCCGTCCGCGGCACCACGGGTATTGCCCCTCTCCCCTCTGGGGAGAGGCTGGGTGAGGGGCCGGCTGGGCCTGGCCCTCACCCCAACCCTCTCCCAGGGGGAGAGGGAGCAAGACAAGGGCCGGCCTGGGCACTGCCACTGCCCGACCTCGCCGTCGAGCGCAACACGCCCGACCCCCTGCGCAAGCTCGAGCAGCACCTGCAGCAGACCGCGCACCGCGTGCTGCTGGTGGCCGAGAGCGAGGGCCGGCGCGAGAGCCTGCTCGAGTTGCTGCGCGACCACCAGCTGGAGCCGCCCGCCGTCGAGTCGCTCGCGGCCTTCGAGGCGAGCGACCACCGCTACGCGATCACCGTCGCGCCGCTGGCCACAGGCTTCTACTGGACCGAGCCGGACATCCAGTTCGTCACCGAGACCGAGCTGTTCGACGCCGCACCCACCGTGCGCCGGCGCCGCAAGCAGGAGGCCGTCAGCGATGTCGACGCGCTGATCAAGGACCTGTCGGAGCTGAAGGTCGGCGACCCGGTGGTGCACGCGAGCCACGGTATCGGCCGCTACGTCGGGCTCATCAACATCGATCTCGGCGACGGGCCGTCGGAGTTCCTGCACCTCGAGTACGCTGACAAGGCGACGCTCTACGTGCCCGTGTCGCAGTTGCAGCTGATCAGCCGCTACACCGGCGTCAGCGCCGACGAGGCGCCGCTGCACCGGCTCGGTTCCGGCCAGTGGGACAAGGCCAAGCGCAAGGCCGCCGAGCAGGTGCGCGACACCGCCGCCGAGCTTCTCAACCTCTACGCCCGCCGCGCCGCGCGCGAGGGCCATGCCTTCCGCTTCTCGCCGCAGGACTACGAGGCCTTCGCCGCGAGCTTCGGCTTCGAGGAGACGCCCGACCAGCGCGCCGCGATCCACGCGGTGATCCAGGACCTGATCAGCCCCAAGCCGATGGACCGGCTGGTGTGCGGTGATGTCGGCTTCGGCAAGACCGAGGTCGCGCTGCGCGCCGCCTTCGTCGCCGTCACCGGCGGCAAGCAGGTCGCGCTGCTCGCGCCGACCACGCTGCTGGCCGAGCAGCATTACGCGAACATCGCCGACCGCTTCGCGAAGTGGCCGGTCAAGGTGGCCGAGATGTCGCGCTTCCGCTCGGCCAAGGAGATCAAGGCGGCGCTCGCCGGCCTGGCCGACGGCACGATCGACATCGTGATCGGCACCCACAAGCTCTTGAGT
>ERZ1066135.627-NODE-627-length-17306-cov-7.579445_pt1 | contig 17306 bp, 18 predicted proteins | sample MGYA00382782_ERZ1066135 | MGnify/ENA primary metagenome ERZ1066135 (study PRJEB33369, sample SAMEA5778365) | biofilm metagenome | biome: Industrial cooling water; feature: Water cooling tower basin; material: Biofilm | place: United Arab Emirates | collected...
TCCAGCCCAGGCTCGCGGCGATCAGCCCGGCCCACAGCAGCGGCTGGTTGATCGAGTCGGGCAGCAGCGTGGTGTCCCAGTCGATCGCGGCCAGCGCCACCAGCGCGGCGACGAAGCCGCACCAGGCCAGCACGACCGGGTGCCCGCCGAAACGCCAGGCGAGTGCGGCGAACAGCATCCCCGTGGCCAGCTCGACCAGCGGGTAACGTGGCGAGATCGGGGTCTTGCAGGCCGAGCAGCGGCCGCGCAGCGCCAGCCAGCTCAGCACCGGGATGTTCTCGAACCAGCGGATCGTGTGGCCGCATGAAGGGCAGCGCGAGGCGGGCTTGGCGAGCCCGATCTCGTCCGGGACCGTGGCCTCGAGGCTCAGCAGCTCGGCAGCCTCGAGCCGCCAGGCCCGCTCCATCATCCGAGGCAGCCGGTGGACCACCACGTTGAGGAAGCTGCCGACGCACAGGCCGAGCAGGCCCAAACCCCAGGGCGTCAGCAGGACGCCCAGCGCGTCGGCGGCCATCGCCGCGTCAGACCACGGCACCGAGCTTGAAGATCGGCAGGTACATCGACACGACGATGCCGCCGATGATCGTGCCGAGCACGACGATGATGATCGGCTCGAGCAGGCTCTGCAGGGCTTTGACCGCCTCGTCGACCTCCTGCTCGAAGAACTCGGCCGCCTTGTTCAGCATGTGGTCGAGCGAGCCGGACTCTTCGCCGATCGCCGCCATCTGCAGCACCATGACCGGGAAGATGCCGGTGCTCTGCATCGAGGTCGTCAGCGCGATACCGGTCGAAACATCCTTCTGAATCTGCTCGGTCGCCTCCGCGAAGACCGCGTTGCCGGCGGCGCCGCCGACCGAGTCGAGCGCCTCGACCAGCGGCACCCCGGCCGCGAACATGGTCGCCAGCGTACGCGTCCAGCGCGCCACCGAGGATTTGTAGACCAAGTCGCCGAACACCGGCACCTTCAGCAGCAGCCGGTCCATGGTCTTTTGCATCTTCTCGGAGCGTTTCCACGACTCGAAGAAGAAGTAGGCGCCGCCGCCGAGCACGCCGAAGATCAACCACCAGTAGGCGAGGAACACCTCGGAAACCGCGATCACCGCCAGCGTCGGCGCCGGCAGGTCGGCACCGAAGGACGTGAACACGTCCTTGAAGGTGGGGATCACGAACACCATGATGATCGCGATCACGACGAAGGCCACGACCAGCACCGCCACCGGGTAAGTCAGCGCCCCCTTGATCTTGCGCTTGATCTCGAGCGTCTTCTCCTGGTAGGTCGCGAGCCGATCGAGCAGCGTCTCCAGGATGCCGGCCGCCTCGCCGGCCTCGACGAGGTTGCAGTACAGCGCGTCGAAGTACAGCGGGTGCTTGCGGAACGCCGACGACAGGCTGGTGCCGGTCTCGATGTCGGAGCGGATGTCGGTCAGCAGCTTGGTGACGCGCGGGTTGGTGCTGCCGCGTGCGACGATGTCGAAGGACTGCAGCAGCGGCACGCCGGCGCGCATCATCGTGGCGAGCTGGCGCGTCAGGATCGCGATGTCCTTCGGCTTGATCGCGCTGCCGCCGCTGGTGCGGCGCTTCTTGACCTTGCTGACCAGGATGCCCTGGCGCCGCAGCGTGGCGTTGACGACCGCCTGGCCGCCGGCGCGCATCTCGCCGCGCACCAACTTGCCGTTCTTGTCCTTGCCTTCCCATTCGAAGACGACCTCCTTGAGGTCTTTCGTGGCGGCGGTAGCGGTAGCGGTGGCCATGGTTGGGGGGACTCCCTTGCGACTGCCTTATTCGTTCGTGACCGAGATCACCTCTTCCAGCGTGGTCACGCCGGAGCGCACCTTCATCAGGCCGGACTGCCGCAGGTCGCGCACGCCCTCGCGCTGCGCCTGCGCGGCGATGTCCATCGCGTTGCCCTCGGTCAGGATGATGCGCTGGATCGTTTCGGTGATCGGCATGACCTGGTAGATGCCGACGCGCCCGCGGTAGCCGTTGGTGCAGTTCGCGCAGCCGACCGCGCGGTAGGGCTTCCAGCTGCCGTCCAATTCGCCCGCGTCGAAGCCGGCCTTGAGCAGCGCTTCCTTAGGGTAATCGGCCGGCTGCTTGCAGTTCTCGCAGAGCTTGCGGGCCAGCCGCTGGGCCGTGATGAGGATCACGCTGGAGGCGATGTTGAACGGCGCCACGCCCATGTTCATCAGGCGCGTCAGCGTCGTCGGCGCGTCGTTGGTGTGCAGCGTGCTCATCACCATGTGGCCGGTCTGCGCGGCCTTGATGGCGATGTCGGCGGTCTCGAGGTCGCGGATTTCGCCGACCATGATGATGTCCGGGTCCTGCCGCAGGAAGGACTTCAGTGCGACCGCGAAATTGAGCCCCGCCTTGTCGTTGACGTTGACCTGGTTGATCCCCGGCAGGTTGATTTCGGCCGGGTCCTCGACGGTGGCGATGTTGACGCCCGGCTGGTTGAGGATGTTGAGGCAGGTGTACAGCGACACCGTCTTGCCCGAGCCGGTCGGGCCGGTCACCAGCACCATGCCGTAGGGCCGCTTGATGGCGTTCATCAGGCGGTCCTTCTCGATCTTCTCGTAGCCGAGCGCCTCGATGCCCAGCTTGGCGCTCGACGAGTCGAGGATCCGGATCACGATCTTCTCGCCGAACAGCGTCGGCAGCGTGCTGATGCGGAAGTCGATCGACTTGCTGCCGAACTTCAGCTTCATGCGGCCGTCCTGCGGCACGCGCTTCTCGGCGATGTCCAGCCGCGAGATGACCTTGATGCGCGACGCCAGCTTGTCCTTGATCGCCAGCGGCGGTTGCGTGATTTCGCGCAACTCGCCGTCGACGCGGAAGCGGACGCGGTAGTTGAATTCGTAGGGCTCGAAGTGCAGGTCGGAGGCGCGCGCGTTGATCGCGTCGATCAGCATCTTCTGCAGGAAGCGCACGACCGGCGCGTCTTCGACATCGGTCGAGACCTCGGCCGACTCGGCGGTGCCGGTGTCTTCTTCGGTGACGTCGAACTCGAAGTCGCCCGCCACCAGCGACTCCAGCGCTTCGCTGGCGCTGGCACTCGCCGCATCGACGAGCTTCTGCAGCTTGTCGTGTTCGACGATCACCCACTCGGGTGTCAGCTGGGTCGCGAACTTGATGCGCTCGACGGCTTCCTGGTCGGTCGGGTCGGCGCCGGCGATGAACAGGCGGTTGCCGCGCTTGCCGAGCACGACGACCTGGTACTGCGAGGCCAGCTTCGTATCGATGACGTTGCGCGGAAGGCGCTGCGGGTCGACGGCGGCCAAATCCAGCAGCGGCATCGCCAGCACGTTGGACAGGGTATGCGCCAGGTCCGTCGGGTTCACCGCCCCGGCGCTCAGCACGGCCGAGATGAAACTGCGCTTCTGCTCCTTGGCGCTGCGGACCAGGTCCTCGGCCGTCTTGACGTTCAGCTTGCCGGCATGCACGAGCACGCGCGCGACGCCGGACAGCGAACTCTGCGGTGCGTCGGCGAGGGTGTCCATGGGGCGGTCAGTCGGGGCGGTGCATGGATCGTTTCATGATCGCCGATTCACAGGCCGCTGTAAACGAATGCGCCGCATGCCACGCAACGATGCCACGCCGCTGCCGTGCGTAAGCCACACTCGTGCGGCTTGAAAGTGAAAGGAAATTGGTCGGGGTGAGAGGATTCGAACCTCCGGCCTCTACGTCCCGAACGTAGCGCTCTACCAGGCTAAGCTACACCCCGATGCGGGCGGCCTCGAAGGCCGCCGGCTCGTCGTCGAGCTCACATGGAGCGGTCGAGCGACCGAGCGCATAAGTATAGCAACGCTTCGCGCTCGGGCGATCCGGGCAGCCGCGCCAGGCTGCGGATGGCGATGTCGATCTCGCCTTGCGCGGCTTGCCGCGTCGCGTCGAGCGCGCCGGTGGCGCGGACGATGCCGATGACCTCGTCGAAGCGCTCGGCGCCGCCGCCGACGATCGCGTCGCGGATCAGTTCACGCTGTGCCGCGGTGCCGCGCGCCATCGCGATCAGCAGCGGCAATGTCGGCTTGCCTTCGCGCAGGTCGTCGCCGACGTTCTTGCCGAGCGCCGAGGTCGTGCCTTCGTAGTCGAGCAGGTCGTCGATCAGCTGGAACGCCGTGCCGAGCGCACGGCCGTAATCGGCGCAGGCGGTCTCCACCTCGGGCGGTGCCTCGGCCAGGATCGCGCCGAGCCGGGCGCTGGCCTCGAACAGCTTGGCGGTCTTGAAGCGGATCACCTTCAGGTAGTCGGCCACGCCGAGGTCCGGATCGTGCAGGTTCATCAACTGCAGCACCTCGCCCTCGGCGATCACGTTGGTCGCCTCCGACAGCACCTCCAGCACCCGCATGCGGTCGACCGAGACCATCATCTGGAAGGCGCGCGAGTACAGGAAGTCGCCGACCAGCACGCTGGCCGCGTTGCCGAACAGGGCGTTGGCCGTCGGTCGGCCGCGGCGCAGCTGCGACTCGTCGACCACGTCGTCGTGCAGCAGGGTCGCGGTGTGGATGAACTCGACCGTGGCGGCCAACTCGTGACGCTGCGGGCCCCGGAAGCCCAGGGCCTCGGCGAACAGCAGCACCAGCATCGGCCGGATCCGCTTGCCACCGGCGCTGATGATGTAGTCGGCGATGCGGTTGATCAGCACCACCTCCGACGCCAGCCGGCGACGGATCAGCGCATCCACGGCGCTCATGCCCGGGGCGACCAACTCGCTGAAGGAGGACGCCGGCAGGGCGACGGGCGTTACGGCTGACACGCTGGCACTCGGCTGCCCGCAACCGTGCGGACGATCCCAGGATTATAAGAACCGGCCCGCGCCCGGGAGGCGGTGTGCGTGCGGCCCGGTGCAGCCGAGCCGTGGACTTGTTTTGCCTGTGCTATCATCAAAAGCTTCGCGGAATAAGCGTGAAGTCCGGTCGGCCAGCACCTGCCGGGGTTTCGACGAAAGGGCTGATATGTACGCGGTCATAAAAACCGGTGGCAAGCAATACAAGGTGGTTGCCGGCGAGAAGATCAAGGTAGAACAGATTGCTGCGGACGTCGGCCAAGAGATCGTGATCGACCAGGTGTTCGCCGTCGGCAACGGCGCCGACCTGCAGGTCGGCACACCCTTGGTCGCCGGGGCGAAGGTCGTGGCCACGGTCGTGGCGCACGGCCGCCACGACAAGGTGCGCATCTTCAAGATGCGGCGCCGCAAGCACTATCAGAAGCGGCAGGGGCACCGCCAGAACTTCACCGAGCTGCAAATCGGCTCCGTGAACGGTTGAACCCGGCCACCGGGAAGGAGCTGAAACATGGCACAGAAAAAAGGCGGCGGTTCCACCCGGAACGGCCGTGACTCGCAGCCGAAGATGCTCGGCGTCAAGGTGTTCGGCGGCCAGGCCATCTCGGCCGGTTCGATCATCGTGCGTCAACGGGGCACACGCTTTCACGCCGGCAGCAACGTCGGCACCGGCAAGGATCACACCCTGTTCGCGCTGGTCGACGGCGAGGTGAGCTTCGACGTCAAGGGCCCGCGCAACCGCAAGACCGTGGCGGTCACGCCCGCGTAAGCGGCGCTCGCCCGGTCCGAAGCCCCGGCCCGCCGGGGCTTTTTCGTTGCCGGCCTCCGCTACCATCGATCCGCGATCCGCAGCCAAGCCATGAAGTTCGTCGACGAGGTCACCATCGACGTGATCGCCGGCAACGGCGGGAACGGCTGCGCGAGCTTCCGGCGCGAGAAGTTCATCCCCTTCGGTGGGCCCAACGGCGGCGACGGTGGGCGCGGCGGCCATGTCTGGGCCGAGGCCGACCGCAACCTCAACACGCTGGTCGATTTCCGCTTCTCGCGCCGCCACGAAGCGCGCGGCGGCGAGCACGGTCGGGGCTCCGACCAGTTCGGTGCCGCGGCCGACGACATCGTGCTGCGCCTGCCGGTCGGCACCATCGTCACCGACGCCGAGACCGGCGCGCCGGTGTGCGAACTGCTCGAGCCGGGCGAGCGCGTGCTGCTCGCCAAGGGCGGCGACGGCGGCTTCGGCAACCTGCATTTCAAGACCAGCACCAACCGCGCGCCGCGCCAGAAGACGCCGGGCTGGCCGGGCGAGCAGAAGAAGCTCAAGCTCGAATTGCGCATCCTGGCCGATGTCGGCCTGCTCGGCATGCCCAACGCCGGCAAGTCGACGCTGATCGCGGCGATCTCGAACGCCCGCCCGAAGATCGCCGACTACCCGTTCACGACGCTGCACCCCAACCTCGGCGTGGTGCGCGTCGGCCCCGAGCAGAGCTTCGTGGTCGCCGACGTGCCGGGCCTGATCGAGGGGGCGGCCGACGGCGCCGGCCTCGGCCACCGCTTCCTGCGCCACCTGCAGCGCACCCGGCTGCTGCTGCACATGGTCGATCTGGCGCCGTTCGACGATGCCGACCCGGTCGCGCAGGCGCGCGCGATCGCCGCCGAGCTGAAGAAGTACGACCCGGCGCTGTTCGACAAGCCGCGCTGGCTGGTGCTGAACAAGCTCGACATGGTGCCGCCCGACGAACGCGCGGCGCGCGTGAAGGACTTCGTCAAGCGCTTCCGCTGGAAGGGCCCGGTGTTCGAGATCTCGGCGCTGACGCGCCAGGGCTGTGAGCCGCTGGTGCAGGCGATCTACCGCCATGTCGCGGCGTTCCAGACCCACCACGTCGACCCCGACGTGCGCTTCACCGAGCCCGAGGCCGAGGCCGAGCCCGGCTTCGTCGCGCAGGCCGACGACCCGCGCTTCCGCTGAGGCCGGCGATGTCCGACGTGCTGCGCGGCGCGAAGCGCCTGGTCGTCAAGGTCGGCTCCAGCCTGGTCACCAACGAAGGCCGTGGCGTCGATGCCGAGGCGATCGGCAACTGGTGCCGCCAGCTCGCCGAACTCGCCGCGCAGGGCCGCGAGGTGGTGATGGTGTCCAGCGGCGCGATCGTCGAAGGCATGAAGCGCCTGGGCTGGACCACCCGCCCGACCGAGCTGCACGAGCTGCAGGCCGCCGCCGCCGTCGGCCAGATGGGCCTGGCGCAGATGTACGAGAGCAAGCTGCGCGAGCGCGGCATCGGCAGCGCCCAGGTGCTGCTGACGCACGCCGACCTGGCCGACCGCGAGCGCTACCTGAACGCGCGCTCGACGCTGCTGACGCTGCTGGCGCTGAAGGTGATCCCGGTCATCAACGAGAACGACACCGTCGTCAACGACGAGATCAAGTTCGGCGACAACGACACGCTCGGCGCGCTGGTCGCCAACCTGGTCGACGCCGACGTGCTGGTGATCCTGACCGACCAGACCGGCCTTTACTCGGCCGACCCGCGCAAGGACCCGCAGGCGCGCTTCGTCCACGAGGCGCATGCCGGCGACCCGGCGCTCGAGCTGATGGCCGGCGGCGCCGGCTCCAGCCTCGGGCGCGGCGGCATGATCACCAAGGTGCTGGCGGCCAAGCGCGCCGCGAGCAGCGGCGCCTCGACCGTGATCGCCTGGGGCCGCGAGCCCGACGTGCTGCTGCGGCTGGTCGACGGCGCCGTGATTGGCACGCTGCTGCTGGCGAGCACGCCCAAGCTCGCGGCGCGCAAGCAGTGGATGGCCGACCACCTGCAGCTGCGCGGTGCGGTCGTCGTCGACGACGGCGCGGTCGCCAAGCTGCGCGACGAGGGCAAAAGCCTGCTGCCGATCGGCATCGTCGAGGTGCAGGGCGAGTTCGCGCGCGGTGATGTGATCGCGGTGCGCAACGCGGCGGGCTTGGAGATCGCGCGCGGCCTCGCCAACTACGCGAGCAGCGAGGCGAGGCTGATCGCGCGCAAGCCGTCGGCGCAGATCGCCGCGCTGCTCGGCTACATCAACGAGCCCGAGATGATCCACCGCACGAACCTGGTGCTTCCTTGAGGCCGGCGGCGGCCGGTCAGCCGGCGTCGTCGGTCTCGGGGGTGTGCGGCGGCGCGCCGGTCGCGTCAGGCTCGTCGTGGCGTTCGCCGTTCGGCCGCGGCGTGCGCATGCCGGAGCGCAGGTAGCGGTTGTGGTGCTGGCCGCGCGGCAGGAAGCGCGCGAGTTCGGTCAGCGCCATCTGGTAGACGTCGCGCTTGAAGTCGATCACGAGCTCCAGCGGCACCCAGTACTCGTTCCAGCGCCAGGCGTCGAACTCCGGGTGGTCGGTGGCGCGCAGGTTCATGTCGCTGTCGCGGCCCATCAGCTGCAGCAGGAACCAGATCTGCTTCTGGCCGCGGTAGTGGCCGCGCGCGTCGCGCCGGATGTAGTGCTCCGGCACCTCGTAGCGCAGCCAGTCGCGGGTGCGCGCGACGATGCGCACATGCTCCGGCTGCAGCCCCACTTCTTCGCGCAGCTCGCGGAACATCGCCTGCTCGGGCGTCTCGCCGTGTTTGATGCCACCCTGGGGGAACTGCCACGAGTGGGTCCGCAGCCGCTTGCCCCAGAAGACCTGGTTGCGCTGGTTGAGCAGGACGATGCCGACGTTGGGCCTGAAGCCTTCACGGTCGAGCATAATGAAATCCCGAATTCAGTCTTGAATTCATTATTGCACCGGGCCTCTCCGATGCAAACCCGCCCCGGCCTCGGGGCGTGGCCGCCTCGCCGGCACCGCGTTCGTCCACACGTCCAGAGCCTCTGCCTTCGCGATGAAAGCTTCGCAGTTCTTCGTCTCCACGCTCAAGGAGGCCCCGGCCGACGCCGAGGTCACGAGCCACCAGCTGATGATGCGCGCCGGCCTGATCAAGCGGCTCGGCGCCGGCATCTACAACTACATGCCTATGGGGCTGCGGGTGATCCGCAAGGTCGAGGCCATCATCCGCGAGGAGATGAACCGCGCCGGCGCCGTCGAGCTGCTGATGCCGGTGGTGCAGCCGGCCGAGCTGTGGCAGGAGACCGGCCGCTTCGACAAGATGGGCCCCGAGCTGCTGCGCCTGAAGGACCGTCACGAGCGCGACTTCGTGATGCAGCCGACCAGCGAGGAGGTCGTCACCGACATCGCGCGCCAGGAGCTGCGCAGCTACAAGCAGCTGCCGAAGTGCCTGTACCAGATCCAGACCAAGTTCCGCGACGAGCGTCGGCCGCGCTTCGGCATCATGCGCGGGCGCGAGTTCACGATGAAGGATGCCTACTCCTTCGACCGCGACAAGGACGCCGCGGCGCAGAGCTACGAAACCATGTTCGCGGCCTACCAGCGCATCTTCGGCCGCTTCGGCCTGCAGTACCGCGCGGTCGCGGCCGACACCGGCGCGATCGGCGGCGACCTGTCGCACGAGTTCCAGGTGATCGCCGAGACCGGCGAGGACGCACTGGTCTACTGCCCGACCAGCGATTACGCGGCCAACATCGAGTTGGCCGAGTGCCTGCCGCTGCTCGCCGAGCGCGCCGCGCCGACTCAGCCGAGGGTCAAGACGCCGACGCCGGCCAAGAGCACCTGCGCCGATGTCGCCGCGCTGCTCGGGCTGCCGCTGGAGCGCACCGTCAAATCGCTGGTGCTCGCCACCGACGACAGGAACGAGGCCGGCGACATCGTCGAGACGACCTTGTGGCTGCTGCTGGTGCGCGGCGACCATGAGTTGAACGAAGTGAAGACCGGCAAGCTCCCGGGGCTGAAGGCGGGCTTCCGCTTCGCGACCGTGGCCGAGATCGAAGACCATTTCGGCACCCGGCCGGGCTACCTCGGACCGGTCTTTTCCAGGGAAGCTGCGAAGAAGCCCGTCAAGGTGATCGCGGAGCGCACCGTCGCCAACATGAGCGACTTCGTCTGCGGCGCCAACGACGCCGACTTCCATTACACCGGCGTCAACTGGGGCCGCGACCTGCCCGAGCCCGATCTCGTGGCCGACATCCGCAACGCGGTCGCCGGCGACCCGTCACCGGACGGACAAGGCGTGCTCGCGATCCAGCGCGGCATCGAGGTCGGCCATGTGTTCTACCTCGGCAAGAAGTACGCCGAGGCCATGAGCGCCACCTTCCTGGCCGAGGACGGCAAGCCTCGGCACTTCGAGATGGGCTGCTACGGCATAGGCGTCACGCGCATCCTGGGCGCGGCGATCGAGCAGGGCTTCGATGCGCGCGGCATCGTCTGGCCGGCGGCGATCGCGCCCTTCGAGGTGGTCGTCTGCCCGATCGGCTACGACCGCAGCGCCGAGGTCCGGGCCGCGGCCGATGCCTTGCACGCCGAGCTGCTGGCCCTGGGGCTGGACGCGATCCTCGACGACCGCGGCGAGCGTCCCGGCGCGATGTTCGCCGACTGGGAACTGATCGGCATCCCGCAGCGCGTGGTGATCTCCGACCGCGGCCTCAAGGACGGTCAGGTCGAACTCCAGGGCCGCACCGAGGCCGAGGCCGGCAAGCTCGCGCTCGCCGCCGTCGCGGCCGAATTGAAGGCGCGCCTGCGCCCGGCATGACCCTGCTGCGTCGCCGCGCCCTCGTCGCCGGCCTGGCGCTGGCGGCGGGGCTGCGGCCCGCCACCGCGCGTGCAGGCGGCCAGGCCGAGGAGCCGTTGGCCGACACGGTGCGCACGGCGCTGTCGGCGTCGGTCGCGAACAGCGCGCCGCCCAAGCCCGTGTTCGAGAGCACCGAGGCACGGCTGGCCTACCTGCGCTGGCTCGCCGCCATGAGCGACCGGCTGCGCCGCCGCAAGGCCGACAAGCAGACCCGCGTCGAGTTCCTCGAGACGCTCTGGTACGAGAGCCGGCGTGCCGGCCTCGAGCCCTCGCTGGTGCTCGGGCTGATCGAGGTCGAGAGCGCGTTCCGCAAGTACGCAGTGTCGGTCGTCGGCGCGCGCGGCTACATGCAGGTGATGCCGTTTTGGATGCGGCTGATCGGCGACGGCGACGTCGGCCGCCTTTTCCACCTGCAGACCAACCTGCGCTTCGGCTGCACCATCCTGCGCCACTACCTCGACCGCGAGCGCGGTGACCTCTTCCTCGCGCTCGGCCGCTACAACGGCAGCCGCGGCCGCAGCGAGTACCCGAACGCGGTGTTCGCCGCGCGCCGCAAGTACGAGCTGCGCGCAGCCTGAGCGGCGGCTACAGACCGGCCCAGGCGCGCGGCGCCGCGCCGTCGAAGCCCAGCAGCGCCAGCACCCGCTCGACGGTGTCGTCGACCAGCTCGTCGATCGAGCCGGGCCGGTGGTAGAAGGCCGGCAGCGGCGGAAAGACGATGCCGCCCATCTCGGTCACCGCCGTCATATTGCGCAGGTGGGCCAGGTTGAAGGGTGTCTCGCGCACCATCAGCACGAGGCGGCGGCGCTCCTTCAGCGCCACGTCGGCGGCGCGCGTCAGCAGGTTGTCGGAGAGGCCGTGGGCGACGGCCGCCAGCGTCTTCATCGAGCACGGCGCGACCACCATCGCCGCGGAAGCGAAGCTGCCGCTGGCCAGGCAGGCGCCGACGTCGCCGGGTGCGTAGGCCCGGTCGGCCAGCGCTTCGAGGCCGGCGCGATCCAGGCCGAGCTCGTGGTGGACGTTGAGCATGCCGGCCGGCGTCGCCACCAGGTGGGTTTCGATCCCCAGCGCCCGTGCACGCGACAGCAGCCGCGTGCCGTAGAGGGCGCCGGACGCGCCGGTCAGGCCGACGACGAGGCGCTGCGTCATCCCGCAGGCCTCAGCCGCGCAGCAACGCCTGCAGCTCGCCGGCCTGGTGCATCTCCATCATGATGTCGGAGCCGCCGACGAACTCGCCGTCGACGTAGAGCTGCGGGATCGTCGGCCAGTTGGCGTAGCCCTTGATGCCCTGGCGGATCGCCTCGTCCTCGAGCACGTTGACGGTGACCAGGTCCGTCACGCCGTTGGCCTTGAGGATCTGGATCGCACGGCCCGAGAAGCCGCACATCGGGAACTGCGCGGTCCCTTTCATGAACAGCACGATCTTGTGGCCCTTGACGAGTTGGGCTATGCGTTGCTGGACGTCGGTGCTGGTGTCGCTCATGGTGTCGGCGCGTGAGGCGTAAAGGCTACGATTATCCGCCCTGGCGCCGCCGCCCGCCGACGGGGGCCTCCGGCGGGCGGCCGCTCAGAACGAGTACGACACGCCGAGCTGCAGCGTCGGGGCGAGGTCGAGCGCGCGCAGCGTGTCGGCCAGGCTCTGATGACCGAGGCGCACCGCCGAACGCGGCCGCAGCGCCATCACGCCGAGGTCGGCGCTGAAGCCCCAGCCGCCCTGGGCGCGCAGGCTGCCCAACCCGGTGTAGCCGACGCCGAGGTAGGTGGCCGAGCGGCCGAGTCCCTCGTCGTCGTCACTGCCCGGCGGACCCCACAGCGGCACGCTGCGGTGGCCGGCGGCGAAGCCGCTGCCCAGCGTCGCCAGGCTGCCCGGTGGCAGCGCCCAGGCGCCGTGGCGGCTGCCGAGGATCAGCCCGCCGGTGGCCCGAAAGCCCCCGCCGTAGCGGGGGTCGGTGCTCGCGTCCTGCAGGAAATAGTAGTCGCCCAGCAGGCTCATGCCGTAGGGCAGGCCGCGGCCTGCGCCGGGCTCGACGCCGTAGGCGCCGAGGGCTGGCGTCGCGGCCACAACGGTCGACAGGCCGAGCCGGCCCTGCCAGCGCGGCCATGGCTCGCCGACCAGCAGGCCGCTGCCGGCGGCCAGACGCAGGCCGTCGACCGGCTCGGCGGCCGTGGGCAAGGCGGTCAGGCCGCCGACGGCCAGCGCGGCGGCCAGGGCGACGATCGAGCGGGTTCGGCAGTGCAGGCTCATGGCGTACTCCTTCCGAGGGTGGGGCGGCCGGTCGGGCCCTTGCCGCAGTCGGGCCATCCTAGCGCTGCAGCGCGGTTCGTGCTGGCGATCCGGGCTCGCCGACCCCCCAGGATCGACGGGTGGTGTGGCGCGGGGCACGAACGGCGCCGACCGATGCGCCGGCGCCACGCCCGGTCAGGGCTGCCGGCCGCCGGTGCAGCGGGCGTGGCCGGCAAGGTCGTGGCGGTGGTCGATGGCGACGAAGCCGGTCGTGGCCAGCAGCGCCGCGACCGCCGTCGCCTGGTCGTGCCCGTGTTCGAGCAGCAGCCAGCCGCCGCCGTGCAGATGCGCCGGTGCGGCGGCGACGATGCGCCGGATCGCGTCCAGCCCGTCGGCGCCGGCGACCAGCGCCGACGGCGGCTCGTGCTGCAGCGCATCAAGATGCGGGTCGGATTCGGCGATGTACGGCGGGTTGCCGACGACGAGGTCGAAGCGCTGCCCGCCCAGCGGCATGAACCAGTCGCCGAGCCGCCAGTCGACCGCCAGCCCCAGGCGCCGGCCGTTCGCCGCCGCGACCGCCAGCGCGGCCGTGCTGGCGTCGACCGCGGTCAGCCGCGCGGCCGGCCGGCGGTGCGCGATCGCCAGCGCCACCGCGCCGCTGCCGGTGCCGAGATCGAGCACTGCCGCCGCGCGGCCGTCGGGCAGCCGTTCGAGCGCCCAGTCGACCAGGGTCTCGGTGTCGGGGCGCGGCACCAGCACGTCGGGCGTCACGGCCAGCGACAGGCCGTGGAACTCCTTCTCGCCGAGCAGGTAGGCCAGCGGCTCACCGGCCGCGCGCCGCCCCAGCAGTGCGGCGCAGCGCGCCGCCGCATCGCCGAGCGCCGCCTCGTCGTGGGCCAGCAGCCAGGCGCGCGGACGCTGCAGCAGCGCGCCGAGGAGCGCCAGCGCGTCGAGCCGGTCGACGCCCAGCTGCCGCGCCGCGCGCAGCGCGCCCGCGACGGTCGGCTCCATCAGCGGTCGCCGATCGCCATGTCGGCCAGCAGCTCGGCCTCGCGCGCCGCCATCAGCGCGCGCAGCACCGGCTCGAGCTCGCCGTCCATGATGGCGCCGAGCTGGTAGAGCGTCAGGTTGATGCGGTGGTCGGTCAGCCGACCCTGCGGGAAGTTGTAGGTGCGGATGCGGTCGCTGCGGTCGCCGCTGCCGATCAGGCTCCTGCGCTGCGCCGCCTCGCGCGCCTCGCGCTCGACGCGCTCGCGGTCGCGCAGGCGCGCCGCCAGCACCGCCAGCGCCTTGGCCTTGTTGCGGTGCTGCGAGCGGTCGTCCTGGCATTCGGCGACCAGGCCGGTCGGCAGGTGGGTGACGCGCACGGCCGAGTCGGTCTTGTTGATGTGCTGGCCGCCGGCACCCGAGGCGCGGAAGGTGTCGATGCGCAGCTCGGCCGGGTTCAGCGTCACCTCCTCGGCCTCGTCGGGCTCGGCCAGCACCGCCACCGTGCAGGCGCTGGTGTGGATGCGGCCCTGGGTCTCGGTGGCCGGCACGCGCTGCACGCGGTGGCCGCCCGACTCGTACTTGAGCCAGCCGTAGACGCCGGGCTCGCCAGCGGCCGGTGGCGCGCCTTCGAGGCGGATCACGACCTCCTTGTAGCCGCCGAGGTCGCTCTCGCTGGCGCTGACCAGCTCGACCTGCCAGCCGTGGCGCTCGGCGTGCCGGGTGTACATGCGCAGCAGGTCGGCGGCGAACAGCGCCGATTCCTCGCCGCCGGTGCCGGCACGGATCTCGAGGTAGGCGTGGCGCGCGTCGTCGGGGTCGCGCGGCAGCAGCAGGCGCTGCAGCTCGACCTCGAGGCGCTCGATCTCGGCCGCGGCGGCCGCGGCCTCCTCGGCGGCCATCTCGGCGAACTCGGGGTCGGCGGCCATCTCGCGGGCGGCCGCCAGGTCGCGCTCACGCTGCGCGTGGCGAACATGGCGCTCGACGATGCCGCGTGCCTCCTGGTGCTCGCGGCTCAGCGCGCGCAAGCCCGCGGCGTCGCGCATCACAGCCGGCTCGGCGAGCAGCGAATCGAGCTCGGCCAGACGCTCGGCGTAGCGGTCGAGTTGCTGGCGCAGGGCAGAGTTCATCGGGGCGGGTTGGCGGGCCGGGCCGCCGCGCACGGCACCGCGCGCGGCGGTACCGGCCCGGCGGCGACGAGGCTAGAGCGCCTCGCCGTTCTCGTCGCGCGGGCCGGGGCTGCGCGGCTCGGCGCCGCGCAGGAAGAGGCGCGAGACGGTGTCGGCGAGCTGCGCGCGCTGAGCCGGCGCGGCGCTGTTCAGCTCGGCCAGCGCGCCGTGCAGCATCTTCTGAGTCAGGCCCTTGGCCAGCGCGTCGAGCACCGCCTCGACGTCGTCGCCGCGCGCCAGCAGCTTCTGTGCGCGGGCGACTTCGGCGCTGCGCCAGCTGTCGGCCTGGGTCTGCAGCGCGCGGATCAGCGGCACGGTGCCGCGCTGGTCCAGCCAGTGCTCGAAGCTTTGCACGCCGGTCTCGATGATGGCCTCGGCCTGGGCCACCGCGGCCTGGCGCTTCTCGCCGGCGCTCTGCACGATGCCGGAGAGGTCGTCGACGGTGTAGAGGTAGATGTCGTCGAGCTTGGCGACCTCGGGCTCGATGTCGCGCGGCACCGCCAGGTCGACCATGAAGATCGGCCGCCGCCGCCGCGCCTTCAGCGCGCGCTCGACCGCGCCCAGGCCGATCAACGGCAGCGAGCTGGCGGTGCAGGAGACCACGATGTCGAACTCATGCAGCCGCGCCGGCAGGTCCGCCAGGCGCATCGCCTCGGCGCCGAAGCGCAGCGCCAGCTTCTCGCCGCGCTCGAGCGTGCGGTTGGCCACCGCGATGCGCGCCGGCGCCTTGGCCGCAAAGTGCGTCGCCGCCAGTTCGATCATCTCGCCGGCGCCGACGAACAGCAGCTTCGTCTGGCGCAGGTCCTCGAACAGCTGCCCGGCCAGCCGCACCGCGGCGGCGGCCATGCTGATCGAATGCGCACCGATCTCGGTGGAGCTGCGCACCTCCTTGGCGACCGCGAAACTGCGCTGGAACAGCTGGTGCAGCGTGCTGCCGAGCATGCCGGCGGCGTCGGCCTCGCGCACCGCCTGCTTCATCTGGCCGAGGATCTGCGGCTCGCCGAGCACCATCGAATCGAGCCCGCTGGCGACGCGGAAGGCGTGGCGCGCCGCGTCGCCGCGTTCGCGCACGTAGGCGTGCTGGGCCAGCGTGTCGGCGCCGACGCCGCCGACGCCGGCCATCCATGCCAGGGCCGGCCGGACCAGCTGCGGATCGGCCGCGCAGTAAAGCTCGGTGCGGTTGCAGGTCGACACCAGCGCGGCTTCGGGACCGGCCGAGTCGCCGCCGCCGAGGCGGGCCCGGAAGGCCTGCAGCGTCGGCGCCAGCCGCTCGAGCGGGAACGCGAAGCGGCCGCGCAGATCGAGCGGCGCGGTCGTGTGGTTCAGGCCGACGGCAAAAACGGACATGGCCGATTATAAAATTGAGGATCGCGCTCAACGCAGGGTGGCGTCAGGCTCAATTTACACGTCGAACCTGTCGTCCGCCAGTGCCCGGGCCCCTGCCCAGGCCGGCACACCCGGCCGACCGCCGCCCATGACCGCGCTCGACGCCCTGATCCATATGCTGAACTTCCTGCTCCCGGCGGCGCTGCTGGGTGGCATCGCCGCGGCCTTGGCCAAGCTGGCGTGGCGGCGCGGCCTGAAGGGCACGCCGTGGCTGCGCCTGGCCGGCTGGGCCAGCGGCGCGGCCGCGCTCGCGCTGACCGGCGGCCTGCTGCTGACCGGCCGCGACGGCGCGATGGCGACCTACGGCGCAATGGTGCTGGCCTGCGCGGTGGCGCTGGGCTGGGCGGGCTGGGGGCGGCGGTGACTTACAGCGTCAAGGAGGTCTTCTACACCCTGCAGGGCGAGGGCCACCATGCCGGGCGGCCGGCGGTGTTCTGCCGCTTCGCCGGCTGCAACCTGTGGAGCGGCCGCGAGGAGGACCGCGCGAGCGCGACCTGCCGCTTCTGCGACACCGAGTTCGTCGGCACCGACGGCACGGGCGGCGGCAAGTTCACGATCGCCGAGGCGCTGGCCTCGCACGTGGCCGCGCATTGGCCGGCCGGGGCCGGCGGTCGGCGCTTCGTCGTGCTGACCGGCGGCGAGCCGCTGCTGCAGCTCGATGCCGCGCTGATCGACGCGCTGCACGCCCAGGGCTTCGAGATCGCGGTCGAGACCAACGGCACCGTGGCCGCGCCGGCCGGCATCGACTGGCTCTGCGTCAGCCCCAAGGCCGGCGCGCCGCTGCTGCAGACGCGCGGTGACGAGCTGAAGGTCGTGGTGCCGCAGGACGGCATCGACCTGGACGCGCTGGAACACCTAGCGTTCGCCCACCGCCGCGTGCAACCGATGGACGGGCCCGATCTCGCCCGCAACACCGACTGGGCCGTGCGCTGGTGCCTCGCGCACCCGCAGTGGCAGCTCAGCGTACAAACCCACAAAGTCCTCGGCATCCGCTGAGCGCCGGCAAAGGCCCCGATGTTCGAACTCAGCCAGTCCTTCTACTTCGAGTCGGCCCACACGCTGCGCCGCCAGGTCGAGCGCAACGAGGCCGACGGCAGCCGCCGCGTCCACGGCCACACCTACAC
>ERZ1066135.628-NODE-628-length-17279-cov-6.625987_pt1 | contig 17279 bp, 16 predicted proteins | sample MGYA00382782_ERZ1066135 | MGnify/ENA primary metagenome ERZ1066135 (study PRJEB33369, sample SAMEA5778365) | biofilm metagenome | biome: Industrial cooling water; feature: Water cooling tower basin; material: Biofilm | place: United Arab Emirates | collected...
CGGTCGCGTGGTGCTCGGCGTGGGCACGCACGGCCTGACCTCGAAGCAGGCCGAGAAGCTCGTGCGCCTGGGCCTGGTGCCCTTCATCGATCCGCGCGCGATCTTCATCTCCGACCAGATCGGCGTGGCCAAACCCAACCCCAAGCTCTACGCAGCGGCGCTGCACGGACTGCGGCTCTCGCCGGCGCGTGCGATGTACGTGGGCGACAACCCGCGCAACGACGTGGCCCCGCCGCGCTCGCTGGGCATGCGCACCTGCTGGGCGCGCATGTCGGGCAAGTTCGCCGCGCCGAACGGGCCGCTCGAGCAGCCGGACCACGAGGTCGCGGACTTCGCGCAGCTGCGCGAGCTGCTCGAAGGCCGCTACGGCCTGGTTTGAGGCGCGGGCCAGCGCAGGCGCGCGCCCCACAGCTCGCGCGTGGCAGCGCTGGTCGGCGCGTCGAAGACCTGCGCCGGCGCTCCGAGCTCCACCAGCGCTCCGGCGTGCAGGACGCCGACGCGGTCGGCGCAGCGCCGCGCGACGGCGAGGTCGTGCGTGACGAACAGCACTCCCAGCCCACGTCCGCGGCGCAGCTCGCCCAGGAGCGCCAGGATCTGCGCCTGCACGGACGGGTCGAGCGCGGAGAGGATCTCGTCGCACACCAGCACGCTGGGCTGCGCGGCCAGCGCCCGCGCGATGGCCGCGCGCTGCCGCTGGCCGCCGGAGAGTTCGTGCGGCGCCGCCGACAGGTGCTCGCGCCCGAGTCCAACACACTCGAGCAGTTCGAGTGCGCTGGGACGCGGGCGCTGGCGCAGCGCGAGCACCTCATCGAGGACCGCGCCGATGCGGCGGCGCGGGTTGAGCGACGCCCCTGCGTCCTGGAACACGAGCTGGATCGCGCGCGCGCCGCCGCCCTCGCTCAGCCGCACGGTCCCGCTGTAGGGCGTGAGCCCCGCGACCGCGCGCGCCAGCGACGACTTGCCGCTGCCCGACGCGCCGACGAGCGCCAGGAACTCGCCGCGCACAAGGTCGAAGCTGACCTCGCGCAGCGCGTCGAACGGCGGCCCGTGGCGGCGTGTGTAGCGCACGCTCAGCGAGCGCACGCTGAGCAGCGCGGCGGAGGAGCTCATCGCACGGCTCCTGTCGCGCGCGGCGGGCAGGCGAGTTCGCGCCCCGGGGAAAGCGGCAGCAGAGCCGGACGGGCGCTGCGGCAGGCGTCGCGCGCCAGCGCGCAGCGCGCGGCGAAGGCGCAGCCGTCGCGCTCGGCCGCACCCTGCGGCGCGGCCCCGGGCAGCCCGCGCAACGGCTCGTCGAAGGGCTCGCGCGCCGCGCAGGCGGCGATCAAGGCCTCGGTGTAGGGATGGCGCGGCGCGAGGAGCACCTCGCGCACGGGCCCGCGCTCGACCACCGTCCCGGCGTACATCACGCTCAGCGCGCCGCCGAGCTCCGCGGCCGCGGCGAGATCGTGCGTGACCATCAGCACGCCGAGCCGCTCGCGCTCGACGAGGCTGGCGAGCAGCGTGAGGATGCGTCGCGCGAGCAGCGCGTCGAGGCTGGCGGTCGGCTCGTCGGCGATGAGGTAGCTCGGCCCCGTCGCCAGCGCGCAGGCCAGTTGCACGCGCTGGCGCATGCCGCCGGAGAGCTCGTGCGGCAGGCGCGCGAGCAGCTCGCCCGGCGCGTCGAAGCCGACGCGCGCGAGCAATTCAAGACTCCGCTCACGGCCCGCGCCCGCGGCGCCGAACGCCTCGCGCAGTTGACGTTCGACACTGAGCCGCGGGTCGAGGGCCTGCGCCGACTCCTGCAGCAAGAGCCCGACGCGCCGGCCGCGCAGCTCGCTCCAGTCTCGAGCGCGCTCGAGCGACCAGGCGCGGCCGTCGAGCGTGTAGCTGTCGGCGGCGAGCTGGCCGCCCGGGCGCACCAGCCCCAGCAGCGCGAGCGCGAGCGAGCTCTTGCCGCAGCCCGACTCGCCGACGATCGAGTGCGCCGCGCCGCGCTCCAAGCGCAGATCGACGCCCGCCACGGCGCCGCGCGAACCCGCGCGCGTCGCGTAGCTCACACGCAGTCCGCGCACCTCGAGCGCCTCGCTCACGCCGCCTCCCGCAGTTCGAGGCGTTCGCGCAAGGCGTCGCCGAGCGCGTTGGCCGAGGCGACGGTGGCGAACACCAGCAGCCCGGGGCCGAGCAGGATCCAGGCGTGCTCGACCGCGCTCGACTCGCGCAGCACCGCGCCCCACGAGGGCACGGGCGGTTGCACGCCAAAGCCCAGGAAGCTCGTCGCGGACTCGGCCAGCACCGCGCCGCCGAGCGCGAAGGCGCCCGACACAAGCGCCGGCGCGAGCGCGTTGGGCGCGATGTGGGCGAAGAGCACACGCGCCGGGCTCAGTCCGCTCGCGCGCGCCGCGAGCACCCACTCGCGCTCGCGCACCGCGCGCACCTGCGCGCGCACCAGGCGCGCGACGCCGGTCCAGCTCACGGCCGCGATCACCAGCGCCGTCGCCACCTGCGGGTGCACGCCGTGCGCGGGCAGCGCGGCGACCGCGACGAGGATCAAGAACAGGCTCGGAAACGACTGGAGCGTCTGCGCCACGAACAGGAACAGCGCGTCGAACGCGCCGCGCGAAACGCCGGCGAGCAGCCCGGCGACGATCCCCAACGCGAGCAGCGCGAGCACCGCCGCGAACGCGACGCCCAGGCTCACGCGGCCGCCCCACAGCACGCGGGCCAGCACGTCGCGGCCGAGCGAGTCGGCGCCGAGCAAGTGGCGTCGCCAGGAGTTGAGCGAGGGCTCGCCGGCGCGCACCTCGACGGGCCGCGCTGCGCCCGCGGCGCCGACGCGCGCGCCGCGCACGTAGCGGCCCTGCGCGTCGAGTTCCGCGCTCGGCAACCAGGTCGGCGGGCGCAGGGCTTCGCTCAAGCGCGTCTCTTCGAAACCGTACGGAACGGGCGCGAACACCGCACGCTCGACGAGCACCTCGCCGGCGCCGATCGCGAGCTTGAGGTTGCGTGTCGCGACGCCCGGCGGCGCGCGCAAGCCCAAGGTGAGCGCGACGGCGGCGAGCGAGAGTGCGGCGAACGCGAGCGCTGCAGCGCGCGTCCTCATGCCGCACAACGCCACCCACGCCGCGAGCGGAAAGAGAAGCGCGAACCACCAGCTCCCGAAGGACAGCGACGCGAGGAGCGGCCAGCTCTCGCTCGTGCGCCAGGGCGCGGGTAGGTCGAGCACGCCCGCATCCGCGGTGTTCGCAGCCGCCGCAGCGCCGTCGGAGCGCGGCGCCGGCGCGACGCCGACGAGCGCGGCCTCCACGGCTTGCGCGAGCGCGTCGAACTCGCGCACTGCCGCGTCCAGCCGTGCGTTGAGCTCCGGGTCGAGCGGTTGACTTTGCGCGGCGCCCGGCGCGCGGGCGAGCGTGTCCACGGCCTGTGCTGTGCGCTCGACGTGGGCGGCGAGCTCACTGCGCGGATCGAGGCTGCGCTCGAGCAACTCCAAGCGCAGCTCCAAGCTCGCCCGCGCCGCGGCGCGCACGATCGACTCGGCTGGGCTCGACCCCACCGGAGCGAACGACGCGCGCCACTCCTCCGCCAGCGCGGGCAACGCCGCGCTCGCCGAGCGCACGGCGCGCAGGTCGAAGGCGCGCAGGTACAGCGGCGCGCCGTTCGCGAGAAACGGCGCGTAAACGGCACTGGCGACGAGCGCGAGCAACGTCCACAGGGCGCAGCGCGCGCCCCAAGTGCGCGGCCAGCGGCGCGCGGTGTGCGTGGGCTCAGTCAAGCCGCACCCTCGGATCGATCCAGGCCTGCGCGAGGTCGCTGAGGAGGTGCCCCAAGGCGGTCAGCAGCGCCGAGAGCAGCACGCACGCGGCGACAACTCCGTATTCGCGCCGCATCAAGCCGTCGTAGGCGTACTTGCCCATGCCCGGCAGCTCGAAAATCGTCTCCACCACGACCCAACCACCGACGAGCCAGGGCAAGGTCTGCCCTGCGAGCGTGACCAGCGGCGTGAGCGCGTTGGGCACGACGTGGCGCCAGAGCACGCGGCGTTCGCTCAGGCCTCGCGCGCGGGCGCAAAGCACGAAATCCGCGTCGAGCACCTCGAGCACGCTCGAACGCGCTTGGCGTGCGACGTAGGCCAGCGACGGCGCCACGAGCGCGGCGAGCGGCAACACGGCGTGGGCGAGCGTGTCGAGCGCGTAGCTCAGCGGCTGCGACGGGTCCGCGTCGCGTCCGTGCAAGCCGACGACGGGCAGCCAGCCGAGTCCGCCGCCGCCCAGCAGCGACTGGAGCGCCATGCCGAGCCAGAACGTGGGCAGCGCGTAGAGCGTGAACAGCAGCGCGTCGAGCGCGCGCGAGAGCGCCGAGCCGCGGCGCACGGCGAGCAGCACGCCCAGCGGCCAGCCGATCCCGAAGATCAGCGCCGCCGCGGCGAGCGACATGGGCACGGTGATCGCGAGCCGCTGGGCGAGCTCGCCGGCGATCCCCACCGACGGGCGCAGCAATTCATGCCCCAAGTCGCCCGCGAGGAGTCCGCCCCAGGGTTGTTCGCCGCTGCCGCCGAACCAGGCGTGGCCACGCGCCGAGAGGTCGAAAGGTCCGAGGTAATCGAGGTATTGGCGCCACAGCGGCGCGTCGAGCAGGTGCTCGGCGCGAAAGCGCTCGAAGGCCGCGGCGTCGACGGCGCCCGGGTCCGCGCCCTCGCCGCCAAAACGCAGCGCGGCGCCGTCGCCGGGCAGGAGGCGCAGCAGCGCGAAGGTGAGCAGCGTGATCCCCAGCAGCGTGGGGAGCAGCAAGGCCAGCCTGCGGAGCACGGCGCGCGCCAACCGGCTCACTCCGAAAGCCGCCACTCGCGCAGCGCGAAGCCGGGGTCGAGGCGCGAGGCGCGGAAGCCCGCGATGCGGCGCGAGAGCGCGTAGCGCTTGGGCACGGTGACCCCGTACATGTACGGCTGCAGCGCGTAGAGCCGCGCCTGGATCGCGTGCATCAGCCGCGTGCGTTCGGCGCGGTCGAGCTCGACCTCGACCTGTTCGATCCACGCGTCGATCTGCGCGTCGGAGAACGAGCAGTAGTTGTTGGTCTCCTCGCCAATCGTGCGCGAGTGCCAACGCGCGGCCGGATCGTTGTCGACCGGCATCGTCCAGCCCAGCACGACCGCGTCGAAGTTGCGCCGCTTGACGCGCTCGGACAAGCTCGGCCAGTCGAAGCTCTCGATCGCCAGGCCGATGCCCAGGCGCGCCAGACTTTCCTGCAAGCGCTGCGAGAGACTCTCGCCGGTCTGGTTCCCGACGAGTAGGGCCAGCGCGAATTCGAACGGCTCGCCGTCCTTGTCCAGGCGTCCGTCGCCGTCGCGGTCGATCCAGCCCGCCTGCGCGAGCAGGCGCGCCGCTTCGAGTGGGTCGTAGGGCAGCGGCGCGAGCGACTCGTCGTAGTCCGCGCCGGTGTCGACCCATTCCGCAGTCACGCGTCGCGCCATACCGCGGTAGAAGCTCGCGATGAACTCGTCCCAGTCGAAGGCAAGCGCCAGCGCGCGGCGGACCGCCGGATCGCGAAAGCGCTCGCGCTGCAGGTTCCAGGCGACGAACGTGGCGATCGGCGTGTAGAACGCGCCCTTCTCGAAACGCTCGGAAAACGCAGGCGAATTCGCGACTTCGCCCAGGTAGTCGTCGGCGTGCAGACGCGCGGAGAAGTCGAGCTCGCCGGCGAGCAGCGCCTGGAACGCCGCGCGGTCGTCGGCGATGGGCCGCAGCCGCACGCGCGCGAGCCCAGCCGCGCGCTGGGGATCGAAATAGCGCTCGAAACGCTCGAGTTCGAGGAATTCGCTCGTGAAGCTCGCGACGCGGAAGGGCCCCAGCCCGATCCACTCGCGGTTGCAGCGGTGCGTGTTCACGTAGCGCGCCTGCTGCTCCGCGCTCGCGTCGGGCGCGTGGTCGCGATTGGCGGGATCGTGAAGGTCGTAGAGGTGCCGCGGCAGGATCGCGAGCGCTTCGATCGACTCCAGCGAGCCGAAGTAGGTCTTGTCGTACTCGAAGCGCACCACGAAAGGCGCGGGCGAACTCGCCGCGACAATCCTCTCGAACTGGTCGCGCTTGGCGCCGAGCTCGACGAGGGGATTGCGCGTCATGCGCCAGGTGAAGAGCACGTCGTGCTCGTCGAAGGGCTCGCCGTCGTGCCACAGCACGTCGCGGCGCAAGTCGAAGGTGTACGCGGCGCCGCGCACGACGCGCGCGATCTGCGCCGCCGGCACTTCGCGCGCGTCCGCCGCCGCGCTCGATTTCACGCGCCAGCCGTGCTCGAGCGCCTCGAGTTCGCCGTACAGACGCTCTCCGCTCGTCAGCACGAGCGCGTCCTCGCGCCGCCAACCCGTGCACAGCACCGGACGCAACTCGAGCGTGTGCGCATCGCGCGTGAGCAGCGCCTCGTGCGTCTCGCGCTGCAGGCGTCGGCACATGGCCGAGTTGTCGATCAAGTAGTTCAGACTCTGCGGGAGCGCATCGGAGTGGACCACAACGCTAGCCGGACGCGCCGGGGCGTTAGGGGCGACGCCGGAGGACGTGCCGCGCTCGCACGCCGCCGCGAGCGCGGCCAGCAGCAGCGCAACCGCGCGGTGCTGCAGGGCGCGTGGCGCGCGACGAAAAGGCGTGAACGGGCTCATGCGACGCGCCCCGATTACACCATCGGGCGAAGTCCGGCTACAGCGCGTGCGATTGCCAGCCAGCGCGCCAGGGCTACCATGCCCCGCCCGATGATGGCGCACGCACCTGCGGTCTGGATTCGCCGCACGCTGGCTGCGCTGCTGGTCGCGCTGGTCGTCGGCGCCGTCCTCGCCTCGGCGCTGGGCACGCGGCGCGAACGCGCGGATTTCGTGTTCACGGGCGGCGGCGAGGTGCGTTCCCTCGATCCGCATGCGGCGACCGGCATCCCCGAGGGCCGCGTCATCCGCGCGCTGTTCGAGGGGCTGGTGGTGCGCGACCCGCAGACGCTCGCCCCGACGCCGGGCTGCGCGGAGAGCTGGGAGATCAGCCCCGACGGTCGGACGTACACCTTCCGCCTGCGCGCCGACGCGCGTTGGTCCAACGGCGAGCCGGTGACCGCGGCGGACTTCGTGTGGAGTTGGACGCGGCTGCTCGAGCCGCGCACCGGCGCCGAGTACGCCGCGCAACTGTGGTGCGTCGAGGGCGCGCGCGAATTCGCGACCGGCGCCGACAGCGCTCGCGATCCGACGCGCCTGGGGCTGCGCGCGCTCGACGAGCGCACGCTCGAAGTGCGCCTCGCGGAGGTGCAACCGCGCCTGCTCGATGTGCTGTGCTTCTACGCCTTCGTGCCGCTGCACCGCGCGAGCATCGAAGCGCTCCAGAAGCGTCATCCGACGCGCTGGAGCACGCTGTGGACGCGGCCGGAGCACTTGGTGAGCAACGGCGCCTACTACCTCGCCGAACGGCGCATCCACGAGCGCATCCGGCTCGCCAAGTCGCCGCACTACTGGGACGCCGACGGCGTCGCCATGCGCACGGTCGACGTGCTGGCCCTGGAGAGCTGGAGCAGCGCGCTCAACCTGTACCTGAGCGGTGAGATCGACTGGGTCGACGGCGCGATCCCCGCGAACCTCGTCGGACAGCTCACCCAGCGCGAGGACTTCCGCGCCACGCCCTACCTGGGCGTGTACTTCTACCGCGTGAACACGACGCGGCCGCCGCTCGACGACGTGCGTGTGCGGCAAGCGCTGAGCCGCGCCTTGCAGCGCGCGGAGATCACGAACAAGGTGCTCAAGGCGGGCCAGATGCCCAGCCATTCCTTCACCGCCTGGAGTCGGGTCGGCAGCTACACGGCGCCCGCGATGGCGCCCGCGGACGCCGTCGCCGCGGCGAGCCTGCTCGCCGCGGCTGGCTTCGCGACTCCCGCGTCCAAGGGCGTCGGCAAGCCGTTCCCCAAGCTCGAACTGCACTTCAACTCGAGCGAGACGCACCGCGCCATCGCGGAGGTCGTCGCGCACCAGTGGAAACGCACGCTGGGCCTCGACGCCAAGCTGCGCAACCAGGAGTGGAAGGCGTTCCTGAGCGCGCAGTCCTCGCTCGACTACGACCTCTCGCGCTCCTCGTGGATCGCCGACTACGCCGATCCGGGCAACTTCCTCGAGATCTGGACCTCGGACAGCCCCAACAACCGCACCGGCTGGAAGAACGCGCGCTACGACGAGTTGATCGCGCGCGCCCGCGGCACGCTGAACGAAGTGCAGCGCAACGCGCTGTCCCGCGAGGCGGAGCAAATCCTGCTGAGCGAGTTGCCCTGCATCCCGATCTACTCGTACGTGAGCCAGAACCTCGTCAATCCGCGCCTGGGCGGCTTCGACGACAACGCGCTCAACGAGCCGTCACTGGCGCGGCTGTACTGGCGCGACGGAGCGGAGCTCGAAGCGGCGCGCAAGGCCGACACGCGCGGCAAGAAGCGCGCGCCGGCGCCGGGGCCGAACCAGGGGCTGCGCTCGCCGCGTGTGGATGCGCTCTTGTACGAGGCCTCGGGAGGCGCGCAGGGCCGTCCGCTGAACGAGGACGAGCGCTGATGCTGCGTTTTCTAGCGCGCCGCGCCGCATGGTTCGCGCTCACGACCTGGGTCGTGATCACGCTCGCGTTCGTGCTGCTGCGCGCGGCGCCCGGCGGCCCGTTCTCGAACGAGCGCAAGTTGCACCCCAGCGTCGAGGCCGCGCTGCGCGAGCAGTACCACCTCGACTGGCCGCTGTGGAAGCAGTACCTCCAGACGCTCGGGCCGCTCAACCTCGACGAACGCGGCTGGCTGGGCGACGGCGCCGAACCGTTCGGCGGCTTGCTGGCGGGCGACTTCGGACCCTCGATGCAGCACCGCGACGTGTCGGTGAACGACGTGCTCGCCAGCTCGCTGCCGATCTCGATCACGCTCGGCTCGCTGGCGCTCGCGCTGGCGCTCGTGCTCGGCCTGAGCGCCGGCGTCGCCTCGGCGCACTCGCCCGGCTCGAAGCTCGACCAACTCGTGCGCGCCCTCGCCACCAGCGGCCTGGTGCTGCCCAACTTCGTGCTCGCGAGCTTGCTCGTGCTCGTGTTCGCCTTCTGGATCCCCGTGCTGCCGGTCGCGGGATTCGGAACTCCGCGCCACCTCGTGCTCCCGTCGATCGCGCTCGCGCTGCCGTTCGCGGCGTACATCGCGCGCCTCTCGCGCGCCGGACTGCTCGAGACGCTCTCCAAGGACTACATCCGCACGGCGCGCGCCAAGGGTGCGTCGCGAGCGCGCATCCTGTGGCGCCACGCGCTGCGCGGCGCCCTCGCGCCGGTCGTGTCGTACCTGGGCCCCGCGGCCGCGGGCGTGCTCACCGGCAGCCTCGTGATCGAACGCATCTTCGCGATCCCCGGCGCGGGCACGCACTTCATCGCCAGCGCGCTCAACCGCGACTACACCCTCGCGATGGGCGTCACCGTGGTCTACGCGGTGCTGGTGTTCGGCTTCAACACGCTGGTCGACGTCGCGTACACGCTGCTCGATCCGCGCCTGGACCTGGAGCAAGAAGCGTGAGCGAGCGTGCCGCTCCCACCAGGCCGAGTTGGTTCCGCGATGCGGACTACGAACTGGCGGCTGTGCAGATCGAGCGACTCCGTCCGGAGAGCCCGTGGCGCAAGGCGCGCGAGCGTCTGGGCCGCCGCGCCTCCGTGCGTTGGAGCCTGCGTTTCCTGGTGTTCCTGGCGCTGCTCAGCTTCCTCGCGCCGCTGCTTCCGCTGCCCTCCCCCGCCGCGATCACCGTCGCCGCCGAACCCGCGCCGCCGGTCGCGCCGTGGAGCGCGTTCGGCGATCACAAGTTCGTCGCGGAGTACTGGGAGCTCAACCCGCTGGACCGCGCGCTCGTCAGCCTGCGCACCTCGCTGTTCGGCAAGTGGCGCACCGGACCGTGGCTGGGCACGGACGCGCTCGGCCGCGACGTGCTCGCGCGCGTGGTGTGGGGCAGCCGCACCTCGCTGCTGGTCGCCCTGTGCGCGGCGCTCACCAGCCTGGTCATCGGCGCCACCTGGGGCGCGCTGGCGGGCCTGGTCGGCGGAAGGCTCGACAACCTGCTCATGCGCATCGTCGACGTGCTGTTCGCCGTGCCGACGATCTTCATCGTGATCTTCACGCTCAGCTTCCTCGACACGCCCAAGAACGCCGTCGGCCAGGCGCCGCTCCTCTCGCGCGAGCAGGTCTTCTTCCTGGTCGTCGGCGCGGTCTCGTGGCTCTCGATGGCGCGCGTGGTGCGCGGGCAGGTGCTCGAGCTCAAGCGTTCGGCCTTCGTGGAGGCTGCGCGCATCGCCGGCGCCTCGACGCCCTGGATCCTGCGTGTGCACGTGCTCCCCAACGTGCTCGGGCTGGTGATCGTCAACCTCACGCTGACGCTGCCGTCGGTGATTCTGTACGAGGCTTTCCTGTCGTTCCTCGGCCTGGGAGTCGAACCGCCGAAGGTGAGTTGGGGCCTGCGCGCCGCGGAGGGCGCCGAAGCGCTCAACCCGCTCGAGAGCTACGTGTGGTTGATCGCCGCCCCCGCGGTCGCCATGGCGCTGACGCTGTTCGCCTTGCAGACGCTGGGCGACGGCTTGCGCGACGCCTTCGGCGTCGAGGAGCGCAGCGAACGATGAGCCTGCTCGAGGTCAAGAACCTGCGCGTGCGCTTCGACACGCGCCGCGGCCCCGTGCAGGCGGTCGAGCACGTGTCCTTGCGCGTCGAACGCGGCGAACTCGTCGCGCTCGTCGGCGAGTCCGGCTCGGGCAAGTCGGTGAGCGCCCTGGCGCTGCTCGCGCTGCTTCCGCGCCCGCCCGCGGTGATCGAGACGGGCGAAGCGTGGTTCGAAGGCCGCAATCTGCTCACGCTCGGCGAGCGCGAGTTGCGCCGCGTGCGCGGTGCGCAGATCGCGCTCGTTCCCCAGGATCCGAACACCGCGCTGCACCCGCTGTACACGATCGGCGATCAGATCGTCGAGGCGCTGCAGCTGCACCGCGAGCTCTCGCGCGCCGCGGCCCGCGACGTGGCGGCGCAGGCCCTCTCCGAAGTCGGAGTTCCCGCCGCGCGCGAACGGCTCGACGCCTACCCGCACGAACTCTCCGGCGGCCTGCGGCAACGCGCGATGATCGCCATGGCGATCGCGCTCGAGCCCAAGCTGCTCATCGCCGACGAACCGACGACCGCGCTCGACGTGACCGTGCAAGCGCAGATCCTCGAGTTGCTCACGCGCCTGCGCCGCGAGCGCGACCTGGGTGTGCTGCTGATCACGCACGATCTGGGCCTGGTGGCGCAGTACGCCGATCGTGTCGGCGTGATGTACTGCGGCGCGATCGTCGAGAGCGCGCCGACACGCGAGCTGTTCCGCGCCCCGGCGCATCCCTACACCCGCGGCTTGCTCGCCAGCGCCAAATCGCTCGACGGGCCGCACGGCGCCAAACTCGAATCGATCGGCGGTCTGCCGCCCGATCCGCTTGCGCCGCCGCCGGGCTGCGCCTTTGCGCCGCGCTGCGCCTTCGCCGTCGAAGCGTGCACTCACGCCCGGCCGCCGTCGCTTCCGCCCAGCGGGCTGCGCGCCCTCGCCAGCAGCGGCGTCGAGGTCGACATCGCCGCCGAACGGCGCGTCGCCTGCTTCGAGCACGAGCGCGTGCTCGCCCGCGCTGGAGATCCCGCATGAGCGCGCCGCTCTTGGAAGTGCGCGACCTGCACGTGCGCTTCGCGACGCGCCGCGGCGGCTGGTTCGAGGCGCGGCGCGAGCTGCACGCCGTGCGCGGCGTCGATCTGCGGCTGGAGCGCGGCGGCGCCCTGGGCCTGGTCGGCGAGTCCGGTTGCGGCAAGAGCACCGTGGCGCGCGCCGTCGTCGGCCTGCAACGGCCGTCGAGCGGCGACGTGCTCATCGACGGGCTCGAGCGCTCGAAGGCGCGCGGCGCGCAGGCGCGCGAGCTGCGCCGGCGCGTGAGCATCGTGTTCCAGGACCCGTACGCATCGCTCGATCCGCGCTTGCCGGTGAGCTCCAGCGTGCTCGAGCCGCTCGCAATCGACGGGCGGCTGCGGCCGCGCACCCGCCGGATGCGCGTGCTCGCCGCCTTCGAAGCGGTCGGGCTCGATGCGGCGCTGTACCACCGCTATCCGCACGAGCTGTCGGGCGGCCAACGCCAACGCGTGGCGATCGCACGCGCGCTCGTGCTCGAACCCGACTTGCTCGTGTGCGACGAGCCGACCAGCGCGCTCGATCTGTCGGTGCGCGCGCAGATCGTGAACTTGCTCGCCGAACTGCGCGCGCGCTTCGGCCTGGCCTTGCTGTTCATCTCGCACGACCTCGCCGTCGTGCGGCGGCTCGCCGACGAGATCGCCGTGATGTACCTCGGCCAAGTGGTCGAGCGCGCCCCGGCGCTCCAGCTGTTCGACGCGCCGCACCATCCGTACACCAAGGCGCTGCTCTCGGCCGTGCTCGCGCCGCGTCCAGGCGCCCAAGCAGAGCGCATCGTGCTCTCCGGCGAGCCGCCTTCGCCGCTGGCGCCGCCGACCGGCTGCGCCTTCCATCCGCGCTGCTTCGCGCGCGAACGGGCGCCGCAGGGACTGTGCGAGCGCGAAACGCCCGAGCTTGCGGCGCGCGGCGCACAACGCGTGTGCGCCTGCCACCTGCCGCACGCGCCCTGAGCCGGGGCGCGGCGTCACTCGCCGAGCACGTGCAGCACCACGGCGCGTGTGTGCGGCCGCGTGCGGTGCTCGACCAAGTACAGCGCCTGCCAGGTTCCGAGCGCCAGCGCGCCTGCGACGATCGGGATCGAGACGCTCGCGCCGGTGAGCACGCTGCGCAGGTGCGCGGCCATGTCGTCGGGGCCCTCGTCGTCGTGCTCGTAGCGCGCGTCGCCGTCGGGCGCGACCCGCTCGAGCCAGGCGAGCAAGTCGCGCTTCACCGCGGAATCGGCGTTCTCCTGCACGCACAGACTCGCCGAGGTGTGCGCGCAGAACGCGACGAGCACACCCGTGCGCACCTGCGCGTGCGCGACGACACGAGCCGCCTCGCTGGTGAGGTCGACGAATCCGCGGCCGCGGGTGCGCAGCTCGATCCGTTCCTGGTGCTGCTTCACGCCGCCCCCGCGCTGGCGAGCACGCGGCACGCTCGCGTTTTGACCACGACGAACACCGCTGCGCCGCGCGTGAGCTCGAGTTCGTCGATGGCGGCCTCGGTGAGCTCGATCCACAGCGGCTGAGCGCCCAGTTGGACGCGCAGCCGCGCCGCCGGACCGCGCACCAGCTCATCGACGCGCGCGGGAAGCACGTTGCGTGCGGACAGACCGGTCGGCGCCGCGCGCGCGACGAGCACGTCGTCGGCGCGCACCGAAACGACGGCGAGTTCGCCGGGGGCCAGCTCCGCGCGCGGCACTTCCAGCACGACGCCGCCGAGGTCCACGCTCGCGCTGGCGGCGCCGACGGCGCTCACGCGGCCGCGCAGCACGTTCTCGAAGCCCTCGTCGAGCTCGCCGCCGGGCGCGAGCACCTGCGCCGGTGCGCCGCGTGCGACGACGCACCCGCCGCGCAAGACGAGCACTTCGTCGCACACGGCGGCGATCTCCGTCGGATCGTGGCTGACGAGCACGAACGGCGCGCCGAACTCGCGCTGCGCGCGCAGCAAGTAGGGCAGGATGCGGCGGCGCAGCGGCCGGTCCAAGGCGCCGAAGGGTTCGTCGAGCAACAGGAGCCGCGGGCGCGCGCACAGCGCGCGGCCGAGCGCGACGCGCTGGCGTTCGCCGCCGGACAGCGAGGCCACGTCGCGCGTGCGCAGCGGCTCGATCTCGAGCACACGCAGCACGCGTTCGACCAGTCCCTCGTCGCGCGCGCAGCCAAAGCGCAGGTTGCCTTCGACACCGAGGTGCGGGAACAGCAGCTGATCCTGCGGCACGTAGCCGACGCCGCGCCGCGCGGAGTCGAGCGCGACACCGCGCTCGCTGTCGAGCCAGGTCGCGCCGTCGAACTGGATGCGCCCGCGCACGCCGCCCCGCCAGCCGGCCAGCGCCTCGAGCAGCGACGACTTGCCCGAGCCGCTGGCCCCGAACACGCCCAGCGCACGCGAACGCGTCGCATGTTCGAGCGCGAGCGTGAAGCCCGCGAGCGGCAACGTGAGGCGGAACTCGAGCGCGCCGCTCATGACGTTGCGCTCCGCGAGCGGCGCAGGAACCACTCGGACGTCCACACGGCCGCGAACCCCAGCAGCGCGCTCCAGCCCGCCAGCTGCACCGCGCGCGCGTCGTCGCCGACCTGCAGCGCGTCGAAGATGCCGGTGGCGAGCGTCTGCGTGCGCCCGGGAATGTTGCCCGCGACGATCACCGTGGCGCCGAACTCGCCGAGCGCGCGGCTGAAGCCGATCAACAGCGCCGCGATCAGTCCGTTGCGCGCCAGCGGCAGCGTGACGCGCCAGAGCACCTGCGCGCGCGAGGCGCCCAGCGACGCGGCCATGTGCTCCAGTCGCGGCGGGACGTTCTCGAAGGCCACGCGCGCGGTGCGCACGACGAGCGGGAAGCTCATCAGCGCCGACGCGAGCACCGCTCCGCGCCAGGTGAGCAACACGTCGAGGTCGAAGCCGAGCGCCTGCTCGCCGAGCGGACCGTCGCGGCGAAAGGCGCGCAGCAGCAGGAAGCCGAACGCCGTCGGCGGGCAGTACAGCGGCAGCGCGGCGAGCGCCTCGACGAGCGAGCGGCCGCGGAACTCGCGGCGCGCGAGCAAGCGGCCGAGCGCGAGCGCGGGAAGTGCGACCAGAGCGGTGGAGCACGCCGCGACCTGCAGCGTGAGCACGAGCGCCGGCGCCACGCTCTCCCACTGCACGCGTCAGTGGCCCTCGCCCACCAGGAATCCGCGGCGCGCGAAGCACACGCGCGCTGGGGCCGAGAGGAAGTGCTCGAGCACCTCGCGCGCGAGCGGCGCTGGCGCCTTGCCCGAGGTGGCGGCGATGGCGTATTCGATGCGCGGGCCCTGCTCGAGCGGCACGCGATAGACCACGCGGACGCGCTGGGAGATCGCGGCGTCGGTGGAGTAGACGATGCCGACCTCGCAGGCCGCGTTCTCGACCGCCGCGAGCGCCGCGCGCACGTCGACGCCGGGCACGACGCGCGACTCGAGCGCGCTCCAGGAGCCCTGCGCTTCGAGCCAGGCCTTGGCGTACTTGCCAGCCGGCACGGAAGCGGGATTGGCTAGCGCGAGGCGCGGGAAGCGCGCGTGGAGTAACTCGCTCGGCGCGCTCCATTCCACTTCGCTCGAGCTCGCGGGAACGACAACCACGAGTTGGTTCGACAGCCAGCGCGCGGGCCCTTCGAGCGCGATCGCCCCGCTCTTGCGCACGAGTTCCATCTGCGCCGTGTCCGCCGACAGGAACAGATCCGCTGCGCGCGTCGCTTCGATCTGTTGCGCAAGGGTCGCCGACGAGCCGAAGTTGAACACCAGCTCCACTTCCGGCCGGCGCTCGCGCCAAAGCTCCGCGACATCTCCGCACGCGTCGCGCAGGCTCGCGGCCGCGAAGACCTGCACCGAGGCCGGCGGCCCCTTCTCGGACGAACAAGCCAGCGCGAACAGGGACAGACACAGCGCCACAGCGGCGCGCAAGAAACGCTCGAGCATGTTCAACACTTCCCGACGATGACTTCAGTGGCCTTGATGATCGCGACCGCGCGGCCGCCAACGGCGAGTCCGAGCCGGTCGACGGAGTCGGTGGTGATGACCGAGCCGATGCGCACACCCGGCGCGACTTCGATCACCAGCTTGCTCATCACGTCGCCGCGCTTGAGTTCGCGGATCACGCCGCTGAAGCGGTTGGTGGCGCTGAGCGCGCCCAGGTCGAGTTCGGGTTCGCGGTAGGCCGAGTCGAAGGCCTCGGCCAGCGCACGCGCGGGGTCGCTGCGCACGGCTTCGTCGAGCGGGGCCCAGCCGCGCTCGACCGCCTTGGCGAGCGCGCGCAACGTGCGCTGCTGGGCGGCGCTGGGTTTGGCGATGCGCCGCTCCCACTTCGAAACGGTCATGGCGTGAACGCCGACGAGCGCCGCCAGGCTCGCCTGGGACAGACCGGTGCTCGCGCGCAGCTTGTGCGGATCCATGGGCGGCCGAGCTTAGTAAACTAAGCCAATGCTCACACGCCCCCACTGGGCCCGCAGGGCCGCGTTCTGCTCACTTGCTTTGCTGGCCGGCGGATGCGCGGGCCCCGGGCCGCACTCGACTACGAACGCCTCCGCTGCGACCGGACGGTCGCACGGCGCGGCGGCGGCGCCGAGCGGAGCACGTGTCACGCTCGCCCGCGTGCTCGCAGCGCAGGGACTCGCTCCGAGTGAACTCGAAGCGCGCGGCGCGCTGGACGTAACCTGGACGCACCGCGGTCAGACGCACACTTATCGCGGAGTGCCGCTCGGCGCGCTGGCGGCCGAGGGTGTTGCGACGCGCGCTGGGGCCGTGCTCGTCGAAGCGCGCGACGGGTACCACGCCGTGTTTTCGACCTACGAACTCGACCCGCAGTCGGGTGGGACACGCGCGTTCGTGGTCTGGAGCGTCGACGGGCAACCACTGGGCGACGACGAGGGCCCGCTGCGCTTGCGCCAAATCGCGCGTCTCGCTGCTCTGTCGATCGAGCCGCACGCCCGCTGAGTGCGCGCGCGGCGCGCGTCAGACGCAGAGCAGCATCGACAGGCGGCGCTGGTAGTCGAGCACCAGCGGGTCGGCCCAACCGAGCAGGTTGAAGACCTCGATCATCGCCTTGCGCGGCGCGCCGTCCTGGTAGCCCAGGTCGAGCTTGGCCGCCTCGAGCAGTTGCTCGAGCCCCTCGGCGTGCTTGGAGGCGGCGACCAGCGCCTTGCCGTACTCCAGCCGCGCTCCGGCGTCCGTCGGGTTCGCCTGCACGGCCTTTTCGAGCGAACTCAGCGCGCCCGCGCTGGCGTCCGCGGCCGCGAACTGCGCGGCGAGCGTCTTGGCCTCGTCGCTCTCGCGCGAGGCCGCGTCGAGGTGCGCGAAGTGCTCGCGCGCTTCCTGCAGACGACCTTCCGCCGCGCACAGACGCGCCGCCATCAAGCGCGCCTTCGCGTCGCTGGGCGCGGTGCGCAGGTGGCTGCCGAGCAGCGCCAGCGCCTCGGCGCGCTTGCCCTCGGACTCGAGCTTGGCGGCGTCCGCCAGCGGATCGGCCTTCTTGAGTCCCAGGTGTTGCTCGAGGAACTTGCGGATCTGCACTTCCGGGAGCGCGCCTTGGAAACCGTCGGCGAGCCGGCCCTCCTTGAGCAGCAGCACGGTCGGCACGCTCTGGATCTGGAACACCTCCGCGAGCTCGGGATTGCGGTCGATGTCGATCT
>ERZ1066135.629-NODE-629-length-17255-cov-6.274244_pt1 | contig 17255 bp, 13 predicted proteins | sample MGYA00382782_ERZ1066135 | MGnify/ENA primary metagenome ERZ1066135 (study PRJEB33369, sample SAMEA5778365) | biofilm metagenome | biome: Industrial cooling water; feature: Water cooling tower basin; material: Biofilm | place: United Arab Emirates | collected...
GTCCTCGTCGCAGCCGGCCTCGCCAAGGAACGTCAGGCGCTCGAGTTGCTCGGCGCGCGCCGCGGCGAACACTTCGCGCTGTGCGGCTCGGCAGGCGCCGAGGGCGCGCAGGCCGCCTTCGAGCTCGTGCGCGACGAACTCGACGGACGGGCGATCTTCGAACGCGAAGGTGAGGCTTGGTCCATGCTGCTTCCGGCCAGCTGGTTTCGCAGCTGAAGCGCCGCGGGAGGATGGGGATGCTGGAGTGGCTCTCGCGCCTGTGGAGCACGCCGGAAGGCGCCGCGCCCTACGGGGACCCGCAGCGCGTCGCCGAGGCGGCGGAGGTGCTCCAGCAGTTGCAGCCGCTCGTCGCGGCGGACGGCGGCCGCATCGAGCTGGTGGGCGTCGACGAGCGCGGCGTGGTCGAGGTTCGCCTGCGCGGCGCCTGCGCATCCTGCGCCGTGCGCGACAGCACGCTCGACGAAGCGCTCGCGCCGGCGCTGGCGGCGCGCGCCGCCTGGTTCCGCGGACTGCGCGCCAGCTGATCGCGGATTCCAGTGGGGGCCGCACGTGCGCGCGCCCCTAGAATCTCGCGCCGCATGAGCTTCGAACCGATCGACGTCGAGTCCACCCTGGACGGTCTGCGCAAGGCCCTCGCATCGCAGGGCGGTGTCGAGCGCGAGTACAGCGAGAGCGCGCTCGAGTTCGCGAGTGCGGCGCCGCGCACCGCCGACGCCGACGAGGCGCGGCGCATGGCTCGCCGCCACGCCGAGTGGTTCCTGCTCGAGCGCCCCAGCGATGCGCTGGGCGGCGCGCCGGCCGAGTGGGCGCTGCACCATCTGGCCGAACTCGACGCGCCCGAACTCGAGGAGAGCGCGCTGCAGGCGCTGCTCAGCTCGCGCTGCGGCGTGTTCGAAGTGACCTCGGTGAACGCCGGCGAAGGCGCGTGGGTGCGCGACCTGGGCGCGGGCGGCGAGTATCCGCTGCACGAACCCGAGGCGTCGCGCGAGCTCGCGCCGGGCGATCTGATCGTCGGACGCTTGTTCGCCGTGGGCGAGTCGCTGTACTCGGTCTCGCCGGCGGCGGGGGTGTTCCGCAACGCACGTCTGCGCGAGGCGCTGCAACGCGACGTCGAGAACTTGCGGCTGGGGCGGCGCGGCGTGCTGCGCCTGTCGCAGCTCGAGCTCGAGGTCATGTTCTGGGGCGGCGGTGGGTTCGCGAACGCGGAACCGCTCAAGCGCGCCAGAGAGTTCTTCGCACGCTCCGGTCTGGGCGCGGTCGAGATCGAAGCTCTGTTCCAGGAACTGGCGGCGACGCCCTACGAGCCCGGCCGCTGGGTGCACGGCGTGCGCGACGGCTTGGCGGTTGTCCTGGAGAAGCTCGCCTTCGAGACGCACGTCGATCTCGAGCAAGCGCGGCGGCTGCTCCTCGAAGCTTGGCCGGCGCTGGCGGGCCCGCAGCGCGCGGCGCCTGCGGCGGCGCCGCAACGCAAAGACACGGTGCGCGGCGATGTGCGCGCCGCGATGGAGGCCTTCGACCGCGGCCGCGAAGCGGGCCGCGACCTCGAACAGTTGTTCCGCGAACTCGAGCGCGACCTCGAGCTCGAGAGCGAAGAGATCGACCCCGATGCGATCGACGGCGCGCCGGCGCCGGACTTTCCGGGAGTCGTGGCGGCGATGGTCCAGGAATACGTTTGGGAGACCGAGCGTGAGCACGGCCCCGAGGCGGCCCGCGCGGCGGCGCCGCTCGCCAAATTCGCGGAGTTCGGCGAGAACATCGGCGTGTTCGAGAACCTCGGGGCTCACGAACTGCTGCTGTTCGCAGCGTTGTGGTTGCCCGAGCGCGGCGCGTTGAGCGGCGGCGACCAAGCGCGCGAGGTGCTGAGCGCGCTGCAGCGTTTCTGCGACTGGACGCAGGAGACGCAGGACATTGCGCTGGGCGACGCGTACCGCGAGCACATCGCCGCCCTCGAGTCGCTGTTGCCGCGGGTGATCGAGGCCAACGCGCGGCGCGCAAGCGCGGCGAGCGATCCCGAGCGCGGCGCGCTGTACCAGTTGCTCACGCTCGCCGGCGGCGCGGCGCGGGTGCGCGATCGACGCGGCGACGAACTCGACGTTCGACTCGAGCGCAGCTTGGCGGAACTGCTCGCGCCCGGCGACTGGTTGCGGATGAGCGTCGACGACAGCGGGCAGGCGCAGGTGCACTGCTGCTATCCGCCGCAGGTCGCGGCGCTGGCGCCTTGACGCGGACTGGGTGCGAACTGCGGTCGCGCGTTCAGCGCGTCATGCCCGCGGGCAACTGGATCTCGCACACCAGCTCGCTCCAGTCCTTCACTTCGGCCGGGCTGCGGTAGTACACCTCGCGGATCGGGCCGTTCTCGACCCAGTTCATCCGCGCGAGGTAGCTGAACAACGCCGGATACGCGCGCGGCGCTTCCGGATACGGACCGGCGACGTAGGCGTAGACGACCGTGGTGCTCGGCAGGACGTCGTACGCCAGCGGCAAGGCCGCCGCGGCGCCGGCGCTGGTCGGGATGCAGGCGCGCAGGCGCAGCTCGCTGGTCGGCTTGCGGCCCGGGTCGTCGTAGTACAGGACGAAGGGCGGCCCGCTGGCTTCGACGCCTTGGGCGCGCACCGCGCTGAAGAGCTCGTCCAGAGCGCGGCCGACCAGCGTGTAGCTGCCCAAAGCTTCGACGTAGACGTACGGTTGGTCGAGGCGGTGCTTCCAGTTGACGTCGACCTGTTCGAAGGGCGCGCGCGCCACCTGGAGGTCGAACTCCGGCGCGCCGCGGCCGGCGGCGTCGGGGCGTTGGCCGAACTGCGCCGAACACGCGGCGACGGTCACCAGGGCGAGCGCGGTCCACGCCAGCGAGACTGACTTGTGCATGCAGCGCTCGTCGGACGGATCGAGCGAACCCTTGAGCGCCTCGGAGTGCGGCCGGGTTGGGTGTTCCGCCGACGCCGGTTTCGGGGCGGGCTGCGGCCGTTCGAGGCCGCCGAAACTCCCTAGACGTTAGTTCTGATAATGTACGTTATGTTGCACCAAGAGTGGCCCGCAGATGGCCAGGACGGTCCACACCCGTTCCGAGCTCAACCGCATCGGCTGGGCTGCTCGGCGACGACCGCCGCCGCGGTCGACCGGCTGCACTCGCCCAGCACAACGAGCGGCGCGGCCGGAGCTGGCGACCGAGAGACTCGCGTTCACGTCCGGCTGGTGGCGGCCGCGCCCGGGCCACCGGGAAAGCGCGCCACCGTCGCGGGCGGCGGCGGCGGCGCCCAGTCGAGGTCCAGGCCGATGAAGGCGCAGCGCAGGTGCGCGGCGCTTCGCGCCGGCCAGTCGACGACGACGTTGTGGGCTTGCGCGGGCAGGTCGAAGCCGGCCAGGCCGAGCGCCTCGCGCGCGACGAGTTCCAGAAGGCTCGCCGGCGCAAGCAGCGCGAGCTGTTGACCAGCGTGAAGCGCTGCGAGGTGCGTGAGCACGGCGCGCCAGTCGGCTGTCGCCGCCGGCGCACCCGGCGGGGGACTCGACTCCCCCATTGCGGCGGACCAGCGCCACTCGCCGGCCCCGCCGCGCACGAGGTAGCGAGCGACGAGCGGAGCGTCGTTCGGAGGCGTTGCGGCGCCCAGCTGCGCGGCGCGCAGCAGCCAGAGACGAGTCAAGTCGGCCAAGCGCGCGCATGCTAGCCGCACAAGACCCGGCTTGCAGGAGCGTGATTTCGGCGCAAGACAATTGCCCGCGCCCAAGCGCTCCGATACGGTCCCCAAACTTCTCTGGCCGCGTCGCATCGCTCCTGCGCGACGCCGCCTGGAGCCCCTCATATGTCGACGCACGCGCGGAGCCACACGCGATGACGAGCCGCCTGCAGACCTTCTTGCGCTCTTCGATCGGCAAGAAGCTCTTGATGGCCCTCACGGGCCTGTCCCTGATCGGATTCCTGGTCGTCCACCTCGCCGGCAACCTGACGTTGTTCGCCGATTCGGACGGCAGCGCCATGGCGGCCTACGCGCAGAAGCTCGCCGACCTCGGCCCGCTGCTGTGGATCGCCGAGGCGGGGTTGCTGCTGCTGTTCGTGGTGCACATCGGCTTGGGGATGCGCGCCGCGATGGAGAACCGCGAAGCGCGTCCGTCGCGCTACAAGGACGCGGCGCCCAAGGGCGGCCGCTCCGCGGCGTCCGTGACGATGATCGCCACCGGCGTCGTCATCGGGATCTTCGTGGTGATCCACGTGATCGATTTCCGGCTGATGAAGGGGCTGCTCGCGCACCCCGACCCGGCCACGCTCGCCAAGGTTGTCGTCGCGCGCCTGTCGACGCCGCTGGGTGCGAGCATCTACTTCGTCGCCATGATCGCTTTGGGCGTTCACCTCTGGCACGCGTTCCAGAGCGCGCTGCAGACGCTCGGACTGCGGCACCCGGCCTACGACGCCTGCATCCGCAAGACCGGCGCAGGTCTGGCGGTCGTCGTCGCCGGACTGTTCGCTGCGTTTCCGGTGCTGTGCTTGATCTACAAGGGCAACTGGCCCTGGAGCTGAAAGTCCTTTCCAGGCCCCCACCCATGCATTCCACCTCTACCACTGCCTCCGAGTTGTTCACGCGCGCGAGCGCCGGGAAGCTCGATTCGAAGTGCCCCAGCGGGCCGATGTCGGAGCGCTGGGACAAGCACCGCTTCGACCTCAAGCTCGTCAACCCCGCCAACAAGCGCAAATTCCACGCGCTGGTCGTCGGCACCGGACTCGCCGGCGCCTCCGCTGCGGCGTCGCTCGCGGAGTTGGGCTACCAGGTCAGCGTGTTCTGCATCCACGACAGCCCGCGGCGCGCGCACTCGATCGCGGCGCAGGGCGGCATCAACGCGGCCAAGAACTACCCCAACGACGGGGACTCGATCCGCCGGCTGTTCTACGACACCGTCAAGGGCGGCGACTTCCGCGCGCGCGAGTCGAACGTCTACCGCTTGGCGCAGGTTTCGAACAACATCATCGACCAGTGCGTCGCGCAGGGCGTGCCGTTCGCGCGTGAGTACGGCGGCTTGCTCGACAACCGTTCGTTCGGCGGCGCGCAGGTCAGCCGCACGTTCTACGCACGCGGACAGACCGGACAGCAACTGCTGCTCGGCGCGTACCAAGCGCTGATGCGCCAAGTCGGCCTGGGCCGAGTGACGCTGCACGCACGCCACGAGATGCTCGACCTCGTCGTGGTCGACGGCATCGCGCGCGGCATCGTCACGCGCGACGTCGTCAGCGGCGAGATCGAGTCGTACGCCGGCGACGCCGTACTGCTGTGCACCGGCGGCTACGGCAACGTCTTCTACCTCTCGACCAACGCGAAGAAGTCGAACGTCACCGCGGCGTGGCGCGCGCACAAGCGCGGGGCGTTGTTCGCCAACCCCTGCTTCACGCAGATCCACCCCACCTGCATCCCCGTCAGCGGCTCGCACCAGTCGAAGCTGACGCTGATGAGCGAGAGCTTGCGCAACGACGGACGTGTGTGGGTGCCCAAGAACAAGGGCGACCAACGTTCGCCGGACTCGATCCCCGAGTCCGAGCGCGACTACTACCTCGAGCGCCGCTACCCGAGCTTTGGCAACCTGGTTCCGCGCGACATCGCCTCGCGCGCGGCCAAGCAGATGGTCGACGACGGCCGCGGCGTCGGCGGGAACGGCATGAGCGTGTTCCTCGACTTCCGCGACGCGATCAAGCGCGACGGCGAGAGCAAGATCCGCGAGCGCTACGGCAACCTGTTCCAGATGTACGAGCGCATCACGGACGAGGACCCGTACCGCGTGCCGATGCGCATGTACCCGGCCGTCCACTACACGATGGGCGGCGTGTGGGTTGACTACAACCTCGAGAGCACGGTGCCGGGGTTGTTCGTGCTCGGCGAGGCGAACTTCTCCGACCACGGCGCGAACCGGCTGGGCGCGAGCGCCCTGATGCAGGGTCTCGCCGACGGCTACTTCGTGATCCCCTACACGATCGGCGCGCACTTCGCCTCGCGCAAGCTCGGCAAGGTGACGACGGAGCACGAAGCTTTCCGCGAGGCGGAAGGCGCCGTGCGCGCGCGCGTCAAGAAGCTGCTGGCCACCGACGGTCGCCGCACCGTCGACCAATTCCACCGCCAATTGGGCCTGCTGATGTGGGACCACTGCGGCATGGGACGCAGCGAGAAGGGCCTGACCCACGCGCTGGGGCAGATCCGTTCGCTGCGCGAGGAGTTCCACCAGGACGTGCGCGTCCTGGGCGAGAACGAGAGCGTCAACATGTCGCTCGAGAACGCCGGCCGCGTCGCCGACTTCTTCGAGCTGGCCGAGTTGATGGTGATCGACGCGCTGCACCGCCGCGAGTCCTGCGGCGGCCACTTCCGCGAGGAGTACCAGACGGAAGAGGGCGAAGCGCGCCGCGACGACGAGAATTACTGCTACGTGGCGGCGTGGGAACACGCCCAAGCGGGTGGTGCGCCGCGCTGGTCGCTGCACACCGAGCCGCTCGCGTTCGAGGAAGTCAAGCTGACCCAGAGGAGCTACAAGTGAGCGCCGGACACGACGACCACGGAACAGGCGGACTCGACCTGACCCTGCACATCTGGCGGCAGGCGTCGAGCGATGCCGAGGGCCGCTTCGAGACCTATCCGCTGCACGGCGTGTCGCCCGACATGTCGTTCCTGGAGATGCTCGACGTGCTGAATGAACAGCTCGTGCTCGAAGGACGCGATCCGGTCGCCTTCGACCACGACTGCCGCGAGGGCATCTGCGGCAGCTGCGGGATGATGATCAACGGACAAGCGCACGGGCCCGAGCGCGAGACCGCGACCTGCCAGCTGCACATGCGGCGCTTCAAGAGCGGCGACACGATCTTCATCGAGCCGTTCCGCGCGCGCGCCTTCCCGCTGCTCAAGGATCTCGTCGTCGACCGCAGCGCCTTCGACCGCATCATCGCCAAGGGCGGGTTCATTTCCGTGAACACCGGGTCGGCGCGCGACGCCAACTCGTTGCCGGCGCCCAAGCAGGACGCCGACCTCGCGATGGACGCCGCAGCGTGCATCGGTTGCGGCGCGTGCGTCGCGGCCTGTCCGAACGCGGCCGCCATGCTGTTCGTCGGCGCGAAGATCTCCCACCTCGGCCTGCTGCCCCAGGGCAAGCCGGAGCGGAGCCGCCGCGTGCTCGCGATGGTGGCCCAGATGGACGCCGAGGGCTTCGGCAACTGCGGCAACATCTACGAGTGCGAGGCCGCCTGCCCCAAGGCGATCTCGGTGGAGAACATCGCGCGGCTCAACCGCGACTACCTGCTGGCGAGCGCGACCGAGCGTCCGCCCAGCGGGCAGGGCGAAGGCGCGTGAGGCGCCGGCGCCCAGGTCACGCGCTGGCCTGGGCGTGTTACGGTGTCGGAACGCGAGTTGGACCGCCGCAGGCGGACCGACACGCCCTGAACGTGTTCTAGGCCCCTGCGCGCGTTCGCTCGAGCTTGGCACGGTGCTTGCCTGGGATTCTATGGGTCCTAGTCTGGGGCTTGCCCCGGCGACCCACCGGTAACGTGCGGAATCACGCTTGACGACGCCCGCGTGGCGTCCGTTGGTCGCGAAGCCTCCGTGCCCGGACGCCTCGCCTGTACGTCTGCCCTTTCCATACTCCCGGTCGACACTTTCCGCAGTCAGCCTCGTCGGCTGACCGGCGGTTGGCAGCGCCTGGAGTCAGTCGAAACCAACCAACCATGAAGAAACTCCTCTTCGCAGCAGCTCTGATTGCGGGCGGCGCGGTCCTGCTCCAGGACCTCTCCTCCGGCCACGGCGGCACCTACCGCGGCCCGGGTGACACCGTGCCGGCCGGCGGCGGCGGCGGCGGCGGCGGCGGCCCCACCTCGCCTGGCAGCGGCGGCGCTCCGGGCGCCCCCAGCGGCCCTGGCCCCACCTCTCCCGGTCCCGTGACGCCCGGCGCACCTGGCGGCGCGCCGGCCGGTGGCGGCGGTGGTCCCCAGACTGGCCCGGGCAACACGGACACCGGCCCGGACCTCACCATCTGGGACTACTGGTGGGGCTTCAACCGCGAGCCGTACATCAACCTGAAGTCGCACATCCACTCCGCCGACGTCACCACCGGCTCGGATGAGTTCTTCATCGGCCAGGGCGAGAAGACGCAGGCGCGCGACACGCTGCGCCCCAGCGAAACCACGATCCGCAGCGTGATCGTCCCGGCGCTCAAGGAAGCGCTCAAGAACGAGAAGAACAACCACATCGTCACCGGCGCGATGATGGCGCTGGCGAAGATCGGCGATCAGAAGGACGAGAGCGGCAAGGCCATCGACGGCTTCTCGGAGTACATCAAGCCGTTCCTCGCCGACTCCAACCAGGAGATCAAGGAAACCGCCGGCCTCGCGCTGGGCATCCTCGCCAGCGACGATCCGGCGAACCTCGAGATCTTGACCGCGCTGGTCAACGACAAGGCCGAGATCCTGCGCAACAACCACAAGGTGCAGATCACCGAGCGCATCACCGATCGCTCGCGCGCCTTCGCGGCGTACGGCCTGGGCCTGCTCGGCTACAAGGCCAAGGACGAGACCCGCAAGCAGATCGTCGACACGCTGGTCAAGCTCGTCGACGGCGAGGCGCGCAAGATGGCCACGCGTGACCTCGCGGTGGCCTGCATCAGCTCGGTCGGCCTGATCGCTCTTCCGGTCGACGAGGCCGCGATGGCGACGCCGCTCGATCCCAAGAAGGACCCGCCGAAGGTCACGGAGATCAAGTCGCGCTTCGACCAGATCGTGTGGCTGATGGGCCTGTTCAAGGATGAGCAGGGCCTGAACTTCCTGGTGCGCGCGCACGTGCCGCAAGCCGTCGCGCGTCTCCTGTCGGACCTGCCGGCGGACTCCGCTGGCGCCGCCAACCTGCGCAACTACGCCGCGGCCGTTTTCATGGAAGACGTCCGCAAGCTGAGCAAGGCCAAGAACGAAGTGCAGGCAAGCTGCGCGATCGCGCTGGGCCAACTCGGCGACGCGGACGACCAGCCGCTGGATGTCGCCATCCGCAAGGCGCTGATGGAAGCCAAGGAAGAACTCGCGAGCAACGTGATGGCCAAGCACTTCGCCGCCATTGCGCTGGCTCAGTGCTCGAGCCGTCCGGGCACGGGCGCCAATCCGATGTTCGCGGTCGACCCCAAGAACAAGGACAACTCGCGCAAGTACCTGCTCGAGACCTTCTCCAAGGCCAAGGGCGTCTACCGCCCGTGGGTGGCGCTGGCGCTGGGCGTGCTCGAACGCGGCGTCACCGACAACAACAAGGGCATGTTGATCAGCCCCGACACGGCCACTGTCCTGCGCGGCGCGCTGGGCGAAGCCAAGTCGCCGCCGGAAGTCGGCGCCTACGCGATCGCGATGGGCATCATGCGCGACAGCGGCGGCAAGGAAGTGCTGATCGAGAAGCTCGAGAAGGTCGGTGACGACGGCGCCAAGGGCTTCCTCTCGATCGGTCTGGGCCTGATCAACGACCGCGAGTCGATCGAGCGCATCCAAGCGATCGTCAAGAAGTCGCAGTACCGTCCTGAACTGCTGAAGTCGGCGGCCATCGCGCTGGGCATGCTCGGCGACAAGGAGTTGGTGAAGGAACTGATCGCGATGCTCGAAAACGCGACCGGTTTGGCCCCTCAAGCCGCCATCTCGTCCGCGCTGGGCTTCATCGGCGACAAGAACTCGGTCGACCCGCTGATCGCGATGCTCAAGGACAAGCAGAAGACCGAGAGCGCGCGCGGTTTCGCCGCCGTGGCTCTGGGCATCGTGGCCGACAAGGAAGACCTGCCTTGGAACGCCAAGATCTCGGTCAACATCAACTACTTCGCGAACACGGCTTCGCTCACGAACCCCGCCCAGGGCACTGGCATCCTGGACATCCTGTGAGCTGAACGGCGCACCAGGTGGCGAGCGACGGCCTCCGCCGTCGCTCCAACCTCCAGAGCGCGCGAACCAACGTTCGACTTCGGGCCCGCGCCCCTCGCTCGAGGGGCGCGGGCCCGTGTGTTTGCAGTCCGCCTGTTCGCGGGCGAGGCGTGCCGCGCGGCTGGCGCGGACACGTCGAGGGTCGCTCAGCCGGCGGCCTGTGCGGGCGGGTGCGCACGTCGGCGCGCGACCAAGAAGAGCGCCAGCAGCCCGACTCCCGCGGCTGCGCCGAGGCTGATCGAGCGCGCTCCGCGCGCACGCGAGGCGGCGCGCTCGTCTCGCTCGAGCAGCGCGTCGACCTGCGGGGCGTAGCGCGCGTAGCTCGCTTCCCACCCGGCCTTGGCGTCGTCCAGCAGCGTGCTGCGGTCGAGGGCGCCGCGCCACTGCGATCGCAACTGCGCACTGCGCTCCCCCAGTCCGAGCGTCAGCGAGCAGATCAACGCGTTCTGCAGCAGTTCCTGGCTATCCGGCGCGGCGCGCAGCCCTACCAGCGCTTCTTCGAGGGCGCCGGCGAGGTTGCCGGAGTGGTACAGCACGTGGAAGCGCCAGCTCGCGCGGAGCTCGTCCGAAGCAATCGCCTCGGTGGCCGACCAGGCGAGGTCGTAGCGGCCGCGTTCGAAGGCCGAGTTCGCCTCCGCGACAGCGGGGTCCTGCTGGGCGAGCGCGGCAGCGCTGCTCAGGCACAGCACAAGAACACCCTCAGCGACGCGCCAGGCGTTCACGGGCTTCCTCGAGCGAGCGCTGCTGCAGGTGTTCGATGGGGCAGTGCTCATCGCGCAGCGGCGCGTCCTCAGGCGTGCAGGCGTAGCGTCGCCAGCAGGGCCGCGGCGAGAGCGACGGAAGCAGCGCGGCGCCGACCGAACCTTCGAACCAGAAGTCCGCGCTCTCCGGCGTCGGCACTCGCGCGCCGGCGCGCGCGTACAGCAGCACGTTGCGCGAGCGCGGCGTCAGATACGCGACGCATTCGCCGTCGAACGCGGCCGCGAGCGTGAGGGCCAGGGCCTCCACGACCGGGTCGTCGAAGCCGAAGCCGCCGACGTTGATGGCGATCCAACCGCCCTCGGTCAGCTTGCTTCGCGCCTCGCGCAGCGCCTCGAGGGTCGCGAGGTGCGCAGGGATCTCGACTTGGTTCTGGTAGGCGTCGAGCACCACCAGTTCGAACGGTCCGGGGAGCGTGCGAAGACCCGCGCGGCCGTCGACGCCGCCGAGCACGGCCCCACCGCCCTCGGGCAAGTCGAACCAACGGCGCCCGAGTTCGAGCACTTCCGGGTCGATCTCGACGCCGCTGAGCTCGAGCTCCGTTCCAGGCGGCGAGGCGCCGCGCAGGACGCGGAACGCGGTGCCGGCGCCCAGGCCGATCACCGCCACGCGCCACGGCCCGGCTCGCCCCGACCACCAGGCCGGCAGCGCGAACATGTCGTAGTAGAAGCCGGGCCCCAGGAGTCCCTCGCGCTCGACCCACACGGACTGGAATGAGTCCAGACCTTCGTTCACCTGCAGCAGGCGCTGCGGTTCGCCCCAGCGCCGATCTTCGACCACGCGCAGCGACTGGTAGCTGCTCTCCGATTGCGCCAGCTCGCGCACGCCCTCGGGCAGCGCGGAGCGCTCCAGGCGCGATCCGTGGAGCGCGGCGGCGACGCCGGCGCCCAGGCCGAGCACGGCCAAGCTCAGCAGGCCGCGCGGCCGGGCTGCGAGCAACGCCAGGGAAGCGAGCAGCAGGGCGAGGGCGGCCACCAGAAAGGTCCAGGACAGGCCCAGTTGCGGAGTCAGGAGGTGCGTGGTGGCGAAGGTCCCCACCAGGCTGCCGAGCGTCGACGCACACATCACGGCGCCGCCCGCGGATCCGGCGTGCGCGCGCGTGGAGCGTTGCAGGCTCTCGGTGCACAGCGGCGACGCGGCGCCGAGCAAGGCCGCCGGCGGCAGGAACAAACACAGGGTCGCCGCCAAGCTGCCCCAGGCGGTGAGGTTGGCCGCTTGGTCGAGCGCCAGATCGGCGGGGAGCAGCGCTTCGCACAGCGGCCTTGCGAGCGCGGGCAACCACGCGGCCCACGCGGCGGCGCCGGCGAGGAGCAGCGCTAGGTCGCGCGCGGGATTGGCCCGCGCCGACAGACGCGAGCCCAGGGCGTAGCCCAGCGCCAACGCCAGAAGGATCACCCCGATGACGTTGGTCCAGACGGTGGTGCTGGTCCCAAACCACGGCGCGAGCAACCGCACCGCCGCCAACTCGACCGTCATCGTGGCCGCGCCGCACAGCGCGCCCACGGTGAGCACCAGAGCGCGCCAGGCGGAATCGGTCATGGCCTGCGGCTCCCCGGGCAGCGCGCGCTTCAGCGCGGAATGTCGAGCAGGATCTTGGTCACGTAGACGCGCGTTCCGTCGCTCGCGCCGCGCTGGATGAAGTCGAGCGTGTCGACGAGGTTGCGGACCACCTTGTGGGTCTGTTCGCGGCCGTTGATCACGAAGGTGATCGGCTTGGAGAGGTCGGCGAGCGCGTCGTTCAGGCTCACCGTCATCGAGGCCACGTCCGCCGGGCAGTCGATCTTGATGGTGTTGCTCGAGCGATCCGCGGTCGCCGACACCTTGCCCTGCATGCCGTCGACGGCCGGGAACTTCAGCCAGTAGGCGTTGGAGATCCGCGCCGCGCCGGGTTCGATCACGATCTTCGCCGGGTTGGTGGCGCGCGCGGTCTGGGTGATCCAGGTCCACAGATCCGCCACCGTCGCGTCGGCCTTGATCGTGCAGTTGTTGTAGCCCGCTTCCTTGATCTGCGCTTCGAACGCCGAGCTGTTGGCGCCGCCTTGGAGCAGGGTCGAGAGGTTGCAGAAGTTCGCCGCCGACAAGGGCTCGATATCGCCCGCCATGACGGCCACGCCTGCGAACAGGTGCGGGAAGCGCGAGCCCAGCGCCATCGCGGCCGCAGCGCCTTGTTCGCGCCCGAGCACGAAGATCTTGTCGGGGTCGATCGCCGCGGCCTTGGTGATGTCGCGGTACACGCTCATCAGGGCGAACAGACCGCCCGGGCTCGTGTCGCTGCCGAGTTCAACCCAGTTCGCCGTTCCGCCCGGCATCGCGACCGCCACGATCGCCGCGCCTTCGCGCACGGCGGTGTCCTGCAACTGCTCCTGCAGGAAACGCTGCGGATCCGTGGGCTTTCCATCCTTCAGGCCCGGCACGCACAGGATCAGCGGAATCGGCGGGTTGGTGGGCTTGTAGGACGCCGGCAAGCTCAGGGCGTAGTCGGTCGTCGCCTCGCGGAACGGCGCCTTGCGCGCCTCGACTTTGCCGGGCTTGAGGGTGCGCGAGAACTCCTTCGAATAGGCCAGCGCCTTGCCGAGATCGGAGTGCGCGGCCAAGGCGAGCTCCACCGCGGCTTCGTCGCTCTTCGCGCCCGCCTTGCGGCCCAGCTTCTCCAGATCCCCGAGGATTTCGGCGCGGGCCTTCTCGATGTCCTTGTCGCTGGTCTTCTCCGCCGCGAGTTTGGCGAGCGCCTTGCCCATCTTCTTGTGGTCTGCATCGCCCCACTGAAGCGATTGCCACGCAGCGGAAGCCAAGGCGCCTACCAGGAGGGTGAGGCCCGCAACCGATCCAGCGCGGCGAAGGCAGTTCGTGAAGTTCGATGTGTGCATAGCGTTCAGGTCGTGCTCGGGGTTGGTCCGCGGTCGCCCGCGGCCGGTGCAAGCTTCGTGTGGCGCGCGCCGCGGTTCCAGCGCGCGCTGCTCGGAAAGTCCTCGGCGTCAGCGCGTGAAGCGGACCACGCCGCTGCCACGTGCAATCTCGCCCAGGCGCCAAGCGGCTTCACCCGCGGCGCGCAGCTCGCGGACGATGCTCTCGGCCTGGGCGGCGTCGACGATCAACGCCATGCCCACGCCCATGTTCAGCACCTGGTACGACTCCTCGCGGTCGACGTTGCCGGCGCTGCACAGGTAGCGGAACAGCGCCGGAGGCGTCCAGGTGGTGCGGTCGAGCAGCGCGTCGTTGCCGTTCAGCACGCGCGGCAAGTTGTCGACCAAGCCGCCGCCGGTGATGTGGGCCATCGCGTGGATAGCACCGCGCTCGAGCAGAGGCCACAGCACCTTGAGGTACGAGCGGTGTTCGGCGAGCAGCGCGTCCCCCACGCTGCGGCCTTCGAGGGCCGCGGGCCGGTCGCTGACGTCGAGTCCCAAGTGGTCGAACAGGATCTTGCGCGCCAGCGAGTAGCCGTTGGTGTGCAGGCCGGCGGAGGGCAGGCCCAGAACGACGTCGCCGGGGCGCACCCGCGAGCCGTCGAGGAGCTTGGCGGGCTCGACGATGCCCACGATGAACCCCGCGAGGTCGAAGTCGCCGGGCTTGTATAGGCCGGGCATCTCCGCGGTCTCGCCGCCCAGCAGCGCGACACCGTTCTCGCGGCACCCATCCGCGCAGCCGCGGATCAGCTCGCTCACCACCTCGGGCGTCATCGTGCCGACCGCGACGTAGTCCATGAAGAACAGCGGCCGCGCGCCCTGCACGAGGATGTCGTTGATGCAGTGGTTGACGAGGTCGCGCCCCACGGTGTGGTGCACGCCCGCGCGCTTGGCCACCTCGAGCTTGGTGCCGACGCCGTCCGCGCTCGCCACGAGCAGGCCCTGGCCGACCCCCGCGCGCGCCAAATCGAACAATCCGCCGAACGCGCCGACGTCCCCCACCACGCCGGGCGTGAAGGTCGAGCGGATCGACTCCGTGGCGCGCTCGACGGCGCTGTACTTCTTCTCGATGTCGACTCCTGCGTCGCGGTAGGAGATCGAAGTTTCGGTCGCTGCAGAACGGGTAGGCGAGGTCATGGATGGTGCTTGCAGCCTGCGAAGGTAGCGTGGGTCGCGCGCCAAGGGAGCGAGGATCCGTTCGCGATTGGCGAAGGCGAGCGGCTCGGGCAGGGAATCGAGTTCGAACCACGCCGCGGCCAGGGCGTCGTCGCCGGCGCGCAGCGTGGGAGCGAGCGCGCGGCACAGGTAGACCGCGAGGTTGGCCGCACGCCGTCCGGGCGTTTCGACGCGCAGGAGGTCGAACAGCTCGAGCACCTCGATCTCCAGGCCGGCCTCCTCGCGCACCTCGCGTTGAGCCGTTTCGGCGGCGGTCTCGTGCAGCTCCTGGTAGCCCGCCGGGAGCGCCCAGGCGCCGCGGAAGGGTTCGATGGCGCGCTGTACGAGCAGCACGCGCCCCCGGGCGTCCAGGACGATCGCCGCCGAGGCTGCGGCCGGGTTCTCGTACCACACGAAGCGACACGCCGGGCAGCGCGGGCGCTCGCGCCCCTCGACCACGGCGCGTTCGAACGGGGCGCCGCACTGCGGGCAGTGGCGGGCGGTTGCGTGGGCTCCCAAGGGTCGAATTCCGTGCGCGGCGCCGAAGGCTCTCGTGCGAACTGTCGACGCCGGCGACTTGAGCCCTTGGACGCACCGCGCGCGTTCCTAAACTTAAAGTCGCTCCGCTGCCGGAGCAACCACCGCGCCGCCCACCAGGCGCACCCTCCATGCGCCCCATCTTGGTCCTCGGCAGCACCGGCTCGATCGGTGTGCAGACGCTCGACGTCGTACGCGCCGCCCCCAGCCGCTTTCGCGTGGTCGGTTTGGCGGCGCGCGCGTCCTGGCAGCCCCTCGCCCAGCAGGTCGCCGAGTTCCAGCCGCGCTTCGTCGCCGTCGAGGAACTCGAGGCCGCCGAGCGGATCCGCGCGCTCCTGCCGGCCGGGGTCGAGCTCTTGAGCGGGCCCGATGCGCTCGAGCGCTTGTGCGAGCGCGCGGACTACGAGCTCGCCGTGCACGGCGTGGTCGGCGCCCGCGGGGTGCGCGCCTCGCACGCGGTGCTCGCGCGCGGCAAACAACTCGCGCTCGCCAACAAGGAGTCGCTGGTCGTCGCCGGCGACGTGCTCATGGAGCTCGCGCGCTCGCGCGGCGGCGCGTTGCTGCCCGTCGACAGCGAGCTGTGCGCGATCCACCAGTGCCTCGCGGGCGCTTCGGTGCGCCAGGTGCGGCGCATCGTGCTCACCGCGAGCGGCGGGCCGTTCCGCGACCTCGCGCCCGCCGCGCTCGCCGACGTGACTCCGGCGATGGCGCTCAAGCATCCCAACTGGTCGATGGGACCGCGCATCACCGTGGGCTCGGCGACGTTGATGAACAAGGCGCTCGAGGTGATCGAGGCGCACCACCTGTTCGGCCTCGAGGCGCAGCGCATCGAGGTCGCGATCCACCGCCAGTCGGTCGCGCACTCGCTGGTCGAGTTCGTCGACGGGTCGGTGCTGGCCCAACTCGGCCCGCCCGACATGCGCGGTCCGCTGCACTACTGCCTGCACTACCCCGAGCGCGCGCCGGCGCAGCTCAAGGGGTTCGATTTCGACCTGTTCCGGCAGCTCACCTTCGAGCCGGTCGACGCGCGGCGCTTCCCGGCGCTCGAGCTGGGTTTCGAGTGCGTGCGCCAGGGCGGCGACAGCGGCGCCGTGCTCAACGCTGCGGACGAGGTCGCGGTCGAGGCCTTCCTCGCCGGCCGAATCGCCTTTCCGGACATCACCCGCATCAACCGGCTCGTGCTCGAGCAGCGCCCGCGCCTGGAAGGCTCCATGGAACGACTGCTCCTGGCCGACCATAAGGCTCGCGAGCTCGCGCGCAGCGAGCTCGAACGCCCCGCGCTCGGCGTGTCGCCGTGACGCGCCCCGCGTGACGGGCGTCCCCGCGCCAGCCGCCTTCCGCACTTGCTCTTCGCTCCCAGCCGTCTACAACCGGGCCCCGCATGGAATTCGACTCGATCTGGCGCAGCGTGTTGATGGTGCTCGGCATCGGGCTGGTGATCTTCGTTCACGAGCTCGGGCACTTCATCGCCGCGCGCCTGTGCGGCGTGCGCGTCGAGACCTTCAGTTTGGGGTTCGGGCCCAAGCTCCTGGGCTGGCGGCGCGGCGACACCGTCTACCAACTCGCTCTGCTGCCGATCGGCGGCTTCGTCCGCATGGCGGGCGAAGAACGCCTCGCGAACGAAGGCCGCCCCGCTTCCGACGACCTGCGCGCCAAGACCGTCGGTCAGCGCTTCTTCATCTACTCGGGCGGCGTGCTCATGAACGTGGTGTTCGCGTTGCTCGCGATGCCGCTGGTGCTGTTCCTGGGCGTGTCCTTCAGCGCGCCGGTCGTCGGTTGGGTCGAACCGGGCAGCCCGGCGTGGCATGCGCGCGTGACTCCCGGTGCGCGCATCGTGTCGGTGAACGACGCGCCGATCGCGTCCTTCGATTTCGTCGAGCACGAGGTCGCGCTCGGCGCTTCGAATCCGGCGCAGGTCGTGGTCGTCGACCCGGGGACCAGCGAGACGCGCACGCACGTCATCTTTTTTAATGATACGGCGACCACCGAGATCTACACCATCGGAG
>ERZ1066135.631-NODE-631-length-17218-cov-6.022024_pt1 | contig 17218 bp, 19 predicted proteins | sample MGYA00382782_ERZ1066135 | MGnify/ENA primary metagenome ERZ1066135 (study PRJEB33369, sample SAMEA5778365) | biofilm metagenome | biome: Industrial cooling water; feature: Water cooling tower basin; material: Biofilm | place: United Arab Emirates | collected...
GGGCGTGACCACGCTCGAGCTGAACGCGACCGCCGAAAAGATGATGCGCGATGCCGGGGCCATTCCGACCTTTATCGGCTACAAGCCCCGCGGGATGACGCCGTTCCCGTTCGCCATTTGTGCGTCCGTCAATGAACAGATCGTCCACGGCTTTTCGACCGAAACGCCGCTTAAGGAAGGCGACATCCTCTCGGTCGATATGGCCTGCACGCTTGAGGGCTTTGTCGGCGACACGGCAACAACGATCCCGGTCGGCAATATTTCGGAAGAGGCCCGGCAGCTTATCCGAGTAACCGAAGAGTGCTTGGCATTCGCGATCGAGCAGTGCCGCCCGAACCGACGCGTCGGCGACATCGGCCATGCAGTTCAGTCGCATGCTGAGAAATTCGGCTACGGCATTGTCCGCGATTACACCGGCCACGGAATCGGCCGCCGAATGCACGAGGCTCCGCAGATACCGAATTACGGCCGCCCCGGCACAAAAGAAAAGATACGAGCCGGATATTGCTTTGCCATCGAGCCGATGCTCAACCTCGGCGTCGCCGAAACGAAGACGCTCGATGACGGCTGGACCGTCGTAACGCTCGACGGCAAAATATCGGCCCATTGCGAGCATACGATCGCCGTTCTGCCCGAAGGGCCGGAGATCTTGACGCTGACCCGCGAACAGAAAAAGGAACTCGCGGAAAAGAAGGCAGAAACTGCCTCAGCGTGACTTGAAATAAGAAGGCAAGACAGTTATTATTAGGAGTTTGTCCAACTCGCAAGAAGTTGGTCGACGCTGTTTATGTCGAAAGAGGAAGCGATCGAGGTCATGGCCGTCGTGCTCGAGACCCTTCCGAATGCGATGTTCCGCGTTTCGGTAGAGGAGAATCAGCACGAGATCTTGGCACATGTCTCGGGCAAGATGAGGAAGCATTTCATTCGCATCCTCCCCGGGGACAGGGTCCTGGTCGAGCTTTCGCCCTATGACCTAAAACGCGGGCGAATAACCTATCGGTATAAATAGCAGGGAGAAGCATCATGAAAGTGCGTCCGTCAGTAAAAAAGATCTGCGATAAGTGCAAGATAATTCACCGCAGGGGCGTTGTGCGCGTCATTTGCGATAACCCGAAGCACAAGCAGCGGCAAGGATAATAGAAATATGGCTCGTGTAGCAGGTGTAGACCTACCGCCCAATAAAAGGGCTCAGATCGGTTTGACGTATATCTACGGCGTGGGCAAATCGCGCGCGACCGAGATCCTCGGCAAGGCGGACATCAGCATTGATGCTCGCATCCGCGACCTCTCCGAGGATGAACTTAACAAGATCCGTGCGATCCTCGACCAGGAAGGCGAGATCGAGGGTGACCTCCGCAAGCGTGTCCAGATGGACATAAAGCGGCTGATGGATATCGGCTGCTACCGCGGGTTGCGGCACCGCCGCAGCTTGCCGGTCCGCGGCCAGCGCACCTCGACCAACGCTCGTACTCGCAAGGGGCCGCGTAAGGCCGCAGTCGCCAAGAAGAAGGCACCGGGTAAGAAGTAGTTTTCAGTGAGCGGTAGGCAGCGAGCAGTTATAAGAACTGCTCACGGCTAACCGCTCACAGCTCACAGAACAATGGCAAAAGCACCAGCAAAAGGCAAAAAGACCTTTAAAAAGAAAGAGAAAAAGAATATCCCGGTCGGGATCGTTCACGTTTCGGCGTCTTTCAACAACACGCTGATCTCGATCACCGATACGCAGGGCAATCTCATCGCCCAGTGTTCGTCGGGAGCCCGCGGTTTCCGCGGTTCGCGTAAAGGGACGCCCTTCGCCGCACAGCAGGCAGCCGGAGAGGCCGCTCGCAAGGCGATGGAAGCCGGAATGCGCGAGGCCGAAGTTCGGGTCAAAGGCCCCGGCGGCGGCCGCGAGTCGGCAGTCCGGGCGATCAACAACGCAGGCATCCGCGTAACGGCGATCCGCGATACCACGCCGATCCCGCACAACGGCTGCCGCCCGCCGAAGCGCCGGCGCGTTTGATCTGAAGGATTCCAAATTCGCAGCTCGAATTGATCTGGGATCTGGATTTTTGAGTTTTTATCGAAAGGACGAAGGGCCGCAATCGGCCTGTAAACTTTTCCGAATCACATCGGAGGCAGAAAATATAAATGGCTAGATATAGAGATGCGGTGTGCCGGCTGTGCCGCCGCGAAGGTGCAAAATTATTCTTAAAGGGCGACCGCTGTTTTAAGCCCTCATGTGCTATCGAGAAGCGCGGGACCAATCCGCCTGGACAGCACGGCGGTGCTCGCCGAAAGATGCTCGCCGGCTATGGCCAGCAGCTTCGCGAAAAGCAGAAAGTAAAGCGGATCTATTTCATCCTCGAAAAGCAGTTCCGGAATTATTTCGAAAAGGCACTTCGGCAGAAGGGCGTTACCGGCGAGAACCTGCTTTTTATGCTTGAGCGTCGGCTTGATAACGTCGTTTACCGCTCTGGCTTTGCGACCTCGCGTCGGCAGGCTCGGCAGCTCGTCAACCACGGCCACATCTTCGTTAATGGGCGGAAGGTCAATATTCCTTCGTTCCAGGTGAAGGTCGGCGACCAGATCATCGTCAAGGACAAGAGCCAGAAGAACGTGCACGTTGACGGAGCATGGCAGACCGCTGCCGGCCGCGGCCGTCCGGCATGGATCTCGCCCGAGGGCAAGGATCTCAGTGTTTCGATAACGTCATTGCCGACGCGGCAGGATATCGATTCGACCATCAACGAACAGTTGATCGTTGAGCTGTACAGCAAGTAGGACATTTAGTTCGCTCTTTTCGCGTGCCCGTTTTGCCCTTTGGCAAAGCGGGCCGCGGAGAGGCGAAATTGCTGATTTTAAAAAAGGGCTACTATGACACAAACCAATAATTGGACAGACTTCCAAATGCCGAGCCGGCTCAACGTCGATAGCGAGACGCTGACCGAGCGCTACGGCAAGTTCTACGCACAGCCTTTCGAACGCGGTTTCGGTACGACGATCGGAAATTCGATCCGCCGGGCACTTCTTTCCTCGATCGAGGGAGCCGCGATCACAGCGGTCAAGATCGACGGCGTCGAGCACGAATTCTCGTCGATCAAGGGCGTCGTTGAAGATGCGACGGACGTCATCCTCAATCTCAAGCAGGTCCCGTTCAAGCTTAGCGGCGGCGGCCCCAAGACCCTGACCATCAGCAAAAAGGGCCCCGGACAGATCACCAGTGCTGACATCGATCACGACGGCGACGTCGAGGTGCTCGCAACCGATATCCACATCGCGACCATCAGCGGATCCGGCACGGTCAATATCGAGATGCGGCTCAAGCGTGGCCGCGGCTACGTTTCGGCCGAGTTCAATAACGACGATGACCTCTCGGTCGGCTACATCCCGATCGATTCGGTCCACACGCCGATCAAGAAGGTCAACTACACGGTCGACAAGACCCGTCAGGGCTCGAACACCGAGTTCGACAAGCTGACCATCGAGGTCTGGACGGACGGCTCCGTCGCTCCGGAAGATTCGATCGGCCTTGCGGCAAAGCTCGTCAAGGACCACATGTCGATCTTCATCAATTTTGAGGAAGAGGAAGAAGAATATAAGTACGAGGACATTGCCCGGCCGCCGCTAATGCGGAACGACCTGCTCGATAAGCCGGTCGATGAGCTCGAGCTTTCGGTCCGTTCGTACAACTGCCTCAAGAATGCCGATATCCGCACCATTCGCGACCTCATCAAACGGTCCGAGCGTGATATGCTGCACACAAAGAATTTCGGCAAGAAGTCGCTCAACGAGATCAAGGACCTGCTCCACGGAATGGGCCTCGATTTCGGAATGGACTTTGACGAACAGGGAAATCCGATCCCGGGAACGGGCGGCCGCGACCTCGAATAACCGAGCATCGCCGACCACGCCCCGGATGATCAGGAAGCCCGGGGCAGTGTGATAATGAAGAATTTTTCGGCTTCCTGGTTTTGGTTATGAGACATCTTAAGGCACACAGGAAATTGGGACGCACCACCGAGCATCGTATGTCGATGCTCCGCAACATGGCGACCTCGCTCGTCAATGCGGAAAAGGAGCACATCATCACGACCGTCCCGAAGGCGAAGGAACTCCGCCCGTTCATCGAAAAGGCGATCACGCTTGCCCGCAAGGCACAGCAGCTTGACGGCTCCGATGCCAAGGCGCAGGAAGTTCACCTTCGCCGGCAGGCGGCCCGCTTTTTCCACGCCGGTAACTCGAAGTTCAAGGAAGAGCAGAGCCGTTTCCGCGGAAAGAAGGGCGAGGCGAAGGACCCGATCGAGCGCACCGCCGGCGTAAAGGCGGTCAAGCGTCTGTTCGATGAGCTGGGCGTGCGTTACAAGGACCGCAACGGCGGCTATACCCGCATCATCCGGCTCGGACGCCGCTCGGGCGACAACGCCGAGCTCGCCGTTATCGAGTTGGTCGATAACCCCCGTGAACTTGCCGCCAAAGGCTAAGACGCCCACAAAGGAGCGAGATAAGCTATGAGCGAACAAACAGCATCGGCACCCGCAGCGGAAGAAGGCCCGAAGAACGAAGGCAATCGCCGCCGCAAGCACCAGCGTCGCCATTCGCACGAGGCTTCGCTGAACATGGACGAGCTTCGTGAGCTTGCCGAGTTGGTCAATGAGCATGGCTTTACGGACTTCGAGTTCGAGAATAAGAACATCCGTGTCCGCCTGAGCAAGGCAACGACGCCGGCTTATGTTGCCGCTCCGCAGCCGATGGCCGTTCAGGCCGCTCCGGCAGCACCGGCAGCACAGTCCGCCGAAACCACGGCTCCGGCCGCTTCGGAGGATGAAGGGCTTCACATCATCACTTCACCGATCGTCGGCACCTTTTATCGTGCACCGGGCCCGGACAAGGACCCGTACGTTTCCGAGGGAAGCAAGGTCTCGCCCGAAACGGTCGTCTGCATCGTTGAGGCAATGAAGCTGATGAACGAGATCCAGGCCGAAACCTCCGGCGAGGTCGTAAAGATCTTTGTCGAGAACGGCCAGCCGGTCGAATACGGCCAGCCGCTCTTCGGTATTCGAAACTGATTCACCGCTGAGACGCGGAGACGCCGAGAAGAAAAGCGGTTCGCGAGACGGTTATCACGCGAATGGTCTTTACGAAATTCTCTCTGCGTCTCGGCGTCTCGGCGGTTTAAATTAAATGGCAACAAGGGATATTCGCAAAATTCTGATCGCCAACCGCGGCGAGATCGCTTGCCGGATCATCTGGACCTGCAAGGAGATGGGCATCAAGACGGTCGCCGTCCACTCCGAGGCGGACCGCGAGGCCCTGCACGTAAAATTTGCCGATGAGGCGGTCTGCGTCGGCGGCAACCCTTCGGCCGAGAGCTACCTCAATATTCCGGCCATCATCAGTGCTGCCGAGATCACCAACGTTGACGCGATCCATCCCGGCTACGGATTCCTTGCCGAATCCGCTACCTTTGCGACCATTTGCGAGGACTGCAATATCAAGTTCATCGGCCCACGGGCGGACGTCATCGCAATGATGGGCGATAAGGTCGAGGCACGGCGGACGATGCAGGCCGCGGGCGTGCCGATCCTGCCCGGAAGCCCGGACCCGATCGAATCGACCGAAGAGGCCGCACAGCTTGCCCGTGAGATCGGTTTCCCCGTTATCGTCAAGGCGGCAGCCGGCGGCGGCGGTCGCGGAATGCGTATCGTCCGGCAGGAGAGCGAGCTTCACGGCAGCCTTGAAACGGCGCAGTCCGAGGCACTTGCCGCCTTCAAGAACGGGGCCGTTTATATCGAGCGTTATCTTGAAAGGCCGCGGCACATCGAAATTCAAGTGCTTGCCGATGAATACGGGAACGTGATCCACCTCGGCGAACGCGAGTGCTCGATCCAGCGACGCCACCAGAAGCTCATTGAAGAGGCTCCGTCGCCGGCAATCGGCCCTGAGACCCGCCGCCGCATGGGCGAGGTCGCCGTCAAGGCCTGCAAGGAGATCGGCTATTCAAGCGCCGGAACCTTTGAGTTTCTCCTCGATGAGGACGGCAGCTTCTACTTCATGGAGATGAACACGCGGATCCAGGTCGAGCATCCCGTCACCGAAATGGTCACGCTTGCCGATATCGTCCGCAATCAGATCCGCGTCGCGGCCGGCGAGGAGCTTTACTATTCGCAGGACGACGTGCAGATCGTCGGCCACTCGATCGAGTGCCGCATCAATGCCGAGGACCCGGTAAAATTTACACCGAGCCCGGGGAAGATCACAGCTTTCAATATCCCGGGCGGGCCCGGCGTTCGCGTCGATACGGCCGCTTATCCGGGCTATACCGTGCCGCCCTATTACGATTCGATGATCGCCAAGCTCATCGTCCACGCACGGACCCGCGAGCTTGCCATCGCCCGTATGCAGCGGGCACTCGACATGATGGTCGTCGAGGGTATCAAAACGACCATCCCGCTCCACCGCAAGATAATGGCGGACGAGCGTTTTCGGTCAGGGAACTTCTCGACGAAGTTCATGGAAGAATTTGACGCTTAAGTTGATTATCGTTAACGGATAGCGGATAATTCAGTTTGTTCTTACAAGGGCGACGGGCCCTCGAAAGTTCATAGTTTTCGTGGTTACCGTTTTTGACGAACGGAGTTACTGCGTACATAAGGAGAGGCTATTTTGAGCCGGATAGATTAAATGGCAACAGCAAAACAAGTTAAAGAACAGATCGTAGGAGACTACAAGACACACGGCAGCGATACGGGTTCGTCGCAGGTGCAGATCGCACTTTTGACGCAGCGTATCAACGAACTGACCGAGCACTTCCGCACGCACAAAAAGGACAACCACTCGCGTCGCGGCCTGCTCAAGATGGTCTCGCGGAGGCGTAAGCTTCTTGATTACCTTAAGAGCAAGAACATCGAACAGTATCACCAGATCATCGAGAAGCTCGGGTTGAGGCGGTAAGCCTCGAGACGCCCGAGCGTCTCTTTTTTAGGGGCCGGCCGGTGCCGGCCATTGCAAGAAAGTTTTTCCCGCCGGGCCGCTTTGAATGAAGCCCGGCGGCGTTAGAAAGAATCATCACCTAGGCGGCAGCTGAACGTGACAGCTTTGTACAAAACCACAACGAGAACACTACGGAAAGTAGCAAACTCTAAAGGCGGCGGAGCTTCACGAACTGGCTCCGGCCGCCTTTGTCTTTGAGGAAAAAGTAAATGACAAAGAAATATTTGAAAGAATCGATCAAGGTCGGAGGAGAAGACCTGATCGTCGAGACCGGCAAGGTCGCCAAGCAGGCGGACGGCTCGGTCGTCATCCGTTATGGCGACACAATGCTGCTCGTTACGGCAGTAAGTATGAAGACCGCGAAAGAAGGACTAGACTTCTTTCCGCTGACCGTTGAATACCGCGAGTCGAGCTACTCGGCCGGCCGTATTCCCGGAAACTATTTCCGCCGCGAGGGACGCCCGAGCGAAAAAGAGGTGCTCACCTGCCGCCTGATCGACCGGCCGGTCCGCCCGCTCTTCCCGGATGGCTACCGCTTTGAAACGCAGGTCGTCGGCACGGTCATCTCGGCCGATAGCGAGAACGACCCTGACGTCATCGCCATCACCGGTGCCTCGTGTGCACTCTATCTTTCGGACATTCCGTTCGAAAACCCGATCGCCGGCATCCGCATCGGCTTGATCGATGGAAAGTACATCATCAACCCGACCTACGACGAACGCCGCGATTCTGACCTCAACCTGATCGTTGCCGGAACCGAAGAGGCCATCGTGATGGTCGAGGCCGAGGCCAACGAGGTCCCGGAAAAGATCATGCTCGAGGCCCTGATGCTTGCTCATAAAGAGATCAAGCGGCTCTGCCTCTGGCAGAAGGAACTCGGCAAGGCACTTGCGATAACAAAGCGTGAATTCACGCCGGCGGCCGTTGACGAAGCCGTCATGGCCGAGATCGAAAAGAACTTTGGCGATCGGCTCCGCTCGGCGCTCGACACCACCGGCAAGGACAAGCTCTCGAGCTATGCCGAGGTAGATGCCCTCAAGAAAGAGGTCGTCGAAAGCTATCCGGAAGACGACGCTGCAAAACGTTCGATGGCCGGCAAGGCATTTTCGCAGCTCAAGGAAAAGATCTTCCGCGAGGATATGCTCGGCAACCGCCGCCGCCCGGATGGAAGAAAGTTCAGCGAGATCCGCCCGATCGCCTGCGAGGTCGGCTGGCTTCCGCGAGTTCACGGCTCGTCGCTCTTCACCCGCGGCGAAACGCAGGCGATCGTCACCACCACGCTCGGCACCAAGATGGACGAGCAGTACATGGACGACATCGAAAAGGGCGAGGTGAAGCGCCGCTTCATGCTCCACTACAATTTCCCGCCCTACTCGGTCGGCGAAGCGGGCCGCTTTGGCGGAACCTCACGCCGCGAGACGGGCCACGGCAATCTTGCCCGACGGGCGATCGAGGCCGTGCTTCCGAGCGAAGAGGAATTTCCCTATACGCTCCGCATCGTCTCGGACATCACCGAGTCGAACGGTTCGTCGTCGATGGCTTCGGTCTGCGGCGGCATCCTCAGCCTGATGGACGCCGGTGTGCCGATCAAGCGGCCGGTCGCGGGCGTGGCGATGGGGCTTGTGATGGAAGGGAACCGCTATGCGATCCTCTCCGACATCGCCGGTGCCGAGGACCACTACGGCGACATGGACTTTAAGGTTACCGGATCAAGCGAGGGCATCACCGCCCTGCAGATGGACATCAAGGTCGCCGGCATCAACGCGATGATCCTCCAGGAAGCTCTTGAGCAGGCCCGCAAAGGCCGGATGCATATCCTTGAGATAATGCAGAAGGCGATCGAGGCTCCCCGCAAGGACATTTCGCCCTATGCTCCGCGCATCATCACGCTCAAGATCAACCCCGAGAAGATCCGCGACGTCATCGGCAAGGGCGGCTCGGTCATCCGGGCACTTACCGAAGAGACCGGTGCAAAGATCGACATCGAGGACGACGGCACAGTGCTTATCGCTACGGCCGATGGCGAGGCCGCCGCGGCTGCCATCGCCCGCATCAAGGCCATCACCGCCGAGGCCGAGATCGGCGAGACCTATCTCGGAACCGTCTCGCGTATCGTCGACTTCGGCGCGTTCGTCGAGATACTTCCGGGCCTCGATGGGCTGCTTCACATCTCCGAGATCTCCGACCGACGCGTCAAGGACGTCCGCGACGAGCTCAAGGAAGGCCAGCAGATCATGGTCAAATGCATCGGCAAGGAGGGCAACAAGGTCAAGCTCTCCCGCAAGGCCATCCTGATGGAAGAAAAGGCAAAGGCCTCCGGCGGCGAAGAATAGGCCTTCGGTCTGTCGCCCCGGGCTATTCATGCTCAGCGGTCTTAAGAGCAAATCTCAGCGGACTCTGTGTTTACTTGAAGTAAACGCCGGGTCCGCTGAGTTTTTGCCGAGCAAGCTGAACGTCCTTCTACTCCGGAGCGTTGAAATTGAAAACAAGCACGCCTTTGACCTTGACCGGTTTGCCGGCGAGCATCGTTGGCGCAAACTTCGCGGACCGGGCCGCGGATACGGCTGACTGCCGAAGAAGCGGATGGCCGCTGACGGCCTTTGCCTCGATGACGTTGCCATCGGTATCGATCATGATCTCAACATTGACGGCCCCCGAAGCCCTGACCGCCTTCGCCGCCGGCGGATATTCGGGCTTGGGAAGGAATGTTGCCTTTCCATTGACAACGCCGCCCGAGATAACGTCGGGAACTACACCTTTTCCTCTGGAACGACGGGGGACTTCTTCGGTGAATCCCCCACCGCTTGGTATCCTGAAGCGCTCGATCAGCACAATTGGGCTCGCACCCGCTCCTTTGACTGCGTTAACGAATTCAACCAGATCACGGTAGTTTCGTTCGGGCTCTTCAACTGGAAGGTCCAAGAACACGGTCTTTTCAATCTCATTCGAATTCTCTCGAAACACTCCGTTGAATTCACGCTCCACAAGAATTGCGCGGAGTGTGTATTCCAGTCCCTCTAGGTTTTGATGGGGCATGTTATTCAACGCGGGCCCTCGGTCCCCTCCAAAGCTCGCGGCAAGCGCCCAAGGATTGGGCCGCCCTTCATTCAGGTTCTCGAATTGAATCCTTAACTCGAACACTCGGTCTGGAGGGGGCGGCGGGGACGAAAACAATCCGTCCTCTTTCGACTCAGGGTCTCGGGAGCTCGTGAGGAGCTTCACGGTCTTGATACGTTGCCGCCGGAGTTCGTCGATCACGGCCGCAACTTCGCTCGTCGGAATATCCGCCGCAGCGGCGATGTAAACGACCCGTTCATCCGGCGTCTTCGTGCTCATTGCGTCCCGCACCTTTGAGCCCAGCGTCGTGATGTCGATCGGTTGCGATTCGGGATCCTGAAGCATTATCTGACCCGGAACGAGCATAATGATCCGAAACGCCGACGGCTTATTCGCCTCCGGGTCTTCGACGGCGTGCTCCAGCCCCGCCGGAATTCGCTCCGCAAGTATTCGCTGCCCGTCCGGCACCGATCGCCCGGTCAGGTCGCGGACGAACGTGCACGCGAGGGAAGTCGCGGCCACCAACGCGGCGGCCAGCAAAAGCCCGAACTTGTTCGAATCGTTTCTGTTTCTCATGGGGACTCCTTTCCGTGTCGCCGCAGTGCGCTTTTTTCGAGTGGTCGAAAGATAACCCGCATCCGCGTTATTTGCAAGAAACATTGTCCTGGCTTCCGTGCTTTACGGCCACGCAAAGGCTACCGCACGATTCGGTACGCCCTGAGCCTGTCGCCGTCGGCCGAATAGAGCAGGCCGAGAGATTCATCTGTGAAGAACTGCGGATCGGGATCGGAGACGAGGATGCGGCGTTCGTCGCGGCCCGTATGGATGTTAACGCCGACCAGGCCGCGGCGGTCTGCGGGCCGAGGAAGGTCTGTAAAGAAATACATATGCCGCCCGCGAAGCTCGGCCAAACGCTCCCGCCTTAGCAGGTGCTCTGAGAGCCGCTCGGCCTGCCTAACCGGGTCGAGCCGGTCGAGAATGCTTTCCCGCACGTCGCTGCCCGATGGCAAAGCACGTCCGGCGGCTCGGCGAACGAGGCTCGAAGGCCGCACGACCGTAAGGCCCTCGATCCTGTTTGCGAGCCGCGGAAACTCAGCGATAGATCCATAGGTATAGATCCTTCGCGTGAGAAAATCACGGGCCGAGTTGCTCGCGAGCGTGGTCAGGTCTAGCGAGCCGAACCTCTTCCGTAGTCCCGACCATCGAAGCGAGCGGACGATGCCGACGACATTTCCGCCGGTTCGGGCGATGTTGAACGCCGTGCTCGCCAGCCCGCCATAGCGAAAATAGAGCGCGACCGCCCGCAAGGCGATGCCCGTAACGAGCCGCAGCACACCGCGGTCCGGCGCTTTGTGCCGTACACGCCAGCTCTCCCGTTCGCCGCGAAATGCCGCCAGCATGTCGCGGCCGCCGACCACGACCTCACGCCGTTCGTTGAGCAGGACGAACTGGGCACCGCGTACCTTGTGTTCGAATTTTTTCGTGGACTTGCCCGTTCGGGCGTCGATGTAGATCAGGTCGTCGCGGTCGGCGATGACGATCGTGTTTTCGTCAGCGAAAGTGAAATTCGTGATGCCTTTGTCTGCTCCCTTGTAACGCCACATGACCTTGCCCGAACGCGTGTCGATCGCCGAAACGCCAAACGGCCCTTTCGTCTCGGTCTCGCCGTCCTTCAGGCGGGTAAATTGACCGCCCGTCCGGACGTAGAGCACGTCGCCGAGCAATGCCATCTCCGCCGCGGTGCCGAGGTCGTCCGCCTTCCATTCTTCCTTTCCGGTTGAGCGGCCAACGGCACGTATGCGTCCGCGGCCGGAGACGTAGATCCGCTTGTTATCAACGATCGGATCGGCCTCGGTCAGGGCAAGCCCGCCCTCGTTCACCTTGAACCGCTCGCGTTCCTTTTCGTCGCCGGTACGGGCGTCGTAGCTCGTCAAGCCTTCATAGAAGACATAAAGGCGGCCATCGAGCAGCAGCGGCGGCCGATAGTTATCAAGCGTGAACGCGGTCTCGCCGCCTTCTTCGCCAAAGGCCGCGGGCATCATTTCGACATCGCTATCGAGCTCGCGTCGCCAGAGTTGCTCGCCGTCCGAGAGTCGGAGCATATGTATGACCGGCGTCCGCTTCATCTCGCTGCCGAGCTCGCCGCTTGTGTTGCGTACGACGACCACGGCGAGCAGGTCGAGTTCCGGATCGGCGGCTAGCTGAAGCACATCGCCCCGCACCTTTTCGCTTTCCCAGAGCCGACCGCCCGAGATCAGATCGACCGCCGAAAGCCGCGAACGGCTGCCTAGGTCGCGGGTAAACAGCAATACATCGGTGTCGGGAACCGGCGTGATCGCGGTCTCATTTATCTTGCCGGTGTCGCGTCGCCAAAGCCGCTGGCCCGTCTCGCCGTCGATGGCGTAAAGGCTTCGCTCCGTCCCGGCGAGCACGATGCCGAAGTCGGTCATCTGGTAAAAGGCGATGCGGCCGTCGAGCCCCGCCTGCCACGCGGGCTGGGCAAAGCCGTTAGCAAACAACACGAGAGCGAATGCAAAAACCGGCAAGATCTTCATTGCCCCATTGTAAACCCGCAGAGGCTCGGATCGGCAACAATTTACCGCCGCCGGCCGGAACTGCCTTCGCCCTTTCCGGCGAAACTATTGTAAAATCACAGTTTAATTTTTTCGCCCGAACTCATTATGTCTGCACCAAATATCGAGACCATCGTTTCGCTTTCCAAACGCCGCGGCTTTGTTTACCCCGCGTCCGACATCTATGGCGGGCTCGGTTCGTCGTGGGATTACGGCCCGCTCGGCGTGGAGCTTGCCAACAACATCAAGCGGAGCTGGTGGAACTGGGCCGTTTACGAACGCGACGACATCGAGGGGCTCGATTCCTCGATCATCCTCAATCGTGCCGTCTGGAAATATTCCGGCCACGAGACGACGTTCTCCGATCCGCTCGTCGATTGCCGCGAGTGCAAATCCCGCCTGCGGCAAGATAAGCTCGAGCAGGATGCCGATGGCAAATTCGTCTGCTCGAACTGCGGTTCGACCAACCTGACCGACCCGCGGCCGTTCAACCTGATGTTTCGGACGACCATCGGAGCGGTCTCTTCGGACGACGACCCGACGGCTCTCGCCTATCTCCGCCCCGAGACGGCACAGGGCATTTTCATCAATTTCAAGAACGTGCTCGATACCTCGCGGCGGAAGCTGCCCTTCGGCATCGCACAGATCGGCAAGGCCTTTCGCAACGAGGTGACGCCCGGCAACTTCATCTTTCGCACGCGCGAATTCGAGCAGATGGAGATCGAGTATTTCTGTCGGCCGGAGGACGCCCCGCGGATACATCAGGAATGGCTCGATAGCTACGACCAATGGATCCAGGGCCTCGGGATCTCGAGCGAGAACCTGAAGCACTACGAGCAGACGAAAGAGGAACTTGCCCATTATTCCGAACGGACGGTCGATATTCTCTACCGCTTTTTCCCCGAACGCGAGGACGAGGCGAAGCAGTGGGACGAGCTGATGGGCATCGCCAACCGGACCGATTACGACCTTCGTGTGCATTCGAAAAAGCCGGAGGACGCGGAAGGGAAGCGGATCAACCCCGACTCGACCGAGGACCTTTCCTATTTCGACACGGCGACCAACGAGCGTTTTTACCCGTACATCATCGAGCCCTCGACCGGCGTCAACCGCACGCTGCTGGCCGTGATGATGGACGCCTACTCCGAACGGACGAACGAGAAAGGCGAGACCCGCGTCATCCTGAAACTCAAGCCCGAGATGGCTCCGATCAAGGTCGCCGTCCTGCCGCTCGCGAAGAACAAGCCCGAGATCGTCGAGATGGCCCGGCGGCTGAAGAAAGAACTGCAGCCCTCAATGCGTGCCGTTTATGACGACACCGGCGGCATCGGCAAACTCTACGCCCGCCAGGACGAGATCGGCACGCCCTTCTGCGTCACCGTCGATCACGAGTCGCTCGAAGATGGCGCCGTAACCGTCCGCGACCGCGACACATGGAACCAGGAACGCGTCTCAGTCGACAAACTCAAAGCGTTTTTATGCGAGAGGCTCTGAGCAATTTGCATCGCGTGCGAATGCGCCGGTGAGGATGCCGTAGCTCGCGATAAGCATCCAACAAAAATACAGCGATAAGAACAGGCGCTGCCCGAAGCCGGCGTAACCTGCTTCGATCGACCATGCTGCAAAAACAACAAACGCGATCGGCAGAAGCCATGCGAGCACCCGTAGGATCACGAAGTAACCGGACAAACGACCTGCCTTTCGAAGTCGTCTTGTCATCAACCCTATTGCTGGGACCATTGAGAGGAAAGCCGTGATGCCGGCCGCCTTATGCGCGTGATGCGTCCATGGTAAGATTGTCGATTCTGTCCATTCCGGCGGAGGCGTTGAGTTAGGGATAAGCAGTTCCGTGTCAAAAACTCCGGAGAAAACGATCCCTACCGCTCCGACAGAGAAGAGGCCCATCACAAGTCGAGATCGAATTGCAGAATCGAACGTCTTTCCAATCGCGAAGACGAATGCCGCGATCCCGGTCGCAAACGAATAAAAGGCCACCCGCATCAGCCAACCGTGCCTTCCAACAACATACTCACTGCCAAATCGCTTCATCGGGTCCAGTTCCGGCTGAATGAACGGGAACGCAACGAACATTATCGAAACGAAGATACAAATGCCTAAGATCGTGATCGCCGCAAGTTTCGCATTTTCATTTTTCATACCTGTCTCCATGTGTATCGGCCATGCTGAGGTTCGTGAGGAAAAGCGCAACTCAAAAACGTGCGGCGATTATATACCAAGTCGGGAACACCGGAGCTTTTTTTTAAGGTATTGAGAGCGGGTGTTAGAACTCCGGCAAGCGCCTTTCGGTCTAAATTCGGCCGGCAAGAGTTTTTGTGTAACCGATCGCGACCTTGATAACTCGGGCCGGAGCTGACAGCGATCGATCCGCGGCAGTAAATGCGAGTAGGGGATCGTAGTTTGTTCAAGTGAAGAGTGCCGGCCAGTCGATAGCGGTCCACGCAAACAAAACGGTCACGGCAAGGTGGAGCAAAACTATGAAGCCAAAACCGACCCACCACGCCGCGGGTTCGCGCCAATAGTAAACCTTGCGGCCGTATGTTCCATGAAATGTGCGGCTGCGTACGCCGAAGAACAGCAGCAAATAAAAAGCCCAACAGAGCAGCCACATCCCGCCGCCGGTGATCCAGCTACCCGTTTGGGTGCTGATGATCGCGGCCAGAACGAGGTCGATGATCATCCGCACGGCGATAAAGCCGTAGATCAACGCAAACGTACTCCTTTTCCAGCTTGGACGCATAAATTGGCCTCCGGTGATCCGGATCAACGGTCGCTAATATACTAACCCAAACCGATGAAACAGTGGTGGGACGACGGCAAACCGCAAGCCGCTGAGTTTACAGCATAAAAGCAGCCCTTAATCTCACTTCTTGGTCATTCAGGCCTCTTTGGTTTAGTCTGTTGTTAAATTGAGGTCCTGCACAATGCGTTCAAGATTCTCCGCTTTCGTCGTCCTTTTGCTCGGGTTGGCAGTCAACGCCGCGAGCCAGGAGCCTTCGAAATTATTCCTCTCGGACCAAACGGAGAATTCATTTTGCACCGAAGATGTAAGGCTCCGGATCGATACGTTGTTGGTCGAGTTGCAGCGGCGGCCCGGTTCTGTGGGGTATGTTATCGGAAGTGCCGACCGGTCGATTCCGGGCAGGTTCTTGAAGTATTTCAATGGCGTCCAGTCGCATGTTATCTATCGAAAATTCGATCCCGCTCGCGTCAAATTCTACCGAGCCCCCGACGGCGAATCGATGCGGTTTGATCACTGGATCTCTGTTGACGGACTAACCACGCCCGAACTTCCGCCGGCCTACCGCCCAGCCAAGCTCGCTGAGCCGACGCTCTTCGATTCGAGTGCGATCATCTCGATAACCAAAGAAGGCGTCGAATTCGGGTACGGCTTTGAAACGGTCGAGCCGTGCGATTGGGGCTTGCGTCTTAACGATTTTGCGATGGCCGTGAACGCCGATCCAAACCTGCAGGCATACCTAATCGCCTCCGCCGGAAAGCGAAATCGAGTTGGCTTAGTGCGCCGTGCTCTGCAACTCACATCAACCACGCTTTCGGGAGTACACGGAATTCCGGCAAGCAGGATCAAGACCCGATATGCCGGAATCCAACGGGACGACGAAATGCAGCTATGGCTCGTACCCAAGGGCAGCCCCGAACCCAAATTCCGACCCGGCACATCGCCTTACAAATAACCGCGGGTTTCGTTCCCGCATCACCGCATCGGAAGATGTATGCGTGAATAGGCCTTCGCCGGTGAATACATTATTGTTCACCGTCGTGAGTTTTTATGGTAAGTTCTAGATGTATGACGGCTCAGGTCTTAGAAGGAACGTGGGAGGAGATCGAGCGGCGGGCGAAGTCCCTCGCCGGCCGAAAGGTTAGGGTTTATGTTTACGACGAAGCGGAACCCTCCCGTCCAAATCAGGCTGCGCTTGAAGTTCTACGAAAGGTGCGCGACCGGCAGAAAGACCAGGAACCGACGAATGGAGAGACTTCCGTCGATATCATCCGCCGTGCCCGCGAGGGCGAGATGTTTGAATAAAAGTCCCAATGAGCACCGTTAATACCGTCGTGGTCGACGCCAACGTCATCGTCGCAATTTGCTCCAACGAAAGACTTACCAATCCAGTTGCCGAGGCTGCTATTGATTCTTACGCTCAAGCGGGTTGGCAGTTCGCAGCGCCGAGTGTGGTCATCGCGGAGGTCCTCTTTGCCCTTTGCGTTAAGCTACAAACCGGCATTTTGACACAGTCGGAGCATGAGTTGGCGATCGATTCGTTCAATGACCTGATGCAGATCGTGTCGATTCCCGGCAATGAATCAAGTCTAATTAAAAGAGCTGTCGAGATCAGAGCCAATTATCAATGCAAGCGGTCGTCGGACAGTCTCTATATCGCCTATGCCGAATGGCTTTCGAGGACAGGCATTGTCGAACTCCTGACATTTGACGCAGGAATTAAGAATCAGATCGCCAAGAGTGCTCCGACCGTAAAATTGAATTTACTAAAGGTCTAATTCCGTGAAAGAGCGGCTGTGTCTTTGTCTGTGTCTTCTGTGGTTGAAGATGTTGGAACACAGAACTCACAGAACAAGAC
>ERZ1066135.632-NODE-632-length-17198-cov-8.220848_pt1 | contig 17198 bp, 14 predicted proteins | sample MGYA00382782_ERZ1066135 | MGnify/ENA primary metagenome ERZ1066135 (study PRJEB33369, sample SAMEA5778365) | biofilm metagenome | biome: Industrial cooling water; feature: Water cooling tower basin; material: Biofilm | place: United Arab Emirates | collected...
ACCATTCCGTGGCGCTGGCCGAACACACACCGGCACAGGACGAGGATCCGACCCTGGCCGCACGCGACCGCTGCATCGTCGAGTTGCTCTACGGCTGCGGCTTGCGCATCAGCGAGCTGGTGGGGCTGGATGTGCGCAGCGCCGCCGCCTCCCGAGGCTGGGTCGATCTGGCCGAGGCCGAGGTGCACGTGCTGGGCAAGGGCGGCAAGCGGCGCAGCGTGCCAATCGGTGCGGCGGCACGCGAGGCCCTCGCGGCCTGGCTCGCCCATCGGCCTCGCTACGTGCGAGCCGATGACGCACCCCTGCTGCTGAGCGAGCGCGGGGCGCGGCTCTCCCCCCAGCAACTGCGCCTGCGCCTGTCGGGGCGCGCCCTCCAGGCCGGGCTGCCCACCCAGGTGCACCCGCACATGCTGCGCCACTCCTTCGCCTCGCACCTGCTGCAGTCCAGCGGCGACCTGCGCGCGGTGCAGGAGCTGCTGGGCCACGCGAACATCACGACGACGCAGGTCTACACGCGGCTGGATTTCCAGCACCTCGCGAAGGCCTACGACGCCGCGCACCCGCGGGCGCGCAAGAAGTGAGGCCGCGGCCGCGACAATCGCGGCCATGAAATCGATCCGAATGCGGCCCGGCCGCGAGCGCTCGCTGCTGCGCCGCCACCCCTGGGTGTTCGAGGGCAGCATCGCCTCCGGCAAGGCCGACCCGGGCGAGACCGTGCGCGTCGACGCCCACGACGGCAGCTTCCTCGCCTGGGGCGCCTGCAGCCCCGCCTCGGCGATCCGCGTGCGCGCCTGGAGCTTCGAGCAGGCCGAGCGCATCGACGCGGCCTTCTTCGCGCGCCGCGTCGAGCGCGCGGTCGCGATGCGCGGCCGGCTGGCGATCGCGAGCGACGCGCTGCGTCTGGTGCACGGCGAGGCCGACGGCCTGCCCGGCCTGGTGGTCGACCGCTACGGCGACACGCTGTGCGCGCAGTTCCTCGCGGCCGGCGTCGAGCGCTGGAAGCCGGCGATCGCCGACGCGCTGCTCACGGCCACCGGCTGCAGGCGGCTGTACGAGCGCTCCGACGCCGGCGTGCGCGAGCTCGAAGGCCTGCCACCGGCGACCGGCTGGCTGCGGGGTGAAGGCGTCACCCAACTGACGATCCGCGAGCATGGCTGGCAGCTGCAGGTCGACGTCGCCGAAGGCCACAAGACCGGCTACTACCTCGACCAGCGCGACAACCGCCTGCGCTTCATGCAGCTGGTGCGTCAGCTCGGCTGCAGGCGCGTGCTCAACGCCTACAGCTACACCGGCGGCTTCTCGGTCGCGGCGCTGGCTGGCGGCGCCGAGGATGTGACCAGCGTGGATTCATCGGCGCCGGCGCTGGCGCGCGCCGAGGCGCACGTGGCGCTGAACGGCTTCGACGCGGCGCGGCATCGCACGCTCGACGCCGACGTCAACGCCACGCTGCGCCGGCTGATCGACGAGGGCGCGGCCTACGACGCGATCGTGCTCGACCCGCCCAAGTTCGCGCCGACCGCGGCCCATGCCGAACGCGCCGCGCGCGCCTACAAGGACATCAACCGCCTGGCGCTGAAGCTGCTGGCCCCGGGCGGGCTGCTGCTGACGTTCTCGTGTTCGGGCGGGGTCAACGCCGACCTGTTCCACAAGATCGTCGCCGGCGCGGGGCTCGATGCGGGGGTCGACGGCTACCTGCTGGCGCGGCTCGAGGCTGCGCCCGACCATCCGACGACGATCAATTTCCCCGAGGGCGAGTACCTGAAGGGGCTGGCGATCCTGAAGCAGTGAGCGGCTGCTATGGCTTCGGCTCCCTCCCCCACTTTTGGGAGAGGGCTGGGGTGAGAGTCCGGCGCCGCTTCCCACCCTCACCCCAACCCTCTCCCGCCCCGCGGGAGAGGGAGCCGAGCCACCCTGCGCCAACCGCGAACTCTTAGACAATTGAATACGAAGGCCCGTTTGTCAACAACGTTTCTCAAGCTATTGCTTAATTCAAGAAACGTTGCTAAGATTTAGACTCGATGAATCGATATCTTGCTGCATCCGTAGCGCTCGCAACAGGAGTTTCTTGTGGCCGCCGACGAACTGTGGACCCCTTCCGAGCTTGGCCGACACCTGATGCAGGTGCGGGAACGCAGCGGCATCAAGCAATCCGAGCTGGCAAGGCGCGTTTCTCTGAGCCCCGCTGTCCTCTCCCGTATCGAGAGCGGCGACCGGTCGGTGTCGCTGGAGGAAGTACAGGACATCCTCGCCCAGCTCGCAACACCGGAAGCGGCAGACCTGGCCGAAGCGCTCCAGCGAGCGTGGCAGGTGCTTCCGAGGCCTCCGTTGGACCATCCCGACCAGGACCTGCTCTGGGCTGCGGAGCAGGTCGCTCGAGAGCTGGCGGCGTTGCGAGACCAGCCTGAAACGCCTCATGCGTTCGAGCGCCGACTGTCTGAATACATCGACGAGCTTGGCCGTGGTGCCGCGATGCTGCTCAAGCGCGAGCACCAAGTCGCATTCATCGGCAGCATCGGGGTCGGCAAGTCGACGGCCATCTGCCGGATGACGGGTCTGGAGGTCCCCAAAGAGGACGGCACGATGACCCCCGTCCTCGAAGTCGGCGGCGGCGGCATCACCGTCTGCGAGGTTCACCTGCGGACCGGCCCCGAGTTCGGCCTCATCGTGGAACCCAAGGGAGACGACGAGCTACGGTTGGACGTCTTGGACCTCGCCGACAGCATCCTCAAAGGGGCGCCCTCCCAGGACGACGACGGTCCCAGCGGGCAAGAGTCCCAAGGCATCTCAAAAGAGGTCGCACGGGCTCTGCGCAACATGGCAGGCTTGGCGGTTCAGCGACCCAAGGGCGCTGATGGCAAGCGCACAACCGTTGACCCCGCGAAACAGCTCGCGGCCGAGTTCCCAACACAGCGAGAGTTCGTGGTGGAGGTTCTGAGCCGAATGGACTTGCATCGCCGCGACAAGCGGGATGTCTGGTACGACAGCGCGTCCGGCAAATCGCCCAAGGCTTGGCTACGAGACATTTTCAGCGCCATCAACAACGGCCGCAGCCCAGAGTTCACGCTACCGCGCCGCATCGAGGTCGTGATTCCTGAAAAGCTGCTGCAAGTGGCGGACCTGACGGTGCGCTTCATCGACACCAAGGGCATCGACCGGAATGCCGCGCGCGAGGACATCGAAGTCCACTTCGATGACCCGCACACGCTCGCCGTCATGTGTTCGTACTTCAACAACGCTCCCGGCGCGGAAGCACGATTGCTCCTGGAGCGCGCCAAGGACGCCGGCATTCGTACGTTGGATACCAACGCAGCGTTGCTCGTGCTTCCTCGCCCGGCCGAAGCGATGGCCATGAAGGATGACGCTACCAGTTCGCCAGTCGAGAGCGCCGAAGAAGGCTACGAACTGAAGGGCGAGCAGATTGCGCTCGCGCTGGAACCTCTGGGTCTGCAGACCCTTGGCGTGGCGTTCTACAACGCCAATGAAGACCCTGCTGCGTCGGCGCAGCAGTTCCTTCTCAAGCGGCTGACCCGGGCACGTGCGGCCTTCCGTACCCGCGTTTCCGACGCAACAATTGGCGCACAAGCCCTGTTGCGCAATCACGGCGAAGAGCGTATCCGCGCGGTCCTGCGCGACGCTGGCGAGACCCTGCACACATGGGCGGCACAGAACTCAGCAGTTCCTGTCGTGCAAGGCCACGTTCAAGAAAGCCTGATGGCGCAAATCCAAGTCGCCTACGCGAGCACAGTCAGGGCAGCCGTCCGCCGTGAGGGCGAATGGCCCCAGCTCAGCTACTCGCACCACATCGGCTACGGCGCTCGCCGCCTCGCCGTAATGGCCCTCGAAAAATCCGTCGAGCAGTTCACCGGGCACTGCAAGCTGATGGCTGCAACGCCGCGATATACCGAGGCGGCTGACCTGCTAACGCAGGCCGAGCGTGTACTGACCGTCTCCTACGAGGAACTGTTGCGGAAAGTCCAACTGATGGGTCAGACTGTCTTCAAGGATGCGCTGAAGGCGGACCCTCTGCTCTGGCAGGCTTGCATTGACGAGTGGGGTCAAGGCCCTGGCTACAAGAGCCGTGTTGCCGCGCACAACCGTGAGTGGTTCAACAACGAGGCCCGGAGGAAGCTGGAAGAAGAGCTTCAGGCGCTCATCGTCCGCGAGTGGACCCGTGCCCTGGCTAACGTGACGGCGCTGCTGGAGCCCCTGTAGTGGGCAGCCAGCTGCTTGCCGTGGTTGAGGTCGACAAGGCCGACCGCGTCGTCTGCCAGGCCGAGGGATGCGGACATGGCGTGTTCCGCCGAATCCTCATCGTGCGCCATGCCGACGGCAGTCTCGGCGTGTACGGTTCCGACTGCTTCGGCAGGTCGTTAGGGCAGCTCACCAACACGGTGCCGCAGTACGGTAGCGGCGACGGTCGTATCAGGCGTACGGGTCGGGATAACCGAGCGCTTGCAGCAGCGCGCTCTCGCGCGCCTCCATCACCAGGGCCTCGGCGTCGACCTCGTGGTCGTAGCCCTGCGCGTGCAGGCTGCCATGCACCAGCAGATGGGCGTAATGCGCTTCCAGCGTGCGGCCCAGCTCGGCGGCCTCGCGCTCGATGACCGGCGCACAGAGCACCAGGTCGGCGGCGACCACCGGCTCGCTCTCGGTGCCCGGACGGTCGCCGGCTTCACCGTCGCCGTAGTCGAACGTCAGCACATTGGTCGCGTAGTCCTTCTGGCGGAAGTCGCGGTTCAGCGCTCGGCCTTCATCCTCATCGACGAGGCGCACGGTGATCTGCGCCGGCGCGTCGAGCGCGGCGCGGATCCAGCGCGCGACCTTGTGGCGCGGCAAGTGCGCGCGGTGGCGGGCGTCGGCGAACTGCAGCGACAGCGCCAGCGTCGGGCGCGCGGCGGCGGCCACCTCAGGCGTCTCCGCGCTCGTCGCGCTTCGCGGCGGCCTCGTAGGCCTCGACGATGCGCGCGACCAGCGGATGCCGCACCACGTCGGCCGCGGTGAAGCGCGTCATCGCGATGCCCTTCACGCGCCTGAGCACCCGCTCGGCCTCGACCAGGCCGCTCTCGCTGCCCTTGGGCAGATCGATCTGGCTGGTGTCGCCGGTCACCACGGCCTTGCTGCCGAAACCGATGCGGGTGAGGAACATCTTCATCTGCTCGGGCGTGGTGTTCTGCGCCTCGTCGAGGATCACGAAGGCGTGGTTCAGCGTGCGGCCGCGCATGAAGGCCAGCGGCGCGATCTCGATCGTGCCCTTCTCGAAGGCCTTGGTGACGCGGTCGAAGCCCATCAGGTCGTAGAGCGCGTCGTACAGCGGCCGCAGGTAGGGGTCGACCTTCTGCGCCAGGTCGCCGGGCAGGAAGCCGAGGCGCTCGCCGGCCTCGACCGCGGGGCGCGTGAGGATGATGCGCTGCACGGCGCTCCTCTCCAGCGCGTCGATCGCGCAGGCCACCGCGAGGAAGGTCTTGCCGGTGCCGGCGGGGCCGATGCCGAAGGCGATGTCGTGCTCGAGGATGTGGCGAAGGTACTGCGTCTGGTTCGGCGTGCGGCCGGCCAGGTCGGCGCGGCGGGTGCGCAGCACGATCTCGCCCTCGGCCGCGTCGGCGCCGCCACCGTCGAGCTGGGCCGCGGTCAGCGCGAGCTGGAAGGCCTCGGGCGGGATCGGCCGGCGCGCGCGGTCGTAGAGCGACTGCAGCAGCGCGGTGGCGCGCTCGGCGCGGGCCTTCGCGCCCTCGACGCGGAAGGACTCGTTGCGCCGCGTGATCGTCACGTCGAAGGTCGCCTCGATCGCGCGCAGGTGCTCGTCGAGCGTGCCGCACAGGTGCGCGAGGCGGGCGTTGTCGAGCGGGATGAAGGCGTGGCGCAGGATCACGGGCGGCGTGGCGGCGGGCGGGCCTCGATTGTGGCGCGGCGTGACGGGTGCCCGGTCCGGGGGGCGCCGGGCTGCGCCGCCGCGGGGGGCTTCCGTCAGAATCGGCTGCCATGGTTCGCGGCCCGCTCGTCCTTTCCTGCCTGGCGCCGATGCTGCTCGGCATCGCCCTGGCGGGCCCGGCGCGGGCACAGGCGCCGCAGCCTGCCGACGCCCCGGCCGGCGCGGTGCAGGCCGACGATGCAGGGCGCGAGGACGCAAGCACCGTGACGCTGCGCAGCGCCCAGGTGCTGACGCTGCCGGCGCCGACCCCCGCGCCGCCGGCCGACGGCGTCTACGCGCCGGTGTCGTTGCCCGACGACTGGACGCTGGCCAGCACGCCGGGTCTGCAGGCGGTCTGGTACCGGCTGGAGTTCGAGCGACCGGTCGCCGCCGGCGACGGCCCGCTGGCGGCCTACGTGCCGCGCGTCTGCTTCAACCTCGAGCTGCATCTCAACGGCGTGCTGCTGCACCGCGGTGGCCGCATGACCGAGCCGGTCACGCGCAACTGCTACCACGCCCAGCTCGTCGCCCTGCCGGCCTCGCTGCTGCGCGAGGGCGTGAACCGGCTCGACCTGCAGGTGGTGGGCTTCCCGCTGCCGCGCGTGGCGGCGCGGCAGCGTGCCGGCGGGCTGTCGGAGGTGCTCGTCGGTCCGCAGGAATTGCTGCGCGAGGCCTACGAAAGTGCGCTGTTCTGGAATGTCACCGTGCCGCAGGCGATCGCAGCGACGCTGCTGCTGATCGGCTTCGTGATGATCGGCCTGTCGTGGGTGCGGCGGTTGCGCTACCTGCTGTACTTCGGCCTCGCGTCGGCCGGCTGGGCGCTGCTGGGCGTGCGGCTGTGGTGGCGCGACATCCCGCTGCCGCACGGCAGCCTGGAGCTGCTGACCGCCGCGGCCTTCGTGCCGGTGGCGGTGTGCGCGCTGCTGTTCGTGCTGCGCTACTGCGACGTGCGGCGGCGCGCGCTCGACGTGCTGCTGTGGGGCCAGTGCCTCGCGATGCCGGCGGCGCTCTGGCTGGCCGGCCCGGAGCGGTTGTTCGTCGCGGCATCGAGCGTCTACGCGATCCTGGCCGTCGAGGTGGCGCTGGCGGTCGGCTTCTACCTGGTGCACGCCTGGCGCCACCGCCGCGCCGAGTTCTGGTTCATGGGCTTCATCAGCCTGTGCGGCGCGGTCGCGGTGGCGATCGAGGTCGCTGTCCAGGGCCAGCTGGTGCCGCTGGAGTCGGTGCATGTGATGCACTTCGCGCTGCCGGTGCTGTTCGTCGCGCTCGGCTTCCGGCTCGTGCAGCGCTTCGCCCAGGCGCTCGACGCCGCCGAGTCGGCGCGGCAGCAGCTCGAGCACCGCGTGCGCGAAATCTCGGCCGACATCGAGCGCAACTTCGCGCACCTGGCCGAGATCCGCGTCGAGCAGGTCGCCGAGAAGGAGAGGAAGCGCATCGCCGCCGACCTGCACGACGACCTCGGCGCCAAGCTGCTGACCATCGTGCACACCAGCACCGACGAGCGCATCTCGACGCTGGCGCGCGAGGCGCTCGAGGAGATGCGCCTGTCGGTGCGCGGTATCGCCGGCAAGCCGGTGCAGCTCACCGACGCGCTGGCCGACTGGCGCGCCGAGGTCGTCTCGCGGCTCGGCGAGGCCGGCGTCGAGGTCGACTGGCAGAGCAGCGACCCCGAAGCGCCGCGCACGCTGCCGGCTCGCTCCTACGTGCAGACCACCCGCGTGCTGCGCGAGGCCACCAGCAACCTGATCAAGCACAGCGGCGCCACGCGGGCGATCTACCAGTGCAGCGTCGGCGACGACTTCCGGCTCGTGATCCGCGACAACGGCCGCGGCATCCCGCTCGAGCTCGACGGCAAGCTCGACCGCGGCCACGGCATGGCGAGCATGAAGGCGCGCGCCAAGCAGATGCAGGGCCAGTGCCTGGTCGAATCGGGCCCGGGCTACGGAACCGTGATCCGCCTCACGCTTCCGCTCTGAGCGCGGCGGCCGTTTCGTGCAGGCGTTCCTGGACGGCGCGGTCTGCGCTGCTAGGATGAATTCGTGACCGCCATGACCCGCATCCTGCTGCTCGAAGACCTGCCGGAGATCCGCGTCTGGCTGAAGGCGCTCGCGCTGCAGGTCTTTCCGGACGCGCAGATCACCGAGGCGGCGCGCGTGCACGACGCCCGCCAGCAGATCAGCGCGCAGCGCTTCGACCTCGCGCTGATCGACCTCGGCCTGCCCGACGGCAGCGGGGTCGACGTGGTCTCGGCGCTGCGCGAGCAGCAGCCCGAGGCGCAGTCGGTCGTGGTCACGATCCACGACGACGACGACCACCTCTTCCCGGCGCTGCAGGCCGGCGCCTTCGGCTACCTGCTGAAGGAGCAGTCGCGCGAGCAGCTCGGCGAGCAGCTGCGCCGCATCAGCGCGGGCGAGCCGCCGCTGTCGCCGTCGATCGCGCGGCGCGTGATCCAGTATTTCGCCGCGCAGGCGAAGAACCACTTCCGCGAGGCCGAGCCGCTGATGCCCGGCGTGACGCTGACCGAGCGCGAGAACGAGGTGCTGCTGCGCGTCGCCAAGGGCTTCACGCTGCCCGAGATCGGTGTGCAGCTCAATCTGTCGCGTCACACCATCGCCGACTACGTCAAGCAGATCTACCGCAAGCTCAACGTGAGCTCGCGCGCCGAGGCGGCGCTGGAAGCGCAGCGACTCGGCCTCTTCAGGCGCAACTGAGGCCGCGGCGCGGGCGCTTCGGCGCCTATCATCGCGCCCCATGATCGGTCGCCTCACCGGCCTCTTGGCCGACAAGTCCGCCCCGCCGCAGCTGCTGCTCGACGTCGCCGGCGTCGGCTACGAGGTCGACGTGCCGATGAGCAGCTTCTTCAACCTGCCGGCCACCGGCCAGCAGGTCACGCTGCTGACCCACTTCGTCGTGCGGGAGGACGCGCAGCAGCTGTTCGGCTTCCTCACCGCCGGCGAGCGAGATACGTTTCGCCAGCTCATCAGGATCTCCGGTGTCGGGCCGCGCATCGCGCTGGCGCTGCTGTCGGGGCTGAGCGTGGCCGAGCTGGCGCAGGCGGTCGCGGCGCAGGACGCCAGCCGGCTCGTCAAGGTGCCGGGCATCGGCAAGAAGACCGCCGAGCGCCTGCTGCTCGAGCTCAAGGGCAAGCTCGGTCCCGACCTCGGCAGCCCCGGCGGCGCGCCGCTGGCCGACGCGCAGGGCGACATCCTGCAGGCGCTGGTGGCGCTGGGCTACAGCGAGCGCGAGGCGCAGGCGGCCGTCAAGGCGCTGCCGGCCGGCAGCGGCGTGGCCGAGGGCATCAAGCTGGCGCTGAAGGCCCTGGGGAAGTAGCGGCCAGCAGCTTCGCCAGCGGCGCCGGCAGGCCCAGCGTCGCCAGCGCGACGCGCGTGACCCAGCGGCCGGCGCCGATCTGGGCGGCGATGTCGGGGCGTTGCGCCGCCACGGCGCGCCGCGGATGCAGCCGCCAGTCGAGGTGGGTCAGCGCATGGTCGATCGGCGGCAGCGCCTCGACGCGCAGGCCGAGCGCCGACGCCGCGGCGTCGAGCGCCGACGCGTCGTCGAACAGCGGCAGGCTCCACAGCCCGGCCCAGATGCCTTCGGCCGGCCGCTGCAGCAGCCAGACGGCGCCATCGTGCTCGACCCAGAGCCACCAGCTCTCGCGGCGCGAACGGCGCAGCTTGCGCGTCTTCACCGGGTAGGCCTCCGGCCGGCCTTCGCGGCGCGCCACGCAGGTGGCGGCCAGCGGGCAGCGCGGGCAGGCCGGTCGCCGGGCCAGGCAGACCGTGGCGCCCAGGTCCATCAGGCCCTGGGTGTAGGCCGGCATGTCGGCGCCGTCGGCCGGCAGCAGCTCGCAGGCCCTGACCCACAGCGCACGCTCGTGGCGCGCGACCGCGAGATCCTCGCCGTGACCGAGCGCGCGCGACAGCACCCGCTTGACGTTGCCGTCGAGGATCGCGGCGCGCTGGCCGGCGCAGAAGGCGGCGATCGCCGCCGCGGTCGAGCGGCCGATGCCCGGCAGCGCCGCGAGCTGCTCGGCGTCGAGCGGAAAGCGCCCGCCATGCTCGGCCATCACCACACCGGCGCAGCGGTGCAGCAGCCGCGCGCGGCGGTAGTAGCCGAGGCCGCTCCACAGCGCCAGCACCTCGTCGAGCGGCGCGGCGGCGAGTGCCGCGACGTCGGGGAAGCGCGCCAGGAAGCGCGGGTAGTAGTCGAGCACCGTCGCGACCTGGGTCTGCTGCAGCATCACCTCGGACAGCCAGACGCGGTAGGGGTCGCGGCGGCCCTGCCACGGCAGGCCGGCGCGGCCGTGGCGGCGCTGCCAGGCGACGACGCGCGCGGCGAAATCGCCGTCGTCCGCGACGACCGGGCCGGGCCGCGGGCTCAAGCGTGGGCCTGCGCCGGGCCGACGTCGAGCGGCAGGTCGACCAGGTCGACGCGGCCGCCTTGGCCCGGCAGGTCGAGCATGTCGGTGCCGCGCAGCTCGGCATGGGTCCGGGCGGCGCGGGCCAGTTCGGTCATCTGCTGCTGCAGCTGCTGCAGCCGGGCGTCCTGGGCTTCGAGCTCGACGAGCCGGCCTTCGAGCTCGCCGGCGGCCGACTGGATGCGCTCGAGCGCGTCGCGCCGGCGCTTGAAGCCGCGGCGGCGCTCGCGAAGCTGGGTGTCGATCTGCGCCGAGGCGGTCTTGTTCCAGAGCTCGAGCTCGCCGCTGGCGCTCTCGAACACCACGCGCAGCCGCGACACCAGCATGCGCCGGAACTGCTCGAGGAAGCGCGCCTGCGACAGCTTGAACGCGTGCGTGATGCCGAGGTACTGCACGTAGTTGCGCTCGATCAGCTCGAGGTCGTCGACGAAGCGCTGCAGGTCCGGCGGCGGCGCAGCCAGCAGGCTGAAGCCGTACTCGCTGTTGAGCCGCGCGAACGAGGCTTCGAGCATCGCGTGGATCTCGCGGCCATGCGCCTGGGCCTGCGTCATGCGCTCGCGCAGGTGGCCGCACAGCGTCAGGAAGGCCTTCTTCGCGCCGAGCTGCAGCAGCGAGGCGCGGATGCTCTGCTGCATCTCGTCGACATGCTCGCGCAGCCGGTCGCCGGCGAGGTCGAGCATCGCGTCCTTCAGCATGCGGGTGTGCACGACGCGCATCGCCTGCAGCCGCGCGATGCAGTGGTCGAACTCGGCGACCTCGGCGTCGACGCGCTGGATCATCAGCCGCACCTTGGCGGCGTTCTTGCCGCGCAGGCCGCGCAGCTCGAGGATCTGCTCGGCGATCTGCCGGCGCCGGTCGTTCAGCCGCCGCTGCACCTGCGCCTCGATCCGGCCGATGCCTTCGAGCCCGACCTGCGCCAGCATCTGCCGCCGCGCCGGCAGCAGCCGCTCGCTCAGCGCCGCCTCCAGCGCCGGCAGCCGGCTCGCGGCCAGGGCTGCGTCGTCGCCGGCCACGCGCGCCGCCAGCGCCTGCTTGGCCGACAGCGGGAACACGCGCTCGACCGGCAGGTTCAGCGTGGCGGCGACATCGCTGCGCTGGCGCTCGATGTGGGCCTCGGTCTGCTCGGGCGTGCCGAGCGGGTCGACCAGGGTGTCGATCTTGTTCAGCACGACGTAGCGGCTGATGCCCGGCGCACCGAGGTGGTCGCGCCAGATCGCCAGGTCGGACTTGGTGACGCCGGTGTCGGCGCCGAGCACGAACACGGTCGCGTGCGCCGACGGCAGCAGGCCGACGGTCAGCTCGGGCTCCGCGCCGATCGCGTTGAGCCCCGGCGTGTCGAGCACGACCAGCCCGCGCTTGAGCAGCGGGTGCGGCAGGTTGATCAGCGCATGCCGCCAGGCCGGCACCTCGACCTGGCCCTGGGCGTCGGCCGGCGGGTTGTCGGCCGGCGTGTCGTCGTTCCAGAAGCCGAGGTCGCGGGCGGTCTCGACCGAGACCCGGCGGGTCTGCATCACCTGCGTCAGCGCGCGGGCGAGGCCCTCGGTGTCGTCGACGTTCAGCGACGTCAGCGTCCAGGCGCGCGGCTGATGGCGCAGCTCGGCCAGCGGCGTGTTCTGCAGCCGCGTTTCGATCGGCAGCAGGGCCAGGCCCGGTGGCTCGTCGGCGTCGTAGCCGAGCTCGACCGGGCACATCGTCGTGCGCCCCGGCGTGGCCGGCAGGATGCGGCGGCCGCTGTCGGCGAAGAAGATGGCGTTGATCAGCTCCGACTTGCCGCGCGAGAACTCGGCGACGAAGGCCACCACGAGCTTCTCGCCGGCGAGCCGCTGGCGCAGCGATTCGAGCAGGTCGGCCGCAGGCTCGTCGAGCAGGTCGTGCTCGCGCAGGAAGCGGGTCAGCGTGCGCACCCGGTCTTCCAGCGCGCTGCGCCAGTCGCCGAGGGCGTCGACGCTGTGGGCGAAGGAGGTGGACATGCGGCTCGCGGCGGGTCGTCCGGCAGGTGGAATTTCATGGTAGCGCAAGGCCCGCGCCGCGCGGCCCGCCACGACCCCGGCCGCGCCCCGCAAGGCGTGAGCAGTCGTGACAGACGCCGCAGCCGGGCCGGCCGCCTTCAGCGCCGCTGGCAGCCTGGGCAGAAATAGGTCGAGCGCTGGCCCTGGACGACGCGCCGCACGGTGCCGCCGCAACGCCCGCAGGGCTGGCCTTCGCGCCCGTAGACCCGGGCCTCGTGCTGGAAGGCGCCGTCGACGCCGTGGGCGTCGCGGAAGTCGCGCAGCGTCGAGCCGCCGAGCTCGAGCGCCCGCGCGAGCACCTGGCGCACCGCGTCGACCAGCCGCGCGCAGCGCGTCGGCCCGACGCGCTGCGCAGCGGTCCGCGGATCGATCCCGGCCAGGAACAAGGCCTCCGAGCAGTAGATGTTGCCGACGCCGACCACGATGTCGCCGGCCAGCAGCGCCTGCTTGACCGCCACGCGCCGGCCGCGCAGCCCGGCGTGCAGCCGCGCGGCGTCGAAGGCCGGGTCGAAGGGTTCGAGCCCGAGCCCGGCGAGCAGCTTGCCGGCCATGCCTTCGTCGGGCCGCCGCGACCAGACCACCGCGCCGAAGCGCCGCGGGTCGCTCAGCCGCAGCAGGCCGCGGTCGGTGGCGAGCTCGAAGTGGTCCCAGGCACCGCGCGGCGCCTCGGCCGGCACCAGGCCGAGCGAGCCCGACATGCCCAGGTGCAGCAGCAGGCCGCCGGCGTCGGCCGCGCCGTGCCCGCGGTCGCGCGGCGCGAGCGCCAGCCAGAGGTACTTGCCGCGCCGGGTGAGGTCGCCGATGTGCCGGCCGACCAGCGTGCGCGGCTCGCAGCCGAGCGGCCAGCGCAGCGGTCGGCCCAGGCGCACACCGGTGATCTCGGCGCCGCGCAAGGGCCCCGCGAGGCCCCGCCGTGTGACTTCGACCTCCGGCAGTTCGGGCATGCGGGGAATTATCGGGGGGTGCCAGAATCCATCGGCTTTTGGAGCCCCCGATGCCCGTTTCCCGTCTTGCCACGCTGGCCCTCGCGGCCGGTTGCGCGGCCGCCGCGGCCCAGACCGTCGCGCCGCCGCCCGCCGCCGTCGCCGCGGTCGAGAACTCGACGCTCGACGCGCCGCTGTTCTACCAGCTGTTGATCGGCGAGATCGAGCTGCGTGGCGGCGACGCCGGCACCGCCTACCAGGTGCTGCTCGACGCGGCGCGCAAGACCGGCGACGAGCGGCTGTTCCGCCGCGCCACCGAGATCGCGCTGGAGGCCAAGGCCGGCGACGAGGCCCTGACGGCCGCCAAGGCCTGGCGCCAGGCGGCGCCGCTGTCCCTCGAAGCGCACCGCTACGAGGTGCAGCTGCTGGTCGCGCTGAACCGCCTGCCCGAAACCGCCGAGCCACTGCGCTCGATGCTGGCGCTGGCGCCGGCGGCCGAGCGCGCCGCGGCCATCGCCTCGCTGCCGGCCTCGTTCTCGCGCTCGACGGACAAGGCGGCCGCGGCGGCGGTGCTCGAGCAGGTGCTGCTGCCCTACGCCGAGCCGCGCGGCGGCGACGAGCCGGCCGCCACCGCGGCCGCCGCCTGGACGGCGCTCGGCCGCAGCCGGCTGGCCATCGGCGAGCCGGCGCGCGCGCTCGACGCGGCACGCCGCGCGCTGGCGATCGCGCCTCGGGGCGAGGGGGCCGCGCTGCTGGCGATCGAGCTGATGCGCAGCCAGCCCGCGGCCGAGGAACTGGTGCGCCGCTTCCTCGCCGCCGAACCACCGGCCGAGCCGGCGACGCGCAGCGCAGTGCGGCTCGTCTACGCCCGCACGCTGGCGATCGGCCAGCGCTACGGCGAGGCGGCGCCGCAGATCGAGGCCGTGACGCGCGACGCGCCGCAGTTCATCGACGCCTGGCTGACGCTCGGCGCGCTGCGGCTCGAGCTCAGGCAAGCGGCCCAGGCCGAGCAGGCGCTGCGCGAGTTCCTCGACCGTACCGAGCGCGAGGAGCAGGCCACCGCCGGCCGCGGCGAGGCCGAAGCGCCGCCCGACGAGGATGCCGCCACGCCGGCGCAGCGCCGCACCCAGGCCTACCTGATGCTCGCGCAGGCGGCCGAGCAGCGCGGCGACTTCAAGGCCGCCGAAGGCTGGCTCGACCGCGTCGACGGCTCGCAGGCGGTGACGGTGCAGGTGCGCCGCGCCTCGCTGCTGGCGCAGCAGGGTCGCCTCGACGACGGTCTGGAGCTGTTGCGCCGGCTGCCCGAGCGCAACCCGCAGGAGGGCCGCGCCAAGCTGCTGGCGCAGGCCCATCTGCTGCGCGACGGCAAGCAGTGGAGCCGGGCCTACGACGCGCTCGCCGCGGCCGGCGAGCGCTTCGGCGACGACACCGACCTGCTCTACGAGCAGGCCATGATGGCCGAGAAGCTCGACCGCATCGACCACATGGAGCAGTTGCTGCGCCGCGTGATCGCGATCAAGCCGGACCACGCGGCCGCCTACAACGCGCTCGGCTACACCTTCGCCGACCGCAACGTGCGGCTGCCCGAGGCGCGCGAGTTGATCGTCAAGGCCATGGCGCTGACGCCGAACGACCCCTACCTCACCGACAGCATGGGCTGGGTCGAGTACCGGCTCGGCAACCGCGAGGCCGCGCTGAAGTGGCTGCGCCAGGCCTACGACGCGCGGCCCGACATCGAGATCGCGGCCCATCTCGGCGAGGTGCTTTGGGTCAGCGGCCAGCGCGACGAAGCCCGGCGCATCTGGGCCGAGGCGCGCGCGCGCGACGCCGGCAACGAGGTGCTGAAGGAAACCCTCGCGCGGCTGAAGGTCGACCTGTGAATGCCCGGTGCTGGGCGCCGGCGGTGCTGCTGGCGCTGGCCGGCTGCGCGAGCGTCGCGCCGCCGCCGGGCGATCGGCTGAGCGGGCGGCTGTCGGTGCGCGTCGCCGACGACGCGGCGCGTTCCTTCAACGCCGCCTTCGAGCTGGCCGGTTCGGCCGAGCAGGGCCGGCTGGCCCTGAGCACGCCGCTCGGCGTGCAGGTGGCGCAGGCCGACTGGTCGGCGCAGCAGGTTCGGCTGCGTTCGAGCGACGGCGAGCGCGTCTACCCCGACCTCGACAGCCTCGCCGCCGACGCGCTGGGTGAACGCCTGCCGATGGCAGCGTTGTTCGACTGGCTGCGCGGCCGGCCCTGGCCCGGCGCCCCGGCCAGCGGCACCGCGTCCGGCTTCGCGCAGCTCGGCTGGTCGGTCGACCTCTCGCGCCAGGCCGAAGGCTGGATCGAGGCGCAGCGCGCCGCGCCGCCGGCGGTGACGCTGCGCGCCAAGCTCGACCTGCCCTGACGCCATGGCCCTGACCGCGCTCCACGACCTGCCGGCGCCGGCCAAGCTCAACCTTTTCCTGCATGTCGTCGGGCGGCGCGCCGACGGCTACCACCTGATCCAGTCGGCCTTCGTGCTGATCGACTGGTGCGACACCCTGCACCTCGAGCGCCGCCGCGACGGCCGGCTGAAGCGCCACGACCTCGGCGCCGTGCTGCCGGCCGACGACCTGTGCTTGCGCGCCGCTCGCCTGCTGCAGGCCGAAAGCGGCTGCGCGTTCGGCGCCGACGTTTCGATCGACAAGCGCGTGCCCTGGGGCGCCGGCCTCGGCGGCGGCAGCTCCGACGCCGCCACCGTGCTGCTCGGCCTGAACCGCCTCTGGGGCCTGCACTGGCCGCGCGCGCGGCTGCAGGCGCTGGGCCTGAAGCTCGGCGCCGACCTGCCGTTCTTCCTGGGCGGTCGCAACGCCTGGGTCGAGGGCGTCGGCGAGCGGCTGACGCCGATCGAGCTTGCACCGCGCTGGTGGGCGGTGCTCAAGCCCCCGGCGGCGCTGCCGACCGCGGCGGTCTACGGCCACACGAGCTTGGTCCGCGATACCGCCCCTGCTATACTCTCGGACTTTCTTGCAGACCCCCCTGGGTTCGGCCGCAACGACCTGCAAACGCCCGCCGTGGCGCTGTGCGGCGAGGTCGGCGAGGCCCTGGCGCTGCTGCAAGCCTGCTGCGGTGCGAGCCGCATGACGGGCTCGGGCAGCGCGGTGTTTGCGGAAGCCGGCGCCGGCGACGCACCGACGAAGGCGATGGTGGGCGCCGATGCGCTGCCGCCGTCGTGGGTGGGCCGCATGTGCCGCGGGCTGGCCCGGCATCCGTTGGCGGAGTGGGCGGCCGGGGATTGAGACGGTCAGCGACAGTTTCGGTCGCGCCCCGCGCTTCGGCGCGGAGCGGGTCCTGTGTAGGGGAGTCGCCAAGTTGGTTAAGGCATCGGATTTTGATTCCGACATGCGAGGGTTCGAGTCCTTCCTCCCCTGCCAAAGCAAGTGAACGCATGGCGCCCGCACCGGGCGCCACGTTTTTTCAAACCGGTCCGAAGCGACCGACGCCGCGGAGGCGGGATGCTCTCGAACAACACCGTCCTGTTCACCGGCAACGCCAACCCGGCGCTGGCCCAGGAGATCGCCCGCGCGCTCGGCATCGAGCTCGGCCGCGCCGCGGTCGGCCGCTTCTCGGACGGCGAGGTCACGGTCGAGATCCAGCAGAACGTGCGGGCGCGCGACATCTTCGTCGTGCAGCCGACCTGCGCGCCGGCGACCAACGAGAACCTGATGGAGCTGTTCATCATGGTCGATGCGCTGAAGCGGGCTTCCGCCGGGCGCATCACCGCGGTGATCCCCTACTTCGGCTACGCCCGCCAGGACCGCCGGCCGCGCTCGACCCGGGTGCCGATCTCGGCCAAGGTGGTCGCCAACATGCTCGAAGCCGTCGGTGTGAACCGCGTGCTGACGATGGACCTGCACGCCGACCAGATCCAGGGCTTCTTCGACATCCCGGTCGACAACATCTACGCCTCGCCGGTGCTGCTG
>ERZ1066135.635-NODE-635-length-17169-cov-7.463772_pt1 | contig 17169 bp, 12 predicted proteins | sample MGYA00382782_ERZ1066135 | MGnify/ENA primary metagenome ERZ1066135 (study PRJEB33369, sample SAMEA5778365) | biofilm metagenome | biome: Industrial cooling water; feature: Water cooling tower basin; material: Biofilm | place: United Arab Emirates | collected...
GAGACGGTCGGTGAGCCGGGCGGCGTAGCCACCGGTCACGGCCATGGACGACCACTCGAAGAACTGCCCTCGCTGCACGGTGCCGAAGGGCGCGCCTTCGTCGGTGAGCGGGATGTCGCCCGAGTTGAGCGAATTGACCGAGACACCGACCGCGCCGCCGATCAGCGGGATCGAGAAGGCGAGGTAGTTCTGCGACAAGCCGAGATCGCCGTACAGATTCTGGCGGCCTGCGGCCAACTCGAACGACTCGGTGAGGGCGGCGCCGGCCGGGTTCCAGTACCAGGCGGTCGGGCCAGAGACCGAGGTCCCGACGGCGCCCGCCATGGCATTGGCCCGGGCCGTGAGCCCGATGTGCAAGAAGTTCGCACCACGCGTACCCTGCCGGGTCGGTGGCTCGTCAGCCGCCGGCTGGAGCCCGCCTGGGCCCTGCGCACCGGCGACCGACGCCAGGAGCGCGCCGCAAACTGCGGCGCGTCCGGCGATGGAACGGATCGAAGTCATCGTGTGAGTTCCCCTTAGCGGATGATGACGAACTTGCCGCGAGCGACCTTGCCATTGGCATTGTCACCCTTGGCCGTCAGGACGTACAGGTACAGGCCCGGGCCGAAGTCCAGCCCTTCCTTGGTCCGCAGGATGAACGGCAGGTCGCCGGTGGGCGTCCCGCTGCCCTGAGCGAGCAGGTCATTCTGCGTCCACGAAAGCTGCTGCATGAGCTGACCCGAGACCGAGTACACCCGCAGGAGCCCTTCCTTTGGCACATTCACGAACAGCACACGCGGGTCGAGCACGTTCCGGTTCGTGGCGATGCGGTCGAAGCTGCTGACCACCACGTACGGGTTCGGCACGACATAGATGCGCTCCATATCGACATTCGACAGCGGCACCGAGCTGGGCTGGATCGCGTTGGCGACCAACTGCATCTCGTCGTTCTGGTCGAAGGTCTCGTTGAGGCGCCACAGCTGGTTCCAGCCCGCCTGCAGCGGGAAGTAGCCCGTCGCGCCCAACGTGCCGAGCGCCAGGGGGTTGCAGGTCGTCCGGGTGGGGTTCCCCGCACCGGCACAGGCCAGAATGACCCGCTGCGTCAACGTGGGCTTGCGGACCTGGATCGGCAGGCGCTGCAGGCGACCGTTGACGGTCGTGTCCTTGACGACGACCACACGGTTCGTGCCGTCGAAGATCACCGAGTCCTGCAACATGTTCTCGACGAAATACAGCGTGTCCCCCGGCATCCACATATCGGCCGGGATCCTGACCCGCATCGTGTCGCCAGCGGTGCCGAACAAGAGGGAGTTGCGGAACGCCGAGTCGGCCGCGTTGCCCGGCGCATTGCGAGCGAACATGTACGCCGTCGCCGGGTTGTTCTCACGATCGAAGAGACGGAACGGCAACTTCGCGGGCACCAGCACCCGCGTCGCCGAAGGCCAGCCGGCGAGCGATCGGACGGACTCGTCGGTCGAGGCGGTCTGTGCCGTCGGCCGTGCGGCGATCGAGGCGTCGAACTCCGCCTGCAGCTGCGCAGGCGTCGTCAGCCGGAATGGCACCCGTGGACCAAAGGTCTCACCGGCCCACTCCGCCCGGTACTGACCACCCGGGATGAAGCCACCCGGCTGGTAGATGATCGACACATCGTTGCTGTACGTGACACCGAACGTCTGCGAGACCCCAGCATCGGCCGTATCGGCCGGCGACCGGAGCAGCGGGCGCGAACGCGCCGAACCGGCAAGCGTCGCCGTTCGCGGATGGTTCGTGTTCGCCAGCGTCAGGGTGAAGCCAGGGAACTCCGCCGCCCCTTCGAAGCGGTTCGTGTTCATGATGAACGAGTCCTGGCGGAACGACGAGATGTAGCCGGTGGTCTGGCTCACCGTGCCGTTGGTCGAGAAGGCGATGTACACCGGGGCCGTCCCGCCTGTGGCCTGTGCCACGACGTAGCCGGCACGGGCGATGGTATCCACATAGGTCTCGATCCCGTTCACCGTGCTCCGGGGGGTGGTCCGGAACTGCAGCGGGAGCTGCGTCGCGTTGGGCTGTGCGACGAACGAGCCATTGGTGATGCCGGCGTTCGAGCGGAACGTATCCGCGGCCGCGACGAAGTTCAGCGTGGGCGTCGCACCGGGTTGCGTCACCGCCCTCGTGTAGATGGATTGACGGATGACCTCAGTGGTCTGCGCCCCCGTCGCTTGGTTCACGGTGCGTGTGATGATCCAGTTATTGCCGAATCGCACGCGGTAGGTGCCGTTGATGTTCGGATCGCGGACCGCGAAGGTCACCGGGGTCCGCGTCGGCGCCAGCGAGCGCGTCTGCGTCCGGATGGTATCGAGGGTCGCGAACTTCGTTCCGGCCGGGACCGAGACCGGGACATACACCAGCGCCGTCGTGTTCCCCGACGCCACGAGCGGACTGATGATCGTGTCCACGTCCACCTGGAACACTTCACGCAACGTCACGACCGAGTCCATCCCGTTCGCCTTCGGGATGCCGAGGCGCACCGGGATGTCGAGCAGGCCGCGCGTCTTGGACACGAAGGAGTACAGGAACGTCCGACCACCCTGCACCACGTCCGTAAAGATGTAGCCGCTCAGCTCACCCGTGACCGAGTCCGCCGGGAAGCGGGACCGATAGCGCCAGCCGATCCCACCGACCGGGTTGCCGGCTTCATCACGCGTGGTCGACGCGGCGACCGCCGACGTGCAGTCCGCGAGGTGCGTCCAGCTCACGCCGTTGTCGCAGCTCTTGAAGACCAGGATCTCCGCCGTGTTCTGATTGACACGCCCACGCACCACGTTCACGATGCCCGGGTTGTTCGCACGCACCGTGGCGCCTTCGGCGCTCTCGAGGCGCGTCAAGATCCCCTGCAGGTACGGATCCGGACGGACCGGCGGCATCTTCATCTGGATGCGCACCTCGGCCGTCTGCACATTGCTCGCCGAGTCGCGGAAGAAGGCCGAGTTGACCGTGATGTTCTCCGGGCGGATCTGCGGCACCGGCGCCGCCGTCGCACCCGAGTAGTTCGCGAAGTAGGTCTTGGTGATGTTCTCCCACTGCTGCTTCGCCGCCAGCGTGTCCGCCAACGAGGGCGTCCGCACGGCACCGATGTAGAAGATCGCCTCGGTCGTGTCACCAGCCTTCAACGCGAACGGACCGAAGCCGAGGAAGTTGCCCAGATTGCCGATGATCTCCGCCGAGTAACCGCCGGCGATCGTGTCGGCCCACGGCTGCGCACAGCCCTGGACGCCACAGTCGGGCACCTTGATGGTGTCCTGGATCCCATCGTTGTTGAAGTCCCAGCTGCCATAACCCTCGGTGTCGCCCGGCACGAAGCGGTTGAACCGGAGGTTCCCCGGTGCCGTCGTCCCGTCGGTGCCTTCATACAGGAACCACGTCCACAGCTGCGTGGCATTGAACTCAGAGACCTGCCGGCCATCCAACCACGCCTCTTCGTCGCCGGCCATCCAGCCGTACGTCGCACGGTCCGACCGGCGCCACGCAGCCGCCTGGGCAGCGTTGAAGCCACCACGACGCCACTGATTGAACGTGATGGTGTCGTCGGCGAACGGGCTGTTCGGCGCATAGAACGGCGACGATGGATCGGACAGCTGCTTGTTGCGCAGGTCGCCCAGTGGCGACTTGAGGATCATGATGAAGCGGTGCGACGCTGCACGGGGCGTGTCGCAGGCGCCGTTCGCCGGCACACCTCGGCGAGGATACGTCGTGGTGCAGGCGTTCGACCAACCGCCACCGGTGATCGTATGCACACCCCACTTGATGATGTTGTGCCCACCAGGCGCCTGCGACGGGAAGAACGGCCCCGGATCGAGGCCCATGACGATGTCGTCGTAATCGATGCCCGTGCCGTAGATCTTCGCCGACTCGTTGATGATCAGCCAGCGCACGAAGGCACCGTTGCGCAGCGACGGCGAGTCGAACTTCCACGCGTCGTAGCGGATGGTGAGACCGACCGGGAAGCCGCGCTCCGCTGGCGGACCGGAGCCCTTCCGCGTCACGCCGCCGTAGCGGGCCAGGACCTCACGCGGGAAGTCAGAGAAGGCGCCGTAGGTCGAATTGTTCCCGAGGAACGGGAACGTCGTGTACTGATCGCGGGGGATCTGGTAGTCGCGCCACTGGAACGCGTTGGGATTCGCGTCGAAGCGCGCCTTCCACACGTCATCCGGCACGCGGCGGATACCATCGTACACGCCACCGGCCCATGAGACCTGACAACCCAGCGCGGCCGTCAACGTGAAGTTGTTCGGCAGGCCGTGACCGGCGAAGCCGGAGTGGTCGCGGCAACCTTCGCCCGTGGCCGAGGTCACCCCGGCGAACAGGCGGCCGAACTGACCGTCCGCCGCGTTGATGCGGATGACGACCGGTGCGACCGAGCTGATGCGCCACGGCGTGCCGTAGCCCACCGGCGCCTGCATGGTGGCGACCGCTGGGTGGACGTCGCGGATCTTGCGGTACGACGTGATGCCGACACCCCAGGCGGGCGTCACGTTGAAGTACGTGCCACCACCGTCGAAGACGCCGCAGTTCGTGTTGAAGATGTCACCGGACGTACCGGCGAACGGGCACAGACCGCCGGCATTTATCGCCGGGTACTGGTACGTGCCGCTCAAGCGCAGCGAGTGGCCCGCGAGGTCCTCTTCGGCGAAGAGGTTGAACCCTCGGGGGCGGCTCGGCAGCTGCTCGTACTGGCCGGTGCCCTCGTCCAAGATCTTGTCTACCAGCGGAACGGTCGCCTGCTGCGCGGCTGCTGGTGCGCTCACAAGGAGCGCACCAGCAGCCGCCACGGCCAGCGACAGCAGTCCCACGCGGGCGGCGCCGGAGCGCCGGACCCAGAAGGAGTTGAGATGCATCATTCGTCGGTCAGAAGTTGATCGTCAAGCCAGTGAAGAAGCGGCGCGTCTGGCTGCGCAGCTCCGGCTGGTCGAGGGTGGTCGAGGACGGGTTATTGACCGCGTTGCCCTCGCGACGCTGGCTGAACTCACGCACACCCGTGTTGCAATTGCCGGTGTTCGGGAACACCTGGGTGCAGTTCGTGATATCGAACACGTTCGTGATGCGGACGAACGCGCTGTAGCGCGCGTTGCCGATCGTCAGGTCCTTGTTGATGCTCAGGTTCGCCGACTGCGTCGACGGACCACGACCCGTGTTCACGTCCGACGCGGCGATCGAGTTCACGATACCGCCGATCACGAAGTTGCGGATCGGGGTGTACGGCGAGCCCTGCCGGATCGAGTACGTGAGCGAGAAGCGCGTGTTCTGCAGCGCGCTGCCACCACGGAACTTCGGATAGTCGTTCCGGCCGAAGGCGACGATCAGCGAGGCGTTCGCCGTGTGACCGGCCGAGGCCCCCGAGATCAGCTCGCGGAACGTGGTGCCCTGTGCCACTTCGCCGGCCTCGATCGCCTCGAACGCACGGTCGGGCGGCGGCGAGTTCTCCGTCGCGCGCATCCAGCCGTAGTTCAGGTCGTACTGCCAACGATTCGTCAGGCGCTTGCGGAACTGCACCTCAAGACCGCGCGCCGTGAGGAAGTCCTGGTTCACCGCGATGCGGTACTGCGGCAGCGAGATGCCGTTGTACGTCGAGCCGATGTCCTGGATCGCGTTGTTCGTGCGGATACCCGTCAAGCCCGACTCGTCGCGGTTATAGACCTGGACGTTGATCGCGTAGTTGCCGATCTCGGCGCCATAGCCCAGCTCGTACGACGTGGACTGCTCGAGCAACAGGTTCGGGTTGCCGATGAAGTCCGGGTTGTTGAAGATGAGCGGCGGGTGGCACTCGGTCGTGCCCGGCTTCACCGCGGCCGCGGCGCAGAAGCCGTCCGCACCACCGGCGACCGTGCCGACACCCGAGTTGCGGTACACGTCATGGTACGACGGGTTCTTGACGTAACGCCCCGCGTTGAAGAAGAGCTGGGAGGTCTCGGTCAGCGGGAAGGCCAAGCCGATACGCGGCTGGAAGGCCGTGCGCGCCTTGGCTTCGCGGAAGTCGTCCTGCTGTGCGAACTTCGTCGCCGAGTCGAGCAGGAACGGCTTGTTCTCGGCGTTCGGCGTCGAGGACAAGCAGGCCAGCGCACCCGTCAGGGTCTGGCCCTGATCGTTCACGAAGGTGTAGGGCGTGGTCGCGCCGAGCCCGGGGGCGTTGCCGTCGCAGACCTCACGCGCCGTCGTGCCATTCGTCGAGTTGAGCGGGTCCGTGAAGCCCCGGCCCTTCGCGAGACCGTAGTCGTAACGCAGACCCAAGCGGATCGTGAGGAAGTCGTACTCGATACGATCCTGCAGGTAGGTCGAGATCTCGATGGGCTTGGCCTTGTACGCCTGATTGACGAAGGCGGCCGCACCGGAGTTGCCGTCGATCCCGCGGGCCTCAGCGTACGTGATGTCGTTCAGGACGTACGAGGCCCCGACCTGCAGCTGATGGTGGTCGGTGACCTGGGACGTGAGGTCCGCGCGGACCGTCGTCAGCGTGTAGTTCTCGCCACCGTAGAACTCGTCCGAGCCGTAGTACTGATAGCCCTGGGCGATGCCCGAGAACGGCGCCTTGAAGTTCTCGGTGAAGTTCGCCTCCCAGAAGCGATTCCCGATGCAGACACCCTGCCAGATGGAGCAGGTGTTGCGGCCGTACTCCTGACGGCCGACGCGCATCGCGAAGTTGGTCTTGTCGCCGAACTGCTGGACCCAGCTCGCCGCGAGCAGGTCCCCCTGCGAACGGACGTTCGACTGGATCATGTTCGCATAGTTGCGCGAGCCCTGCGTCCCCAGCGAGTCCATGAGGTTGTCGACCAGCGACCACGGATCGCCCTGCACCGCGAACTGGTAGCGGCGGTCGTAGGACTGGTTCGAGCGCGTCTCGTTCGTGTAGGAGAGCGACAGCTTGGTGGTGCTGCTCGCCAGCCAGGTCAGCTTGCTGACCAACTGCTGATTCGAGGAACCACCGAAGCCCTGCCAGCCCGCCGTGAGATCCTGGGTCAGAGGCGCACCCACGCGCGGCGTCTCGGCCACCGACGGCGCGTTGAACTGCGTGAAGTCGTCGTCGTACTGGAGCACGGTCGCGGTGCGCTGCTGCACCTGCCCGGAGAGCGAGTAGCGCAGCTTGTTGCCCGTGCCCGGCACCGGGCCCGAGATGTAGCCGCGGAACAGCTGCTCACCCTGCAAGCGATCGGGCTCGGAGCCCAGCGCGCCCGGGATGGACGTCGTCTGGTAGTCCAACGCCCCCTGGAAGCGTTCGCCGCCTTCGCGGACGGCGTTGTTGATCACGCCGGCCAGACCGTTGCCGTACTGCGGCTCCATGTAGCCGCGCGTGAAGTCGACCTGCGCGACCGCGAGGGCGTTCAGGTTGATCGCCGTCGAGCCGAACAGCGGGTTGATCACGGGGATCCCGTCGACCAGCGAGACCGTCGAGCCACCGCGGCCGCCGCGCACGCGCACCGGCGCCACCGTGCTGCGGCGCTCTTCCGCGACCGACAACAAGTAGGTGTTCGCGGGCACTTCCTGGAAGCCCTGCTGCAGCGCGAGCACTTCGTTGATGCTCGTCACCGGCAACGCGGCGATCGTCTCGGCCGTGATGGTCGTGGACGAGCCCACCGTGCCCTTCTCCACCAGCGGCACCGGCGGCGCCGTCGTCACGACCGCCTGGAGCTGCGCGGACGAGGACAGCTCGAAATTCCAATCGCGACGGATGTCGATACGGATCGCGATGTCCTTCACCTCGGACGTCCCGTAGCCGATGCGGCGGGCGATGACGTTGTACGAGCCCGGCGGGATGCCGAGGATCGTGTACCGCCCGTTGGCGGTAGTGAGGGCTCCCAACTGGGTCCCTTGGATCAAGACCGTGGCTCCCTCGATGGGCTGGCCCGTCTCCTTGTCGGTGACGATGCCGGTCAGTGATCCTGTCTGCGCCTCAACGAGGCGGGGCGCTCCAAGGGCCGCAAGTGCGACCAGCAAGGTGAGCGCGAATTGACGCCAACTCCGCATGGGTCCGATTCCCTCCGCAGGGGTGTTCGCTTCCGGACCGACGCCGCCTGATCGTCCCACCGAGGTGTGAGAACCGACGGTCAGCGTCGAACATGGGATACAGGTGACCTGAACCATGACTCCCCGAACGCGCGTCGCGCGATCGGTCGAACCGGTCCGGCCACCGCGGATGGCTGTCGCCACCCGTAGGTGCTTGAAGTGCTCCAAGGTCGTGCTCCGTCACCATCGTGTCAAGAAGGAATTTCAAAAGCCCATTCCCCCTTGCGTTGCCTGTACTCGCATGGTCTCGGTCGCGTCACATTACAAAACAATTAAGGCCGCCCCCGAATCGTCGGGGACGGCCTTTTCTATATGTATAAGACGATCTATCGATCGACGAACATCGGAATTACCGAAGCGACGGCGGGCTCCAGATCAGCCCGATCCCCACCGCGTCCTGTCGCCCCTGAAAGTCCGAGCCGCCCAGCATCGCGGCCGCCCGGACCGCAATGGCGCGCGTGAACCGCACGTCCACCCCCAGATCCACATCCACCCCGATGTCCGTGTCCCGCCGACCGTTGCGGCCACACTCGTTACACGTGTCCAGCGAGATCCGCGGGTGCGCGAACGGCATCACGCTGATGCCACCCTCAAGGTCGAAGCGATGCCCCACCGACAGCCCCGCAGGGATGCGGAGCAGCGATTGACCACCGCCGAACGAGCCCCCCAGCCCCGCCGTGAACTGGATCGCCAGCGGCACGTCATTCGACCCCTGATGCAACTGATAACCCCAGCTGCCACCCAGGATCAGTCGCGACGACGCGCCGCGACCCTCAGGATCGGCGATCCCCGCATCCAGACGGAACTCCGAGCCGCGCGAGAGCCCCTCGCGCCACTGCACCAGGAGCGACGTGCCCGAGCGCCCGCCGTCGGCCACCGCGAAATTGAACTCCCGGTCGGCGATCTGCGGCGGCTGGAAGGCCGGATAGCTATAGAATTGCGCGGAAGCGGGGACCGCGCACAGGAGCACCGCGGACGCGGCGAGCAACAGGCGATTCTGCATGGGACTCAGCTGGGGCGAGCGGAGAGAAGTGGACCCGCTGGCAATACCCCGCTGCGTACGGAACGATCCCGCGCCGAGATTCAGGCGCGCCGGGCATGCCGACGCGCCTGCGCAGCCCCTACCCCGCCGACTCCGTCACCACCCGCACCACATCGTCGGCCACCTGCAAGAACCCGCCCTTCACCGCCACGCGCACGTCCGTGCCGATGCGCAGCGTCCCCTCACCCAGCAGCGTCAACAGCGGCGCGTGCCCGGGCAGGATCCCCAGCTCGCCATCGTGCCCGGGGGCGACCACCGACTGGGCCGTCCCTTCGAACACCGTCTTCTCCGGCGACACCACCGCGACCGTCAGCATACTCACGACTTCGCCAACTCGGCTGCGTTCACCTCGACATCCTCGACCGTGCCGGCCATGAAGAAGGCCTGCTCGGGCAGGTGGTCGAACTCACCCGCGCAGATCCGCTCGAACGACTCGATCGTGTCCGACAGCTTCACGAACTTGCCCGGGCGGCCCGTGAACTGCTCGGCCACGTGGAAGGGCTGCGACATGAAGCGCTGCAGACGACGCGCACGACCGACGATCTTCTTGTCGTCCTCGCTCAGCTCGTCCATGCCCAGGATGGCGATGATGTCCTGCAGCTCCTTGTAGCGCTGCAGGATGCGCTGCGTCTGCGAGGCCGCGTTGTAGTGGCGGTCGCCGATGTACTGCGGGTCCAGGATGCGCGACGTCGAGTCGAGCGGATCGACGGCGGGATAGATGCCGAGCTCCGAGATCTTGCGCGAGAGCACGACCGTGGCGTCCAAGTGCGCGAAGGCCGTGGCCGGCGCCGGGTCCGTGAGGTCGTCGGCCGGCACGTAGATGGCCTGCACCGAGGTGATCGACCCGTTGCGCGTCGAGGTGATGCGCTCCTGCAGTTCGCCCATCTCCGTCGCGAGGGTCGGCTGATAGCCGACGGCGCTGGGCATACGACCCAGCAGGGCCGACACTTCCGAACCGGCCTGCGTGAAGCGGAAGATGTTATCGATGAACACCAGCACGTCCGTCTGCTCGACATCGCGGAAGTACTCCGCGACCGTCAGCCCGGCGAGGCCGACGCGGAGGCGCGCGCCCGGCGGCTCATTCATCTGCCCGTAGATCAGCGCCACCGAGTCCAGGATGTTCGCCTCCTGGAACTCGAGGTAGAGGTCATTGCCCTCGCGCGTGCGCTCGCCCACGCCGCAGAACACCGACTTCCCGCCGTGCCCCTTGGCGACGTTGTTGATGAGCTCCTGGATGACGACCGTCTTGCCCACGCCGGCGCCGCCGAAGAGCCCGATCTTGCCCCCCTTCACGAAGGGCGCGATGAGGTCGATGACCTTGATGCCCGTCTCGAAGATCTGCGTCTTGGGCTCGAGATCGACGAAGTCCGGACGCTTGCGATGGATGGGCCAGCGCACGGCGTCGGCGGCGATGTCCGCCCCGTTGTCCACGGGCTCACCGAGCACGTTGAGGATGCGGCCCAGCGCCGGCGCCCCCACCGGCACCGTGATCGGCCCGCCCGTGTCCACCACCGGCATGCCGCGCACCACGGCGTCGGTCGACGACATCGCGACCGCACGCACCAGGTTGCGGCCGATGTGCTGCTGCACCTCTGCCGTCACCTTGATGGTGGTGCCATCGGGCGCCACGGTGTCGATCCGGATGGCGTTGTAGATCTCCGGAAGCGTGTCCGCCGCGAATTCGACGTCGAGGACGGGACCAATTACCTGGACAACTGAGCCGGTGGTCATAAGAGCGATCGGGTGGCCGCGAAGGGCACGGGTAAGGACAAAGGGATGAGCGCGAGCGACGGGAGCGTGGGGCGGTGCGACCTAACCCTGGAGGGCGGCCGCACCACCGACGATCTCGGCGATCTCTTGCGTGATCTGCGCCTGGCGGGCGCGGTTGTAGGTGCGCTTGAGCAACGTGAGCATCTCGCTCGCGTTGTCCGTCGCGCTCTTCATCGCCGTGCGGCGGGCGGCCTGCTCGGCCGCAGCCGTCTCCACCAGCGCGCGGTACACGGCGTTCCGCACGTAGGCCGGCAACAGCTCCGTCAGGATCTCGGCGGCCGACGGGTACAGCAACCAGTCGCGCTGCGCCTTGCCGGCCGGCGGCGGCTCGACCGGCAGGATGCGGTCGGCGACCGGCGGCATCGACAGCGCGGACAGGAACTTCGACCGCACCACGTACACCGCGTCGATCTCGCCGGCGACGAACTGCGCCATGAGGTCGTTCACGATCGAGGCCGCGTCGGACGCGAGCGGACGATCGGTGATGTCCGTGCGCTGCGCCTGCATCGCACGGCCGATATAGCGGAAGTAGCCGATGCCCTTGCGCCCGACCGCGTGGACCTCGACCTGGGTCCCCGCCGCCTCGAGCCGGGTGATCAGCGCCCGCGCTTCCTTGATCAGGTTGGCATTGAACGCGCCCGCCAACCCGCGATTCGACGTCAGCAGGATCACCGCCGCCCGCCGCTCGGCCTTGGGCTGCCGCAGCAAGGGGAAGCGGTCGGCGAGCTCGGCCGAGTACAGGTCGCCGATCGCGCTGCGCAGCGCGTCAGCGTAGGGACGGGCCGCGTGCATCCGGTCGGTCGCGCGCTTCATCTTGGACGTGGCGACCATCTCCATCGTCCGCGTGATCTTGCGCGTGTTCTCGACCGACTTGATGCGGCCCTTGAGTTCGCGGCCCTTGGCCATCTCAGGCGACCGTCTTCTGGAAGGCCTCGATCGCGCGCTTCAGCTCCGCCTCGTTGTCCTTCGACAGCGCCTTCTCGGTGCGGATCTTGTCGCCCACCTGCGGGAACTGCGACTTCATGAAGGTCAGGAAGCCCTTCTCCCACTCGCGGACCTTGTTCACCGGCAGCGTGTCGAGGTAGCCGTTGCTGACCGCGTAGATCGACATGACCTGCGCCTCGACGCTCATGGGCTCGAACTGGCCCTGCTTGAGCACCTCGACCGTGCGCGCGCCGCGCTCGAGCTGCCGGCGCGTCGCCGCGTCGAGGTCCGAGGCGAAGGCCGCGAAGGCCTCGAGCTCGCGGTACTGCGCGAGGTCGAGCCGCAGACGCCCCGCCACGGACTTCATGGCCTTGGTCTGCGCGGAGCCACCGACGCGCGACACCGAGATGCCGACGTTCACGGCCGGCCGCACGCCGGCGTTGAACAGGTCGGCCTCGAGGAAGATCTGGCCGTCGGTGATGGAGATGACGTTGGTCGGGATGTACGCCGAGACGTCGTTGGCCTGCGTCTCGATGATCGGCAGGGCCGTGAGCGAGCCGCCCGGCTTGAAGATCATCACGTTGTCGACGACCGCCGCGTCCTCGCGCAGCTTCGCGGCGCGCTCGAGCAGGCGGCTGTGCAGGTAGAACACGTCGCCCGGGTAGGCTTCGCGGCCCGGCGGACGGCGCAGCACCAGCGAGAGCTGGCGGTAGGCGGCGGCCTGCTTGGTGAGGTCGTCGTAGACGCAGAGCGTCGCCTGGCCCTCGTGGTACATGAAGTACTCGGCCATCGCGCAGCCCGAGTAGGGGGCGATGTACTGCATGGGCGCCGGGTCCGAGGCGTTGGCCGCGACGACGATCGTGTACTCCATCGCGCCGGCCTGGCGCAGCTTCTCGACGACGGTGGCGACGGTCGAGGCCTTCTGGCCGATCGCGACGTACACGCAGATCACGCCCTGGCCCTTCTGGTTGAGGATCGCGTCGAGCGCGATGGCCGTCTTGCCCGTGGAGCGATCGCCGATGATGAGCTCGCGCTGGCCGCGGCCGATCGGGATCATGGCGTCGATGGCCTTGATGCCCGTCTGCAGCGGCTCCTTCACGGGCTGACGCACGATGATGCCCGGCGCCGGGCTCTCGACCTTGCGCGTCATGGTCGCCTCGATGGGCCCGAGCCCGTCGATGGGGCGCCCGAGCGGATCGACGACGCGCCCGACCAGCGCGGGCCCGACCGGCACCTCGAGCACGCGGGCGGTGCGACGCACCTCGTCGCCCTCCTTGAGCTTGAGGTAGTCGCCGAGGATGACGGCGCCGATGTTGTCCTCTTCGAGGTTCAGGGCGAGGGCGGTGACCTTCTCACCGGTCGCCTTCACGGTGATCTCGAGCATCTCGCCCGCCATCGCCTTCTGCAGGCCGTAGATGCGGGCGATGCCGTCCTTCGCTTCGATGACGGTACCGACGTCCTCGACGTCGAGCTGATGCAGATCCGCCGCCTCGATCTCGCGGAGCAGGATGTCCTTGATCTCGCTGGGGCGCAGAAGGGTCTCGGAAGCCATGTTCAGAGTGGCGTGCGTAAGGTCGGAACGGGAAACGCCTCAGGAAAAGGCGTAGCTTGTGAAAATAGTCACAAAGGTCCCCCAAACCAAGGGCCGGGGGGCCGGCGGGCCCACCGGACCGATAGCAGGCCGAAGCCGTCCCTGGCCCCCTCGACCCTCGCCCCCCCTCAGCCCATCGAGCGGCTGCGCCCATCCACGAAGCGGCGGATCAGGTCGCCCGAGCGCAACCGGGCCAGCGACTCGGCCCGGGCCCCGGTCACGCGGGTCACCGTGGTCGAGAGGTGCGAGGGGGAGGCGAAGCGCAGCACGGCGGCGACATCGCTGGTGTCGTAGCCGGGGTTCTTGGCCAACTCGGCCGCCGCCAGGACGCGCACCAGGTCCATGATGCGCTTGAGGTTGGCCCCGTCGCCGGCGGCGAAGCGCCGCGACAGATGCTCGCGGGTCATGCCCACCTGCCGTGCCACGGCGTCCGTGCGGATCGCCCGCCCACCCTGCCCCACCAGGATGCTCCAGGCCTGCCGCTGCAGCGCTCCGTCGAGCCCCAGCGCGCTGGGCGGCACCTGCAGGGCGGCTGCGAAGCGCCGACTGAAGGCATGCGCCTCCACCGCCTCCCGCAGCACGCTATCGTCCACGCCCGCGGCCAGGACGTCCGCGAGCCCGAACTGCGCGCTGCGCGCGATCGCGGGCCCGTCCGCGCCGCGGTAGGGCGTCACCGCCAGGAACGGCGCAGACGGGAACTCGGACGCGCAGGCCGCGGCACGCCAGGTGTCGTCAGTCGCCGTCGAGACATCGAGGATCACGACATCGATGAGATCCCGCCGGAAGAGCCGGTCCAGTTCGGCGGCCGACTTGGCCGCCACGATCCGGCTCCGGCGCCGCGGGATGAGGTGCCGCACACGCGTCCGGAACGGCTCGCGCGGCGCATACACCGCGACGGTCGGCGGCGGCGCCAGCACGGGCGCCTGCGCCTCGACCGCGCGACGGAGCGGCACCACCCTCAGCCCTGGACCCGGGCGCGGCCCTCGTCGTGCACCAAGGCGTGCGCCTGCCGCAGTACGATGCGGGCGTTCTCGTAGGCGAGGAGTCGCACGGCTTCGTCGAAGGGCGCCCAGCGACAGGCCGTGATCCCTTCGTTGCGCTGCGGCTGCGTGGACCCCTCGCCCGTCTCCATCAGGAAGAAGTGACAGGTCTTGTGCACCAGACGGCCGCGGAAGCGGAAGTGCCAGTCGATGCAGTCGAGCGTCGCGCGCACCTGCTGCACGCGGATGCCGGTCTCCTCCGCGACCTCGCGGCGCGCCGCTTCCTCGGGCGTCTCACCCGCTTCGAGATGCCCCTTGGGGAAGCCCCAGTTGCGATACGGATCGCGGATCAGCAGGTAGTGCGGCACGTCGTCGATGCGGCGCATGACGACGCCGCCCGCCGACACCTCTTCGCGCGGCAAGGGGTGATGCGTGCTCACGCGGCGTGCTCGTCCAGCTCGGCGCGGCCTTCGATGAACTGCCGGACGATGGGGTCGCGCGTGTGCTGGATCTCGTCGACGGTCCCCACCTGCTGCACGCGTCCCTCGTAGAGCATGGCGATGCGCGAGCCGACCCGATACGCGCTCTGCATGTCGTGCGTGATGACGATGCTCGTCACGCCGAGCGTCTCGCGCATGCGGATGATGAGCTGGTCGATGACGGCCGTGGTGACCGGATCGAGCCCGGTCGTGGGCTCATCGTAGAGCAGGTACTTGGGCCGCAGGGCGACGGCGCGGGCGATGCCCACGCGCTTGCGCATGCCGCCCGACAGCTCGGCGGGGCGCTTCTCCATGACGTCGGGCAGGTCCACGAGATCCAGCGCCTCGTGCACACGGGTCGCGATCTCCTGCCGGCTGAGCAGTCCTTGCTTGCGCAATCCCATCGCGACGTTCTCGCCGATGGTCAGCGAGTCGAAGAGGGCGGCGAACTGGAACACGTAGCCGATCTTGGCGCGCAGGGCGTAGAGCTGCTGCCGCGTGAGCGTCGGGACGTCGAGCCCGTCGACGACCACGGTCCCGCTGTCGGGCTGCAGCAGTCCGACGATGTGCTTGATCGCGACCGACTTGCCCGAGCCGGAGTAGCCGAGGATGACCATGGTCTCGCCCTCTTGCACGTCGAGCGTGAAGCCGCGCAGGACGTGCTTGTCGCCGAACGATTTGGTGAGGGCGTCGAGCCGGATCATAGGTGGAGGAAGTATAGTGCGGCGGCACGCGCGCGGCGCGAGGGTGGCGGCCCCTCGATGTGCCACGGGGCTCCGTCGTCGGGGTGGACGAGGGAGCCCCGTGGGGGGAGGGTCAGCGCCACAGGTCTACGCGGCGAAGCTGCCCAACGCGCGTCCGACGTCACCTTCCCGGAGGCGCTTGAGGGCGCGGTCGCGCAGCTGTCGTACGCGTTCGCGGGTGACGCCGAGCATCGAGCCGATCTCCTCGAGGGTATGCTCGCGGCCGCCCTCGAGCCCGAAGTACAGGCGCAGCACCTTGGCGTCGCGCGGGGGCAAGGTGTTGAGGGCCGTCTCGATCTCGTCGGTGAGGAAGCGATTCATGGCCTCCTCCTCGGTGTCGGGCATCTCGTCGGCGACGAAGCGCTCGATGAGCGAGCGGTCGCCCTCGGGATCCATCGGCGCATCGAGCCGCACATCGCCCGTGTTGAGCGCGGCGAGCGACTGCACGACATCGACCGAGAGCCCGGTGACCTGCGCGAGTTCCTCGGGCGCCGGCTCGCGGCGCAGCTTCTGGCGCAGGATCTCGCTGGCCTTGATGATGCGCGAGAGATCGGCCGTGCGATTGAGCGGCACCCGCACGGTGCGGCCCTGCCGCGCGAGCGAGCTGAGGATGGCCTGGCGGATCCACCACACGGCGTAGGAGATGAACTTCACCCCTTGGTCGGGATCGAACTTGCGCGCGGCCGTGAGCAACCCGACGTTGCCCTCCCCGATGAGATCGATGAGCGGCAGACCGCGGTTCTGATACTTCTTGGCGACGGAGATGACGAAGCGCAGGTTGCGCTTGACGAGTTCTTGGAGGGCATCCTGATCCCCGCCGCGGATCTTCTTGGCGAGCTCGATCTCCTCGTGGGCCTTGAGCAGGGGATAGGTGGAGACTTCGTAGAGATACTGGTCGAGGATGTCGCGCTCGGGTTCCGAGGGCGCGATCCCGACAGGCGTGGCCTTACCGCGCCGACGCTTCTTGACTTCAGGCATTGCAGGGGGTTTGGACTTTGGAGCTGACGGAGCGGGAGGCCCTTTGGGAGCCGCCGCGGTCGCGACGGGCGACGCGGCGGACTTGGGGGCGAGCTTCGCGGACGGCTTGGGCGCGGGCGACGGCGGTAGGGAGACCTTCGGCACGGGCTTCGCCGCTGGCTTCTGGGTCGCCGTGGGCGTCGCTGGGGCCGCCGCTTTGCCCGTCGGCTTCGCGGCGGGCTTTGCCGGGGACTTGGCGCTGCCCTTCGCGGCCGCCTTGGTGGGCGCGGCCTTGCTCGGCGCGACCTTCGCGGTCGCGCCCTTGCGGGCGGCGACCTTCTTGGGCGCGACCTTCGACGCGACCTTTGCCGAGGATCTGGCAGAGGACTTGGTCGATCCGGATGGTGTAGGGCGACGCGGGGTCTTCGCGCTGCTCATCGCTCGGCGCCTCCGCGCTCGTCAGCAGTAAGAGTAGTGAAGCGGAGGAAGATACTCGCTTGGCGAAGAATCGCCAGAGTCCCCTCGCTTGACTTGGGAGATACAGCTCAGTACAATTTTGTGTTCCAGTCGGACTGCACGTCGGTTGGGCATGCCGGGGGCGTAGCTCAGTTGGGAGAGCGCTTGAATGGCATTCAAGAGGTCAGGGGTTCGATTCCCCTCGCCTCCACTG
>ERZ1066135.636-NODE-636-length-17165-cov-7.244711_pt1 | contig 17165 bp, 14 predicted proteins | sample MGYA00382782_ERZ1066135 | MGnify/ENA primary metagenome ERZ1066135 (study PRJEB33369, sample SAMEA5778365) | biofilm metagenome | biome: Industrial cooling water; feature: Water cooling tower basin; material: Biofilm | place: United Arab Emirates | collected...
CGATGGTGCCGGCCGGCTTGCTCCCGGCGGTCTTGCTGGCCTCGATGTACGGCACCAGGTGCGCCACGGCGCGCTTCATGACGCGCGCACTCTTCACCACCTGCGGCAGGAACATCTTGCCGGCGGCGAAGAGGTCGCCGACCACGTTCATGCCCTGCATCAGCGGCCCTTCGATGACCTCGATGGGGCGCTCGTACAGGTGACGGGCCTCCTCGACATCGTCCACCACGAACTGATCGATGCCGTGGACCAACGCGTGCACGATGCGCTCGGTCACCGGGGCGCTGCGCCAGCGGTCGTCCGCCACGGTGGTCCGCGCCGCGCCTCCCTTGTGCGCCTCGGCGATCTCGAGCAGACGGTCGGTGGCGTCGGGCCGCCGGTTGAGCACCAGGTCCTCGACCCGCTCGAGCAGCTCGGCCGGGATGTCCGTGTACACCGGCAGCGCGCCGGCATTCACGATCGCCATGTCGAGTCCCGCGCGGATCGCGTGGTACAGGAACACGGCGTGGATCGCTTCGCGCACGGGGTTGTTGCCCCGGAACGCGAAGGACACGTTGCTGACGCCGCCCGACACCCGGGCGTGGGGCAGCGTGCCCTTGATGGTGCGCGTGGCCTCGATGAAATCCAGCCCGTAGTTCGCGTGTGCCTCGATCCCGGTGCCGACCGCGAAGATGTTCGGGTCGAAGACGATGTCCTCCGGGGGGATGCCCGCCTGCACCAGCAATCGGTACGCCCGCGTGCAGATCGCGATCTTCCGCGCGGCGGTGTCGGCTTGGCCCGCTTCATCGAAGGCCATCACGATCATCGCCGCCCCGTAGCGCCGCAGCAGTGCGGCCCGCGCAAGGAACTCCGCCTCGCCGTCCTTGAGCGAGATGGAGTTGACGATGCCCTTGCCCTGCAGGTGTCGCAGCCCGACCTCGAGCACTGACCACTGCGAGGAGTCGAGGACGATCGGTACCCGTGCGATGGCCGGCTCGCTGGCGATCAGGTCAAGGAAGCGCGCCATCGCCGCCTCGGCGTCGAGCAGCCCTTCGTCGAAGTTGATGTCGAGCAGTTGCGCGCCTGCCTCGACCTGCTGCCGCGCGACACTGAGGGCCGCGTCGTAGTCGCCCGCCTTGATCAGGTCCGCGAAGCGCTTGGAGCCCGTGACGTTGGTGCGTTCGCCGATGTTGACGAAGGTGGTCGCCTCGTCGAACACGAAGGGCTCGAGCCCGCTGAGCCGCAGCGTGGGTGGCACGACTGCCGGCCGGCGCGGCGGCACGCCCGCGACGGCGGCCGCGATCGCCGCGATGTGCGCGGGGGTCGTCCCGCAGCAGCCGCCGACGATGTTGACGATGCCCGCCCGCGCGAACTCGCCGATGACGCGGGCCGTATACGCCGGCGTCTCGTCGTACGCGCCGAACTCGTTGGGCAGGCCGGCGTTCGGGTGCACGCTGACCAGGCACGGCGCGATGCGCGACAGCTCCTGCACGAAGGGCTTGAGGTCGGCGGCGCCCAGCGCACAGTTGAAGCCGATGCTCAGCGGCCGCGCGTGCATCACCGAATACCAGAACGCCTCGGCGGTCTGGCCGCTGAGCGTGCGCCCGGAGCGGTCGGTGATGGTGCCCGAGATCATCACCGGCACCCGTTCGCCGCGCGCGGCGAACAGTTCGGCGATCGCGAACAGCGCGGCCTTGGCGTTGAGCGTGTCGAAGATGGTCTCGACCATCAACAGATCGGCGCCGCCATCGAGCAAGCCGCGCGCTGACTCGTGGTAGGCGGCGCGCAGGCGCTCGAAGTCCACGTCGCGGCGGCCGGGGTCGCTGACGTCGGGCGACAGCGACGCCGAGCGCGTCGTGGGCCCGAGGATACCGGCGACATAGCGCGGCCGCGTGGGGTCGTCGTGCTCGAAGGCGTCGGCCACGGCCCGGGCGAGACGCGCCCCCTCGGACGACAGCTCGTAGGACAGCGCCTCCATCCCGTAATCGGCCAGGGAGATGGCCTGCGCACTGAACGTGTTGGTCTCGACGATGTCCGCGCCGGCCGCGAAATAGGCGGCGTGCAAGCCCTGCACCAGGTCAGGCTGGGTGAGGATCAGCAGGTCGTTGTGGCCGCGCAGGTCCGTGGGCCAGTCGGCGAACCGTGTGCCGCGGTAGTCGGCCTCCACGAGCCCGTAACCCTGGATCATCGTGCCCATCCCACCATCGAGCAGGAGGATGCGCTCGGCCAGCAGCGGATCGAGCAGCGCCAGCCGCTCCGCGCGGGTGCGCCGCGGCGCGACCGGCGGACGGCTCCAGCGCGCGGGCAGGGCCGCGCCGCTCATGACGCCCGCGGGCGCAGCCCGAGGATGTGACAGATCGCGTACGACAGATCGGCGCGGTTCAACGTGTAGAAGTGGAAGTGGTGCACCCCCTGCGCCGCCAACTGCTGGCACTGTTCCGCCGCCACCGTCGCGGCGACGAGCTTGCGGGTCTCCGGGTCCTGCTCGAGGCCTTCGAACACCCACGCCATCGACGCCGGGATGCTCGCCCCCGTCTGTGCGGCGAACTTGCGCATCTGCACGAAGTTCGTGACCGGCATGATGCCCGGGATGATGGGAATGCTGATCCCCGCCCGGCGCGCCCGCTCGACGAAGCGGAAGTACACGGTGTTGTCGAAGAAGAACTGCGTGATGGCCTGCGTGGCGCCGGCGTCGACCTTGCGCTTGAGATTGTCGAGGTCCGCGTGCAATGAGGGTGCCTCGGGATGCCCCTCGGGGTAGGCGCTCACCGTCACCGCGAAGTCGTGCCGCGCCCGGAGGCCGCGCACCAGATCGACCGCATAGGGGTAGCCCTCGGGGTGCGGCGTGTAGCCCGCGCCGCCGGCCGGCGCATCACCGCGCAGGGCGACCACGTGCCGCACGCCCGCAGCCCAGTACTCGTCGGCCACCGCATCGACCTCGGCGCGGCTCGCGCTCACGCAGGTGAGATGCGCCGCAGGGACCAGCGTCGTCTCGTCGAGCAGCCGCCGGACGGTGCGGTGCGTGCGCTCGCGCGTGGAGCCTGCGGCCCCGTACGTGACCGAGACGAAGCGTGGCGCGAGGGGCGCCAGGCGCTGGATGGACGCCCAGAGCGTCGCCTCCATCTCGGGCGTGTTCGGTGGGAAGAACTCGAACGAGACCGAGAACGGCTCGAGGATGGCCGCCGACGTCATTCCGGACTGCCCTGCATAGAAAAAGCCCCTCAGCGCGTGGCCTGGGGCCGGCGCTTTAGCTGATTGTTTAACGTGGCCGCAAGTTGCCTGAAATCGCCACGGTGCATCGGTTGTCCTTGAAACATCATCGGGTCGGGCGCGCATCGCAAGCGCCCGGTGCCGCGCCTAGATCAGCCGGATCAGGAAGGACTCGAGGAGCCGCAGGAGGAAGTACGCGGCGATCGGCGACAGGTCGATCATGCCGAGCGTGGGCAGCACCGAGCGGATCGGCAGCAGCAGGGGATCCGTCAGCGCCGTTGCGATGCGGACCAGGCCGCGGTAGGGATTCACCTGGAGCCACGACGCGATCACGCGGGTCAGCAGGGCGAGGTACAGCACCCCGAAGGTCCACGAGAGTGCCAGCCGCGTGATCCCGCGCATGCCATTGTCGAGGGCCCACGCCACCCCCATCAGCTGGCCGCGGACGAAATCGAGGGCCGAGAGGACGATGACCCCGCCGATCACGAACGCGGCGAGGGTCCACCACGGGGCGCTGGCCGCTGACCCGCCGGCGCGGACGACGCGGCGCTCGACCGGGCCGATCAGGGGCCCGGCCAGCTGCCGGGCCAGCTTGGCGGGCGGCGAGAAGGGGGAGAGACGACGCGAGCGGACCCCCCACTCGACCGCGCAGAGTGCCCCGGTCACCACGGCCCCGCTGAAGAAGGCGAGGCGGGCGACGCCGAGAGCGCCGTCGAAGAGCCACAGCAGAGAGTCCACCCCTGAAAGGTACTGCCCCGGGGGGACCGGCGGTGCCGGCGCGGGTGGGGAGTGACCAGAGTGGGGGTCACCGGGTAGTATGGTTGGCGTGACTGTGATCGCCACCATCCGTTCAGCCGCGGGGGACCGTGACTGAGATCGAGACCCAGATCATCCTCGACGCCCAAGCCGGGGACGGCCGGGCGTTCGCGCGGATCGTGGATCACTATCACGCCCGGTGTTTGCGTTTTGCCCAGCAGATGTTGCTGAGCAGCGAGGACGCCGAGGAAGCGGTGCAGGACGCGCTGGTGCGGGTGTTCGACGCGCTGCCGCGTTTCGACACCTCGATGCGGTTCGAGCCGTGGCTGTTCCGGATCCTCGCGAACCGGTGCCGGACGGCTCGGGGGCGGCGGCGGCGTCACGACACGGTGGTGTCGTACATGGAGACGGCGCCGGACATCGCGGTGCAGGGCGAGGGGGATGGGATCGCCGACGAGGAGCTGTGGGCGGTGCTGGGGTCGTTGACGGTGGAGCAGCGGGAGGCCTTCCTGCTGCACCATGTCGAAGGAATGGGGTACGACGATATGTCGGCGGCAACCGGTGTGGGGGTCTCCGCACTCAAAATGAGAGTCAAGCGCGCGACCGACATCCTGCGGTCCCGCCTGCTGGAGGTGTATCGTGGATCGTGAAGTCGAACGTCCGGACGAACTGATCAGCGCCGTGGTGGCGCGCTTGCGGCACTTGCCGTCGAGCGATCCGCGGGCGCGTGCGGCCATTCTGGCCCGGGTGCGCGGGCGGCGCCCGTCGCCGTGGCGGGCCGCCTTGGCGTGGTTCTGGCAGCCCTCGGTCCCGGCTGCGGCCCTCATTGGGACCGCCGTGATCGCGGTGGCCGTGGGCTACTCGGCGCGAGCCGTGGTCGGCCCCACCTCGGCCGTGCTCACCATCGACGCCGAGCCGCGGCCCGCGCTGACGCCCGTGCTGGACGACCGATCGGCGCCGCGCTTGGTCCCGACCCAGTTCATCCTCGATGCCCCGGATGCATCGCGGGTGACCTTGGTCGGCGCGTTCAACGACTGGGCTCCTGAGGCGACCCCCTTGGTCGCCGCCGGCGCGCGCGGCGTGTGGACGGTGTCGGTGCTGCTGCCGCCGGGTCGCCACGAGTACGCCTTCGTCGTCGATGGCGTGCGCTGGACGCCCGACCCGAGGGCCCCTCAGGTCGCCGATCCTGACTTCGGGCGCTCGAATTCTGTCGCTATGGTGGCTGAGCAATGATGCTTCGTCGATTGTCTTTGTTGGTCGCGCTCTCGCTGGCGGCAACTGCCGCTCACGCGCAGGGTCGGGTCTCGTCAGAGATGCTGCGAGCCGACGCCGCGCTCGCCTACGAGCTCGATCGTGCGGTCGCGCTCGGACTCCCGCTGGCGCCGCTCGAGGCCAAGGCCCGTGAGGGATACCTCAAGGGGGCGGGCACCGTGCGCGTGCGCGAGGTGGTGCGTCAGCTGACGGACCGCATGGTCGAGGCCCGAGACGCCTTGGCGCCGGTCCACTCGGCGAACGAGATCCTCGAAGGGGCGAAGGCCCTGCAGCAGGGTGTGCCGGCGAGTGTCCTGCGCTCGCTGCGCGCGACGCAGCGCGAGCGCTCGCTCGAGGTCTCGCTCGGGGTGCTGACCGAGCTCGTGGTCCGGAAGGTGCCGGTGCAGCGTGCGGCGGCCGAGGTGACCAAGATGTTGCAGCGCAATGTGTCCGAGACGATCCTCATCGCGTTCGGGCGCGGCGTGCAGGGCGATATCTCGGCGGGGCTTGCCCCGACGGTCGCTTTGGATATTCGTTCGCGGGGTGTCCTCTCGCTTCCGCAGCTTCCGCTCGCCGGCGCCGTCCTGTCGCCGCCCCCGCGCTGAGCGCCTTGCGCCGCTGCTGCTTGCAGCGGCGCTGATGCTCGGCTGGGCGGCGACCGCCGGCGCCCAGCTCGACTGGCGGGGCGAGCTCGGCGCGACGCGGGTGGAACCGTCCACCACGACCCAGCGCGACGCGCTCTTCGCATCCGGGTTCATCCAACAGACCATCGGCCCGGTCACGCCCCTGCTGAGTGCGGCGGCGACCATCGCGGGCGACTCGGTGGCGGCGGCGCAGATGATCCTGGCGGCGACCGCCCTCCCTCCGTGGAGCGTGCGCCTCCCGATCGACATCGGGGCGCTGGTCGCGCTCTACGGCATCGCCGCCGGTGACCGCGGCACCTCCCGCTCGGGCTTCGTCCGGCAGCATGTGCTCACCGACCGCGGTGGCTACTGGTTGGGTGGGTCCGTCGCCCAGACCGAGCGTGAACGTCCGTACGCATCGAATGCCCTTGAGCTCGGCGTCTGGCGCGCGCTGGGCCTGCTGCGCCTGACGGCCACCGCGAGCACGGTGCAGTCGGGCGACCGCGATGTGTTCCGGAACTCACTGCCCGTCAGCGACCCGTCGGCCGCCAAGGTCCGCGTCGTCGATGCGACCCTGATCGGCCGGGCCGGGGGGGATCGGGTCGATGTCGAGGGGGTCATCGGGATGCGCTACGGCATCGTCGGCTTCGGCGGCCGGCGCGACTTCGGCCTGCTCTCGGTCGCGGTGCGGACCATCAGCGATGCGTACATCGTGGTGAGCAGCGGCAGTCAACTGGCCGACCCCCTGCGCGGGACGCCCGAGTGGCGCTTCGTGTCGCTGGGCCTGCGATTCGCCAGCGATGCCGCTGACGGGCGGGTACGGCGCTCCCGCCTCGGTCCCTTGGTGGCCGTCGAGCGCGTCTCCGACGCCGAACTCCTCGTGGTCATCGCGGCGCCGATGGGGGCCCGGCGCGTCGAGATCAAGGGCAGCATGACGGACTGGCTCCCCGTGGAGTCGGTGCGCGCCGACCGTGGCTGGGGCGTGCGGGTGCCCTCGGTGACGGGGGCGCATCAAATCCAGGTCCGGGTCGACGGCGGCGCGTGGCGAGTCCCAGCGAACCTGCCGGTCGTCGTCGATGAGTACGGGGCGCGCTCGGGCCTGATCGTCATTCCCGACCGCGCCCGGTAGCGTTGCTGCGGTTCGGGCGACAAGTTCCCGCGTGTCCACTTCACTCTGAGCGATCCGCGCATGCTTTCTCGCCGTGATGCCGTCCGTTCCCTGCTCGGGGCCGGGGCCGCACTTCCGATGCTCCGTGGTTCGGCCTTCGCGGCGCTGGCCGACGCCGAGGTCGTGGCCGATGGTCGCTCGGCACAGGCGCTGGTGGACGACGAGGCCTTCTGGGGGTCAGTGCAGCGGGCCTTCGACATCGACCGCACGCTGATCAACCTGAACAACGGCGGGATCTCGCCGTCGCCGACCCACGTGGTCGAGCAGATGATCCGCGACATCCGCTTCGTCAATGCGCTGCCGGTGGAGCACAACTGGCGGGTGCTGGAGCCGCGGATGGAGGCCACCCGCCGCGAGTTGGCGGCGCTGTTCGGCTGCGGCAGCGACGAGATGGCGATCGTGCGCAATGCCAGCGAGGCCCTGGAGACGATGATCTTCGGGGTGGACCTCCATCGCGGCGACGAGGTGTTGATCACCAACCAGAACTACGGGCGGATGATCACCTCGTGGGAGCAGCGTGAGCGCCGCGACGGCATCGTGCTGAAGCAGATCTCGTTCCCGGTCCCGCTGACGAGCGACGCGGACTTCGTGCGGCGCATCGAGGCCGCGATCACGCCGCGCACCAAGGTGATCGAACTCACGCACATCACGAATCTCACGGGGCAGATCCTGCCGATCCGCGATGTGGTGCGGCTGGCACGTCCCCGCGGGATCGCTGTGTTCGTGGACGGGGCGCATGCCTTCGCGCACTTCCCCTTCGAGCGCGACGACCTCGAGTGCGACTACTACGGCACCTCGCTGCACAAGTGGCTGCACGCGCCCATCGGCGCGGGGTTCCTCTATGTGCGCAAGGACCGCATCCCGACGCTATGGTCGCTGTTCGGCAGCAGTGCGGCGCAGACGGGTCTCATCAAGAAGTACGAGGAGATCGGCACGCACCCGCAGGCCAACTTCAACGCGGTGTCGACGGCCATCGCCTTCCATCACACGCTGGGGGCCGACCGCAAGATCGCGCGCCTGCGCTGGCTACGGGACCGCTGGGCGAACGCGGTGCTCGGGCTGGGCGATCGCGTGCGCGTCCTGACGCCGCTCGGGCCCGACGTGGGCGGTGCGATCGCGCTGGTGTCGATCGACGGGCTGGAGCCGGGGGCGCTCGGGGGCTGGCTGTTGTCGAAACATCAGATCGTCACCACGCCCATCGTGCACCCCGAGTTCAGCGGGCTCCGCATCACCCCGAACATCTACACGCAGCCGCGGGAGTTGGACGTGTTCGTCGATCGCATCGGGCTCGCGCTGCGCCGGGGGCTGAGCTGATGGCCGCGCGCCCGGCCACCAAGCCGTTGGTCTCGGCGCTGCCGCCCCGCAAGGCTGGCGAGGTGCGCTATTGGCTGCTCAAGCAGGAGCCCGAGGCCTTCTCGTTCGACGATCTGCTGCGTGCCCCCAAGCGCACGACCTGCTGGGACGGGGTGCGCAACTACCAGGCGCGGAACTACATGCGCGACCACATGGCCGTGGGCGATCAGGCCTTCTACTACCACTCGAACGCCGAGCCACCGGGGATCGCGGGCATCTGCGAGATCGTCCGCGCCGCCTACCCGGATCACACGGCCTTCGACCCGGCCGACGATCACTTCGACGAGCGCTCCGACCCCGATGCGCCGACCTGGTACATGGTCGATGTGCGCGCCCTGGAGGCCGTCGATCCAGTGTTCCCGCTCGAGACGCTCCGCACGCTGCCCGGGCTCGACGGCATGCTGCTCCTGCAGCGCGGGTCGCGCCTCTCGGTGCAGCCCGTGACGGCCGCGCACTGGAAGCGCATCCGCGCCGCGATCGCCAAGCGCTGAGGCCGGCATCGCCGCGGGTCGCCGGCGGCCCGCCGCGCCGCGCGACCCCTAGGGCGGCGGTTCGCGCAGGATCTCGTCGCCGATCGCCACCACGGCATCGATCAGCGCATCGAAGTCCGCGTCGCTGCTCCGATGGTTGGTGTTCGCACAGCGGATGGCGTAGCCCCGCGGCAGGGTCGTCCCGCTCGGGAGGGCGATGCCGCGCTCCTGCACCCGGAGCAGGATCTCGCGGTTCACGTCGTCGAGGCGCGCGGGCGCGAGCGCGGGCGGCGCGTAGCGGAAGTTCATGACGTTCAGCGGCGCCGGCGCGAGCAGTTCGAGCGAGGGATGCGCGGCGATGCGTGCCACGGCCCGCTGCACCTGTTCGATGTTGCGCTCGATGTGCGCCGCCCAGGTGTCCACGCCGAACGCGCGCATCGACATCCACACCTTCAGGGCCTTGAAGGCCCGTGACAGCTCGACGCCGCGATCGGCGTGATAGAACCCCACATGGGCCGTGGCACCGCGGGTCTCGACGGCGAGGTACGGCGCGGTGACCGAGAAGGTCCCGCGTAGATCCCGGTCGTCGCGGACCAAGGCGACCGCGATGTCGAAGGGCAGATAGCCCCACTTGTGCAGGTCGAAGGCCAGCGAGTCGGCGCGCGACATCCCGCGCACGACACCCGCGTGCGCGCGCGTCAGCGCGACCAGCGCCCCGAAGGCGCCGTCCACATGGAACCAGAGCTGCTCACGCGCGCAGAGGTCGGCCAAGGCCTCGAGGTCGTCGGTCGCTCCGGTGTTGACGGTCCCGGCGGTGCCGACCACGCAGATGGGACGGTGCCCCGCGGCCCGGTCGGCGCTGAGCATGGTCTGGAGCTCGCCCAGGTCGATGCGGAAGTCCGCGTCGACCGGCACACGACGGAAGGCCGCTGCGCCCAAGCCGAGCAGCTCGCAGGCCTTCTTGAGCCAGGAGTGCGTCTCGACGGATCCGTACACCAGCAGCCGCTGTGGTGCCGCGATGAGCCCGTCGTGGCGCACATCGATCCCGCTGCGCATGTGCCGCGCGACGGCGAGTCCGATGACGTTCGCCATCGTGCCGCCCGTCTGCAGGATGCCACCGGCGGTGTCGGGGAACCCCATCAGCTCGGCGAACCAGCGCGTCACCGTCTGCTCGACGAGGACCGGGGCTTGATCGAAGCCGCCGACGTTGGGGTTCAGCGACGATGCCAGATAGTCCGCGAGCGCCGCGAACGGGGTCCCGTTGCCCCGCACCCATCCCCACGAGCGCGGATGCAGGTTGCCGCTCGGGTACGGGCGCACGAGACTCGCGTAGTCCGTGTAGGCCTGCTCGGGGCCGACGCCGGTGCGCGGCAACGTCTCGGTGAGCAGCGCCTCGCGCGTGGACACGGGGATCGGCTGCCACGGCGCGGTGTCCCTGATACCGCGGACGTGGTCGATGGTGTCGTCAACGACGCGATGGGCGAAGGCCCGGAAGGCCTCCCAGTCGTCGGGATCGAGCGGGGGAATGGGGTGGTCGGTCACCCGCGAAAGTTGTACTGATGGCGGGCGCGGTGCATACTGGGGGGGCGCCCCATCCGTCGTCGTTCCCCGCGTCCCCTCTGCCCATGTCCCTGCGCCTGCCTGCTCCGCTGACCCGCGCGCTGTCGCTGGCCCTTCTGCTGGGCGCGATGGCCGCGCCGGTCCGGGCTCAGCTGCCCACACAGCTCGCCGATTCGACCTACTGGCGGCTCATCACCGAGTTCTCCGAGCCCGGCGGCTACTTCCGCTCCGAGAACTTCGTGTCGAACGAGACCGCGTGGCAGATGGTCATCCCCGACCTGCTGGGTCGCTTCGCCCCGGGCGGCGCCTACATCGGCGTCGGACCGGAGCAGAACTTCACGTACATCGCGAACTTCGAGCCGGCGCTGGCGTTCATCGTCGATATCCGCCGCCAGAACCTCGTGCAGCACCTGATGTACAAGGCCATCGCCGAACTCTCGGCCGACCGTGCGGAGTTCATCTCGCGGCTGTTCGCGCGTCCGCGGCCGGCGGGCCTCACCCCCGAGATGTCCACGGCCGACCTGCTCGTGCAGTTCGCGCCGGTGCGTCCCGACTCGGCGCTGGTGCGTCAGACCTACGAGGCCATCGTCCGGCAGCTCACGGTGACGCGCGGGTTCCCGATCGCGGCCGAGGATCTCGCGTCGCTGGAGTACGTGCTCTACACCTTCTACGGGGCGGGCCCGGCGGTGACCTACTCCACGAACCAGCGCGGCGGTGGCGGCTTGGGGATGTCGCGTGGCATGCCGAGCTTCTTCGAGCTCATGGTGCAGGACGATGGGGCGGGGATGAACCGGGCCTTCCTGGGGAGCGAAGCGCTGTACCAGCGCTTCCGCGACTATCACCGGCGCAACGCGATCGTGCCGGTCACCGGGAACTTCGCCGGGCCCGATGCGCTGCGGCGGGTCGGGGAGTACGTGCGCGCCCACAACGCCGTCGTGAACGTGTTCTACGTCTCGAACGTGGAGCAGTACCTGTTCCAGCAGGGCGACGAGTGGTTCCGCTTCTACACGACCGTCGGCACGCTGCCCACGGACAGCGCGAGCGTGTTCATCCGGTCGGCGACCAATCGCGGGTTCTCGAACGGGTATCGGAACGGCTCGCTGATGACGCAGTACTACGCCTCGATCGAGGAGACGGTGCGGCTGTTCCGACAGGGCGCCCTGCTGCGCTACAACGACGTGATCATGATGTCTCGGTGATGGGCGTCGCGACCCACCAGGTGATGTCCCAGGGATCGCGGATGACGCCCAAGCGATCGTCACCGCTGGCCGAGTCGGCGACGGGGCGGATGAGCGTCGCGCCGGCGGCGAGTGCGCGGGCGATCGTCGCGTCGCAGTCCGGCACGCGGCAGTAGAGACTGGTCGCGGAGGCGGCGACCTCGGGGGTCGCCTCCGCCATCATGATGCGGGCGCTGCCGATGCGCGATTCGGCATGGTGGATCGAGCCGTCAGGGCGGTGGACGCGTGCGACCTCGCGCCCGTCGAACACATCGTGGATGAACGCGATGAGTCCGGCGACATCGCGCGCGACGACGTACGGCTCGACGGTGGGGCGCACCGGCGGCGCGACGAAGGGGCGTGGGCCCGGGGGCTCCGGTTCGACCCATCCGGCGGAGTGCAGGGCCGCCTCGCGCGTGGGATGCGTGCGCCGGTGCGAGGCTTCCCACAGGCCACCGACGAGCGTCCCGATGGCCAAGCCGAGGATGCCGCCGCAGATCGCCCCGATGACCGTGATGCCCGCGAACTTGGTCATGGCGCCGACGAAGTCGCCCGCCTCGAATCCGTCCGCGAGCACGCGCCACGCCGCCGCGCCGGTGACGAACCAGCCGATGATGAAGCAGGTGTAGGCGCTCGCGTCCTTGATCGTGGCGCGTCGGGAGGCGTAGTACTCTGACAGGGAGCGCTCCGGGAAGTGCGGGTTGGACCACCGAGCCACCGGCTGCCCGAACTTAGCACCGCGGCGCCCGCTCGGCGCACTGCGGAGCCTGCTTGGCGCCGCGGAGCCTGCTCGGTGCACCGCGGAGCCTGCTCGGTTAAATTTCAGGGATGACGTCTCTGCGTGCGATCCTCCCAGTGGCGGTGGCGCTGGTCGCGTCGGTCGGTGCCAGCGGCCCGCTCCCGGCGCAGGCCGCGTCCGCGCACAGTGCGGCGGACACGCGGTTCATGCAGGAGATGATCGGCCACCACGCGCAGGCGCTGGAGATGGCCGCGCTGGTCGAGGCCCGGACCACGTCGACGGCGATCCGGTTGCTGGCGGAGCGGATCCAGGTCTCCCAGACCGACGAGATCGCCTGGATGAAGGAGTGGCTGACCGACCGCGGCGAGCCGTTGCCGGACCCGCATGCCCACCACGGCGGCCACGCGACCATGCCCGGCATGCTGCGCCCCGCGCAGATGGAAGCGCTGCGGGCGGCCCGCGGCGAGGCGTTCGAGCGGCTGTTCCTCGAGGGCATGATCCAGCACCACGAGGGCGCCCTCGTCATGGTCGCCGAGTTGCTGCGCACGCCGAGCGCCGCGCAGGAGGCGGCGACGGCGCACTTCGTCGCAGAGGTCGACTCGGACCAACGCATGGAGATCGCGCGGATGCGCGCGATGTTGTCGAAGATCCCCTGACCACCCCCCACCTGAGCATGATGCTTCGTACTTCGCTGCGGTCGTTGGCCGCCACGCTCGTCCTGTCCGCGTCGCTGGCCGAGGCGCAGGATCCCCGCGCGACGCTGGCCCCGGGCTATCTGGATGCCGGGAGCGCGATCCGGCACATGGAGCTGCTCTCGAACCGGCCGCGGCCCGACGGGTTCTTCAACCCGAGCAACATCGGCGACCTCGGCGCGGCGAACACCGACTTCGCGTTCCGCGGCAGCACCGTGTTCCTCGGGAACTTCTCGGGCTTCCAGATCTGGGACGCCAGCGACCCCAAGGCGCCGACGTTGATCACGGCGTTCCGCTGCCCCGGTGGGCAGGGGGATGTCTCGGTGCACGGCAACCTGCTGTTCATGTCCGTCGAGGCGGGGAACGGCCGCGTGGATTGCGGCGCGCAGGGTGTGACGGCGCCGTCGAGCCCGGAGCGCTTCAAGGGCGTGCGCATCTTCGACATCAGCGATCTCAAGGCCCCGAAGCAGGTCGCGGCGGTGCAGACCTGCCGCGGCTCGCACACGCACACGCTGGTGCCCAAGCCGGGCGATGCGGAGCGCATCTACGTGTACGTGCAGGGCACGTCGGGTGTCCGTCCGGAGACGGAGCTGGCCGGCTGCACCGGCGGCGACCCGTCCGAGAATCCGAACACGGCGCTGTTCCGCATCGAGATCATCGAGGTGCCGCTGGCGCGGCCGCAGGAGGCGCGCATCGTGAACGCGCCGCGCATCTTCGCCGACCGCGCGACCGGCAACATCGCGGGTCTGTGGATGGGGGGCGCGCACGGTGAGGGCACGCAGCGTACCTCGGTGACCAACCAGTGCCACGACATCACGGTGTATCCCGAGATCGGGCTGGCCGCCGGTGCCTGCTCGGGGAACGGGATCCTGCTCGATATCCGCGACCCGGCCAACCCGACGCGCATCGACGAGGTCATCGACGCCAACTTCGCGTACTGGCACTCGGCGACGTTCAGCAACGACGGCAAGACGGTGATCTTCACCGACGAGTGGGGCGGCGGGACGGCGGCACGCTGCCGCGACACCGACCGGCCGGAGTGGGGCGCGAACGCGATCTTCGCGATCGGCGCCGACCGCAAGATGACCTTCAAGGGCTACTACAAGATCCCCGTGCCGCAGACGGCGCAGGAGAACTGCGTGGCGCACAACGGGTCGCTGGTGCCGGTGCCGGGGCGCGACATCTTCGTGCAGGCCTGGTATCAGGGTGGCATCTCGGTCACGGACTTCACCGACCCCACCAAGGTCCAGGAGATCGCGTACTTCGATCGCGGCCCGATGGCGGCCGATCGCCTGTACACCGGCGGGTTCTGGTCGGCGTACTGGTACAATGGCCTGATCTACGGATCCGAGATCGGCCGGGGGCTCGACATCCTCGCGCTGACGCCGAGCGAGTTCCTGTCGGAGAATGAGCTGGCCGCGGCCAAGCTGGTGCAGGAGCAGACGGTGAACCCGCAGTTGCAGACGCGAATCGTGTGGCCGGCGCACCCGTCGGTGGCCAAGGCGTATGTCGATCAGCTCGCGCGCGGCACGTCGGTGCCGGCGGCGGATCTGGCGAACTTCCGCAATCTGCTGAACGGCGCGGAGCGCTTCAGCGGCACGCAGAAGCAGTCGGCCTACAACCAGCTCGCGGGGCAGGCGTCGTCCTGGGCGGGTCGGGCGACGGGCAAGGACGCGGAGCGCTTGACCGCGCTGGCCAGCACGTTGCGGGCGATCGGCGCGGCGCGCTGATCGCGAACCGCGACCCCGCCGGCCGAGCCTTTCGCTCGGTCGGCGGGACCACGGCCCTCAGGTCCAGGAGCACATGAGGGGCACCCGCAGCGCACCCCTCGCGCTGGGAGGGCCCCGTGGGCGAACTTCAAGGCATCCCCGCTCCGGACCACACCTGATGATGCTCGCCCGCTCGCTGCTGCTCACTGCCATCGTCGTCGCGCCCCTCGGCGCGCAGTCACCGACCGCCACGCCCGTGTTCGCGAACGGGATGGCCCAAGTCGTGCCGGCGTTCGCCGATTCCTCCACCTGGATCCGCGAACAGCTCTGGGTCGAGACCAGCTTCGACACCGACGGTGACGGCAAGCCGGACCGCGTACACGTGACCGTGACGCGCCCGCGGCAGACGGCCGAAGGGCTCAAGGTGGCGGCGGTGTACGAGACCAGTCCGTATTTCGCGGGGACCGCGAACGGTCGGCAGATCCTGTGGGATGTGAAGCAGGAGGTCGGCGCGGTGCCGCCGCCGCGCACGCAGTTCCCTGAGGCGCCGTACCGCGAAGGACGCACGCGCATCAGCGAGTCGCACGTGCGCGACTGGGTGCCACGCGGCTTCGCGGTGGTCCATTCGGAGTCGCCGGGCACGGGCTACTCGCAGGGCTGCCCCACGGTGGGCGGGGCGAACGAGGCGTTGGCACCCAAGGCCGTGATCGATTGGATCAATGGCCGGGCCAAGGGCTACACCGCGCCGGTCGGCGGTAGGGAGGTCCGCGCGGATTGGGCGACCGGCAAGGTCGGCATGACGGGCACCTCGTACAACGGGACACTGCCGTTGGCGGCCGCGACGACGGGCGTGGATGGGCTGGCAGCGATCATCCCTGTCGCGCCCAACACCTCGTACTACCACTACTACCGCTCGAACGGCCTGGTGCGGCACCCTGGGGGCTGGCTGGGCGAGGACATCGACTCGCTGTGGGATTTCATCGCCAGTGGTGATCCTGCGAAGCGTGCCTACTGCAAGGCGACGTATCGGCAGGGCGAACTGCTCGCCCATCATGACCGGCAGACCGGCGATTGGAACGCATTCTGGGCGGGGCGCGACTATGTGCGGCAGCTCGACTCGCTGAAGGCCGCCGTGCTGATGGCGCATGCGTTCAACGACTGGAACGTGATGCCAGAGCACTCGGCGCGCGTGGTCGAGGTGCTCAAGCGGCGCGGCATCCCGGTGCAGCAGTACTACCACCAGGGCGGGCATGGGGGGGCACCGCCGCTCGACATGATGAACAAGTGGTTCTCGCGCTACCTGTACGACGTGCCGAACGGGGTGGAGAACGACCCCAAGGCCTGGATCGTGCGCGAGGGCGTGGATCGTCTGCAGCCTACGGCGTACGCGGACTATCCGAACCCGGCGGCCGAGCCGGTGATCCTCGTGCCCACAGCCGGCGGGCGTACGGTGGGTGGCCTCATGTCGACCCCGGCTGGGCCGCAGCCTCGCGAGACGCTGGTAGACGATGTCGCCCTGAGTGGCGGCGAACTCGCGGCGCTCGCGGAGTCGCCGAACCGCCTGCTGTACGCCACGCCCGAGCTGCGCGAGCCGCTGCACCTCTCGGGCACCGCGAGCATCACGATCCGGGTGGCCTCGAGCAAGCCGGCCGCGAATCTCTCTGTGTGGTTGGTCGCGCTGCCGTGGACGCCGGGTCGCAATGCGGCGGCGACCGAAGCGGCGAACGTCATCACGCGGGGCTGGGCCGATCCGCAGAACGCCAGCTCGATCGAACGGGGAACTCCGCTGACCCCCGGGGAGTTCCGCCGGCTGTCGTTCACGTTGCAGCCCGATGACCAGATCATCCCGGCCGGGAAGCGCATCGCCCTGATGGTGATGTCGAGCGACAAGGAGTTCACGCTGTGGCCGCAGGCGGGCACGGAACTGACGATCGATCTCGACGCGACGTCGATCACCATCCCGGTCGTCGGGGGGGTGGAGGCGCTGCGGCGCGCGACCGCCCGGTAGTCGTCTTGCCTGTCCGCCATCCACCCTCCGCGACGCTGAGCCTGCGATGAAGCTCATCACGGCAGTGATCCGTCCAGAGCGTCTGGCTCTGGTCAAAGAAGCCCTGTTCCGCGCCGGCATCACCGGCTTGTCGATGTGGCGCGTGACAGGCCACGGCGGCGAACAGGAGGTCGTCCAGCACTATCGCGGGACCACGGTGGTGCACGACTTCCGCGAGAAGATCCGCCTCGAGATGGCGGTCTCCGATGGCTTCGTCGATGCCGCGATCGACGCGATCGTGGAGGGCGCGCGCACCGGCGAGGTGGGCGACGGCAAGATCTTCGTGCAGCCGATCGAACAGGTGATCCGCATCCGCACCGGCGACCGTGATGGGTCGGCCCTGACCGCCATCAACGCGGAGGCGGTGCAACGCAAGTCGATCGCGTTCCGG
>ERZ1066135.637-NODE-637-length-17016-cov-8.277047_pt1 | contig 17016 bp, 18 predicted proteins | sample MGYA00382782_ERZ1066135 | MGnify/ENA primary metagenome ERZ1066135 (study PRJEB33369, sample SAMEA5778365) | biofilm metagenome | biome: Industrial cooling water; feature: Water cooling tower basin; material: Biofilm | place: United Arab Emirates | collected...
CGGTCCAGCGCGGCGCCTCGAGGTCGAGCAGCCGCAGGTAGATACGGCGGTGGCGCTCGAGCACGGTGACGCGCTTGGCCTCGGTCGGGTGGGCGGTGATGACGGGCCGGATGCGCACGCCGGTCAGTGCCGCCCGCACCTCCTGCGCGGAGATGCCCGCGGCGGCGGCGTTCGACAGCACGTGCGCGAAGGTGCCCTGCACCTGCTCGTAGCCGCGCTCGCGCTCGATCGCGCGGCGGCGGCGCATGTCGCGGTTCTGCTCGGCGATCGCCATCAGCTGGAACCACAGCGCCTCGGTCTGGATCGTGCGGGCGAGCACGCGCGGGTTCATCGGCGCGTCGCCGGCTTCGTGGCGCAGCGCGCGGGCGACCTCGGGGTCGTGACGCTCGACGACGCCGAGCAGCGCGGCGCGCAGCAGGTCGGTGCGCGAGAAGCCGTCGGCGCCCGGTTCGGCTTCGGAGGTTTCGGCGGTCAGGTTCTCGGTCATGGCGTCCTCGCGGGGTGGCGCCGCCCCGCCGCGCGCCGCCAGGGCAGCGCGCGGCGGTCGGACGGGGTCAGCGTGCGGCGGCCAGCGCCTTGGCAACCGTCTCACCGAGCGCGGCGGCGCTCGGCGAGACGTGCAGGCCGTAGGACTTCATGATCTCGGCCTTCTCGGCGGCGGTGTCGCCGGCCGCGGAGATGATCGCGCCGGCGTGGCCCATGCGGCGGCCCTTCGGCGCCGTCAGGCCGGCGACGTAGCCGACCACCGGCTTGGTCATGTGCTCCTTGACCCAGGCCGCGGCCTCGGCCTCCTGCGGGCCGCCGATCTCGCCGATCATGATCACGGCCTCGGTCTCCGGGTCCTCCTGGAAGCGCGCCAGGTGGTCGAGGAAGGACGAGCCGTTGATCGGGTCGCCGCCGATGCCGACGCTGGTGGTCACGCCGATGCCCAGCGCCTTCATCTGCGCCGCCGCCTCGTAGCCCAGCGTGCCCGAGCGCGACACGATGCCGACGTTGCCGCGGATGTAGATGTTGCTCGGCATGATGCCCAGCATGGCCTTGCCGGCGCTGATGATGCCGGCGCAGTTGGGGCCGACGATGGTGGTGCGCTGCTCCTTCGGGTAGCGGCGCAGGTAGCGCTTGACGCGCATCATGTCCTGCGACGGGATGCCGTCGGTGATGATGCAGACCAGCTTCAGGCCGGCGTCGGCCGCTTCCATCAGCGCGTCGGCGGCGAAGGCCGGCGGCACGAAGGCCAGGCTGGCCTCGGCGCCGGTGTGCTTGACGGCGTCCTTGACGGTGTTGAAGACCGGGCGGTCGAGGTGCTTCTGGCCGCCCTTGCCGGGGGTGACGCCGCCGACCACGTTGGTGCCGTAGCCGATCATCTCCTTGGCGTGGAAGGTCGCCTTGTCGCCGGTGTAGCCCTGGACGATGATGCGGGTGGTTTCGTCGATGAGGATGCTCATGTCGTGTGCTCCTTGTGCAAGGCCGCTCAGGCCTTGAGGTCGCCGCGCGCGGCGGCCACGGCCTTGTTCGCGGCGTCGGCCAGCGAATCGGCGAGGATGATCGGCAGGCCGCACTCGCGCACGATCTTCATGCCCTCGTCGACGTTGGTGCCGGCCAGGCGCACGATCAGCGGCACGCGCAGGCCCTTGGCGGCCTGCACCACGCCCTCGGCGACCCAGTCGCAGCGGTTGATGCCGGCGAAGATGTTGACCAGGATCGCCTTCACGCCCGGGTCGGACAGCACCAGGTTGAAGGCCTGCCCGACGCGCTCGGGCGAGGCGCCGCCGCCGACGTCGAGGAAGTTGGCCGGCTCGCCGCCGGCGTACTTGATCATGTCCATCGTCGCCATCGCGAGGCCGGCGCCGTTGATGATGCAGCCGATGTCGCCGGCCAGGCCGACGTAGTTCAGACCGTGCTGCGCGGCCTGGGCCTCGCGCGGGTCTTCCTGGGACACGTCGCGCATCTCGGCGATCTGGCGGCGGCGGAAGATGGCGTTGTCGTCGAAGCTCATCTTCGCGTCGAGCGCCATCACCTTGCCGTCCTTGGTGACGACCAGCGGGTTGATCTCGAGCATGGTCGCGTCGAGGTCGCGGAAGGCGCGGTAGCAGCCCATGATGGTGCTGACGGCCTGGCTGACCTGCTTGATGTTCAGGCCCAGGCCGAAGGCGATCTCGCGCGCCTGGAAGGGCTGCATGCCGACGGCCGGTTCGACCTCGATCTGCATCATGTCGTCGTGGGCGATCTCCTCGACCTCCATGCCACCCTGGCCGGAGGCGATGACGAGGATGCGCTCGGTCTTGCGGTCGAGCACGAAGCCGAGGTAGATCTCGCGCTCGAAGGGCTCGGCCGCCTCGATGTAGACGCGCGTGCAGAGCTTGCCCTCGGGGCCGGTCTGGTTGGTGACGAGCCGCGCGCCGAGCAGCGTGCGTGCCACGTCGGCGACCTCGTGGTAGGTGCGGCACAGCTTGACGCCGCCGGCCTTGCCGCGGCCGCCGGAGTGGATCTGCGCCTTCACGGCCCAGTGCCAGCCGCCGAGTTCGGTGGCGGCGTAGACGGCCTGGTCGGCGCTGTAGGCGACGCTGCCGCGCGGCACCGGGACGCCGAAGCCGGCGAGCAGTTCCTTCGCTTGGTACTCATGGATGTCCATGTCGTGTCTCCTTGGACGTTGCGTGTCGGTGGGGCCGGAAGCGGCCGGGTCGGTGTCGCGTCGAGCCTCTCGTGAAGCACTCGGTCGCGCGGCGGTGGATCAGGGTGGCGGTGGGCTCGGTCAGCCCAGCCGCCCGAGAACTCGGGTGTGCACCTGCTCGCTGAGCGGGCCGCATTCGGCCAGCAGCGCGTTCAGTTCGGCGAGCTTCGCGTCGGCGAACTCGCGGTCCTTGATCGACGGCGCGTTGATGTTGACGTTGAGCGCGGCGCTGCGCAGCGCACCCCAGGCGGCCAGCACGCCGACACCGGCGTCGCTGATGACGTTCTGGTTGCCGATCTCGGCGCAGCGCCCGGCCAGGCGCACGACCTCGGCGCAGACCTTGGCGCAGTCGAGCGGCACCTGCGTGGCGCCCTGCAGGCCGCGCTGGATCGCGGCGCTGCGTGCGAGCTTCTCGGCGTCGCTGGCCTTCGGCAGCTTGTAGGCGGCCATCAGCGCGTCGAAGGCGGCGATGTCCTCGGCGACCATCTCGGTGAGGCGCGCGCGCAGCGCCTCGGACTCGGCCAGCAGCGCGCGCGCCTGGGCTTCGACATCCTCGTAGCCCTTCTTGCCGATGGTGAGGTTGCAGACCATCGACACGAGTGCAGCGCCCATCGCGCCCATGATCGCGGCGGCGCTGCCGCCGCCGGGCGTGGGGGCAGCGCTGGCGAGTTCGTCGAGGAAGGTGGTGACGGGGCTTTGCGTGATCATCTTCAGTCTCCTCCGTGGCCGGTCTCAGCCGACCATCGTCTTGGCGATGGCGTGGATCTCTTCGGCATCGAGCACCAGGTCGTTCTGCTCGAACAGCCGCGCGACGCAGGCGCGCTGCAGCGCGATCTTCAGCGCGCCGAAACCGATCGCGCCCCAGACCGTCTTGCCGTGGCGGACGGCGCCCTTGTCCATCATGTCGATGCCCTCGACGCCGAGCGTCGGCGTGGCGTTGGCGTCGGAGATCAGCTCGAGCGTGGCGTTGTCCTTCCAGTGCCGTTCTTCGAGCAGCTGCACGCCGCCGGCGCCGGTGGCGAACACGACCTGGGCGCCTTCGATGGCGCGGCCGCGGGCGTCGTGGTCGGCGGCCTCGACGGCGTTGACTTCGATCTTGAAGCGCTCGAGCACGGCCTTCGCGGCCGCCTGGGCACGGCCGAGTTCACGCGAGGTGATCGTCACCAGCGCGCCTTCGCGCGCCAGCATCACCGCGGCGCGCTGGCCGACCGGGCCGGTGCCGGCCAGCACCACGGCGCGCTTGCCGGCGAGCGAGCGGCCGTGCGCGAGCCAGGCCACGCCGGCGGCGGCGGTGGTGTTGGAACCGTTGCTGTCGAGCATGACCGACACGCGGAAGTTGGCGAAGAACTTCTTGCGCACCGCCTTGAACAGCGCCTCACCCGCGGCCATGTCGGCGCCGCCGACGAAGATCGCGGTGTACTTCTTGTCCTTCGGCGCGCGGGTGAAGATCGCGCCGTCGACCAGCGCGCCGACGTTGGCCGGCGTGATGCCGCCCAGCGCCGTGATGTGATCCGCGCCGCCGTCGTAGCAGACGACGTTGTCGAACACCGAGGGGATCGGGTCGGTGTCGAGCTGGTAGAGCAACTTCTTCATGCCATGTCTCCTTCACTGCCGGTGCGGCGGGCAAGGCTCCGCCCTGCGGTTGCCCGCATGTCTTTCGATGTCGGTACCGCTACGTCCTCAGGTCACCAGATGCTGGGGCTTGCCCGCGGCCCACAGCTCGATGTTGTCGATCAGCTGGTCGGCGAGGAACTGCATCGCGCCGTCCGAGGCCCAGGCCACATGCGGCGTGAGGATGAAGTTCGGCCGTCGCACGTCGAGCAGCGGATGGCCGTTCTTCGGCGGCTCGGTGGTCAGCACGTCGAAGCCGGCGCCGGCGATCAGGCCTTCGTCGAGCGCCTGGATCAGCGCCGCCTCGTCGACCAGCCCGCCGCGCGCGGTGTTGATCAGCAGCGCGTTGCGCTTCATCTTGCGGAACTGCTCGATGCCGATCACGTTGCGCGTGGCCGGCGTCAGCGGGCAGTGCAGCGAAATCACGTCGGACTCGGCCAGCACCTGGTCGAGCGGCGTGAACTCCACGCCCTCCATCTTCGGCGGCTCGTGGTCGGCGAACAGCACCTTCATGCCGAAGCCGCGCGCGATCTTGGCCGTGCCCTGGCCGAGCGCGCCTTCGCCGATGATGCCGAGCGTGGCGCCGAACAGGTCGCCGATGTCGTGCGTGAAGAAGCAGAACTGCTCCGACTTCTGCCACACACCCGCTTCCACGTCCTGCCGGTAGGCGAGGATGTTGCGGCGCAGCGCCAGGATCAGCGCGAAGGCATGCTCCGGCACCGTGTGCACCGCGTAGTTGCGGATGTTGGCGACGGCGATGCCGCGCTCCCGGCAGGCCGGCACGTCGACGACGTCGTAGCCGGTGGCGGCCACGGCGATCATCTTCAGCTTCGGCAGCTGGGCCAGCACGTCGCCGCGCAGCGGCACCTTGTTGGTGATCGCGACCGTGGCGTCCTGGAGCTTGGCCACCACCTCGTCGGCCGAGGTCTTGGCATGCTCGATGTACGCGCCGCCGAAGGCCGGCTTGCGCACCTTGGCCTTCAGCGAGTCGCGGTCGAGGAAAACGACCGTGTGCGTCATGATGCCGGCCTCAGGCGGTCACGCCTTCGTTGGAGCCGGTCGAGTGCGAGGCGTAGACCACCTCGCTGCGCGACACGCGCTTCTTCGGCACGTTGTCGTGGGTGCGCCAGTACTTCTGCGCCGCGGCCACGCCCGAACCGGGCTCGATCTTGATGCCGACGTCGAGCATCGCCATCTCCGCGCCGGCCAGCGCGCCCAGCACCATCAGCTCGTTCAGGTCGCCGAGGTGGCCGATGCGGAAGACCTTGCCGGCGACCTTGTTCAGGCCCGCGCCGAGCGACAGGTTGTAGCGGCGGAAGGCCACGTCGATGACGTGCGCGCCGTTGATGCCCTCGGGCACGACGATCGCCGAGACGGTGTCGGAGTACCACTGCGGCGCCTTCGCGCACAGCGTCAGGCCCCAGCCTTCCAGGATCGCCGCACGCACACCGCTGGCGAGGTAGTTGTGGCGCCAGAAGATGTTCTCGAGGCCTTCCTCCTCGATCATCGTCAGCGACTCGCGCAGGCCGTAGAGCAGCGGCAGCGCCGGCGTGTACGGGAAGTAGCCGGTCGCGTTGGCCTTGATCATGTCGCCGAAGTCGAAGAAGCAGCGCGGCTGCGTCGAGGTCTCGCGCGCGGCGAGCGCCTTCTGGCTGGCGCAGACGATGCCGAGGCCGGCCGGCAGCATCAGGCCCTTCTGCGAGCCCGAGACGCAGACGTCGACACCCCATTCGTCCATGCGGAAGTCGATGCTGCCCAGCGAGCTGACCGCGTCGACGAACAGCAGGGCGGGGTGGGCCGCAGCGTCGAGCGCCGCGCGCACGCCGGCCACGTCGGAGGTCACGCCGGTGGCGGTCTCGTTGTGGGTGGCGAGCACGGCCTTGATCTTGTGCGCCTTGTCCTTGGCGAGGATGTCGGCGTACTTCTCGACCGGCACGCCTTCGCCCCACTCGCAATCGACCACCTCGACCTGGAAGCCCAGGCGGGTGACCATGTCGATCCACAGGTGGCTGAACTGGCCGAAGCGCGAGGCCAGCACCAGGTCGCCGGGCGACAGGCAGTTGGTCAGCGCCGCTTCCCAGCCGCCGGTGCCGGTGGACGGGAAGATCACCGGCGTGCCGGTCTCGGTCTTGAAGACCTTCTTCAGGTCCGCGAGCACGGTGCGGGTGAGGTCGGGGAACTTGGACGAGCGATGGTCTTCCATCGACACGACCATCGCGCGCTGCACGCGCTCGGGCACGTTGGTGGGACCAGGAACGAAGAGGAAATTACGACCGGCCATGGTGGGCTCCTACGAAGCTGAATGGATGAAGAAAGGGTCTGCGCCCGGGGCGGCGATCGGTGACGCCGCCCGGCCGCCGACACCGCGCGTCGTGGGCGCCGGTGCAACGGACCGGACACCGTCGGTGACGACGGGGTACTCCGGGCCGCGGAGGATGGGGTGCTTGACGGGTGCGAACACGTTGTCTCCTAATGTGTTCTTGTTTGCCGTTTATCCGGCTGTTTGAATCAGTCTAGGGGCCGCAAGAAAAAGCAATGCGCTTTGCATTGCATAAGGCTCTGCGGCCCCTGCGATGAGCGGCTCAGAACAGCCCGGACACCGTGCCGTTCTCGTCGATGTCGATCTTCTCGGACGAGGGCACCTTCGGCAGGCCCGGCATGGTCATCATGTCGCCGCAGATCGCGACGACGAAGCCGGCGCCGTTGGCCAGCCGCACCTCGCGCACGTTGAGCGTGTGGCCGGTCGGCGCGCCCTTGGCGTTGGCGTCGGCGCTGAAGGACATCTGCGTCTTGGCCATGCAGACCGGGAAGTGGCCGTAGTCCTTGTTCCACTCGTCGAGCTGCTTCTTCACCGCGTCGGCGAAGGTCACCTGGCCGGCGCCGTAGATCTTGGTCGCGATCGCGGTGATCTTGGCCTGCAGCGTGTCGGTGTCCTCGTAGACGTACTTGTGGCTGGCGCCGCTCTCGGCCATCTCGACCACCGCACGCGCCACGTTCTCGGCGCCCTTGCCGCCCTCGGCCCAGTGGCGCGCGACGACGAAGCGGCCGCCGAGTGCCTCGATGCGGCCCTTCAGCAGCGCGATCTCGGCCTCGGTGTCGAAGGTGAAGTGGTTCACCGACACCACGCAGGGCAGGCCGTAGTGCTCCTTGATGTTCTTCAGGTGGCGCTCGATGTTGACGATGCCCTTCTCCAGCGCGGCCAGGTTCTCCTGGTTCAGCTCTTCCTTCTTGACGCCGCCGTGGAACTTCAGCGCGCGCACCGTCGCCACCAGCACCACCGCGGCGGGCTTCAGGCCGGCCATGCGGCACTTGATGTCGATGAACTTCTCGGCGCCGAGGTCGGCGCCGAAGCCGGCTTCGGTGACCACGTAGTCGGCCAGCTTCAGGCCGGCCTTGGTGGCGGTGACCGAGTTGCAGCCATGCGCGATGTTGGCGAACGGGCCGCCGTGGATGATGGCGGGGTTGTTCTCCAGCGTCTGCACGAGGTTGGGCTTGATCGCGTCCTTCAGCAGCGTGGCCATCGCGCCATGGGCCTTGAGGTCGCTGGCGTAGACCGGCTTCCTGTCGCCCTGGGTGTAGCCGATGATGATGCGGCCCAGGCGCGCCTTCAGGTCGGTCAGCGACCCTGCCAGGCACAGGATCGCCATCACCTCGGACGCGACGACGATGTCGTAGCCGTCCTCGCGCACGAAGCCGTTGGCGGTGCCGCCCAGGCCGATGGTGATCTTGCGCAGCGCGCGGTCGTTCATGTCGACGACGCGCTTCCACTGGATCAGCCGCGGGTCGATGCGCAGCTCGTTGCCGTGGTTGATGTGGTTGTCGATCAGCGCCGACAGCAGGTTGTGCGCCGCGCCGATGGCGTGGAAGTCGCCGGTGAAATGGAGGTTGATGTCCTCCATCGGCACGATCTGCGCGTAGCCGCCGCCGGCAGCCCCCCCCTTGACGCCGAACACCGGGCCCAGCGAGGGCTCGCGCAGGCAGATCATGGTCTTCTTGCCGATGCGGTTCAGCGCGTCGCCCAGGCCCACCGTGGTGGTGGTCTTGCCTTCGCCGGCCGGCGTGGGGCTGATCGCCGTCACCAGGATCAGCTTGCCGTCGGGCCGGTCCTTCAGGCTGTTGAGGTACTCGAGCGAGATCTTGGCCTTGTAGTGGCCGTAGGGCTCGAGCGAGTCCTCGGGCACGCCCACCTTGGCGGCCACCTGGGTGATGCGCTGCATGGTGGCTTTCTGGGCGATCTCGATGTCCGATGCCATGGGAGTCTCCTTGGTTTCGTTCCGTGGAAGGGGTGAGGCGGCACCGGGCGGCGCGAACTCACGCCCGGCAGGACCTGACACTTCAAACGATTCTGAGGGGGCTGTCCAGCGCAGCATCGCATTCGATTGCCGAATCCGGGACAACACGGGGGGCGGCCCGCGGCCGCGCGGCGATCGCTAGCCGTAGACGTTGACGAGCGTGCCGATGCCGTCGATCACGACCTCGACCGCCGTGCCGGGCTTCATCGGCAGCACGCCGAGCGAGGTGCCGCAGAGGATCACGTCGCCGGGCTCGAGCGTCATGTCCTGCGAGATCCGCGACACCAGTTCGGCCGGCGGGAAGAACATGTCGGCGAGCGGATAGTTCTGCCGCTCGCGGCCGCCGACCCGTGTGCGTACATGGGAGGCAAGGGGGTCGAAGTCGGTCTCGATCACCGGCCCGAAGACGCCGAAACCCTCGAAGCCCTTGGCCCGGGTCCATTGCGCAAACGCCGGGTCGCGGTTCAGCAATTCGATCGCCGTCACGTCGTTGGCGCAGCTGTAGCCGAAGACGCACGACGGCGCCTCGGTCGCCGAAACGGCCTGGCAGCGCCGCCCGATCACCACCGCCAGTTCGCCTTCGTAGGCCACGCGGCCGACCTCGGCGGGCGGCGCCGGGATCGTTCGTGCGTGCGGCGCAAAACTGTTCGGCGCTTTCAGGAAGTAAAGCGGCTCGCCCGGCACGGCCCAGCCGTTCTTCTCGGCGGCGGCGCGGAAGTTGTTCCACAGCGCCAGCATCTTGCCGGGCACGCAGGGCGTCAGCCATTCGATGTCGGCGACGGCGACGCGCTCGCCGGTCGGCTCGTTCGCACCGAACATCTCGCCGCGGTGCAGCACGACCTGCTCACCGTCGAGCGTGCCGAAGCCCTCCTGTCCGCCGTGTCGGAAGCGCAGCCACTTCATCGCGTGTCTCCGTGTCGTCTCAAGGGCCCGCAGTGTCGCTGCGGAGCTGCGCGCGCACCAGCGCCGCGGCGCGGTCGGGTTCGACCTCGTGCAGCAGGTGGCCGCCTGGCCAGTGCAGCAGCTTCGCCTCCGGCAGGGCGGCGGCGATGACGCGTTCGAGCGGCGCCGTCGGCACCCAGCGGTCGGCCCGGCCGAGCACGAAGGTCGTCGGCGTTCGCAGGTCGCGCACGTCCTGCAGCAGGGCCGGCAGGTCGGCCGCGGCCATGAAGCCCATCGAGCCGCGGACATGCTCGCCGCGGCCGAACAGCCGGGTGTAGAGCGCCCGCTGCGCCGGCGGCAGCGTCGAGCCGGTCGAGGCCAGCAGCGCGTCGACCAGCCCGGCGCGTGCGCTCACGGCCGCCAGCAGCGCCGCCACCGGCGCCGAGGTGGCGACCGGGTTCAGCAGCGGCGCGAGCCACTGCGTGTACAGCGCCGGCGGCGCGACCAGCGAGGGGTTGAAGCCGAGCAGCGCACGCGGCGCGTCGGCACCGCGCCGCCCGAGCGCCCAGCGCAGCGCCAGCGCCGCACCGGCCGAGTGGCCGACCGCCATCGCCGGCGGTGCGACGTCGAGCACGCCGAGCAGCGCGTCGAGCGCGGTGGCGATGCGCGGCAGGCTCAGGTCGGCAGGCCCCGCGCCGAGCGTCCAGCCATGGCCCGGCAGGTCGGGCGCGACGACGGTCGCGACCTCGGCCAGCGCCGGCAGCAGCCCGGCCCAGGAATGCGCCGAGGCGCCGGTGCCGTGCAGCAGCAGCAGTGTCGGGCCGCAGCCGGCGCGCTGCAGATGCCAGTCGAGCGTGCCGACGCGCACCGTCAGGCTGTGCGCGCGGTGCGGCCAGTCCGGCGGGACGCGGGCCGCTGCAGCGTGGCTCAAGGCAGCAGCCTGGTGCGGCGCGCGAGCCGATCAGGGCTGCACGCGGTCGATCACCAGCTCGAGGCCGGCGCGGCCGGGTGCGAGCGGCTCGGTCTGCGTCAGCAGGTCGCCGCTCCGGGGCAGGGCGTCGCCGGACTTCGAGATGCGCGCGCCGACGACGACACGGTCGACGCGCGAGAGCTTCAGTTCCGGCGACATCGCCGTCGCGTCGTCGAGCGTGAAATCCAGCGGCAGCGCGCTGGCCGGAAAACGGCGGATCGCCAACGGCATGCGCGGCCCTTCGGCGGCGCGCGCGAACACGAACACGGTGTCGGTCGGCGCGACGCGCGCGGCGAGTGCCGGTGCGACGCTGACGCGGCCGGACAGCGCGCGGGCCGCGGCGGCCGGTGCGGCGCCCGAGTCCGCCGGTGCGGCGGAGACGGCCGCGTTCTCGATGCTGCGCGCCATCGCTTCGGCGAAGGGGCTGCCCGGCGGCGCGAGCGACTGCGCGCGCCGCCAGTAGCCCGCGGCCGCGGCCGCGTCGCCGCGCTGCAGCGCCGCACCGCCGGCGATCGCCAGCGCCTTGAGGTTGTTCGGGTCGAGCGTGAGCGCCTGCTCGATCAGCCGCGTCGGCTCGCCCTCGGCGCGGTTGCCCTGGGCGACCGCGAGCACGTCGGCGTAGTCGGCCAGATCCTGGGCGCTCGGCGGCGCCAGCGCGATCAGCCGGGCGTAGGCCCGCGCGGCGTCCTCGTAGCGCTCCATCGCGCTGTAGCTGCGTCCCAGCAGGCGCCAGCCTTCGGGGTCGCCGGGCTGGGCCTCCATGCGCTGCGCCAGCGCCGCGACCAGCGCTTCGACCTCGGCCGCCGAGGCCGCCATGCCGGGCGCCGCCGCGGCGGGCGCCGGTGGGACCACGGCCCCGGGCTCGCCGAGCTGGGCGTACAGGCCCGCAGCGAGCAACGGCACGCCCAGGCCGAGCACGAGCGCCGTGCGGCCCGCACGGCCGGCCGCGACCGGCGCCTCGGCCGCAGCTTCCTCGTCGAGCACGCGGCGCTCGATCTCGGCCAGCCCGGCGCGATGCTGCTCGGCGTCGAGCCTGCCGGCCGCGAGCTCGGCGTCGATCTGGGCGCGTTGCTCACGCAGCACCGCGAGGTTGGCGCCGGCGCGCGTCGATTCGGGTGTCGGGCCGCGGCGCAGCAGCGGCGGCAGCAGCCAGGCCAGCGCGAGCGCCAGCAGCAGGGCGGCGAGGACGGCGAACAGCGTCATCGCGGCGTGTCGGCGGGTTGTCGGCCGGCGGGGCCCGCATCGAGCAGTGCACGCGCGCGCTGCAGCTCCGCCTCGCTCGGCGCCTGCGCCGCCGCGGCCCGGCGCCGCAGCGCCATCGCGAGCGCGGCCGCACCGGCGAGCAGCAGCGCGAACGGCCCGACCCACAGCAGCAGCGTCGTGCCTTTCAACGGCGGGCGGTAGAGCACGAAGTCGCCGTAGCGCTGCACCATGAAGTCGAGGATCTCGCGCTCCGACCTGCCGGCGCGCAGCTGGGTGCGGATCTGCTTGCGCAGGTCGACCGCGAGATCGGCGTTCGACGCGGCGATGGTCTCGTTCTGGCAGACCAGGCAGCGCAGTTCCTCGGCGATGCGCAGCACCTGGGCCTCGAGCACCGGGTCGTCGGCCAGCGGCCGCGCCTCCTGCGCGCCGACGCCGAGGCACAGCGCGGCGCCAAGCGCCGCGATCCAGGCCCTAGGCGCCACCGGGCAGCCTCAGCTTGTCGACCAGCGGCAGGATCGTGCCCTGCAGCACCTCGGGTGTGACCGGGCCGATGTGCTTGTGGCGGATCACGCCGGCGGCGTCGATGACGAAGGTCTCGGGCACGCCGTAGACGCCGTAGTCGATGCCGACCAGGCCCTCGACGTCGGCCACCGACGTGCGGTAGGGGTCGCCGTGCTCGGCCAGCCAAGCCAGCGCCTCGTCGCGCTTGTCCTTGTAGTTCAGGCCGATCAGCGTGACGCGGCCGCTCTGCGCCAGGTCGACCAGCAGCGGATGTTCCTGCCGGCAGGCCACGCACCACGACGCCCAGACGTTGAGCAGCCAGACCTGGCCGCGCAACTCCTGGTTGCCCAGGCGCTGCCCCGGTTCGCCCAGCGTCGGCAGGCTGAAGGCGGGCGCGGGCTTGCCGACCAGCGGCGAGGGCACCTCGCGCGGGTCGAGCTCGAGCCCGGCGGCAAGGAAGCCGACCAGCAGCGCGAACACCGCCAGCGGCAGCAGGTAGCGCTTCATCGGGCGGCGGCCCCGCCGGCCAGCCCGGACGGCAGCGCCGCCCCGGCGACGCGGCGCGCGCGGTAGCGGCGGTCGGCCACCGCGAGCAGGCCGCCGAGCGCCATCAGCCCGCAGCCGCCCCAGATCCAGCCGACGAAGGGTTTGTAGTAGACGCGCACGCTCCAGGCGCTGTCGCCGACCGGCTCGCCGAGGGAGACGTAGAGGTCGCGCGCGAAGCCGCGGTCGATCGAGGTCTCGGTCATCGGCATCCGGCTCACCGTGTACAGGCGCCGCTCGGGCTCCAGCACCGCATAAGGCCGGCCGTCGCGCAGCACGGTGAGCGTGCCGCGTGCGGCGCGGTAGTTCGGCCCCTGCACCTCGCGCACGCCGTCGAAGCGGAAGGCGTATTCGCCCAGCGTGACGACCTCGCCGCGCTCCATCCGCACGTCCTTCTCGACCTCGTAGCCGTTGACGATGGTCACGCCGGCGACGAAGACCGCCACGCCGAGGTGCGCCAGCAGCATGCCGTAGTAGCTGCCCGGCTGGGCGCGCAGCGCGGCGCCGAGCGCGGCCGGGTGCTCGCGCAGCCGCTGCACCAGGTTGGCGACGGTGGCCGCGGCGACCCAGGCGGCGAGCAGGAAGCCGAAGCCGATCATCGGCGACCAACGGCCGAGCAGCAGCGGCGCGACCACCGCCGAGACCAGGCTGACCGCCGCCGCCCAGCGCAGCCGCCGTGCCAGGTCGATCACGCCGGCCTGGCGCCAGCGCGCGATCGGGCCGACGCCCATCAGGAACAGCGCCGGCGCCATCAGCGGCACGAAGACGGCGTCGAAGTAGGGCGGGCCGACCGAGATCTTGCCCAGGCCCAGCGCGTCGAGCAGCAGCGGGTAGAGCGTGCCCAGCAGCACCGCCGCGGCGGCCACCACGAGCAGCACGTTGTTGGCCAGCAGCGCCGACTCGCGCGACACCGGCTCGAAGCTGCCGCCCACGCCGACCTTGGGCGCGCGCCAGGCGAACAGCGCCAGCGAGCTGCCGATCACCAGCACCAGGAAGACGAGGATGAACAGGCCGCGCGCCGGGTCGGTGGCGAACGCATGCACCGAGCTCAGCACGCCGGAGCGCACGATGAAGGTGCCGAGCAGCGACAGCGAGAAGGTCAGGATCGCCAGCAGCGCGGTCCACATCTTGAAGCCGCCGCGCTTCTCGGTCACCGCCAGCGAGTGGATCAGCGCGGTGCCGACCAGCCAGGGCATGAAGGAGGCGTTCTCGACCGGATCCCAGAACCACCAGCCGCCCCAGCCCAGCTCGTAGTAGGCCCAGAAGCTGCCGAGCGCGATGCCGGCGGTGAGGAAGCACCAGGCCACCGTGGTCCAGGGCCGCGACCAGCGCGCCCAGGCGGCGTCGAGCCGGCCGGAGATCAGCGCCGCGATCGCGAACGCGAAGGCCACCACGAAGCCGACATAGCCCATGTAGAGCATCGGCGGGTGGATGATCATGCCCGGGTCCTGCAGCAGCGGGTTCAGGTCCTTGCCGTCGACGGCGGCCGGCAGCAGGCGCTCGAAGGGGTTGGAGGTGAACAGCGTGAACAGCAGGAAGCCGACGCTGACCAGGCCCATCACGCCGAGCACCCGCGCCACGGTGCGGTCGTCGAGCGACTTCGACCACTGCGCGACCGCGAAGGTCCAGCCGGCCAGGATCAGCGCCCACAGCAGGATCGAGCCCTCGTGGTTGCCCCAGACCGCGGTGATGCGGTAGGCCAGCGGCAGCGCCGAGTTGGAGTGCTGCGCGGCGAGCAGGACCGAGAAGTCGTGGGTGACGAAGGCGTGGGTCAGGCAGGCGTAGGACAGCACCAGGAACAGGAACTGCCCGCGCGCGGCCGGCCGCGCCAGCGCGATCCAGCTCGCCTTGCCGGTGTGCGCGCCGATCAAGGGCAGCACGCCCTGGGCCAGCGCCATCGCCAGCGCCAGGATCAGCGCGAAATGACCGAGTTCGGGGATCATGGCCGGGTCGCCGCGGCCGGCGGCGGCAGCTGGCCGTGGCGTGCCTTCTCGAGCGCGTCGGCGGCCTCGGGCGGCATGTAGTTCTCGTCGTGCTTGGCGAGCACCTGGTCGGCGCGGAACACGCCGTCGCTGCCGAGCTTGCCCTGCGCGACCACGCCCTTGCCTTCCTTGAACAGGTCGGGCAGCAGGCCGGTGTAGACCACCGGCACGGTCTTGGCCAGGTCGGTGACGACGAAGTGGACCGTCAGGCTCTGCGTGTCGCGGCGGATGCTGCCTTCCTCGACCAGCCCGCCGACGCGAAAGCTCCGCTCGCGCGGCGCCTCGTTGGCCGCCACCTGCGACGGGCTGAAGAAGAACACCAGGTTGCTCTGGAAGGCGTTGAGCACCAGCGCGACCGAGGTGCCCAGCGCCGCCAAGCCGGCGACGATCGCGAGGCTGCGTTTGGTGCGGGGCTTCATGCGGCGTCCCCGGCGTCGGCCACCAGCCGCTGCAGCGCGCGGCGCCGCGCGCGGATCGCGAGCAATTCGGCCGCCAGCGTTGCGGCGACGATGCCGAACGAGCCCCACACGTAGCCCGCGTAGCCCCCCATCGCCCAGAAGTCCGACCAACTCACCCAGTTCATGCCCTGTCCACCGACGGCCTTGCGCCGCTCATGCCGCTTCGAGCGCCCGGCGCGCCCAGGCGGTGTCGCGCTCGCGTTCGAGCACGATGATACGCAGCCGCGCCAGCGCGACCGCGACGCAATAGGCCCAGAACGCCAGGGCCATCAGCAGCATGCCGGTCAGCATCGTGGTCGCCATGCTCGGCGAGCGCGTCAGGCTGACCGAGGCACCCTGGTGCAGCGTGTTCCACCACTGCACCGAGAAGTAGATGATCGGCACGTTGACGGCGCCCACCAGCGCCAGCAGCGCGGCGGCGCGGTCGGCGCGGCGCGGGTCGTCGATCGCGGCGTGCAGCGACAGGTAGCCGATATAGAGGAAGAGCAGCAGCAGCTCCGAGGTCAGCCGCGCGTCCCAGACCCACCAGGTGCCCCACGTCGGCTTGCCCCAGAGGGCGCCGGTCCACAGCGCCAGGAAGGTCATCAGCGCGCCGGTCGGCGCCAGCGCCAGCGCCATCATCGAGGCCAGCCGCGCGTTGAAGGCCAGGCCGATGCCGGCCCAGAAGGCCATCGCCAGGTAGACGATCATCGACATCCAGGCCGCCGGCACATGGACGAAGATGATGCGGTAGGCCTCGCCCTGGGTGGCGTCGGTCGGGGCGACGAAGAAGCCGACCCACAGCCCCGCCAGCCCGAGCAGCACCGCGGCCGCGCCGAACCACGGCACGAGCCGCCCGGCCAGCGGCACGAAGCGCTGCGGGGCGGCGTAATAGAACCAGTTGATGTCGGTCAGGGGCATGCGCGTCGGGCTCCGGGCAGTCGGACATTCTGGCGTGACGGCTCATTCCGCCGCAATCCGTAGGGCAGCCGCCGCGGCCAGCGGGGCCAGGAAGAGCGCCAGCGCCAGCATCGCGCCCAGCAGCGAGAAGTGCCCCGCCACGCCGAGCCCGGCCGCCGCGGCCTCGACCGCCCCGGCGCCGAAGATCAGCACCGGCGCGACCAGCGGCAGCACCAGCAGCGACAGCAGCACGCCGGCGCCGCGCACGCCCACCGTCAGTGCGGCGCCGACACCGCCGATCAGGCTCAGCAGCGGTGTGCCGAGCAGCAGCGAGGCCGCCAGCACGCCGAGCGATTCGGCCGGCAGGCCGAACTGCAGCGCCAGCAGCGGCGCCACCAGCGTCAGCAGCAGCCCCGAGACCAGCCAGTGCGCCGCCATCTTGGCCAACACCAGCAGCGGCAGCGGGCAGGGGGCCAGCAGCATCTGTTCGAGCGTGCCGTCCTGGTGGTCGTCGGCGAACAGCCGGCCGAGCGAGAGCATCGACGCCAGCAGCGCCGCGACCCAGACGACGCCCGGCGCCATCGTGCGCAGCAGCTCGCGCTCCGGGCCGACGCCGAGGGGGAAGAGGCTGACGACGATGACGAAGAAGAACAGCGCCGCCAGCGTGTCGGCGCGGCGCCGCAGCGCCAGCCGCAGGTCGCGCTGCAGCAGCGCCAGCATCGCCGCGGCGACGCCGCTCACAGCGCGAGCTCCCGGCGCGACCAGGCCGCGTCGACGGCGACCGGCTGGTGGCTGGTCAGCACGACGATGCCGCCGCGCGCCAGCTGCGCGCCGATCAGGCCGAGCAGCCAGGTGGTGGCGTGGTCGTCGAGCGCGTTGAAGGGCTCGTCGAGCACCCAAAGCGGCGCCGACGCGGCCAGCCGCAGCCGCGCCAGCGCGACGCGGCGGCGCTGGCCTTGCGACAGCACGCGCGCCGGCAGCTGCTCGCGGCCGCGCAGCCCGGCCTCGGCCAGCGCGGCGCGGG
>ERZ1066135.639-NODE-639-length-16991-cov-6.752657_pt1 | contig 16991 bp, 9 predicted proteins | sample MGYA00382782_ERZ1066135 | MGnify/ENA primary metagenome ERZ1066135 (study PRJEB33369, sample SAMEA5778365) | biofilm metagenome | biome: Industrial cooling water; feature: Water cooling tower basin; material: Biofilm | place: United Arab Emirates | collected...
GTGTTGATCCTGAACTCGAAGCGCTCGTTTGTCGCGTGGTAGGTGACGTCGCCGGTGCGCACGAGCAACGGACGCTGCGTGGTGCGCGGCAACTCGTCCAGTGAGCGCGGGAGGCGGCCGCGCGCGCGTTGAAAAGACTCGATCTGCACGCGCACGGCGTCGCAATGTTCGACGGCGGACTCCAGCGCAGCTTCCCGACGTGCTTCCAGCGGCCACGCGCTGAGGAGTGTTTTGGGTTCGAGGCCGAGCGGGACCCACAGCGCCGTCAGCACCAGCGTGGGGACCTCGCGTCGCCGCGCGACGACAAGTCCGAGCGCTGCCGGCACGAATCCCCACACTGCAGCGATGGCGAGCATGAGTCCAAGTCCCCAGATGGGCACGAACAGATCGAGCCGCGGCATGAAGACGAAGTTGAGGGCTCCAAGGCTGACGCCGGTCACTAGGGCGCCCATTCCCAGCCTCAGCTTTGCTCTCGATGTTCTCCTCACGTGCTGTCTCGAGTTTCGCTCACCGCGCGAAGCGCTTCGGACGACGCGTGAGGCTACACGACCGCCGCGTGCGGCGACGCGCAGGCGGCGATTGGCGCGGCGCCTTCGCGTCGGTCCGAGCGGAATCTTGCATCCGCGGCGAGAGCGGCGGGTACTTGTACGGCACGCATGAACTCGCCTGCGCACGACGAACTGCTCCGCCATGCCAGCGCGTTGCGGCGCTTGGCGGTGGCGTTGGTCGGCAGCCAGGACGCCGACGACCTCGTGCAGGACGCCGTGGTCGCGACGCTGCAGCGGCCGCCCGCGAACAGCGGTTCCTGGTTCCCGTGGCTCAGCGGCATGTTGCGTTACATGGCCGGCAAACGGCGGCGCGGCGAGCAGCGGCGGCGCTGGCGCGAAGAGGTCGTCGCGGACGCTGCCGCGGACAGCGCGGCTGCCCCGTCGGCGCTCGACGTCGCTGCGCAGCGGGCCGCGATCACCGAACTGCACCAACGGCTGCTGGCGGTGCCGGAGCCGTACCAGAGCACGCTGTTGCTGCGCTACTTCCAGGACCTGTCGCCGCAGCAGATCGCCGAGCGCACGGCAACGCCGCTGGCGACAGTGAAGAGTCAGCTGCAGCGAGGGCTGAAGCTGCTGCGACGACGTTACGACGGCGACCGCGGCAGCGATTGGCGAGCCGGCCTGTTCGCCGCGCTCGGGATCGAACAACCCGCGGCCGCCGTTGCCGCAACCGCGGCAGGAGCAGGAATCGTCATGGGCATCAAGGGTTGGTCGAGTCTGCTCGCGGTGCTGCTGCTCGCGGCGATCTGGGTGTCCACGCTGCGCCCGGGAACGCCGGAGACGACACCGACGGCGTCCACACCGCCGCCGTCGCCAGCGCTGGCCGCGCCGCTCGACGAGGAGGCGCTCATCCGACGGGCGGTCGACGTCACCACCACCGCGGCCGCCGCGCTCGAGGCGCCGGCCGCGTCGCGCTCGGTGCGCACGCGCGGCCGCTGCATCGACGAAGCGAACGCACCGCTGGCCGACGTCGCCATCGAAGTCGCGGTCTCGGCGCCGCCGCACAACCGACGCGAGTCCGTGCAGCAACTGCGCAGCGCCGCCGACGGCACGTTCGCGTTCGAGCTCGCGCTGCCGCCCCAGGGCGACGTGAGCATCGATTTCCGCGCCGCTGGTCGGATCGGGATGTCCGGCAGCTGGGAAGGCGGCCTGGTCGACGATGTCGGCGACGTGATGCTGCCGCGCGGTGTGCAAGTGCATGGGCGCATCGTCGACGCCCGCGGCCTGCCGCAGTCCGGCGTACGGGTGCGCGCTTCGCGGCTGCGCATCGAGGCGGGGCCGTTGCGGGCCGACATCGACTGGTCCGATCGCATCAGCGACGCCGATGGCACGTTCGCGTTCGGCGGACGGTTCCCGATCGGCCCGTTCGCCTTGCTCTGCACGAACCGCCAACTGCTGTCGCCGACGCCAGCGCAGTGGGAATTGTCGAGCGCCAACGACAGTCATCTGTGTGAACTGGTGGTGGCGCCGGCGCCGCCGCCGTGCCGCGGTGTGGTCGTCGACGAGGCCGGCCAGCCGATCGCCAGCGCGCACGTCCAGATGGACGGCCATGGCGCCAGCACCGACGAGCGCGGCCGCTTCGTCGTCGAGCAGGATCCCCGGCGACGCGATGCGACGAGCGAAGTGGCGGCCAGCGCCGACGGCTTCGAGCATGCGAAGGTGTCGTGGACACGCGACGACCCGGGTGAACTGCGCCTCGTGCTCGCGCGTTCGCCGGGCCTGCAGCTGCACGTCGTCGACGGACGCAGCGGCACGCCGGTCGAACGCTTCGCGGTCGTGCTTGCGCAACGACGACTTTGGCACAGCATGGAGGCGGACGCGCCGGTGCGCAGCTGGCCGGGAGGCGTCGCATGGCTGCCCGCGGAGCGCGGCGAGTGGCACGTGCTCGTACGAGCGGAGGATGCAGGTCTCGCACCGTCGCCATGGCGCCAGATCGTGCTCGGCGATGCACCGGTTGGCGTCGTCCGCATCGTGCTGGCGCCGACGCGCGAGCGCCGCCTCGTCGTCACCGACGGACAGCGCCCGCTGGCTGGAGTCTCCGTCGAGTTACTCGATGCCCTCGGCGAATCGCTGCGCCGCGACACGCTGACGACGCCGCTCGAACTGTGCAACTTCAGCGGGCCGCCGACGGCGTTCGTGCTGCAGGCGGGCACGACCGACGCCGACGGTGCGCTGCTGCTGCGCGGGCCGGTCGGCGATCTGGCGCTGCGGCTGTCCGGCGGCGGCTGTCCACTGCAGCTGGTCGATCACGTGCGGCTCGACATCGCGGAAGACCTGCGCGTGCAGGCGCCGCGGGGCGCTTCGTGGCGCGGGCGCTTGGCGCCGACCGAGGTCGTGCGCGATCTCCTCGCTCCGCCGGCGGCGAGCGATCGCCCGCTCGGGCTCATGCTGTGGAACGAGCAAGGCTCGCTGCGGCGCTTCAACGAGGCGCCGTTCCCGCTCGCCGCCGACGGCAGCTTCGAGCTGCGCGACCTGCCGCCGGGGCAATGGCGCCTGACGGTGCTCACGTACACCCGCTACGAAGCCGCGGTCGTCGATCTCGCCGCGGGTCAGGAACTGGAGCAGGACGTCGACGTGCAGGCCCTCGCCGTCGCCGATGTCGAGCTGCACGTGCGGCTCGACGGGCAGCTGCTGCGCGATGGCAACATCGTCGCGATCGGAATGCACGCCGGCACGGGTGGTCGGCCGTTCCGCACCCAGAGCCAAGGCACGCTCGGCGACGGCGGGCGATTCGCGCTGCGCACCGCGGTTGGCGAACTGGAGGTGACGATCGATCCAATCGGCGGCAAGCCCGTGGTCGCACTCGTCGCGGTGACCCGTCCCGGGCCGCAGCGCATCGATCTCGACTTGCAGCTCGGACCGCTGCAGCTTTCGCTCCTGGCGCCGGACGGCGCCCCGGCGGCGCAGCTCGAGTGCCGGCTCGCCGCCAGCAACGCGCTCTGCCACAGCATCACCGACGAGCACGGAGTGCTGCGTTTCGAGCGCGCGATCGCCGGCCGCTACGAAGTGCGTGTGCGACCCGCAGCGCTGCGCGACCACAACGCCCAGCGCGCGTTCGCGGCGCAGTTCGGCGAGACCGCACTGACCGACGCATGGCTCTCGGTCGGCGCCGTCGACGTGGTCGCCGGCACTGCCGCCGCGGCGCCGACGTCGCTCCGCTTGCCGCCGTCCTGGACGACTTGGCAGCGCTGACCGAACGCAGGCGCCTGCGCGAATCGCGGCCCGAGGCTACGCGGCTCAGAACACGCGGTAAGCGATCAGCACAACGCACACCTTCCCGGCCATGTGCATCCGGATTCACAGCCACATTGCGCGCGGTGCGACGCAGCAACGGGGCCAGCGAAGGCGAAGGCAAGCTGGGCGTCGTGAAGGCTCCGATCAACCATCCCGCAAAGCCATGAGAAACTCTTCGAAACTGCTCCCTCTTGACTTCGCCTCTGACAGAGACATTCCAGTGAACGGAACTTCGACAACTGGCAATCCTTCGCTACGTCGGTCGAAGGCGAATCCCGTGCCCCCTCCGTTTGAGCCAAACAAAACAAGACCAGGGGCAAACTCGGCGACGCCATAGCCATCGTTGAGTTCTGCAACCTCTTCGACCGGCCAAATCACGATAAAGTTGTTTTCCGCAACGAACCCCTCGCAACCGTTCGAGCGGTTCATCAATGCTCGGTACGCTTTTGGCAACCGAAATCCGAGCGTTCGTTCAAGGGAGGCAATCGACCTCTCCGACGCTGGTCTATTTTGTGTGAAGCGACCCAATATCCAATCGATTTCACTTTCCGCCATGTCAACTCTTCGCGGCGCGGATGGGACATCCAAGCGGATGACTTCCGCCGGAGGCGGCCGTCGTCGACCGCGCAAGGGAGGTTCGCCGCGGCTGGGCGATCCGTCAAGTCGCCACCAGAGCCCAGATCGGGCCTCAGTGGGCCGGGTTTGCGAGGCTGGCGAGGCACGCTGGGTCGGTGGCGCGGGCGCTTTGGATGTGACCGGGTCTGCTCGTTGGCGCGTGTGGCAAACGAGGCGCCTGCTCGGCGGTGCAAAGCGCGGCGGCTCCGCCGAAGTCGAGCTGTTCCTGCGAGCGACCTGAGACAAGTCGCGGCGCGGGCCGTGCCGGCTCGGCCACGCAACCGAGCCCCTGCGCGCTGCGCTCGCTGGCGCGAACCGCTCGAGTTCGTTCGAGCCGCAGTCCGTTGCGCCGTCGAGCAAGTCCCGCGGCCGCGACCCGTCCTCGCCAGTCCGTTCAGCGCGGCCTGCGCTGGGCTCTGTCGGCTACCTGACGGATCGGCGGCACGCGGCGAACCTCCGCCTCGACTGCAACAACGACCGCATCCGACGGAACTCATCCGCTCGGAGTTCCCATCCGCCCGAGAGCTCGACCATGCCGTTCCTCCGCCCCGCTTATCCGCAGATCCTCAAGAAGACCGACTGGGACTCCAAGAAGGGCACGATCGCGAAGATCGCCGGCCGCACGGGAGTCGGCGAGGCGATGGCGGTCTGCGAGCGCGCCTACACCGACGTGAAATGGGAAGAGCTCGAGCTGAGCAAGATCCCCTTCAACCTGCGCAACTTCACCAAGGCGGGTTGGGACCGCGAGCTGGAGCAGGCCAAGGCGCAGGCCACCGGAAATCTGCGCAAGCTCGTCGAGTCGCTCTACAAGCTGCGCGACGTCGCCTCGGCCGCGGCGGAGAAATTCGCGCGCAACATGCTGATCCCCAGCAGCTCGACCGAGCACGTCAAGTTGATCGCGAAGACCGCGGACCAGCTGGGGGTGAGCCTGAACACGAACAGCATCGGCGGCACGATCCTCGCGGACTACAACGCTGTGCTGGCGAAGGTGACGCAGGCGGCGGCGAACGTTCCGACCACGCTGCGCAGCGCGCTGGCGAAGATGCCCGCCGAGATCAGCGACCTCAAGCGCATGGCGGCCGCAACACCGCTGCAGGTGGGCGCGATCAACAGCAAGTTCTACACGGCGGCGCGCGACCTCTCGCAGAACAGCGTCAACGTGCAGAAGTTCATCGAGGAGCGCGGCGTGCCTGTGCCGGGCTTCACGTTGAACGAGCTGCCGCAGCTCAAGATCATCAACCAAGCCTTGACGCCCTGGGCCAACACGCAAGGCGGGTACTTCGAGAACAGCGCCAAGCCGGACGAGATCAAGCGCGAGCTCGAGGCCTTCGAGCGCATCTACAACCAGTTGCGAGCGCTCGCGAGCTGAACGCGGCAGGCTGCGAACGGCGAGGAGTCCGCGGAGCGATCCGGGGGCTCCTCGCGCGCGTTTCGGCGCCGTTGCAGCGGCTCGAAACAGCGGATGTGCCGTCGCGCCAATGCCGTTTGCGGCCATCGATGGCACGGCCGTGCGGCGCGAACTCGAGGCGCTGCGGAGCGATGGGCGGTCGAGTCACATAGCGACACAGAAGCTCGAGCCGCTAGTGGGTTGATTCAAAATTTCGCCGCCTATCTCAGGCGCCTCGCCGCCCCCCGCGGCGTTGCTCCGGTTCGGCGACCTATTCAGGTCGCCTGGAGTCCTCGCGCCTTGCGGGGAGCGCCGAATCACCTGACATCTGCAGCGGACCTTCGAATCAACCCACTAGGGCTCGCCGGCGGGCACGAGCACCTTGGCGTGCAAGGAGGAGCCGTCGTGGTCGGCGCACAGCGAGCGGGGCAGCGGCGGCGGGCGCGGCGAGCGGCGCTGGCCCAGGCGCGCGTGCGGCGGCGAGCTCTCGGGCGCGAGCACGGCGGATCTGGAGCTCGACGCGGCGCACAGTTGGTCGAAGAGCCTGCAGCGGCAGAGCATGACCGTCTCCCTCGATCGCGACAGCTTCCACTCGTCGGTCGGCATGGGCTTCGAGCCCGGCAGTCAGGTCGTGCTCTGGAATTGGAGCAGCAACAACGTGTCCGTGAGCTGCCACCTCGCCGGCTACGGGACGGCGCCCTAGCCGCCGCACCGCGCCAGCGAGCCGGGTAGCATCGCGCCCATGGTCGTCCGCTTGGCCGTCCTGGTCCCCCGGCCGCTTGGTTGCCTTGCTCGCTCGCCGCGCCTCTCCCCGCGGATTCCAGCTGCGATGGTGGCTGCAGCGCTGCCGATTGTCGGCGCCATGCCTGCGGCTGGCCAAGCTGGGTTTCTCGGCATCGAGGATGGCGCCACGCTGGCCGAGCGCACGCAGGACCTCGGGCTGATCTACCGGAACTCCAACGACCCCGTGGTGCAGGAGGCCTGGATCCTGGGGCGGTACCACGGCCAGTACCACTGGACCGATGCCACCACCGGCGAAGAGGAAGGGTACGAGGACCGGCGCTTCCGCTTGGGTGGCCAAGCGCTGCTCTTCGGCAACCTCACGGTCCATGTCCAGGCCATCAGTGGCAGCGACTTCGAACCCGCCTTCAACGGCTTCACCGAGCTGTGGCTCGGCTGGCGCTTCAGCGATGCCCTCACCCTCACGCTCGGCCAGCAGAAGCATCGCTTCACCCACGACCGAAACGTCTCGAGCCGCTACTTGCAGACCCTGGAGCGCGGCCTGCTGACGAACATGTTCAACGCCGACTACACGCCCGCCGTGACGCTGTCGGGGCAGGCAGCCGGCACGGCGTACTACGGTGGCGTGTTTTCGAACAACACGGACCGCGATATCGGCAGGCCCATGATCGAGTGGGAGTCCGGGTACTCGCTGCTGGCGACCGCCACCCGGGACGTCGGCCGCTGGTTCCACACCGAGGCCGCGCACCTGAACGTGTCGCTCGTCCACAGCGACGCCGATGCGGAGGCCACGAACCTCAACCGCTTCGACGACGGACTGGCGACGGCGCTGATCCTGACCGACGGCCCGAGGTCATGGGTCAGCGAACTCACGGCGGGCCTCGGCGCCGACGCCGGCAACGCCTACGGCCTCAACCTGCAGCCGGGGTACTTCCTCACTTCCAAGCTGCAGCTCGTCGGCCGATACCAATTCGCGTTCAGCGAAGGGGACGATGGGCTGTCGGCCCAAAGGCGCTACGAGCGAGCCGCCGGCATGACGACCGGTGACCAGTACCAAGCGCTCTATCTCGGCTGGAACTACTACATCGCCGAGCACCGCCTGAAGCTGATGGCCGGCATCGAGTACTCGGAGCTCGGCGACGAATCGGCTTGGACCGGTTCGGTGGCGATCCGCATGTTCTTCGGGCCGCACTCGCGCGGGCCGTTCCCGATGGGCCAAGTGCTCGATCCCGACTGACCGAGCGAAGTGGGGACCCTTGGGGCGGCTCGGGTTGCAGCTGGCAACGCGATCGAACGCAGTCCGCGCGGACGGACACGCCGCACGCTGATGTCCGCACGGGCCTGGGATCCTGACCGTGGGCCGCGTGCCGTCGCGAGCTTCAGCGCCGCGTCGCGTCGAGCAGGCGCACCTTGAAGCTGCGGCCCTTCACCTTGCCCTGAGAGAGCTTCTGGAGCGCGAGCGGAGCGATCGAGCCCTCGACCGCGACGTAGGCCGAGTGCTCATTGTCGGTGGGTCGGGCTTGCGAGGCTCGCGAGGTCCGCTGGGGCGGTGGTGCGGGCGCTTTCGATACGACCGAGCCAACTCGTTGGCGCGGATCGCGGACGAGGAGCGTGCTCGGTGGCGTAAGGGACGCGCGACTCAGGCGAAGTCGAGCTGTTGGTGCGAGCGCCCTGAAACAACTCTCGGCGCGGGGCGCGCCGGCGCGGTCGGGTGCGCGAGGTGCGCGAGGTGCGCGAGGTGCGCGAGGTGCGCGGGGTGCGCGAGACTGTTGGGCACCACGATGGGGTCGGTGAGCTACGCGATCCGGCTGCGGGCGCCGGGAGCGAGTCGACCTTCGACGGCCAGCTTCGCGGCGCCCACCCTCCGTCGCTGCGGAAATGGAACCTCTCTCCGGCTTCGAGCGCTCGCACGGAGAGCGCCACGTGGCCACGCCCCGACTCGACGGTGTGCAGATCGACGAGCACGCCTGAGTAGCTCTGCGTCCACTGTGCTACCCAGGAGTTTCAGGTTCCGTCGGGCAGTTCCACCGACGTCTCGCCGCACTGCGCCACGTACCGCGCGGTCTGCCTCGCGGTCTTGTCGCCGGTCTCGAGGCGTTGTGCGAGCGCGCTACGAAGGCGGAGGTCACCCGCGACGAAGCCCCGAACGACCTCGCGAAACACCGGCCTCCAAGCCGTCGCGACCGCGGGTGCTCACGCTCGAGGCCTGGCGCGCCGGGACCAACGGCGCCGCTGGATCTTGCCGCTGAATCTTGCCGCTGAATCTTGTTGGTGGCCCAGGGTGATGACCGTGCTGCGGAGCAACGTCGCGCGCGCCCAGACGAACCGCGAAACGCGCGGCGCACGGCTCGGCCAGAACTCTCGCGGCGAGACGTCGAGTTCCACGCGACTGCGGACCGCGGCGCCGTCAGCGTCGACTAGCCGTCGCCGTCGCGACAACACGCTGCGCGTTGGTGACGGTGTCGAAGCCGCTAGGGCGCGACGACGAACTCGACCGCGTTCGACAAATTCCCGCCGCGCGGCGCCGTGGGATCGCGGAACCACGCCTGCGCTTGGACCGGCTGACCCGCACCAAACGGGTTGCCGAGCGCGCTCGGGTTGTTCGCGCGGAACGCGTTCCAGTCGAGCGAGAACACGCCTTGGCATGTGCCGCTCGATCCGCCGGAGTTCTGGGCCGGCGTGCGCTGGGTCGGGGGCTTCACGCACATCAGGCTGGAGCTCGTGGGCGCAAAGAGCGTCGCGTCGCGCCCGCTGAGACCGTAGAAGATGAGGCCGGACCGGTTGCCGTCGACGTTGCTCGCCGAGAGCGTGAAGCCCGAGTTCGCGCTCGCGCTCGCCCCGCCGGAGGCGCCCATCGCGGCAGTGCAGAAGTTCGAACTGATTCCTGCGCTGCAGTAGGTCTCGCACGGGATCTGGTATTGCGCGAAGCGAGCCGACAGAACGCCGCCGGCAAGGTCGAAGTTTCCACATGCCACGATGTCACCGTTCGGCAGAACGCCCACGTCGCGGACCCAATAGTTCATCCCTCCCGCAATCGACGACCAGGAGAAGCCGTTCCAGCGAGCGATGTACTTAGCAGGCACACCGCCGATCGTGGTGAAGAAGCCCGCTGCGATCACGTCGCCGTTCGGCAGCACTGTGACGGCGGGCACCGAGTCGTTCTGTGGCAAGCCGCCGCCCAGCGCGCGGCACGCAGTACCGTCCCAGATCGCCAACTTGAGCGCGGACACGCCGCCTGCGGTGGTGAACCACCCGCCCATGACTAGGTCTCCGTTCGGCGCAACGGCGAGCGCCTCGACCTCACGGTTCACTACGAAGGGGATAGACCAGGTCGCGCCATCCCAGCGAGCTAGGCCGGAAGCAAGGCCGCCCGCAGCGGTGAGGAACTGGCCGCCGACGAAGAGGTCTCCATTCGGCATGACGGCGAGCGCTCGGAGACTTCCAGCGTTGGGGGTCCCCAACTCCGACCACTGGGTTCCGTTCCAGATCGCGATGCTGTTCGCGGGCGCCCCGTCAGCGGTCGAGAATTCGCCGGCCGCCACGATCGCACCGTTGGGCAGGACAGCCAGCGCGAGAACCTGCCCGTCCATGCCGGTGCCCATGGGGTGCCACGAAGCGCCGTCCCAGCGCGCCACGCGTTGCGCAGAGACGCCGCCCGCCGTGGTGAACCGACCGGCTGCGATCACGTCGCCGTTGGGCGTCGCGGCGAGGGCTTCGACGGAGTCGTTCATACCAAGCCCCAACGCGGTCCACGCGCGCGTCAGCGGGTTGAAGCGCGCGATGTTCCTTACCGGAACTCCGCCGGCAGTTTGGAAGACCCCTCCGCACACGACGTCGCCGTTGGGCAGCACAGCGAGCGAGCGAAACTCGCCGTTCGTGCCCGCGCCGAGAGGGAACCAGTTGCTCCCGTTCCAACGCGCAATGCCGCTTGCTACGACGCCGTCCACGGTGCTGAAGCCGCCCCCAGCGATCACGTCACCGCCCGGAAGGAGAAACAACATGCCGACGGCTGGGAAGAAGCTTGACACGAAGCTGCCGCCGTTGGAGGAGACTGCCGACCAGTTGTTCCCGTCCCAGCGTGCGAAACCGTTCGCCGGCACGCCGCCGGCGACCGAAAACGCGCCGCCCACGAGCAGATCTCCGTTCGGCAGCGGGAGGAGGGCTGACACGTAAATTATGGGAGGCGAGTAGAAAACGGGAGTGGATCCGACGCCGCCGCCGAGCGCCGACCACGAAGCGCCGTCCCAACGCGCGACCCGAATTGCTGGGACGCCGCCGGCCGTCGCGAAGATGCCACCGGCGACCAAGTCGCCGTTCGGCATGACCGCGAGCGCAAGAACGCGAGGCAGGCCGCTGTCCATGCCGCTGCCGAGCGGAGACCACGTGGCGCCATCCCAGCGTGCGACAGCACCTACGAGCACGCCGCCCGCGTGCGTGAACGAGCCACCCGCGATCAGATCGCCGTTGGGCATCACCGCGAGCGCAATGACGTTGCCCAACGCGCCGAACGAACCCGTCATCCCGCTGCCCAGCGCCGACCAGTTGGCGCCGTCCCAACGAGCGATCCCCAACGCTGCTACCCCGCCCGCGGTGTAGAAGTCGCCGCCTGCGATCAGATCGCCATTGGGCAGGACGGCGAGCGCTGAAACTCGCATGGAACTGAACACCCCCATGCCGCTTCCCAGGGCGTGCCACGTGCTGCCATCCCAGCGTGCGACCCCGTTCACGGTGACGCCGCCGGCCTGCGTGAACGTGCCGCCGGCGACGAGGTCGCCGTTGGGCAACTTGGCGAGCGCACTGACCGAGCCGTTCATTCCAGTGCCGAGGGGCGCCCAAGCTCCCGTCTGCAGGTCGAGCGTCGCGATGCCCGACGCGAACACGTTGCCGGCGCCCGAGAATCCACCGCCGACGACGAGCTTCTCCGGCGCGGGCCCCGCTCCGTCCGGGTCCCACAAGATCGCGGCGCTGGCCCCGCCGCTCAGCCCCGGAGTTCCGTCTCCCGGCAGCCACTGCGACACGCACTGGGCCGCGGCGTTGGCGCCGCACGCGACGAAGAACACGAAAACGGAGCGGGCCAAGAACGTGACCACACAGACGAGCGAGTGAAGCATGGACTCGGGTCCTATCGAACAAGGGTTTGTGGCGCCGGGTTCCGTGGGCGTAGGCCGAGAACCAGCCAGGGCAGAGGTCGGTCGCAGCCAAGCGCCACGGCGCCGAACCTGCGGGCGCAGCCTCGCTGGGCTGCCCCGCGCGGTCCGCGGCGGCCGTGCGCGTGACGGCGAGCGGCGCATGCCGGGCATCAACGGGTCCGCACGCTCTCCCCACGCACACGACACGAGGAGAGGGTGCACGGGCCCGCCGGGCCGTCTGTGTGTGCCCGCGCCGGTTGGATTGGGTTGCAGAAATTCTCGAGATTCCGCACATGGCGCGAGCCACGACGGCACTCGAGCCGTCGCTGGGCGGATAGGACATCCCAGCGGATGGCTTCGGCCGGAGGCGGTCGGAGTCGACCGCGACGTGACGGTTCGGCATCGCAAAGACGCCTTGGCGTCGTTGCGAAGCGGATCCCGCCGCGAGCCGCTCGATGACGGTGAGCGGATCGAAGGAGGCGGCGGATGCGCCGACGCGCCGATGTCGTTGGAGGCCGCAGTTGACGCGGCCGTGTGGCGCGAGCGCGAGGCGCTGCGTCGCGATCGGCGGCCGAGTCACATAGCGACACAGATGCTCGAGCCGCTCGAGCTCGTCGGCCGAAACGCAAGCGCCGGCGCGTGCTGTCCGCGCAACGCGCGCCTGCCACGACAGCGGACGCCCACGAGGCGCGCGAGCTGTGGCCAAAGTCGCGGCGCTCGCTCCGCGCGCTCACACCACCGCCGCCGTCGGCGACGGGCGGCTGGCGAGCAGTGCGGCGAGGCGTTGCAGGCCGCTCGCGAGTTCGTCGCGCCTGGCCGGCGTGGCGAGGCAGATGCGCACGGCGTGCGGCGCGGCCTGTGAAGTAAGCACGCCATCCGATTCGTCCGCGTCAAGCTTGGACGTGGGCACAAGACGTCGAGGTTGGCTGTACTGCGCAGCGCGGGTGGACGCTAACCTCCGAGTTCGCAACTCAGCTTCTGTTCGGAGTGAAGGAGCGCCGCTGGATCGCGTTCGCAGCCACTGTCCAGGCCAGTTGCAATTGGACTGTTCTTCTCCTCGCCACTCAGGTCTCGGTCTTGCTTCCCAAAGCCGCGTTCCATGGACTTCGAATCCTTCTTCAAGGCCTGTACCGGATCGTCCGCGTTTCCGTACCAGGCTCGACTTGCACAGCATGGGCTGCCTGACACGCTGGAAGTACCGACGGGATTCGGAAAGACCGAGGCCGTAGTTCTCGGCTGGCTTTGGCGCCGGACGATCGCGTCGCCCGAGACTCGGCGTGCCACTCCGGGTCGCCTCGTCTACTGCCTACCCATGCGCGTGCTGGTGGAGCAGACCGAGGCCCGCGTTCGCAGTTTCCTCCGGCGAGCGCATGACTCCGGTTTAGTCGAGCTGCCCGATCCGGAACTAGATGTTCATGCCTTGCTGGGCGGTCGTGTCGACCGCGAATGGGAGGGGCGCGCCGATTGCAACTCGATCCTGATCGGCACGCAGGACCAGCTTCTCTCTCGCGCCCTCAACCGCGGGTACGGGATGAGTCGCTTCATGTGGCCCGTGCACTTTGCGCTGCTCAGTAACGACTGCCAGTGGATCTTCGACGAAGTTCAGCTCATGGGACCTGGACTCTCGACGAGCGTTCAGCTTCAGGCCTTCCGCGAGAAGTTGGGCGCATACGGTCCGGCGCGCTCGACCTGGATGAGCGCCACGCTCGACCGCACGCGGCTCGACACTGTCGACGGGCGGGAACGCTCATGGACCACGCTCGGGCTCCTCGACGAAGACCGCAACCACCCGCAACTCGCGACGCGCTGGCGCGCCCGCAAGCGTCTAGTCAAAGCAACCGCGGCGGTTGGGGATACCAAGCGACAGGCCAAGGAGGTGCTCGAGGCGCACGTCGCGGGCAGCCTCACACTGGTGGTGGCCAACCAGGTTCAGCGGGCGCAGGAGCTCTTCACCGCGCTGCAGCGTCTCGCCAAGGACGTTCCCGTTCGGCTGGTGCACTCGCGCTTTCGCCCGGCGGAGCGCGCCACGGTGCAAGACGAGGTCCTGCGCGCGGGCTGGAGCGGGATCCTGGTTGCAACTCAGGCCATCGAGGCCGGTGTCGATCTGTCCGCGCGCACGTTGTTCACCGAACTCGCGCCGTGGTCGTCGCTCGTGCAGCGCTTCGGGCGCCTCAATCGCCGCGGCGAGTACTCCGACGGAGTCGCGGTCGCGTGTTGGTGGAACATTCTAAGTTCGGACGAAAAGGCGACGCGCCCGTACGAGTCAGAGGCGCTGGCGAGCGCACGCGAGAAGCTCGAAGCGCTCTCCCAGGTCGGCCCCGCGGATCTCGACGCGCTGCGCGAGGAGGCCGGCGGTCCGGCATTGCCCGTCCTTCGTCGGCGCGACCTGCTGCAGCTGTTCGACACCGAGCCGGATCTCGCCGGGCACGACATCGACATCTCGCCTTACGTGCGAGCGAGCAGTGAGAGCGACGCGCAGGTCGCCTGGCGCGAGTGGGAGGGTGATGCGCCGCCGCCGGATGCGCCGGAACCGCAGCGCGACGAGCTGTGCGCGGTTCGGATCAAACCCCTGAGTGACCTGCTCAAGGGCCGTGGAGCGGCGTGGCGCTGGAGCAGCATGGCAGGCAAATGGGAGCGAGTGGAACGACTCGTTCCTGGCATGACGGTCGTCGTTCCGTGCGAGGTCGGCGGCTACTCGACCGAACTGGGCTTCACAGGCGATCCGAAGCACACGCCGCCCTCGCGCGAAGTCGTCGGGCCTCCGCCGGACGCAGACTCGGCCGACGAGTACACCTTCGGCTGCAATCAGTTCGTGACGCTGCGCGATCACGCCGACGACGCAGCGCAGGCCATGGCCGCGTTGCGGGCGTCGCTCGCTGGGGTCGACGTGCCGTGGGAGCACTTGTTGAACGCCGCGCGGTGGCACGACCTCGGCAAAGCCCACGACGCATTCCAGGCGATGCTGCTCGAACCGCTGGACCCTGGCGACGCGCGCCGCGACAGCGGTCCGTGGGCCAAGAGCGACCACCGCGCGGGCCACTGTTCGCGCGTCGGCTTCCGGCACGAGTTGGCGAGCGCGTTGGCGCTTCTGCAGTCGGGCGGACCCGACCTCGAGGTCTATCTCGTCGCCGCGCACCACGGCAAGGTGCGCCTCTCGCTGCGAGCGCGCCCGAACGAGCGGCAGCCAGATGGCGAGCGGCTGTTCGCGCTGGGTGTCTGGGAGGGCGACGTGCTTCCTCGAGTCGATCTCGGCGCGGGTGTTGTCGTTCCTAGCCAGTCGCTATCGCTCGAACCGATGAAGCTCGGCGACGGTCCAAATGGCCCGAGTTGGGCGCACCGAATGACACGTCTGCTCGAAGAGTTCGGTCCGTTCCGGCTGGCGTTCCTCGAAGCGCTGGTACGCATCGCCGACTGGCGCGCCACGGCGAAACGCCAAGTCAACGCCACGCGCGAGGAGGCGCTCCATGGCTGATGTGCTCTTGAAGGGCTGCGCGCTCGAGCCGCTAGCCTCGTACCTCAAGGCGCTCGGCGTGCTGCGACTCGTTGCCGAACAGGCCGATCCCGACGCGCGCGGCGCGTGGCGCCCCGAGGGCTTCGTGCTGCGCTCGAAGTTCGACGAGGCTGCGCTGCTCGAGTTCTTTCTTCACAAGTACTCACCCACGCCGATCCTGGCGCCGTGGAACGGGGGAAGTGGGTTCTACCCCAAGGACAACGCTGCCGCCCTCACCACTATCGAACAGGCCTCGGACGAGCGCTTCGATGCGTACCGCGATGCGATCCGCCGCTCACGCGAAGTCCTCGCGCGGCTCGCGCTGACCGACAAGCCCGACAAGGAGGTCAAGGAGTCCGCGCTTCTGCCCACGTTGCGCGCAGAACTCACTGACGTGGCTCTCGAGTGGCTCGACGCGGCCGTAGCGTTGACGGACCACGGTCCCAAGTATCCGCCCCTGCTCGGCACTGGCGGTAACGATGGACGCCTCGACTTCACCAACAACCAGATGCAGCGCTTGGTTGAGGTCTTGCTGCCCGAGCCGAAGCATGCGGAGCAAGTGCGCGCGTTGCTGGCTGGCGCGCTCCACGCTGAGCCGACCCGAGGACTTCAGTCGGGGGCTATCGGGCAGTTCAACCCTCAAGCGGCTGGCGGAGCGAACTCCGGACCTGGGTTTTCTCGCGACACGCTTGCCAACGCCTGGGACTACATCTTCACCCTCGAGGGCGCCCTGTTGTTCGCCGCCGCGGCTACGAAGCGCCTGGAAGTCGGCGCGCGTTCCGGGCTCATCTATCCCTTCATGGTCAGCGCTGCTGGAGTTGGCTACGCCACCGCAACTTCTGAGGATGAGCACGGCAGTCGCAACGAGATGTGGCTTCCGGAGTGGAACCAGCCGACGACGCTCCGTGAACTCAAGGTGCTCCTGTCCGAGGGGCGCGCAAAGACCGGCGAACGCGCAGTCCGCACGGGCGTCGATTTCGCTGTCGCGATCAGTTCTCTGGGCGTGAGTCGTGGAGTCGCGCGCTTCTCGCGCTACGGATTCCACGCGAGAAACGGACTGGCCTATTTCGCGACGCCACTCGGGAGGATCTCAGTCCGCCGTCGTCGCAGCGTCGATCTGCTCGCGCGACTCGACCCGTGGCTGCAGCAACTTCGCTGGAAGTCTGCAAGCGATACCACACCGACATCCATTCGTCGGGCGGCGCGCACCCTCGAGGAAGCCATCCTCGACATGTGCACCGGCCGGAGCGACGGTCCGCTCGACGTGTTGATCGCGCTGGGTGAACTCGATCAGGCGCTTTCCCGCAGCCGCAAGCACGAGATCAGCCCCGTCCCGCCGTTGCAGCGCGAGTGGGTCGCTCGCTGCGACGACGGCTCGCACGAGTTCGAACTCGCGCGCGGGCTGGCTTCGACGGGGATTCGCGAGCACTTGGTGCGCGTGCGCTGGTCGTCGCCGTGGAACTGGCTCGAGCAGGACGACGGACGGACTGTCTGGGGAGCCGCCGCGCTCGTTCCGGGCTTGATCGCGACCCTGCGACGTCAGGAGATCGACTCCGAGCGCCCGCAGAGGAGCGCGGTTCAGTTCGCGCACGCGCCGGTCAGTCTCGCGGCGGTCTCCTCGTTCATCGATGGTCAGACGGACGACGCCAAGCTCGAGCGCCTCCTGCGTGGCTTGGCGGTCGTCGACTTCCGCGGTTCCCCCAGCCTCACGAACGAGTCGCATGAGTCGCCATCGATCGACAGCACCTACGCCATGCTGGCCCTGGCGCACCGGCGCATCCCGAAGGCCGGCGTGCCGATTCCGCGCACGCCCGGGCTCGTGCGTCGCATCGCGGCCGGCGACTGTT
>ERZ1066135.644-NODE-644-length-16858-cov-6.722788_pt1 | contig 16858 bp, 14 predicted proteins | sample MGYA00382782_ERZ1066135 | MGnify/ENA primary metagenome ERZ1066135 (study PRJEB33369, sample SAMEA5778365) | biofilm metagenome | biome: Industrial cooling water; feature: Water cooling tower basin; material: Biofilm | place: United Arab Emirates | collected...
GCAGCTGCCCAAGCGCATGATCGTGATCGGCGGCGGCTACATCGGCCTCGAGCTGGGGATGATGTACCGCAAGCTCGGCAGCGAAGTGACCGTGCTCGAAGCGACCGCGGGCGCGTTGCCCGGCCAGGACCGCGACTGCGTCAAGGTCATCGAGCGCTCGATGAAGAAGATGGGGATCAAGTTCCTCACCGAGACCTTCGCGCAGGGCTACGAGCGCAAGGGCGCCGAGCTGCACGTGCGCATCAAGACCAAGAAGGGCGACGAGACGGTCGTGTGCGACCAGATCGGCTCGATGGTCGGCCGCAAGCCGTACAGCGAAGGGCTGGGCCTCGAGAAGGTCGGGCTCAAGCTCGACGCGAAGGGTTTCCTCGCGGTGGACAAGCACATGCGCACGAGCGTGCCGAACATCTACGCCGTCGGCGACATCGCCGGGCAGCCGATGCTCGCGCACAAGGGCAGCAAGGAAGGCCTCGTCGCCGCGGCGGTGATCGCCGGCCAGAAGGAGGAGTACGACGTGCGCTGCGTGCCCGCGGTGATCTTCACCGCGCCCGAGATGGCTTCGGTCGGCGCGCAGGAGACCGAACTCGCCGCCAAGGGCGTGGCCTTCAAGTCGGGCTCGTTCCCGTTCGCGGCTTCGGGCCGCGCGATGAGCCTGATGGAGACCGAGGGCTTCGTGAAGATCCTCACCGACGCCAAGAGCGACGAGATCCTCGGCGTGCACATGGTCGGCCCCGAGGTCACCGAGCTGATCGCCGAAGCCGCGCTCGCGATCGAGATGGGCGCGACCGCCGAAGACCTCGCGCGCACGATCCACGCGCACCCGACCTTGCCCGAGGCGATGATGGAAGCCGCCGAAGCCGTGCACGGCATGGCGGTGCACATCTTCCAGCCCAAGAAGTAGGGGGAAGAGGGCAGACCTCATGACGAAGGCGAACTCGACAAACGGAGATGACCAGAGCATCCCGAATTCACTGCCCGAGAACATTGTGTGTGCGGACGACATCTGGCGCGATTTTGAGTCGAGGTTGCCAAGCGGGACGTCCCCCGATGTCAGAACAAGCCTTGAGCGTGACTGCCGTCGCATGCTCGAGCGCCTCCTGGATCCGACCGGGATGCAGACGCATCACGAGTTTCACGGGGAGCTGAACCCGAACGTGGTGAAGAAGATCATCGAGGAGGTCGTACATACCGCTTGCAATCAATTGGTCGGGCGGCTTGCCAGCGAGCTCATGGTGATTCGGTTCGAGATGGCGCTGCTGAGAAGTCGCGTGTCGTCGATCGACGGTCAAAACTGAGCTCCCTGATGGGCTCCGCCTAGAGAACGCAGGTCGACGTTCGAAGCCGTTGATTGCTGCGAACCGCCTACAGCATCTGCCACGGCAGCGCCAAGACACGCTCGGTGAGCTGCTGCGGCCTTGGACATCTGCAGATGACATAGCCCAGCTTGGCTGACTTCGAGTGCAACTCGAGGAAGCTCTCCAACTGGCGTGCGTCGTGCGGACTCGGCCGGTCGGTCCACTTCACTTCGATCGGCACGACGCGTTTATCGATCGAAAGTACGTAGTCGACCTCGGCGCCGTCGTGAGTGCGGTAGTAGTGCAGATCGCCTCGTCCGAGGTACTGCAGGCGACGATGGAGCTCCAGGCCAACCCACTGTTCGAACAGAGGGCCTGGATCTGCGAGCACCGTGGCGAGCGACGCTTCCAGGCCGGCCGCCGCGTGGCGCACGCCCAGGTCGAACAGCAAGAAGCGCGGACTCGTCATCACGTTCTTTCGCGGGCTGCTGACCCACGGCGTCACGCGCACGCCCAGGAACATGTCCTCGAGAAGTTGGTAGTAGCTCTTCACCGTGGGCTGCGAGAGCCCGGACCCGCGCGAAATCGCCGCGTAGTTGACGATACCGCCGGACTCCGCAGCCGCGAGTCGCACGAAGCGGACGAACGCCGACCAGTCGCGCACAAGCGCTTCGCGTCGGATTTCTTCTTCGAGATACACGAGCGCATACGACCGCAGCAGTTCAGCTCGATCTTCGACCGGCGCGGTGGCCACTCCCGGCAAATCTCCCCACGCAAGTCGCTCGTTGAGTCCAGTCGGCGCGAACGGCGCCGAGCGCGGGGCGTCGTCCGGCCAGGCGAACGGCAGCGGCGAGTGTGCAGCGCTCGAGCCCGGCGAAGGAACGCCTTCGCGCTCGCTGAGAACCAGCGGCTGCAGGCGGTGCAGCATGCTGCGGCCGGGAAGCAGGTTGGCGCCGCTCGCTCGTAATTTGCGCGCGGAACTGCCGCACAACACGAAGCGCCAGCGCTTCTTGTCCGAGTCGTAGAGGTGTTGGACTGCGTCGAACACAGCCGGCACTGTCTGCGCCTCGTCGATGAACACGTAGTGCGGCGAGGTGGAGCGCGGCAGCGCGCGACAGTCGCGCACCAACTCGTCCGGATCGCTGCCCAGGCGCACGCGCTCGCTCGCGAGCGTGAGGTCGAACCGCAGCGCGCTGCTCGGAAGCACGCGATCGACGAGCGTAGACTTCCCGGTCTGTCGCGCGCCGAACACCAAGTGCACGTACGGGCGCGCCAGTCGAGCCCGGAGCCCCGCTTCGAACCACCGATCCTGCATGGCGGAAGCCTAATTCGCCAGAAATCTAAAGTCGACCTTAGATTTCTGGCTGATTTCTAAGGTGCACTTTAGAAATCTGGCCGGGTGCGGAGGGCGCAGCGGCGCGCGTCAGGCGCCGCTCGCGCTCGTCGTCCGCGAGCTTCAGGCGCGCCGCAGGCTGCGCCAGAGGGCGACCACGAACACGCCCAGCGAGAGCGACATCGCGATGTGCGAGAGGCCGTAGACGCCGTGGCGCAGCCAGATCAGGCCGCCGAAGTAGTTGGCGTCGATCGCGTCGAAGTCGCGCGCGCCGAAGCGCACGCTGAGCAGCGTGTGGTAGCCCTTGTAGAGCATCAGCAGCACGGCGACGGTGACGAAGGGCAGGTAGCCGCGTGTGAGCCAGCGCAGCGGGGTGGGGGACAGTTCCGTTCCGCCGGCTTTGCGTGCGAGCAGCAGCGCGCCGCCCATGGCGATCGGGATCAGCACGCCGGTGAGGAACACGTGGCCGTGGACCAGCGCGAGCGAGAGCACGGCCTCGAGCCGCGCGCCGGGCGCGATCTCTGCGTAGTCGAGCTTCTTCGAAGACTCTTGGAACAGCACGCCCGAGAGCAGCGCGACGATCGTCATCACCACGGCGTAGCGCAGCAGCGTGCGCAACGCGGCGCTGTAGTGCGCCGGAATCTCAGCGCTGGCGGTCATGGGGCCGCTCAGCGCATGCTCTCGTACGGCAGGTGCGTGTCGGCGAACACGTGCCACAGCGAGACCAGCTCGTCCTTGGTCTCGGCGCGGATCGCGATCGGGATGCGCCAGGCGCGGTCGGCCCGACCGTGGTAGCTCGCGGACGCGTAGCCGAGCACCAGCGCGCCGCCGACCGCCGGCTGCTCCTTGTCGATCTCGATCTTGTAGTCGGGGAAGGTCGCGAAGTAGTTGCGCCAGCCCAGCATCAACGAGTCGCGCCCTTCGAAGCGTTTGCCGTGCGAGTCGACGAACACCACATCGGGGGCCAGCGTGGCGGCGACCGCGGCGGCGTCGCGGCGGTTGATCGCCGCGATCGTCTTCCGCACGAGTTCGATGGATTCGCTCATGACGTCAGAGGGTAGTCCGTGCGGGGCCGTTCGTCAGCGCCCGCGTTGGGCCACAACTTCTTCATAGGGCTGGAGCACGACCCAGCCCTCGCCCTCGAACTTCATCTGGATCGATTCGCCGCTCCCGCGGCCCAGGAAGGACTTGAGCGAGATGTCGGTCACGATCTCGGGGTTGAGGCCGCCCGACCAGGCCACGGTCGCGTTGGGATCGGTGAAGACCGGCTGCCCGGGCTTCACGAGCAAGGTCAGCGGGTCGTAGTGGGTCATCAACGCGACCACGCCGCGGCCCGACACGCGCACGTTGAACAGGCCCGCCGCGAGCATGCTGCTCACGCTCTTCATCATCGTGATGTCCCACTGCACGCCGTCCTCCAGCGCGAGCAGGTCGTTGCCGTTGACGAACAGCGTGTCGCCGTCGAGGCGCAGCAGCCGCACCTTCTTGCCCGCATCGGCGAGGTACAGCCGCCCGCGCCCCTCGGCCTTCATCAGGCTTGCGCCCTCGCCGGTGAAGAGCTTCTTCATCGCCTTGTCGAGCCCGTGTTCGAGCAGCGACTCGCGCGTGAACTTGATCTGCCCGACGTAGCCGATCATCGAACCGGCCTTGGCCCACACGCGCCCGTCGAGGTTGACCTCGAGCAGGCTGGGGCTCTCGAGCTCGAACTTCGCGCGGCGGTCGTCGCGCTGCGCCGTTGCGGCCACGAAGGCCGAGATGGACTGCTCTTGCATGGTGTAGTTCTCCGTCAGTAGCGCGGCAGGGCCGCCGGCTTGTTCGCGACGATGGATTCGATGCGTTCGACGACGCCTTGGCGCAGCTCGGGCAGGATGCGCAACGCGCCCAGGTTCTCGCGCAGTTGCGTGGAGTTCGTGGCGCCGAGGATCACCGTGCTCACGTTCGGGTTGAGCAGGCACCAGGCGATCGCGAGCTGCGCGGTCGTCGCGCCCAGCTCGTACGCGAGCTTGCCGAGCTCACCCGCCTTGCGCACTCGCTCGCGGCCTTCGGCGTTCTCGAGTTCGTCGCGCAACCAGCGGTACTCGGGCAGCGCCATGCGCGAGTCCTTGGGAACGCCGTGCGCGTACTTGCCCGAGAGAATGCCGCTGGCGAGCGGCGACCAGATCGTCGTGCCCAGACCCAACGTCGCGTACAGCTGCGCGAACTCGCGCTCGACCTTCTCGCGCACGAACAGGTTGTACTGCGGCTGCTCCATCGTCGGCGGCGTCAGGCCGCAGGCGCGCGCGATGCCGTGCGCCTGCGCGATCTGGTCGGCGCTCCATTCGGACGTACCCCAGTACAGCACCTTGCCGGCGAGCACGAGCTCGTGCATCGCGCGCACGGTCTCTTCGATCGGCGTGTCCAGATCCGGACGGTGGCAGAAGTACAGATCGAGGTAGTCGACCTGCAGGCGTCGCAGCGCCGCGTCGCAGGCGTCGCGCACGTGCTTGCGCGACAGACCGCGCTGCGTCGGCCGTTTCCCGCCCCAGAACACCTTCGACGAGACGGTGTAGGTGTCGCGGCCCCAGCCCAGCGTCTTGAGCGCGCGTCCCATGATCCGCTCGGAGTCGCCGTCGGCGTAGGCCTCGGCGTTGTCGAAGAAGTTGACGCCCGCGTCGTAGGCGAGCTTCATCAGCTCGACCGCGGCCGCGTCGTCGACTTGGTTCTTGAACGTCACCCACGAACCGAAGGAGAGCGCGCTCAGCTTCAGTCCACTGCTGCCCAGACGACGGTAGTCCATGCCTCCACGCTACACTGCGGGTTCGACCTCATGGAGAGCCCCGCCCGCGAGTCGCGTTATCCCGAAGGCGTGCTCGACGTGCGCCGGCTGGCGCGCGTTCCGTACGAAGAAGGCCGTCGGCTGCAGCTCGAGCTGCTCGAGCGGCGCATCGCGGGCGAGGTCGGCGACACGCTGATCCTGTGCGAGCACGAGAGCGTGATCACGCTCGGCCGCGGCACGGATCCCGCGGACGTCGCCGGCGCCAATCTTCCGATCGTCGAGGTCGAACGCGGCGGCGAAGCGACGTACCACGGTCCGGGGCAACTCGTGGCCTACCCGATCTATGCGTTGCCCCCGGCGCGCCGCGATCTGCACCGCTACCTGCGCGACCTCGAGGAGGTCGTGATCGGCGTGCTCGCCGAAGTCGACGTCGAAGGCCGGCGCGTCGAGGGCCTGACGGGCGTGTGGATCGGCGACAAGAAGGTCTGCTCGATCGGCGTCGCGGTGCGGCGCTGGGTGGCGTGGCACGGACTGGCGCTCAACCTGGCCGCCGACTTGGCCGCGTTCGCGCAGTTCAAGCCCTGCGGCCTGGACGCCAGCGTCATGACCAACGTCGCCGAGCACACGTCGCTGCCGCCCACACGGCTCCTGTACGAGGTGCTGCTCGTCAAGCACTTCTGCGCGCGCTTCGAGCTGAAGTTGCCGCCGTTGCCGCCGCCCGCGCCGTCCGACCCGCGCGAGTTGCCGCTGTTCCCCGGCTGAACTGGCGCGAGCTCGCGCGAAGGAGCAGCGAGCGCCCGGCTGACGCCGACGTTGGAGCGCCGCGCGGGCCGCGTGTTTCCGCGACTTGGAAAGTTCTTTCACTTTGCGGCCGACCGTGACGGGTCACTGGAGTTTGTCGCCCGCCACGGACGATCAGAGCGCGGTCCGGTCCGTCCCTTCCGCCGAGCAGCGGCGCACCCAACATGACCCACCCCGACAGCGACCCCGTGCTCCATGCCGCCGCGCTCGACGCGCTGCGTTCGCTCGGTGACGACAACGATCCGTCGCTGCTGCTCGAAGTGATCGAGCTCTACCTCGCCGACGCCCAGGTGCACGTGCGCAATCTGCGCGCGGCCCACGCCGCCGGCGACGTGCGCCTGCTCGAGCGCACCGCGCACACGCTCAAGTCCTCGAGCGCCAACGTGGGCGCGCTGGGATTCTCCAAGTTGTGCCTCGAGCTCGAGCAACGGGCGCGTCAGGAGCAACTCGACGCTGCGCCCTCGCTGATCGCCGCGGCCGAGTCCCAGTTCGTCTCCGTCGAGCGCGCCCTGCGCGCGATCAAGGGCTGAGCGCGGCGCGCCGGGCGGACGATGAGAGAGAAACAGTTGGACGAGCTGAAGCTGACGGGGGCGCTGCCTTCGCCGACCGGCGTCGGGCTGGCGATCCTCGAGCTCACGCGCGGAGAGGACTACGCCATGGGCGACGTCACCCGTGCGATCCAGTCCGATCCCGCGCTCACCGGGCGCATCATCAAGATCGCCAACAGCGCGGGTTTCGCCGGCTCGCAGGGCGTGAGCAGCGTCGCGCAGGCTGCGATGCGTCTGGGCGTGCGCTCGGTGCGCAACGTCGCGCTGGGGTTCACGCTGGTGAGCGGCAACCGCGGCGGGTCGTGTCCCGGCTTCGATTACGAAGGCTACTGGGCGCGTTCGCTCGCCGTCGCCGTGCTCTCGCAACGCCTCGCCGAGGCGCTGCGCTTGTGCGCGCCCGCCGACGCTTTCACCTGCGGTCTGCTCAGCGGCATCGGCACGCTGGCGCTCGCGAGCATCCACCCCGACCGCTACGCGCAGTTGCTCGAACGCAAGCGCGCGACGCCCGCCGCCGAACTGCTGCACCTCGAGCGCGAGATCTTCGACCTCGACCACTGCGAGCTCGCGGGCGCGATGCTCGCCGACTGGCGCCTGCCCGACTCGTTCTGCTTCGCGGTGACGGCCTTCGAGCGTCGCGACCCGTACTCGGGCGCGCCCGACGAAGCGGCGCGCCGCATGACCGTGATCGTGCGCGCGGCGTCGCTCGTCGCGTCGTGGTGCTTCCTGGGCGAAGGCGACAGCGAGCAGGGCCCCGCGCGGCTGGACGAGTTGCTGCTGGAGCTGCGCCTGGAGCGCGACGCCTTCGAACGCCTGCGCGTCGAAGCCCTGAGCGAATGGCGTGAGTGGGGACGCGCGCTGCAGATCCCCACCGACTCGCCGCACAAGCCGGCGGAGATCCAGGCCGAAGCCCAGCGGGCGCTCGAGGTCCCAAGCGACACGCAGGTGCGCCGCGTTGGAACCGAGCGCAAAGGTCTGCGCATCCTGGCCGTCGACGACGATCCGGTGTCACTGCGCATCCTCGAGCACCACCTCACCAAGGACGGGCACACCGTGCAGCGTGCGATGAACGGCCGGCAAGCGCTGATCATGGCGCTCGAGTCGTCGCCGCAGATGATCGTGACCGACTGGAACATGCCGGAGATGGACGGGCTCGAGCTCGCCAAGTCGCTGCGCCGCTCGAACGAGTCGCGCGGCACCTACATCCTGCTGCTCACCGGGCGCGAGGAAGAGGACCGCGTGGTCGAAGCCTTCGACGCCGGCGGCGACGAGTACGTGGTCAAGCCCTTCAACCCCAAGATCCTGCTGGCGCGTGTGCGCGCGGGGCAGCGCATGATCGAGCTGCGTGAGCAGGTCGAGCGCGACCGGCAGCTGCGCGACCGGCAAGTGGCCGAGATGGCGGTGCTCAACCGCAAGCTCGAAGCCGCGGCGATGACCGACGTGCTGACCAAGTTGCCCAACCGTCGCTACGCGATGCGGCGGCTCGAGGACGAGCTGAACGGCGCGCTCGCGGCCGGCGCGCCGCTGTCGGTGATCATGATCGACATCGACCACTTCAAGCAGGTCAACGATCGATTCGGGCACGACATGGGCGACCTGGTGCTGCGCGAGACGGCCACCGTGCTGCGCAACACGACGCGCAAGGGCGACTACGTGTGCCGGCTCGGCGGCGAGGAGTTCCTCGTGATCTGCACGAAGGCCTCGCTTCCGCAGTGCGCGATGACGGCCGAGCGCATCCGCGCCGCCGTCGAAGAGCACATCATCGGATTTGGTTTCGAGCGCGCCGTCACGGTCAGCCTCGGCGCGGCGTCGCTCGAATGCGGCGCACGCACGGTCGACGAGCTGCTCAAGCTCGCGGACCGCCGCGTCTACGCCGCCAAGGCCGCGGGCCGCAACCGCGTGTGCTCGAGCGATACTCCGCCGAGCCAAGCGCGCTCCGCGTAGGCTGTCCGCGCGCGCGCCGTGAGCGCGCGCCGACGGGCGTTTACTCGACGAAGATCGGGCTCGACCAGGCCATGCCGCCGTCGACCTGCACGACGCGCACGTAGACCCAGTCGCCGCTCGCGAGCTCGCGGAACGCGGCGCTCGCAGCGAACTCGAGCTCGCCGCCAGCGTCGATGGTCGTGATGCGCTCGCCGCGCGCCACGATCTCGACGGTCTTGAGCCCCGCCGCGCCGATGGCCTGCACGAACAGCGGCGCGTCGACCGCATCGGCGGCCCGGATCACGCCGCCCATGCGCGTCGAGCCGAGCGCGAAACGCAGCAGGATGCGCGGGCCGCTCGTGGCGTAACAGCGCCGCGCGCGCAGCGCCGCGAGCACGCCTTCGCGCGACAGATCGTCGCTCAAGATCGCAGCCAAGCCGCCGGTGGGGTAGTGCGGTCCCTTGGCGGTCAGTCCGGGATGCCCGTCGTGTCCGTCGCCGCTGCCGATCAGGCCCATGCGCACGCCGCGTTCCAGCGCGTCGCGCACGAAGTGGCCCGGGCGCGGCGAGTGGATCACGCGTTGCCCCTCGAGCGCATCGCTCGCGCCGTGCGCGGAGCAGATCTCGACCACCGGTTCGAGCTCGGCGTCCAAACCGGCGCTCCAGTCGAGCGCGATCGGTCCGCCGGCCGGATGGTGCGGCACGATCAGCGCCGCCTCCGTGCGCAACGCCTCGCGCAACTTCTGCGGCGTGTCGTAGCGCGGATCGAGCGCCGAGTAGAGCGGCGCCCGCTCGCCGAAGTACAGCACGTGGCGGTGGCCGCCGATCCAGTCGGTGTACTCGTATCCGGGCAGCGCGACGAAAGTCCCGGGGCGGTCGTAGGCGCGCGCCACCGCGACGTTGCGCTCCCAAAGCTCGGGGTGTTCGTCGAGCGGCAGCATGCCCCAGTGGTCGTGGTCGGTGAGCGCCACGATGTCGAGCGCGGCGACGTCGCGCGCGTACTCGAAGTAGTCCTGCGGCGAACCGCTGCCGTCCGACACGGAGGTGTGTCCGTGCAAATCGGCCCAGTGCACTTTGGGGCCGTTCGAAACCAGCAGCGGGTTCGACAGCGCTTCGAGCGTGCGCCCTTCGACTTCCGCGCGCAGGCGCACTTGAAAGACGCCCTCCGCGCTCGCTGAGCCCGTCAGCGCGGCGACACCGCGCGCATCGGCCGCGAGTTCGACCTGCCCGGGCAGCGTGACGCCGTCGGGCGCGTCGACGAACACGATCGTCCCCGCGCCGCCCTCGATGCGGTTGGCGCGCGCGTCGAGCAACGCGACGTTGAGCCGCAGCGCTTCGCCCACGCGCGCCGTCGAGGTCAGCGTCGCGACGAGCAGCGCCGCGGGCCCCGGGCGCACATCGACTCCGGGCGAATCCGCGAGCACCTTGCGCACGCCGTCGCCGTCGCCGTCGACTGCGATCCAAAAGCGCGAGTCGCGCTCGGCGTACGGATCGGCCTTCGCGCCGGCCGGCCCAGCGCCGTACTCGAACACCACGCGCTCGCCCGCCGCGAGCGCGCGGCCGCGCACCGTCGCGCCGAGCAGTTGCTGGTCGATCGCGCGCGCCTCCAACTCGACTCCCGCGGCGTCCGTGCGCACGCGCGTGAAGCCCAGCGCCGCCTCGTTCGCAGTCTGCGGGCTCGACCACTCGAAAAAGGGCGAAACCTGCAGGAAAACCGCGCCACCGAGCGCCACGCCGAGCTCGCCCGCTTCGTACACGATGGTCCACGAACGCGTCCGTCCCGCGAGCACGCTGCCGTCGTCGCCCGGCGCCAACTCGAGCCACGCGCGGCCGCCGCCGTCGGAGGGATGCTTGGGCGCGTTGCGTGCGGCCTCGAAGGCCGCGCGGATGTCGCGCCGCGCGCTCGGCGGATCGGTGTCGACGCGTGGCGTGGCTCGGTCCGGCGCGGCGTCCTCGCGCGCGTCGCACGCGGCCAACGCTGCGAACAGCGCGAGCAACGCCGCAGTTCTCACGCCGCACTCCTCGCCGGGCGGTGCGTTGCGACCGTCCAGGCGTAGGCGAGTCCGCCGTAGACGAAGTACAGAAGGTGCAGCGGCACTGCGCCGAGCAGGAAACCCAGGCCCTTGCGGCGGAGGAACAGGCCGTACAGGCCGCGGTTGATCCACAGCACCGGAGCGAGCAGCGCGAGCGGGGTCCAGGCCCACGCGCTCAGCGCGCGCGCTTGCGGTACGAGCGCGCCGAGCGGCGCCGCGAGCAGCGCGAGGAACACCAGCGCCACGCACAGCTTCTGCTTCCACTCGAGGTTGAGGTCGCCGCCCGCGCCCGGGCGGTCGATCAACAGGCGCGTCCAAGGAATCGCGCGGCGCGTCACGTCGACCACGACCATGTCGACCAGCCGCCAGCGCTTGAGGTGTTTGCACTGGATGTGCGGCAGCAAGAGGATCCGCTCTCCCGCGGCGCGCAGGCGCATGCCGAGTTCGATGTCCTCGATCGAGGGCCGCCGGTACGCCGGATCGAAGCCTCCGACGGCTTCGAAGGCGCGCTTGCGGATCGCACCGCAGCCGGCCCAGAAGGTGCTCGCCTCGCGCGGGCCGGTGTGGTGCGTCCAGTGGTGCAGCAGATTGCGGTACTCGCTCACCAGGCCGCGGCTCGCGGGCGCGTCGTCGTACGAGCCGAACAGCGCCGCCGCGCCGGGGTCGTCGCGCAGCGCGTCGCGCATCTGCTCGAGCGTGCGCGGGGTGACGACGCAATCCGAGTCGACGAACACGAGCACGTCGGTGCGCGCGAGTTTCGCTCCCGCGTTGCGCGCGACGGCCGGGCCGCTGTTGACCTCCAGCCGCACGACGTTCGGCGTCGCGCGGCGCGCGAGCTCGGGCGCGCGCGGGCCGCGGCTCGCGTCGTCCACGCAGATCAGCTCGTGCGGCAGCGTCGACCCCGCGAGCGCCGCGAGGCACTGCTCGAGCTGCTCGGGGTTGTCGTGGAACGGCACGATGACCGAGACGTGCGGGGCCGGAACCGTCGGCATCACCTCAGCCTACGCGGCGGCGGCGCGCGATCTCCAGCGCCGAGCGCGCGGCGCAAGCGCCCAGCAACGCAAGAGCGCCTCTCCCGCGACGTCGTGGCGTCGGGCGGAAGAGGCGCTCGTTCGCGTCGGACCGTGGTTCAGCGGTCCTTCTTGAGCGCGGCGCGCAACTGCTCGACGAGTTGCTCCGCTTCGGTCGCCGCATACCCAGCCTTGGGCGACTTCTGGATGCGCGCCAAGTCCTCCAGCGCGCTCTCGATGTCCTTGCGCTTGGTCGGCGCCTTCTCGCGGATCTTCGCGACCTGCTTCTGCAGCTTGATCACCTCGGCCGCATCAGCGTTGGCCTTCACGTCCTCGGCGACCTTCTGGGCTTCGGCCTTCTCGGGCAGGCCGTCGAGCTCCTTGCTCAACGCCTGAGCGAGGCTCTCCGCGCCGAGGAAGTCGCCCTTGGCGTACGCACTGCGCGCGAGCTCGACCTTCGACTTCACCATCGACTCGACGGCCGCTTTGATCGTCGGACCGTCGTCGCTCGCGCCGAGCTTCGCCGCTTCGTCGATCGCCAGCTTGTACTGGCGCTTGAGCAACGCGCTCTTGACGCCCTTGGCTGCCGGGCTCCATTCCCACAGCGGCTTGGGCAGTGCGCCCGCGGTCGCCTTGGCGAGCAGCTCATCGCTGTAGCCGCCCGCGCCGCCCGCGTACACGATCGTGCCGGTGGCGTCGACGATGACCACGTGCGGAATCCCGGTCACGCCGAAGAAGCGCGCCAACGCGCCGCCCTTGTCGTAGCCGTAGGCGTACTTCGCGCCCTTGGCCGCAATCCACTTCTCGGTGTCGCCCTTGCCTTCATCGGTCACGCCGATGATCGACAGGCCCTTGCTACCCCAAGTTTCTTGCAACTTGTTGAGGTGCGGGACCTGCGAACCGCAGGGGCCTCACCAGTAGGCGAAAAACTCGATCAGAACCGCGCGGCCGAGGAAGTCGTCGAAGCTCTTCGCGCCAGTTTGCGCGAGCTCTTCGAGCACCACGGGCGGCAGTTTCGTGCCGGGAGCTTGCGCGTGGACCGGCGCGGCGCCGAGGCCGGCGACGGCCAGCGCGAGCGCGGCCAACCACTTCATGGAGAACATCAGGAGTCCTTTCTGGCCCCAGATGGGGGCGTTGAATCTTCGATCGTAGCGTCCCGGCGGCTGCTGCGGCTGAGCGTCGCCGCGGCGCGTTTTCCACACGGGCGCGCTCCGCACAGAATAGTTTTCACCGGCGTCGCGCGCGCTACTTGGGACGCCGGGCTTCAGCCCGCTGGCGCCACTGGGCCGCGCTGGCCGCGTGGCCGGCCGCGGAGTCGCGCGCGTGCAGCGCCTCGAAGCACGACGCGACGCGTTCGTACGCCGCGCGCACGCGGTCCGGTTGGCCCGGGCGCGGCTTGGGTGCGTCCTGGGCCTGCGCGAGCTGTTCGCCGGCGCTCGCGAGCAGCGTGGCGCCCTCCGATTCCCTGCCGGCGCCGAGCACCGCGGCGGCCGCCAAAACACGTGCGTAGGCGCGGTTCCACTCCGGCTCGCCGGCCTGCGCCTCGCGCAGCGCCGCGCACTCGCGCGCCGCGGCTTCGGCGCCGGGCCAGTCGCTCAGTTCGAGCCGGCACACTGCGAGCACCTCGAGGTCCTGCGCGAGCTCGGGAGCGCGCGCGCGGCGCGCCGCGTCGCTGCAGCGTGTGTACGCCGCCGCCGCCTCGTCGAATTTGCGCCGCGCCACCGCGATCACGCCCAGGTTGCGCCAGCCGCGCACGACGCGTTCGTGTTCCGCGCCGAGCGAGCTCTCCAGCGCTTCGAGCGCCGCGCCGTACACCTCGGCCGCTTCGTCGAGGCGGCCCAAGCCGTGCAGCGCCGAGCCGAGCGCCTGCGCGGTCGTCGCGGTGTCCTGGTGCGCCGGGCCGAGGGTCGCGCGGCGCGCCGCGTGCGTGCGCCGCAGGATCGGCTCGGCCTCGGCGAAACGCCGCACGTTGAACAGCGCCGTGCCGAGGTTGTGGCCGCAGGAGGTGAACACCGGATCGGAATCCTCCAGGCGTTCGTCGAGGCCCGTGTACGCCTCGCTCAGCGCGACGACGGCGTCGTCGAAACGCCGCTGCGCCGAACGCAGCCGACCCAGGCGCGCCAGCGCGTGGTGCAACTCGATGTCGCCGTGGCCCGGCACGCGGCGCAGGCGTTCGACGAGCTCGGTGAAGAGCGGCTCGGCCTGCGCGGCTTGCCCCGCGTTGAGCAGATTGCCCGCGAGGTTGTCCATCAAACCCAGCGTGACCGTGTGGTCGTCGCCGTACACCTGGCGCGCGCTTTCGAGCGCGGCGCGCAGTCCGTTGAGCGCGTCTTCGACACGGCCGAGCGACATGTGCGCGGCGCCGAGCGAGTGCGCGATGGCGAGCACCTGACGGTGGCGCGGCCCGAACGCGCGCCGGTAGCCGGACTGCGCGGCTTCGAGTTCGGCGGCGCCCTCCGCCGCGCGGCCCACGAGCAGCAGCGTCGCGCCGAGGTTCGCCTGCGCTTCGAGCGCACGCTCGTCGTCCGCGGCGCCCAGGCGCCGCCACGTGTCCACCACGGACTGCAACTGCTCGAGCGCACTCGCGTGGTCGCGCATCCGCGTCTGCAACTTCGCCAGGGCTGCGCGCGCTTCGAGTTCGAGCTCATGGTCGGCGCCGAAGCGCTCGCGCGCGTCGGCGGCGAGCGCGGCGAGCTCCGCGGCGGCTCGTTCGGAGTCCGGCGTCGCGCGTTCGGCGCGCAGGCGTTCCAGCCGCGCGCGCAAGGTCGTGGGGTGCTGCGGGCCGAGCTCGCGTTCGCACAACGCCAGGGCCTCGTCCCGCAGCGCCGCCGCGGCCTCGAAACGCCCGAGGTTCACCTGCGAACGCGCCAGGCTCTCGAGCAGTCCCGCGCGCAGTAGCGGCTGCTCGTCGAACTGCTCGTCGACCGCGCGCTGCGACGGCTCGAGGATCGAACGTGCGAGGGTCTCCACGGCGATCGAGGTCCAATTCGTCGGACGCAGCTCGCGCTCGAGCCCGGCGAGTTGTGCGTCGAGCTGCTCCGCGTCCAGTCCGCCGCGTGCGAGCGCGGCGCGGCGTTGTTCGCGCACCGCGTCGGCGAGGCGCAACCCGACGGACTCCGCGTCGAGCCGCTCGATCTGGTGCTCCTGGAACGCCGCCACTTGCTCGAGTTCGGCCGCGCGCGCCTGCGCCTGCTGTTCGGCGCGCGTCGCGCGCTCCGCCGCCGCGAGCGCCTCGGCGCCGCGTGCATCCGCCGCCGCGCGCGCTGATTCCGCCTCCGCGCGGCGTTCTTCGGCGCGCAACGCGAAGTGCGTGCTCGCCGCGATGCCGCCGATGAGCGCCAGCGCGAGCGCGCCCGCCGCGGCGACCTGCCAGCGGTGGCGGCGCACGAAGCGCGAGAGTTGGTAGGCCGTGCTCGGCGGACGCGCGAGCACCGCTTCGTCGCGCAAGTAGCGCTCGACGTCGTCGGCTAGCGCGCTCGCCGTGTCGTAGCGCCGCGAGCGGTCCTTCTCGAGCGCCTTGAGCACGATCCAGTCCAGGTCGCCCGAGAGCGTGGCCGCGAACTCGCGCGGCTCGAGCGCGCGCAGCCGCGCCGCGCTCTGGGTTTCGTCGCGCGCGCTCGAGGCTCGAGTCGACGGCCGCGGCGGCGCCTCTTCGCGCACCACGCGCAGCACCTCGTCGTAACCGCGCTCGAGCGCCGCGCGCAGGTCGAGCGGCTTCGCGCCGGTGAGCAGCTCGTACAGCAACACGCCGAGGCTGTACACGTCGGCGCGGGTGTCGATGTCGACGCCGCCCAGCGCGGTCTGCTCCGGCGCCATGTACTCGGGCGTGCCGAGCACTTGGTGGAAGCCCGTGAGCAGCGTTTTGTCCGTCAATTCCGCGCCCGCCGCCTTGGTGATGCCGAAGTCGATCACCTTGGGCGCGGGCGCACCGTCGGCGAGCGTGACGAGCACATTCGAAGGCTTCACGTCGCGGTGGATCACGCCCTTGTGGTGCGCGTGCTGGAGCGCGCGGCAGGTCGTCGCGAACAGCTCGAGCCGGCGCCGGATCGGCAGGCGCGCTTCGTCGCAGAAGACCGTGATCGGCACGCCCTTCACCAGCTCCATCGCGAAGAACGGCCGTCCGTTGTCGGTCAGGCCCGCGTCGAACACCTTGGCGATCGCGGGGTGTTCCATCAGCGCCAGCGCCTGGCGTTCGGCTTCGAAACGCGCCACGACGGCTTTGCTGTCCATGCCGAGCTTGAGCAGCTTGAGCGCGACCTTGCGCTTCACCGGCTCGAGTTGTTCGGCCATCCACACCTCGCCGAAGCCGCCTTCGCCGATCAGCTCGAGCAGGCGATACCCCGCGACGCGCGTGCCTTCCGGTTGCGGGGCGAGCTCGCGCAGTTCCGCCGCGCCCGCTTCCATGAAGGCGCCGGCGCGTTGATCCGCCGCGAGCAAGCGCTCCAGGCGCCTGCGCAAGGCGCTGTCGGGGCCGCACGCCTGGGCCAGGAACAGCTCGCGCTCGCGCGCGTTGCCGATCTGCCGCGCGCGATGGAACAGGTCCTCGACTTGCGTCCCTTCGCTCATGCGTCGTCTAGTGCGCAAATCCGTCGCATGGCGCCCCGCGGCGCACGAGGGAAGCTCACGGCGCCTCGCTCAACGCGTCCAGCAGCCAAGCCCGCGCGTAGGCCCAGTGCCGGTCGGCGGTGGTCATCGAAATGCCCAGGATCGAGGCCGCCTCGCGTTGGCTCAGCCCGCCGAAGAAGCGCAGGTTCACGAGCTCGGCCTTCTGGGGGTCCTCCTGGGCGAGCTTCTCGAGCGCGGCGTCGAGGTCGAGGATTTCGGGCTCGGGCGCGTCGACGAACAGCTGCGAGGAGTCGAGTTCGAGGCGCTCGCCCGGCCGCGAGCGCTTCTGCGCCCCGCGTTCGCGCGCGCGGTCGACGAGGATGCGCCGCATCGCCAGGGCGGCGGCGCCGAAGAAGTGCGCGCGCCCCGACCAGCCGTCCGCGCCGCGGTTTTCGGGCCCCAGGAGCCGCAGGTAGGCCTCGTGGACGAGCGCCGTGGCGTTCAGCGACTGCGCGCCGGCCTCGCGGCGCAGGCGCTGGGCCGCGAGCTCGCGCAGCTCGGCGTACACCAGCGGCAGGAGCTCGGCGGCGGCGGCCGGGTCGCCGGCCTGGGCGCGCTC
>ERZ1066135.646-NODE-646-length-16805-cov-7.603582_pt1 | contig 16805 bp, 15 predicted proteins | sample MGYA00382782_ERZ1066135 | MGnify/ENA primary metagenome ERZ1066135 (study PRJEB33369, sample SAMEA5778365) | biofilm metagenome | biome: Industrial cooling water; feature: Water cooling tower basin; material: Biofilm | place: United Arab Emirates | collected...
GCTGGGAACAGCTCGGGCGAGACGCGCATGAAGAACTCGGCGAAGCCCAGCTCGGCCTGCTGCGAGGTGGCGCCGAGCGTGGCGACGCTCGCGCCCAGGAGGCGCGCGAAGTCCTGCTCGGGATACGCGGTGTCGAAGCGGTAGTCGACCCGCTCCAACCCGGCGTGCTCGAAGGCGCGCGCGACGGCCTGGGGGCCGCCTTGCTCTTCGACGAAACGAATCAGCAGCGTCATGACGTGGCCCATCATGTGCGTCAGGTCTCCGTGGGTGGCGACTGCGTCAGGCCCCAGGTGTGGAGCTTGCGGTAGATCGTGGCGCGGCCGATGCCGAGCTGACGCGCGGCCTCGACGACGTTCCAGCCGGTGATCTCGAGCGCGCGCAGCACGATGCGACGCTCCTCTTCATCGAGCGGCGCGATCGTGCGCGGGGCCGGCGCTTCGGGAGCAGACGGCCGCGCCTCGAGCGTGGGCGCCGGGGTCTGGTCGAACTGGTGGCAGACGATGTCGTCGCTGAGGTCCTCGAGCGCGAGCTCGCGGCCGGGGTGGAGCACGACCGCGCGCTCCATGGCGTTCTGCAGCTCGCGCACATTGCCCGGCCAGGGATAGGCCTGCAGCGCGCTGCGAGCCGCCGCGCTCAAGCGTGGCGCTGCGACGCCGTTCGACACCGCGTGGTGGGCCAGGAAGTGCTCCGCGAGCGGGAGGATGTCCGGCGCACGATCGCGCAGCGCCGGCAGCCGCACGGCGAGCACGTTGAGGCGGAAGTACAGGTCGTCGCGCAGACGCCCGGCGCGCCGTTCGTCGGCGGGGTTGCGGTTGGTGGCGGCAATGATGCGCACATCCACGTTGCGTTCCTTCACGCCGCCCACGCGCGTGACGACGCGCTCCTGCAGCACGCGCAACAACTTCACTTGGAGCGCGAGCGGCAGTTCTCCGATCTCGTCGAGGAACACCACGCCGGTGTGCGCGCGTTCGAAGATCCCGGCGCGCGCCTCCGAGGCGCCCGTGAAGGCGCCGCGTTCGTGCCCGAACAACTCGGACTCGATCAACTGCTCGGGCAGCGCGCCGCAGTTCACGGCGACGAACGGTCGGCTGGCGCGGCTGGATTCCGCGTGCACCGCGCGCGCCGCCACCTCCTTGCCCACGCCGGTTTCGCCGAGCAGGAGCAGCGTCGCGTCGGTCTCGGCGGCGCGTCGCAGAAGGTCCTTGGCCCGGGCCAGCGCGCTCGAAACCCCGATCAAACGCTCCAGGCCGTCGTGCTGCCGGCGCTGCTCCGCGCTCGCCGCGAGCGAGCGGCGCAACTGCCCCTGTTCGGCCGCGTTGCACACGGTCGTCACGAAGCGCAGGCGATCGAGCGGCTTCTGAACGAAGTCCGTCGCGCCCGCGCGCATGCACTCGACGGCGTTCTCGATCGAGTTCGCCGCCGTCACGACCACGACCGGCAGCAGCGGGTCGCGCACGCGCAACTCGGCGAGCAACTGCGAACCGCGCATATCGGGTAGCAGCAGATCGAGCACCACGACGTCCTGCCCGCCGCGCTCGAGCGCTGTTCGAGCTTCGGCGCCCGTCGCGGCGCGCTCCACGAAAACCTGCTCGCGCGACAGGTGCAGCTCGATCCAGTCGCACAGGAGCGGGTCGTCGTCGACCACGAGGACACGGCGCTTCACGGGCGGTCTCCGGCGCCCAGAACGAGGCGCACCGCATCGCGCAGATCGTCCACTGCGAAGGGCTTGCGCAGGTAACGCGTCGCGCTGTCGCCTTCGACTTGGGCGGCGAGGCCATCGGCGAAGTGCGCCGAAAGCAGCACCACGGGCGTGAAGCGCAAGCGCGGGTCCGTGCGCATCCGCTCGAGCACCTCGAGCCCGGAAATGCCCGGCAGACGCACGTCCAACAGGACGGCGTCGAAGCACTCGGCCGAGCGCAGGAAGGCCAGCGCGTCCTCGCCGTCGTCCGCGCGCGCCAGTTCGATCCCCTCGGAGTCCAGGGCGAGCGCGATCAGGGAGCTGATCTGCGGGTCGTCCTCGACGCACAGCAGCCGGCTGCGGCGCGGCGCGGCGAACGAACCGGCGACCCGCACCGAGTCGGGCGTGCGCGCCGCCGCGTCGACGAGCGCCGCATGCAGCTGGTCGAGCGCAGCGGAACGCTCCGTTTGGCTCGCAGCGCTCCGGGCGAGGAGTTCGAGGTGAGCTGCGCGTCGCGAGGCCTCGACGAAACCAAACGTCCCCAGCGAACCCTTGAGGCGGTGCGCGGCGAACTCCAGCCGCGTCAGGTCGGCCGAGCGCAACTCGAGCGTGTCGCTGAGCGCACGCTCGAGCAGGCGCAGCGCGAGCACGCGCTGCTCGTCGTCCACGTCGGACAAGCGATCGGGGAAGTGCATTTTGTTCCGCGCGCAGGGAAGGGCGCGTCCTCCCATCGAGCGACTCGCATGCCAAACTCGACTTCCGGGCGCGCGTGGGCACGGACTTCGCGCAGGTCGCGCGAATGGACCGCACGGTCGACAGCGCGTGGCTTTCGCGGCCCCGCCCCCGAGGTTGGACAGGGAAACTCCTTCCCTGTGCGCCTCTCGCGGCTCCCAGCTGTATCGAAACGAGACAGGTTGCGCGCGCCGCGCCGTTCGCCCTCGTCGGCCTGCTCACCTTCGCGCTGCTCGCGCCCACGGAGCTCTCGCTGCGGCTCGGGCCGCTGCGACTCTCGCCGTACCGCGTTGTCCTGATCGCCTGCTTCTTCCCGCTGCTCGCCGCGTGGCTGCAACGCCGAGCCGGCCCGCTGCGAACCTCGGACTTCGCGCTGCTGGGCTTCGCACTGTGGGGCTGGCTCGCTCTCGCGGTGGACTCGGGCTTCGCGGCCTCGATCGAACCGGGCGGGATTCTGCTCGTCGAGAGCTTCGGCGCGTACCTCGTCGGACGCGTGTGCGTGCGCGGCCTCGACGACTGGCGGCGCCTGACGGCCGTGGTGTCGGCGGCGTGCGTGGCGTCGCTGGCCCTGAGCCTGCCGGAGATGCTCAGCGGAAAACGCCTGGTTCACGACGCGCTCGGCGCGGTGTTCGGCGGCGCGCCGAACTTCGTCGTCGAGCCGCGCATGGGTTTCGCGCGGGCGTTTTGCACGTTCGACCATCCGATCCTGAACGGCGTCTTCGGCTCGACGTGCCTCTCGCTCGCCTGGTTCGGCGCCGGCGAGCCCGCGCTGCGTTCGCACGCGCCGCGCACCGTGCTCGTCGCCGCCAGCGCTGTGACCTCGCTCTCCAGCGGCGCGCTGCTCTCGATGGCCGTGCAGATCGCGCTCGCGCTCTACCGACGCGCGACACGCGGCGTCGCGGCGCGCTGGCAGCTCTTCACTTGCGCACTGCTCGCGGCGTACGGCCTGATCTCCGCGCTCTCGAGCCGCAGCGGTCTGCAGGCGCTGATCTGGTACCTCGCGATGGACCGCACCACGGCCTCGTACCGCCTGCTGATCTGGGAGCACGGCGGCGCGAACGTCGGCGCACATCCGTGGTTCGGCATCGGGCGCGGCGACTGGGAGCGGCCCGAGTGGATGAGCGCGAGCGTCGACAGCTTCTGGCTGCTCACCGCGATGACCTACGGCCTGCCCGCACTGGTGTTGCTCGCCGTCGCCGTGCTCAGCGCGCTCGGCGCCGCCGGACGGCGCGTGCAGTCGGACCGAGCGCTCGACCGCGCGCGCAGCGGTTGGATCTTCGCCTGGATCGCGCTGATCTTCGCGGGCTTCACGGTGCACTACTGGAACAACGTGTTCGCGTTCCTCGGCCTGCTGCTGGGCGCCGGCGTGTGGATGGGCGAACGCGAGCGAGCGCAGGACGCGGCATGAAGGTGCTCGTGCTCGCGCCCAACTGCGACGGGACCGACGTCGGCGAAGCTTGGAGCACGCACCAGTGGGTCGCGCGCCTGGGACGTTTGCACGACTTGACGCTGCTCACCACGCGCCGCGCGGGCCGCACGCCGCCGAGCGCGCAGTTGCCGCACGTGCGGGTCGTCGAGTGGAACGAGCTGCCGGTTCCGGCGCGTTGGGAACGGCTGCGAGCCACGCTCAAGCCGGGCTATCCGCTGTTCGCTCTGCAGGCGCGCCACTGGATTCGTGCAGCGCAACGGCGCGGCGAACGGTTCGATCTCGCCCACCAGCTCGCGCCCTTGGCGCTGCGCTATCCCTCGCCGCTCGCAGACGGCGACACGCCGTACGTGTTGGGGCCGCTCGCGGGAAGTGTCGAGGCCCCGCGGAGCTTCGATGAAGAGCTCGGCGGTTCGGCTTGGTACGTGCGCTTGCGCGCCCTCGATCGCGTGCGGCTGCGGCACGATCCCTGGCTGCGCCGCAGTTTCGAACGCGCCAGCGTCGTGGTCGGCGTCGCGCCGTACGTCGGCGAGCTGCTCGCCGGTTTGCAGCTCGCGCGAATCGAGTACGCGGCCGAAACGGGCGTCGAGGAGCTGCCCCCGCAACGTCCCGCGCGCGCGGCGCGACCGGGCGCGCTCGAGCTGCTCTACGTGGGCCGCGTCGTGCGCACCAAGGGTGTGATCTTCGCGATCCGCGCCGTCGCGGCGCTCGCGGATTTCCCCGACGTGCGCCTGACGGTGGTCGGAGCGGGCGACGATCTGGAGCGTTGCCGCCGCGAAGCCGCGGCGCTGGGTGTGGCGCAGCGTGTGACGTTCACGGGGCGCGTCGCGCGCGCGGAGGTCGAGGAGCGTTACCGCGCGAGCGACGTGTTCCTCTTTCCGTCGCTGCGCGAGCCGAGCGGCAACGTCGTGTTCGAGTCCATGCGGCACGGACTGGCGATCGTCGCCTGCCGCGCCGGAGGTCCGGGGCATGTGCTCGTCGACGGCGAGAACGCGCTGCTGGCGCCCGCTCGAGATCCCGATCAGTTCACGGCCGCGCTCGCCGAGCGCGTGCGCCGGCTCGCGCTGGATGTCGAACTGCGCCGCCGCCTCGGCGCCGGCGCGCGCGAGCGAGTGGCCGATGTCGCGCTGTGGGACGCCAAGGCGCGCTGGATGTCGAGCCTCTACTCGCGAGTGTCGCGAAACGAGACGAGGCGCAGCGCGCAACCCGCCTCGATCTGAGACGGCGCCGCGCGCGCGGCGCTGTTCGCGCTTGGCACGCCGTATGCGATTGCGGCCGCGTCGGAGTCCTGGTCCCCAAACACCTTGTTCATGCACAACGAATCCCTCGCTCCCCGTCGCAGTCCCGCAACGACTGCTGCTGCGCCCCAGCGGCGCACGTGGCGTGCGTGGCTCCGCGCTCAGGCGCAGAACCACGCCGCTGTTTCCCTCGAGCTCTGCGATCTTCAGCGTGAGCTGGAGCGCGAGCGCGAGCTCGCCGACCGTCACGGACGGCGCTTCGCGCTGATCGTCTTCCCGAGCCTCTCCACGGCGGAAGACCAGGCGCGTGCGACCCAACTCTTTCGACGGCTGCGGGCGACCGATCGCGTGGGCGTGCTGGCCGACGGTCGTGTGGGCGGGCTCCTGCCCGAGACCTGCGGGCCTGACGCGTTGCGCGTCGCGCACGAGCTCGAGACAGCCGCGGAACTGCGCGGGGCGGCGAGGGTTTTCGTGTATCCGGTCGAGACGGGCGCGGCGCTCGACGCGAAGCTCGCGGACGCGCGCGAGCTGCTGGACGCGCGCTCTTCGCGCGGCAAACGCGCGCTCGACATCGCCGGCTCGGCGCTCGCACTCGCGGCGCTCAGTCCGCTGCTCTTGGGCATCGCGCTCGCCATCAAGCTCGACAGCCGCGGGCCCGTGCTCTACCGCCAGGCGCGTGCGGGCCGCCACGGTGCGCCCTTCGACTTCTGGAAGTTCCGCTCGATGGTCATCGACGCGGACGCGCGCCGCGCCGAGCTCGAAGCGCTCAACGAAGCCAGCGGACCGGTGTTCAAGATGCGGCGCGATCCGCGCGTCACGCGCGTCGGCGCCGTGCTGCGCAAGTACAGCCTCGACGAGCTGCCGCAGCTGTGGAACGTGCTGCGCGGCGACATGTCGCTGGTCGGACCGCGGCCGCCTCGCGTGGAGGAGGTCGAGCGTTACGAGCCCTGGCAGCGCCGGCGCCTCGAGCTCGTCGGCGGACTGACCTGCATCTGGCAAGTCAGCGGCCGCAGCCAGATCGGATTCGTCGACTGGGTCCGCATGGACCTGCGCTACGCGCGCATCCGCAGCGCGTGGGTCGACGCGCTCATTCTCCTCCGCACGATCCCCACGGTCCTCACCGGCCGCGGCGCCTACTGAAAGACGATCGCCCATGAACTCCAAGCCCCGTTCGACTTCCGCGCCCCGGCGAGTTCTCGCCGTCTCCTCCCCGGGCGGCCACTTCACGCAGCTGCAGCTGCTCTCGCGCGCCTGGGACGACTGCGAGGTCGCCTACGCGTGCGTCGGCGGCGAACTCGCGCCGCTCGTCGGCGCGGCGCGCTACTACTCGATTCCGGAAGCGTCGCGCTCGCGGCCCTGGCTGCTGCTCGCCAGCGCCTGGCGCACGTTGCTGATCCTGCTGCGCGAGCGCCCCGACATCGTCGTCACGACCGGCGCCGCGCCCGGTTTGGTCGCCGTCGCACTCGGCCGTCTGCTCGGCGCGCGAACGGCGTGGATCGACAGCGTCGCGAACGTCGAGCGTTTGTCGCTCTCCGGCCGCCTCGCCGGCCGCGTCGCGCACCTGTGGGTGACGCAGTGGGAGCACCTCTCGCAACCTTCCGGTCCGCGCTGCGCCGGAGGCGTGCTGTGATCTTCGTCACGGTGGGCACGCAGCTGCCCTTCGATCGCCTCGTGCGTTCGGTCGACCAGTGGCTGCTCGAACGCCCGCAGCAGCGCGGTTTCGCGCAGATCGGCGCGTCGAGCTTCCGCCCGCTCGCGCTGAGTTGGCGCGCGTCGATCGGCCCGCGCGAGTACGAAGTGTTCGTGCGCGCCGCGGACGTCGTCGTCGCGCACGCGGGCATCGGCTCGCTGCTCTCCGCCATCCGGCACAACAAGCGCCTGTTGCTCCTGCCGCGCAGCGAGGCGCTCGGCGAGCACCGCAACGACCATCAGCGTGCGACTGCGGAGCGCATCCGCGCGCAGGGCTGGGCCGCGGTCGCCGACGACGAACGCGACCTCGTCGCGCGGCTCGACGACTGGCGCTCGATTCCGATCGCGCACGCCGACTCGCGGCGTTTGCCAGGCCTGATCGACGAACTGCGGGGCTGGATCCATGCGTGAGCCGCGCACGAACGGAACCCGTGGGTTGGAAACGCTCGACGAGTTCGACGGCGTCGTGTGCTTCGGCGGCGTGGACTGGTGGTACCACAACCGCGGGCACTACGACCTGCAGATGATGCGCGAGTTCGCGCGCGAACTGCCGGTGCTGTACGTGAACTCGATCGGCATGCGGACGCCGACGCCGCGCGAAGGCGCGATGTTCGCGCGGCGCGTGGCGCGCAAGACGCGCAGCTGGCTGCGCGGACGTGTGCAGGTCGAGCGCAACTTCTCCGTCGCCAGTCCGGTCAGCTGGCCCGGCGGCGGCGCACAGGCGAACTCCGCGCTGCTCGCGGCGCAGGTGCGTCGCGCTGCGTTGGCCAGCGGAATGCGACGGCCCCTGGTGTGGGTCGCGTGCCCGGCTGCGGCGGACGCGGCGCTGCGCCTGTCGAGCGCCGGCCTGGTGTTCCAGCGCACCGATCGTTTCGAGGCCTTCCACGGCGTCGACGCACAACGCGTCGAACGCGACGTCGCGACGTTGCTGGAGCGCGCCGACCTCACGCTGTACTGCTCGCGCACGTTGCAGGCCTCCGAACGCGCGCGACGTGCGCTGTTCGTCGACCACGGCGTCGACGCGCGCCGTTTCAGCGCCGCGGGCGAGAGCGACGCGCCGGCGCCGGAGGACTTGAAGGGCCTGCGTCGTCCGCTGGTCGGCTTCGTCGGCGGGATCGACGCGCACACCTTCGACGACGCGCTGTTCCGCCGCGTCGTGGAGCTCACGCCGCAGGCCGATTTCGCACTGGTCGGCGGCTGCTCTCTGCCCAGCGAGCGGATCAGCGCCCCGAACGTGCGCCACGTCGGCCGCAAGCCGTTCGAGCAGGTCGCGCGCTACATGGCGGCCTGCGACGTGCTGATCATGCCGTGGCGCGACAACGACTGGATCCGCGCCTGCAATCCGATCAAGTTGAAGGAGTACCTCGCGGTCGGGCGGCCGATCGTCAGCACGCCGTTCGATGAGCTGTCGAGCTACGCGGGCCTGGTGCGCGTCGCGCGCGGGGCCGAGGCCTTCGCCGACGAGCTGCGCTCCGCGCTGTCGACGCCGCACGATCCGGCGCCGGGCCGCGCGCGCGTGCGCGATGAGAGCTGGGCGCAACGTGCGCTCCGCGTGCTCGACGAGCTGTCCGAACTCGGCCTGCACCAAGCCGTCGGAGCGTTGGCGCCGTGAAGTTGTCGTTCGCACTCGCGGCGTGCGGCCTGCTCGGCGGCTGCCGCTCGCTCGACATGCCGCAGTACCCTGGCAATGCGAGCGCCGGCGTCGAAGCGCGCAGCGGTGAGTACCGGTTGCAACCCGGCGACCGCGTCGCCGTGCGCTTTCCGCTGTACACGCAGTGGAACGCCGAGCTCGTCGTGCGCCCCGACGGATTCGTGAGTGCGCCGCTGGCGGGCGAGATCGAACTCGCTGGCCTGGGCTTGGCGCAGGCGCGTGAGCGCATCAGCACCGCCCTCAGCGGCCGCATTCGCTCCAACGCGGTGGAGCTGCTGCTGCTCGAGCAGCGCCCGCGCGAGGTCTACGTCGGCGGCGAGGTGGTGAAGCCCGGCAGCGTGCTTGTCTCCGGTCCCGAGCTCACGCTCGACCAAGCGCTCGCCGCCGCGGGCGGCGCGCGCTTTGAAAGCGCGCGACTGGAGCAGATCGTCATCGCGCGCGTCGGAGTCGACGGCGTGCGGCGGGTGTGGCGCCACGACTACCTCGGGTCGCTGCGCGACGGCGCCGGCGCCGAACCTGTGCTGCTCGCCGCGGGCGATGTCGTGCTCGTGCCGAACAGCGGCATCGACGAACTCAACATCTGGGTCGAGCAGCACATCTCGCGCATGATCCCCGGCGGCGGACTGCTCGGCACCGCGTTGCTGCTGAAGGCTGCGCCGTGACAACGTCTTCCGCGAGCGAGGGACCCGATCTGCGCGCGCTGGCCACGCGCTTGGGAGTGGGCGTCGCCAAGCGTCGGCGTCTGCTGATCGTGTTCACGGCGCTCGCGGCCGCACTCGCGCTGCTCATCGCTCCGCGTCTGCCGCGCAGCTACGAATCCGAGGCCGTGCTCCAGCTGCGCAAGAGCTTGACCACCGCGACGAGCGAGAACGCGGGACTGCAGCCGGCGGAAACCGACGGCAAGATCACCGAGGACTACCGCGAGGTGCAGACCGAGCTGCTGCAGAGCGAGCTGTTGCACCGCGCGGTCGCGGAGCGGCTGCTCGCGCGCGGCGAGCAAGTCGAGCCGGGTGTGCGCGAGCAGCTTTCGCGCTGGATCAGCAGTTTGCGGCGCGAGGTCGCGGCCGTGAGCCGCGAACAGATGCTCGACAACCTCACGGCTTCGATCGCCGACGCGACGCGCGTCCAGCGGCCGCTCAAGTCGCCGATCGTCGCGCTGCGCCACGAGAGCCCGGACCCGCGGCGCGCGCAGGAGGTGCTCGAAGTGCTGCTCGAGGAGTACGAGCGTTGCCTGCACGGTCTGTACGACGTCGCTGCGCCGCTCGCGGCAGCGCGGGAGCAAGCGCGCACGGCCCAAGAGGCGTACGAGCTCGAACTCGCCGCGTTCGAGCGCTTCCAGGTCGAGAACGCGCTCTTCGATCCGGCGAGCCAGCTCGAAGCGGCCAACGCCGAGCTGGTCGAGCTCGGCAAGCTGCTCGCGCAGCGCAGCTCGGAGACGCGCGCCGCGCACGAACGTGCGCAGTCGATGGAGAACTCGCTGGCGCAGATGGCGCCGCAGTTCGAGTCGCAGCCCACGCGCATCGAGAACAAGAGCCGGACGACGTTGCTCAACCTGCTCGAGTCGGCGCGCCGCAAGTTGATCGAGTCGCCGTTCGCCGAAGGCGCGCCGGAGTACGCGCTGCTGCTCGAGCCGGTGGCGGCGCTCGAACGCGAGCTCGCCGCCGAGCCCGCCCTGGTCGTGGCGCCCAATCCGCCCGCGCCCAACACGGGCTACCTGCACTTTCAGTCGTTGTTGGGCGAGGCCCGCGCCGCCGCGCCGGCGGCGGCCGCTGCGCTCGACGCCATCGAGGCGCGCATGGCGGAGCAGAACGCTCGCATGGAGCGCATCGGCGCCTTGCGTGCGGAGTTCGAGCGGCGCCGCGATGCGCTCGCGCAGCTGCGCGTGGTGCTCGACCAACGCCGCGAGCAGGAGCAACGCATCGCGAGCGTGCAGGCGATGAACGAAGCGGGCCAGCTGTGGAGCTTGCGCGTGATCCAAGCGCCGACCTTGCCGGTGCGCCCCAAGTCGGTGGGCTGGAAGCTGCTGTTCGTGTTGCTGTCGCTCGCCGGAGCGCTCGCCGGCCTCGCCGCGGTCGCGCTGCTGGGCTGGATCGATCCGAAGGTCTCCAGCGCCGTCGAGGTGCGCGCGTGCGTCGGCGAACAGCCGGTGCTGGCGCTGCCCGACTACACCGGGCGGCGCGAGTTGCGCGAAGTGCTGCGGCGCATCGGACGTTCCGAAGCTCCGCCGGCCGCGGCGCGTGACGACGGCCCGCGGCTCTACTCGAGCCTCGGCGCGGCCGCGCGCTTCTTCGAGAGCCGCCTCGATCAGTTGGTCGCCTCGCTGCTCGAGCAGGCCGGCCCACAGCGCGGCTCGCTGATGTTCGCCGTGTGCGGCGCGCACGCGGGCGCCGGCGCCTCGACGCTCGCAGCCAATCTCGCCTTGCGGCTTGCGCGGCGCGCGGAAGGACGAGTTCTGCTCGTGCGCGTCGACCCCGCGCTCAGCGGACCGCGCGTCGACGGCGCGTTGCCCGGCGTCGACGGCCACGACCTGGCGAACGGCGCCGCGGACTCGCTCGAGCAACTGGCGCGGGGCTACGCCTTCGTCGTCGTCGACGGCGCGCCCGTGCTCGAGTCGGACCGCGCGCTCGAGTTCTACCGCAACTGCGACGCGTGTTTGCTCGTCGCGCGCTGCGACGTGACCGACAAGGCCGTGCTCAACGAAGCCGCGCAGGCGCTGCTCGCTGTCGTGCGCGGGCGGGTCGGCGTCGTTCTCAACGGCCTGCGTTTCCACCTTCCGCCGACTTTGCTCGCCAGCTAGACGCCCATGAACGACCTCGAACTCTCCATCGTCATCGTCAACTGGAACACGCGCGAGATCCTGCGCGATTGCCTGCGCTCGGTGCGCTGGGCCACGCGCGGTCTGCGCGCGGAAGTGCTCGTTGTCGACAACGCCTCGAGCGACGGCTCGGCGGCGATGGTGCGCGAGGAGTTCCCCGAGTGCGTGCTGGTGTGCAACGCCACCAACGTGGGTTTCGCCGCGGCGAACAACCAGGCGCTGCGCATCGCGCGCGGCCGCTGGCTGCTGCTGCTCAACTCGGACACCGTCGTGCTGGGCGACGTGCTCGCCCGTTCGATCCGCTACCTCGAGAGCCATCCCGACGTCGGCGTGATGGGCTGCCGCGTGCTCAACCCCGATCTCTCGCTGCAGCCGACCTGCTTTCGCTATCCGAGCTTCACCAACCTCGCGCTGCTGACCAGCGGCCTCGCCCGCGTCGAGTGGCCGCGCACCTTGGGCCGCTACCAGATGCGCGGCTGGAAGCGCGACGACGAGCGCGACGTCGAGGTCGTCACCGGCTGCTACATGCTCGTGCGACGCGCTGCGTACGAACAGGTCGGCGGGCTCGACGAGTCGTTCTTCTTCTGCGGCGAAGAGACCGACTGGTGCCGTCGCTTCGCGCGCGCGGGCTGGAAGCTGCGCTTCGCGCCCGTCGGCGAGATCATCCACATCGGCAACGCGAGCGGCCGGCGCCTGGATGCGCGGCGCGACGTGTTGCTCACGACTGGCCTGGTGCGTTTGCATTTCAAGCACGGCGGCGCGCTCGCCGGACGCGCAGCGTGGCTGCTGCTGTGGTGCTTCAACGCGACACGTTGGCTCGCGTGGAGCGGCGCGAGCTGGTTCAAGCCGAGCGCCGCGACCCGCCGTGAGCACTTCCGCAACGTGCTCGCGCGCTTCGGCGAGGTGTGGCCGAGCGCGTCCAAGAGGGCCGCGTGAGCGGCGGACCGCGAGCCGTCGCGGGCCTCGCGCTCGCCACAGCCGCGGCGCGGGCGGCTGGCGTGCTCGGCAGCGTGTTCGTCGCGCGAGCGCTCGGCCCGGCGTCGCTCGGCGCCTGGTCGACGTTTCGCGGCGCCGTGAGCTACGGCAACATCAACCACCTCGGCGTGCTCGAGGCTTACCGCGCGAGCTATCCGCGCGAAGTCGCGCGCGGCGAGCTCGATCGCGCGCGCCAACTCGAACAGGCGGCCCTGTCCGCCGCTCGCGCGAGTTCCGTCGCTTTCGCAGCTGCGGCTTCTCTTGTGCTCCTTCTCACGGCGCGACTCGCACCCGACTCGATGGTCGGTCGCGAGCCGCTCGCCGCGCTGCTGCTCGCCTGGACCTGCGTGCCGGTGACCTTGGGCACGTTTTGGACCGAAGCACTCGGCGTGCGCGCCGCGTACGCGCGCCAGGCGCGGCTGCGAGCCCTGCGCGGCGTCGCTTACGCCGTGTTGATTCCCTGCGGCGCGTGGCTCGACGGCGTGCGTGGTGCAGTCGCGGGCCTGCTCGCATCCGAAGTGCTCCTGACCGGCCTGACGCGCGCGAGTGCTCTTCAAGTCGGCGCAACACGCAGCGGTCGCTGGTGCGCGAACACGGCGAAGGAGCTCGTCGGCCTGGGCCTGCCGATCAGCATGGGCTGGTGGTGCGTGTTGCTCCTCGAGAGCGTCGACCGCGTGGTGTGCGCGGCATGGCTGGGCGCGGACGCCACCGGTCTGTACGCCGTGGGCGCGATGTTGGCGTCGCTGCTGATGCTCGCGCCCGAAGCGCTGAGTCGCGTGCTCAGCCGAACGTGGAATCTCCATCGCGGCGCGGGCGACGTCGCGAAACTCGCGGCAGCGATCGACGATGCGGCGCGCCACACCAGCATCGCGCTCGCGTTGCTGGCGGCCGGCTGCGCACTGCTCGCGCCGCTCGCGATCGAGTTCGCCCTGCCGGAGTACTCCGACGCCGGCCCCAGCGCGACGATCCTGGTCGCCGGCGCAGCGTGGCTCGCGCTCGCGCCGCTCTCGATCGAACGTCTGGTTTCGACGGGACGCTCGCGCAGGCTGCTCGTTGTCGGCCCGATCGCACTCGCTCTCCACGCGGCGCTCTGCGCTCTGGGCGCGAGCTTCGGCTCGCTGGAAGCCCTGGCGTGGAGCAGCGTGCTCGCCCATGCGCTGTTCGTGGCGCTGCTGTGGATGGATCGAGCGGGGCGACGCCAGATCTCCGCTCTGTTGGCGCCTGGCGCCGTCGGGTTGGCGCTCGTCGTCGGTGCGCAGCGGGCGCAGCTCGAACCGACCACCGCGGGCTGCGCACTGCTCGCCCTGGCCGGCGCCGCGGCGCTTCACGCAGTTCGCACGACGATCAGGGCCGCCGGCTCGCAACCCGCTTCAGCGAGCTGACGGCGCGCTCGAATCCGGCCGCGGCTTGATGCGCGTGAAGTTGAACTCGGCTTCGCCGCGGCGCACGAGCGAGAGTTGGTCGTCGACGAAGATCACCTCGAACTCGCGCTGCGCACCGGCGCGCTCCCACTGAAGGTTGCCTTCCAGATCGCTGACCGCCATCGCGGTGTGGATCACGACCTTGAGCAGGGTCGGGTCGTAGCTCCAGCGGTACGTGCCGGCGCTGAAGCCCTCGAGCACCGCTCCCGGCAAGACGGTGGTCGGTTTCGCCACGCGCAGTTGCATCGAGAGCATCTCGGGCATCACGAGCATGTACCCGTCGCAGTTCTCGCCGCTGTAGCTCGACGTTCCGCGCACGACGCTCGTGAGCCGCCAGGCGCCGACGAAGGACTCGCGGATGCGCTTGGCCTCGGCCTCGGTGCCCCAGGGTTGTTCGCGCCGCGGCCCGTCGCGTTTGGGGGCCGGGTCCTGTTTGGGCGCGGGCGTCTGGGCCAGCGAGCCGACCCACGGAGCGATGGCGGCGAGGGTGACGAGCGACGCGAGGACGAGTTTCATGACGTGGTGCTCCTGGAGGGTCGCGCGCCATCCTTCCAGCTCGCGGCGCGAATTTCACCGCTGAGAGCCCGGCCTCGGCCGGCGTCGCGGGCCAGCCCGGCGGTAAGTCGCCCGCAAGCGCGCCCACTCGAGCGCCCGGCGGCCGTAGCGGGCGCGCCTCGAAGAGCATCGAACGCCGCGCTGCGTAGGATGGCCGCCCCTCATGCCCCACGTTCTCTCCGTTTTGTTCCTCTGGTTCGCCGCGCTGCTGCCGGCGCCGCAGTCGAAGGCCAAGCTCGAGTTCCACGCGCGCGCCGAGGGCCGCGACGTGCGCGCCGTGGTGCGCGTCAAGGTCGCGCCGAGCTGGCATCTGTACGCCCCGAACCTGGGCACGCCCAACGTGATCGGACTGGCGGCGCGGCTCGAGCTCGACGGCGAAGGCGTGCGCTGGGGCGAGGCGCGCTGGCCCGAACCCAAGACCCACGAGCAGGAGGTGGGCTCGGACGACAAGCCGGCCACGGCCAACGTCTACTACGGGACCGTGCTCGTGTACGTCGCGGGGCAGCTCGACGAAGGCACGGAGCTCGCGGGCGCGACGGCGCACCTGCGCGGACAGACGTGTGAGGACAACGGCCAGTGCGTGCAGATCAACGAGCGCGCCGACGTTCAGACTCCCGGCGATGACAAGCTGCTCGCCAACTTCCCGGCCGATCTGAAGTACGTCGAGCCCGTCGAAGACGCGCCGGTCGAGGAGGCGTCGGACGCGGAGGTGTCGAGCGAAGAGACCCCGGACGAGTTCGAGCCCTTCGAGGATCCGGAGGCCAAGGCGAAGGTCGCGCTGTTCACGCGCGCGGTCGGCGACGAAGCGCAGGCCGTGGTGCGCATCACGCTCCAGCCCGAGTGGCACCTCTACCACGAAGAGCTGGGCAAGCCGGACGCGATCGGCATGCCGTCGACGGTCGAGCTAGTCGCGCCGGGCGTCGAGTGGGGCAAGGTTGCTTGGCCCAAGCCCGAGGAGGCGGCGCAGGAGTACGGCCTCGAAGGCGAGCCGACGACGATCCTGCAGCACGGCGGCGAGTTGCTCTTGTTCGCCAAGGGCAAGCTCGGCGCCGGCGCGGATCTGTCCAAGGCGCACGTCACGGTCAGCGGGCAGACCTGCGACCCCAACCTGTGCGTGCAGTTCAAGGCCGCGGTCGCGACCAGCGGCGCGGGCGACGACGCGTTGTACGCAAGCGCTCAGAAGGCCGTCGCGTGGAGCGCGGGCGGCGCGACGAACGCGGGGACGGCGAGCGAAGCGCCCGCGGATCCCAAGAGCGCCGGACTCGTCGAGTTCATGACGCTGGCGATGCTCGGCGGGTTGCTCGCACTGCTCATGCCGTGCACCTACCCGATGATCCCGATCACGATCTCGTTCTTCACCAAACAAGCCGCGGCGCAGGGCGGAGCGCGCATCAAGCTCTCGGCGCTGTACGGCATCGGCATCGTGGTGATGTTCATCCTGATCGGCGTCGTGGTCGGCGCGCCGATCATCAAGTTCGCGACGCACCCGGTCACCAACCTCGTCTTCGCGGCCGTTTTCGTGGTGTTCGGCCTCTCGCTGCTGGGCCTGTTCAACCTCGAGCCGCCGGCGTTCCTGATGAACTTCGCGGGTCAAGCGCGCTCCACCGGCGGCCTGATGGGCGTGTTCCTGATGGGCGCGACGCTCGTGATCACCTCGTTCACCTGCACCGCGCCGATCGTCGGCGCGATCCTGCCCGTCGCGGCGGGCGTCGGAGGCGAAGTCGACTACGGCCGCGTGGTGCTCGGCATGGGCGTGTTCGGAACGACGATGGCCGCGCCGTTCGTGCTGCTCTCGCTCGTCCCGGGCAAGTTGAAGGCCATGCCGCGCAGCGGCGAGTGGATGAACACGCTCAAGGTGACCTTGGGCTTCATCGAGATCGCCGCGGCGCTGAAGTTCATCTCGAACGCCGATGTCGTGCTCGGCTGGAAGGCGCTCTCGATGGAGCTCTTCCTGCTCCTGTGGTTCGGGATGTTCTCCGTCACCGCCGCGTACTTGCTCGGGATGATCCGCTACAAGGGCGAGAGCGGCGAGATCGGCGGCGGACGGCTCGTGTCGGGCATCGTCTCGTTCCTCTTCGCGCTGTATTGCCTGTTCGGCGCCTTCGGCGGGCCGCTCGACTTCGCGATGACGGCGCTCGCGCCGCCGTACTCGTCGTTCGAAGACGTGCACAGCTCGAGCGCGACGAGCGACAAGCCCAAGGGCCACGACATCGTCGTCGACAACTTCGAGGACGCCACGGAGTTGGCGCTGAGCAAACAGCGGCTGGTGCTGGTGAACTTCACCGGCCACTCGTGAGTGAATTGCCGCGTGATGGAAACCAAGGTTTTCCGTCTCCCCACGGTCGGTGGGATCCTGCGCGAGAAGTTCGTCGAGGCGCGCCTGCACAACGACGACCACAGTCACCCCGAGGTGATCGAGTACGTGAACAAGCTCCAGGACGAGCTGGCGAAGAACCGCGCCACGCCCTACTACCTGGTGATCGACCCGAAAACGGGCCAACAACTCGGGGTTTTCCCGGGCCCGGACATCGGCGGCGAGGAGTTCCTGAAGTTCCTGCAACGCTTTGTCCACTAGTGGGTTGATTCGAAAGTCCGTTGCAGATGTCAGGTGGTTCGGCGCTCCCC
>ERZ1066135.648-NODE-648-length-16757-cov-7.351694_pt1 | contig 16757 bp, 16 predicted proteins | sample MGYA00382782_ERZ1066135 | MGnify/ENA primary metagenome ERZ1066135 (study PRJEB33369, sample SAMEA5778365) | biofilm metagenome | biome: Industrial cooling water; feature: Water cooling tower basin; material: Biofilm | place: United Arab Emirates | collected...
CGCCGCGATCAGTGCGCTGGATCTGGAGTTGATGGAGTGAGGGGACGACCCACGCGGAACCGGCGGTTCCGCGCGACCGCGCGACAGCGCACGGAGAGTTCGGATGGGCCTTGGTGACATGATGAAGATGATGCAGCAGGCGCAGGAGATGCAGGAGCGCATGCAGCGGATGCAGGAGGAGCTGGCCAGCGCCACGGTCACGGGCTCGGCCGGGGGTGGGCTGGTCACGGTGGAGGCGGACGGGCGGGGGCAGATCCGCGCGGTGCGCCTCGACAAGTCGGTCGTGGATCCCAACGACGTCGAGATGCTCGAGGACCTGCTGACGGTCGCGGTCAGCGACGCGCAGGAGAAGGCGGCCGCGCATGCGCAGCAGGAGATGGCGAAGCTCACGGGTGGGCTCAACCTGCCGTTCAAGCTTCCGTTCTGACGTGTCGGCGATCGAGGAGCTGGTGACGGAGTTGTCGCGGCTGCCGACCATCGGTCGGAAGTCGGCGTGGCGGCTCACGTATCATCTGTTGCGCCAGCCCAAGGAGCAGTCGCAGCGGCTGGCCCGGGCCCTGGAGCGCCTGGTGGAGCGGGTGGAGCGCTGTGACCGTTGCGCGAATTTCGCCGAGGGCCCGCTCTGCGACATCTGCCTGGACGCGCGCCGCGATGCGGGGCTGATCTGTGTGGTCGAGGAGCCGCAGGACATCGGGGCGATCGAGCGCACCGGGGAGTTCCGCGGGGTGTATCATGTGCTGGGTGGCCGGCTCTCGCCGATCGACGGCGTGGGGCCTGACCAACTCACGGTGGCGGCGCTGGTGGCGCGGGTGGGTGCGGGGGGCGTCCGTGAGGTGATCCTCGCGACCAACCCGCGGCTCGAAGGCGACGCGACCGCACTGTACATTGAGGGACAGTTGGCGGCGGCCGGAGTGCTCGTGACCCGGCTCGCCCGGGGATTACCGGTCGGGGGCGATCTGGAGTACGCCGACGGCGTGACCATCGCGCAGGCCTTGCAGGCCCGCCAAGGAGCGAAGTGATGGGAGTGGCACGGGCGAGTGCGTACGTGGCGGCGGGCGTGGTGGGCGGGCTCGTGCTGGGCATCCTCCTGACGACCGCGTATCAGGACCGGCATGCGCAGGCGCTGTTCAGTCCGCGTCCGCGCCGGCGCTGGGCGGCGTTGGGTCGGCTGGCCGGGACGGCGTCGGTGGACAGTGTCCGTCTGATGCGCGAGTATGTGGCATGGGAAACACATCCGCGGCTCCGGCGTCGGGGGGAGGCGCTGCTGGAGCGTCTTCAGTCACTGCATGGGTGAGGGATCATGATGGCGACCGCGTCTGCGAGCTGGTCCTTTACCGAAGATGACTTCGGCGCGATCACCGCGACGTTGCAACGCTTCCTGTTCGACGCGAACGCGCGCTGCGCCCTGTTGGTGGATCGGACCGGGCAGTTGGTCGCGACCGTGGGCGAGCAGCCGGATTTCGATCCCACGGCGTTCGCGACGCTCACGGCCGCCGATTTCTCGGCGAATGACCAGCTGGCCAAGCTCATCGGCGAGAACGACTTCAGCTCCCTGTTCCATCAGGGCGAGACGGCGTCGATGTATCTCGCCGACATCGCCCGGCGCGTGATCCTCGTGGTGCTGTTCGACAACCGCACGAGCCTGGGGCTGGTGCGCTTGAAGATGAAGGAGACGGTCGCGGAGCTGACGCGGCTGTTCGAGCAGGTGTTCGCGCGGGCGCAGCGGGTGTCGCCCTCGCAAACGGGACTCTTGGCGGGCGCCGATGCTGAGATCGACGACCTCTTCCGATAAGCGGGGCGCCCTATGTCGATGATCAACTATGCGTCGCGCGAGATCAACTGCAAGATCGTGTATTACGGTCCCGGTCTCGGCGGCAAGACCTCGAACCTCGAGTTCATCTACGGCAAGGTGAAGCCGGACACGCGTGGCAAGCTCATCTCGTTGGCCACGGAGACCGAGCGGACCCTGTTCTTCGACTTCCTGCCGGTCGACCTCGGGACGATCCGCGGCTTCAAGACGCGCTTCCACCTGTACACCGTGCCGGGCCAGGTGTACTACAACGCCAGCCGCAAGCTGATCCTGAAGGGCGTGGACGGCATCGTGTTCGTGGCCGATTCGCAGATCGAACGCATGGAGGCGAATCAAGAGTCGATGCAGAACCTCTACGACAACATGTCGGAGTACGGCTACGACCTCACGAAGATGCCGTTCGTGATCCAGTACAACAAGCGCGATCTGCCCAACGCGGCGCCGATCGCGGCGCTGCAGGACGCGTTGAATCCCGGCTGGCAGATCGAGGAGGCCGCGCGGCAGCGCGTGACCCCCGATCCGCTGCACCCGGGCGAGTTCCTCGTCGAGCAGTTGCCCAGTGGGGAGTGGATCGAGCGCGCGCCCTACTTCGAGGGGGTCGCGGTGACGGGGGACGGGGTGTTCGACACGCTCAAGTCCGTGAGCAAGCTGGTCCTCAAGTCCCTCTCCTGAGCCCGGTGCCCGTGTCGCCTCGAGATCTGAACCTCCCGAATGCGCTGACGATCGGCCGGATCGCGGTCACGCCGCTGGTCGCGGCGCTGCCCTTCGCGACCTCGCCCTCGGTCCGCTTCGCGGGCTTCGTGCTGTTCCTCGCGGCGGCGATCACGGATCATTTCGATGGTGCCATCGCCCGCTCGCGGGGCTGCATCACGGATCTCGGCAAGGTGCTCGATCCACTGGCCGACAAGTTGTTGCTGGTGGGCACGTTCATCCCGATGTATCTGCTCCAGCACCCGGCCGGTGATGCGCTGGCGCGCTGGATCCCCTGGGCACACGACGACGCGTCGGCGTTCCCCTTCGAGACCGTGCTGGGACCGGTGGGGCTCCCGTGGTGGGTGCTGCTGATCGTGCTGGGCCGGGAGCTGTTCATGACCGTCTTTCGCAGCATCGCCCAGCGGCGCGGCGTGGTGATCGCCGCGATCGGGCCGGCGAAGTGGAAGGCCGGCTTCCAGTTCACGTGGATCGGGGCGGCCTACTGCTGGTTCGGCTTGCGCACCTGGGCGGACCGGCGTGGCTGGGACGGCCGCGGCGCGTGGGAGTTCGTGGAGACGCTCAACGGACTCGTCGGCGTCGTGACGATGTCCGTCGCGGTCGTCCTCACCCTCTACTCGCTGCTGTTGTATCTGCGCCGCTACGGCCACGTCCTGTGGGGCCGCAGCGCCGCACGCTGAGCCGTCAGCCCGTGATAGGCTCGACGAGGTCGACGGCGGTGATCAGCCGCGCGCTCCCGGGCAGATAGCGGACCAACAGGACCAGGTCCAGACGACCACCGCCCGCTGGGAGCGTGAGCTCGATCGGGCGCAGGCGGGTGGTCACCGTCTTCACGACGACACCCGACTCACGCGGGATGGACACCGTGATCGTGTACACGCCCGCCGCGACGGCCCCGAGCGAGAATCCCCCGCGGGCATCGCTGTAGCCGGTGATCGCCGTGCCAGCCCCGACCGGCGTCAGCTGGATCGTCGCGGAGTCGAGGGCCGTCGCACGCAGGTAGGTCTCACCGATCACGACCCGACCGCGCACCCCGACGGCCTCGCGGAAGTCCGGATCCGCCGCGGGCGTCGGCGCGAGCGCGATGATCGATCGGTTCGGCGTCGGCGCGCAGGCAGCCAGCGCCGCCGACAGGAACAACGCGGCAGGGATTCGCATGTCCACCAGACTACCGCCGGAACGTGGCGTGCGCCAGCCGCCGCGTGTGCCCGTCCCACTCGTCGCGTGAGGGCGCCTTAAATTGTCCGGGATGCAGGTCGAGATCATCACCATCGGCGACGAGCTGTTGCTCGGCCACACCATCGACACGAACGGCGCGACGCTGGGCCGTCGGCTCGCGACGCTCGGGATCGCGGTGGCGCGTCGCACGACGGTCGGCGACGACGCCGCGTCGATCGCGGATGCCGTCGCGGCGGCATTGCGGCGTGCGGATGGTGTGATCACCACCGGCGGGCTCGGCCCCACCAGCGATGACCTGACGAAGCCGGCGATCGCCGCGCTGTTCGGGCGCGGAATGACGGTGCACCAGCCAACCATCGATCAGCTCGAGTCGCGCTGGCGTGCGCGTGGTCTGCCCGGCGAGCTCCCCGCCGCGAACCGGCAGCAGGCCGTGGTGCCGGAGGGCGCCACGGTGCTGGAGAACCGCCACGGGACCGCACCCGGCATCTGGATGGAGGACGATGCGGGGCGTTGGGTGGCGATGCTGCCCGGGGTGCCGCGGGAGATGCGTGGCATGCTGGCCGACACCCTCATGCCGCGCTTGAGCGACCGCATGGGCCCAGATGCTCCGGTGATCGCCTCGCGCCTGCTGCGGACCACGAGCGTGCCAGAGGCGCGCGTCGCGGACCTCTTGCGGGAGCTGGAGCTGCCTGAGGGGGTGCGGCTGGCCTACTTGCCCGGCTGGGAGGGCGTCGATCTTCGGCTCACGGTGCAGGGCATGGATGCCGCACGGAGCGACGCCTGTCTCGCCGATGGGACGCACCGGATCGTGCGCCGCCTCGGCGACGTGGTGTACGCCACCGAGGAGCGCGATCTCGCCGCCATCGTGCTCGAGGTGCTGCGTGCGCGCGGGTGGCGGATCGCGGTCGCCGAGAGCTGCACCGGCGGCCTGCTGGGCGCACGACTCACGGCCATCGCCGGCGCCAGCGATGTGGTGGCGGGTGGCGTGATCGCCTACGACAACGCGGTGAAGACGGGCATGCTCGGCGTCGACCAGGAATTGCTCGCGCGGCACGGTGCCGTGAGCGTCGAGGTGGCCGCCGCGATGGCGCGAGGGGCCAGGCGCGCGACCGGCGCGGCGGTCGGGGTCGGGATCAGCGGTGTCGCGGGGCCCGGGGGTGGGACGGCGGACAAGCCGGTCGGCCTTGTGTGTGTGGCGGTCGAGTCGCCCGAGGACTCCTGGGCCGAGGCGCGACAGTTCATCGGTGACCGAGAGGAGATCCGTCTGCGGGCGACGCAGGCAGTGCTCGATCGCGTGCGCCGCGCGGCGACCAGAACTTCTGACGAACGAACGACGTAGTGATGGAATGGAGAACGGGATCACATGACTGACGAGATGCCGCCTGCGGAGCGGGCGAACGACGGCGGGCCCGGCGACAGCGGGGCCGGCATGCCCGATGCCGACACACGAGATGGGTCAGCGACCGTCACGGACGCCACCGATGCGGCGTCGGACGCCGTCGCGACCCTCGAGGCACGATTGGCCGAGCAACAGGACAAATACCTGCGCCTGTTGGCCGACTTCGACAACTTCCGCAAGCGGGCCGTCCGCGAGCGGGAGCAGGCGTCGCATCACGGCCAGGGCGTGGTCATCAAGGGATTGCTCGAGAGCATGGACGATCTGGCCCGCTGTGCGAAGCTCGATGCGGCGAGTGTCGATGCGGCCACGGTGCTCGACGGCGTCCGGCTGGTCGAGCAGAAGCTGCTCAAGTCCCTCGCGGGCCACGGGCTGGAACTGGTGGACCCGGCGGGACGGCCCTTCGACCCTGCGCTGCACGAGGCGCTGACGACGGCGCCGGCGGCGCGAGCGGAGGACGACGACCTGGTGGCCCAGGTGTACCAGGTGGGATACGTGTTCAATGGGCAACTGCTGCGTCCGGCGCGGGTCGTCGTGTCGCAGTGGAATGCGTGACCGGCGACACGCCTCCCATGGCTCAGCGCGATTACTACAGCGTCCTCGGGGTCGCGTCGACCGCGACGGCCGACGAGATCAAGAAGCAGTATCGGCGGCTCGCGAAGCAGTACCATCCTGACGCGAACCAGGGCGAGGCGTCGGCGGCGGATCGGTTCAAGGAGATCTCCGAGGCCTACGCCGTCCTCGGCGATGCCGCGAAGCGGACGCAGTACGACGAGATGCGCCGGCTCGGTGCGTTCGACGCGGCGCGGCCGCGGTCTGGATCGTCGCGCTCCAGCGCCGGTGCGCCCGGGAGCGGCTCGTTCAAGTTCGAGGATTTCGACGTCGGTGGCTTGGGTGGGCTGGGCGATCTGTTCGGCACGATGTTCGGTGGCCGAGCGGGTGGACGGACCCGGGCTGCGGAGGCGGGGCCGAGCGTCGAGACGACGCTGGAGGTCCCGTTCCGCGTCGCGGCCGTCGGCGGCAAGATCCCCATCACGTTGGAGCTGGCCGAGGGTTGCGCCACGTGCAACGGCAGCGGCGCCGGACCGGGTGCACGCATGCAGCCCTGTCAGGAGTGCGGCGGACGCGGCACGATCTCGTTCGGCCAGGGCAGCTTCTCGGTGAACCGGCCGTGTCCGGCGTGCCTGGGGCGCGGGACCACCGCCTCGGTGCCCTGCGCCGCGTGCAGCGGAGCGGGCGAGGTCCGGACGCGCAAGAAGGTGATGATCGCGGTGCCGGCGGGCACCGAGAGCGGGGGCAAGGTGCGGCTCAAGGGGCAAGGGGGACGCGGGCGCAACGGTGGAGCGGCCGGCGACCTGGTCATCACATTCACGGTGCTCCCCGACGCGCAATTCAAGCGCGATGGCTTGGATCTCGTGGTCGGCGTGCCGCTAAACGTCGCGCAGGCGACGCTGGGGACCAAGGTGTCCGTGCCGACGCTGCGAGATTCGACCGTCTCGCTGCGCGTGCCTGCCGGCACACCGAGTGGCAAGCGGTTCCGCATCAAGGGGCAGGGCATCGAGCGTGAGGGGCGCAGCGGCGACCTCATCGCCGAGGTGCAGATCGTCGTGCCGACGACGCTGTCGGCGGCGCAACGGGCCCTCATGGAGCAGTTCGCGAGCGCCGCCGACCTACCGTACTGAGCCGCTCAGCGCGTGCCGGCGCCGAGTCGGAACACCTGCCCAAGATAGGACACCGCGTGCATCTCGCCCTGGCCGTCGATCCCGAATGACGTGATGCGGGGCATGGGGCGCGTGAGCGTCCACTCCAGCTCTTCGAAGACCTCGCCGTTCGCCGCGCGGAGCGAGCGCAGCCACCCCTGGCAGAAGTCCGAGTAGAAGTAGCGTCCCACATGCTCGGGGTGCGCGCGGCCGCGGTACACGAGCCCGCCCGTGATGGAGTTGCACCCTGGGCCGTGGGCGTACGCCACGTCGGGGTCGATGCGCTGCGTGAGCTCGCAGGTGCTGCTCGTGGGCAGGCACAGGGGTCCTTCGAGCAGGGACCACCCGAAGTTCGCACCGCCGGCCGATCCCAGTGGGACGACGTTCAGCTCCTCATACGATCCCTCGCCGACGTCGGCGATGAACAGTTGCATGGAGGGGGCATCGACCCAGAAGCGCCATGGGTTCCGCAACCCGAGGGCGAACACCTCGGGGCGATAGGCGCTGTTCCCGACAAAGGGATTGTCCGCGGGGACCACGAAGGGCGCGCTGGTGCTGACGTCCAGCCGGATGAGCTTGCCGCGCAGCGTCGAAGGCAACTGGGAGTCGCCGCCGCTGCTGTTGCCCGACCCGGCGTCGCCCACGCTCATCAACAGGGTGCGGTCGGGGAGGAACTGGATCATGCCCCCGTAGTGCAGGAACCCGGTGTGGGGAATGCGGCGGATGTTGAGGCGCGATGCGGGGTCGACGAGGTTGGGGTCGGTCGATGACGCGGTGAAGCGCGCGAGCCGGATGGCCCCGTCGCCTTCGACGAAGCTGACATAGACGTGGCGGTTCACCTGGTAATCCGGATGGAACGCGACGCCCAACAGTCCGTCCTCGTTGCCCTGGGTTCGGACCACCGCGGACAGGTCGAGGAAGGGTTGAGGAAGTCGGGTGCCATCCCGCAGGATCCAGATGCGTCCGGTGCGTTCCCCGACGAACAGACGGGGGTCGCGCGTCGGCGCGCCGACGAAGAGCGGGCGGTCGAAGCCCTCGGCGACGAGGTCGATCGACAGGGTCGACGTACGATCGACGGGTGCGGGCTCCGTGGGCGCGTCGGCGCAGTTCGCTACTGAGAAGAGAGCAAGGACGGCGCTGAGCCACCAGCGCGTTCCGATCGGTCGTGAGTTCGAGCACATTGTACTTCATGAACGTATTTGCGCAGCCAAATGTTGCAATGCCGACCACGCGACGTGTGGGTGCACGGCGTGTCCGGCGCTGACGCGTTCGTGGCGCCCGGCCGGGCATGGGCTCGCCGACTCCAGTCGCGGGTCGCCCCGGGCTGGCGTACGCGATTCGCGCCGGCGCCGACCGGGTACTTGCACCTCGGACATGCGGTCAACGCCGTCGTCGTGTGGGGGCTGGCGCGTGCGCTGGATGGACGGGTGGTCCTTCGGCTGGAGGACCACGATCGCGGGCGGTGTCGTCCCGCGTTCGCGGACGCGATCCTCGATGATCTGGACTGGCTTGGACTTGAGCCCGATGTCGCTCCGACCGCCGCGTATCGCGACGGACCGGCGCTCAGGCAGAGTGCGCGGTCCGCGCGTTATGCCGCCGTGCTCGGGGCGTGGGAGGCGGCCGGCGTGGTGTATGCGTGTCGCTGCTCCCGGCGCGACGGGACGGTGCCGTCGACCGACGGGGACCGGCGGTACACGGGGCGGTGCCGCGAGGCGGGTTGGCCGATAGAAGCAAGTGTCGCGGTCCGTCTGCGGTTCGGTGCAGACGTCGTCACGCTGGATGACGTCATCTGCGGCGTGCAGCGGCAGGTCCCGGCCGAGCAGTGTGGCGATGTCGTCCTGCGCGATCGCCATGGCAATTGGACCTATCAGTTCGCGGTCAGCGTCGACGATCTGGATCAGGGGATCGACGTGGTGATCCGCGGGACCGACCTGCTGAGCAGTGTGGGCCGGCAGGTCCTGCTGGGCCGCGCGCTCGGACGGGCGGCCCCGCCGCAGTATGCGCACCATCCGCTGGTGCTGCGCCCCGACGGGCGCAAGCTGAGCAAGTCGGCCGGGGACAGCGGATTGCGCGAGTTACGTGCGGCGGGGTGGAGTCCCGCGCAGGTGCTCGGGACGGCCGCGCATCTGGCGGGCCTGCAGCGCGACGCGCGGCCGATCGACGCCGCCGCGCTCGCGGGGCTCTTCGGCGGCTGAGCGCCGCGGAGTCATCCGCTCACTTGCGATCGCGCGCGAGGGCGCGGTAGTACTCCTCGACGAGGGCCCGGTATTCGGCAGGTACCGGGGCGCGGGACTGCAGTGCGGGACGCTTCTCGGTGCCGAGCCCGTACGCGCGGAACAGCGAGAACTCGACGGTCTTGAGCCCGTCTATGACGTCGGCCTGCAGCTGGTCGAGACCGACGGCGTTCCCGAGCGGCGCGCCGTTCTCCAGCCGCCGCATCTCCCGGAGCACGCCGTCGATCTCGGTGGTGGGCAATCCTTGGTTGACGAGGTCCTGCCGCAAGCGCTCTGCCTCCTGCCGCCGGAGTCGGAATTCGCGGCTGAACTGCGTGGCGTCGGCACCGCCCGCTCGCTGCGGATCGAGCTGCCCAGGAGCGCCGTCGCGCTGCTGCGCGCCGCGCCCACCGGCCTGCTGCTGGCCTGATTGCTGACCGCCCTGGCCTTGTTGGCCTTGTTGGCCTTGTTGGCCTTGTTGACCTTGTTGGCCCTGTTGACCTTGTTGGCCCTGTTGGCCTTGTTGCCCCTGTTGGCCCTGTTGGCCCTGTTGACCCTGTTGGCCCTGTTGCCCCTGTTGCCCCTGTTGACCCTGTTGACCCTGTTGACCCTGTTGACCCTGTTGACCCTGCTGGCTCTGTTGGCCTTGCTGGCCCTGTTGGCTCTGCTGGCTCTGTTGGCTCTGCTGGCCCTGTTGGCTCTGCTGGCTCTGTTGCCCCTGCTGGCCTTGTTGTCCTTGTTGTCCTTGTTGCGCCTGCTGGCGCTCCGCAGTGCGCGCGCGCAGCGACTCCATCGCGCGCACGAGTTCGCGCGCGCGCTCCAACGTCCGCTCCTGCGCGCGTTGCGGCGACTCCGCCGAGGCCGCGCTGGCAGCCTGCTCCAGCTGCTCGCGCGTCGCCTCCAGAATGTCGGCGATGCTCCGCTCCATATCGCGCACCGACTCCGGCGCCCAGCCACCGCGGACCCCGCTGCGGGAGAACTGGATGCGATCCCGCAGACTGCCGTCGCGTAGCTCCTGCGCGGCACCGCTCAAGGCGCGTGCGGCCGCCGGCTGCTGCTGCCGGGCCTCCCGGGCCAACGACTCGATCGCGGCGAGCAACGAGTCGGCGGCGACGGCCTGCCGGTCCTTGTCATCGAGGAGGCGCTGCTGCTCGCGCTGCCGCGCCTCGCCACTCGCGTTCGGGAGCTGCTCCACGCGCTGCTGGATGTCGCGCTGTTGCTCCTGCATCTGCTCCACGCGATCCTGCAGCGCGCGCGTCTGCTGCTGCACGGCGGCACTGCGTGAGTCCTCGAGCGAGCGCGCCGCGCGGTTCAACTGCTCGAGCGCCTGATTCGCCTGCGGCTGGGTCCCGGTCGCGGCGCGGCGCATCGCATCGGCCGCCTGCTGCGCGGCCTGTGCCGCCTGTTGCAGCTCCGGGGTGTTCTGTTCCCGGGCCAAGCGCTCCAGTCGCCGGGCCTCCTCTTCGGCCTGCCGCGCGAGTTCCCGCTGTCCACCGCCGCCGCCCTGCGCTTCGCGGCCCAGCCGGTCGCGCATCTGCTCCTGCATGCGCTGCATCCGCTCGTTCTCTTGCTGCTGCCGCGCCGCCAACTCCCGCAGCCGCGCGAGAATCTCATCGACCTCCTGCTGCTGCTGTTGCTGCGCGCTGCTCTGCTGCTGCACCGCCTCGTACTGATTGCGCTGGCGATCGTTCTCCAACTCGAAGAGGTCGGCGAGATCCTCGGCCCGCTGCTGCTGGCCGCCCCCGCCCCCCCCACCGCCGCCCTGTTGCTGCTGTTGCAGCTCGCGCTCGCGGAACACCGCCTCGGCGCGCTGCAGGTGCGTCATCGCGACCTGCTCGGGGCCGAGCGCGCGCGTCCCGCTGCCGGCGCCGAGCAACCCGCGTGCGCCCTCCATCGCGGTCCGCGCTGAGTCGAGCTGCCCCGCGATGACCGCGAACGAGGAATCCTGTGCCGCGACCCCGCGCGACCGGAGTCGCTCGACCAACGTCGCCACATCGTCGTGCAGACGCCCCTGCGCGATCGCCAACGTGGTGATGTCCTGACGGCGCCGACGCTCCTCGGCGCCCGCGCTGTCGCGGACCCAATTGAACGTGCCGGCGACGATGTCGCGCTGGCGTTGCACCAGTTGCCCGGTCTCCGCGCCTTCCGCCCCGCCCCCGCCCCCGCCCGGCGGCGCTTGTCCGCGTTCCTCCCCTTGGCGATACGTCATGCCGAAGGGTCGGATGTCGACGAAGTACACGTCGCTGCGGCTCACCGTGCCCGACGCGTCCTTGGCCTCGGCGTGATACGCCACCAGATCGCCCGGGGTGAGCGACAGTTCCTCCAGGAACAGCGTGTGCGCGGCCCGGACCTCCTCGAGGGTCGCGCCGCCGCGCGACAGCACGACGCGTCGCTCCTCACCGCCATTCACGCGGTACACCAACGCGAGCTCTGCCACGCCATAGTCGTCGCGGGCCGTGATATCGATGGTCAGCTCCTCGACCGCCGTGGCGCGCGTGTCACGCCCCGGGTCACTGATGCTGACGCTCGGTCCACGATCCCGGAGCGCCTCGATCGCATAGTCGATGCCGCCGGGGACGCGGCGTCCATCCGTCGCCAGCAGGTCGATACGGTAGAAGCCGCTCTGCGTCACGGGGAACGTGGCTGACCATCCGCCCGCGCTGTCCTGGGCGAGGGGCAGTTCCGTTCCATCGTCGAAGCGCAACATCCCTCCGCGGATCGGTCGGGTCACGTTGGGACGTACGGTGACGCGCGTGCCGATCACGGCGGCCACATCGCCGCCATCCTCGATGGTCTCGGGCTCGAGGCGCGTGTAGGCCGGGTACCGCAGATCGAGTGACACCTGTGAAACGGCTGGCAGATCGCTGATGCGCAGCTGGAACTCATCCGAGCGCACCCCATCCGATTCAACGAAGTAGGTCGTTGGATCGACGATGTCGAACAGCCGGGCGCGGAACACGCCCGACGCGGAGTCCCGCGCCATCGGGATGCGCACCCAGTCGGCCTCGGTGTCACGGCGGAAGACCAGCTCGGCGTTATCGGCGGTGAAGTGCAGCAGGGTCCCGACGACCTCGAGCCCGCCGCCGCGCGGCACGGTGGCGTTGCCAGGCTCGACGGCGACCGCCCGGACGGGCACGGCCGCCGCGGCCGCCGCTGAGGGGGCGAACAGCAGTCGCCCGGTCGTGCGCAGCGCCGACGGGCCGAACAGGAACAGCACGGCAGTCGCGACCGCGAGGACCCCGAGCGCCCGCAGCGCCGAGCGACTCGGCGCCCCATCGATCGCACGGTCGCGGACCAAGGGCTGCAGGGTCGACACGACCTGCGCGATCAAGCGGTCCGTGAGGGCCGACGCGCCCTCGGGGCGATCGGCGCGATGGACCTCGTGCAGTGCGGTCAGCAGCCCCTGACGCAGATGCGGGGCGCGCTCTTCGACATACAATGCGAACTGTTCGTCACTCCCCCGCCGCGCGAGTGGGCGGATGAGCCACCAGCCGATGGCCAGCAGGATCGTCGCGTAGCCGGTGAGCCGGGCCAGGAGGATCGCTGTGGAGCTCCCGTTGAGCGACCAGGTCAGCAGCGAGCCGAGCACGAGGGCGGCAAGGATCGCCAGCCCGATGCGGACCGCGGCCTCGAGCAGCACGCGCTGCTGCCACTGCCGGCGCAGCGTGGCGAGTGCATCCAGCAATTGGGCGGAGGGGGTCATACAACGCTCCGGTCTGACGGGATCACGGCGGAGCGTCGCGCGGTCGCGCGCCACCCCCGGGTGGACAGCAACGTCTCGCCAAGCACCAGCAACGCGACGAGGGCCAGCAGCCAACGCCAGGTGCCTTGCCTGGCCTCCAATTCCTGTGCGCTGGGTGCCGTGGCGATGCTCCCGGCGTCGGCCGACAGCTCGCGGATCCCCAGCAACATCTCGCGGGGATCAACGGGCGTGAGGTCCGATTCGTTCGAGGGTGCGTTGACGGCGACCACGTCCAAGGGCTCCCCGGTCACGCGGGACTGATAGGCGGAGTATAGCCCACTTTTGCGCAGCACGATGGCGCTGCCAGCAGAATCGGTCGCGGGTCGCTCCAGACTGCCATCCGGGGCGGCGACGACCGGATCGCGCAGCGTCGCGCGCAGCGCCCAGCTCTCGCCACTCGGGCGCCACAGGGGGGCCCCCGCGTGGCCCGACGCGTGCAACGCGAGCCGACGCAGGAACGGCAGATAGGCGGGTTGCAGCGGGAAGTCGCCCCCCCGCGGGTCCAGCGGCGCGCCGATCACGAGGGCGCGCCCGAGGCCGAGGCGCGACTCGATCACCGCGGGAAGTCCATCATCGAATCGCGCGAGGACCGAGGCGCCGTCGGCGACCTCGAGTCGCGGGTAGCGACCGAACCGGACCGCGCTGAGCGCAGCACTGGCATCGCGGAACGGCGCGAAGAGGGGATGGTCGAGGGTGACCTCGCCGAGCGTGCCCGGCAGGGCGGCGGTCCGCTCGATCATCCCGCCCGACTGGGCCGGCACCACGGGCGATACCGCCGCGCGAGCGCCCTGCCGCGCCCCGATCACGCTCACGACGCCGCCCCCCGCGCGGACCCAGTCCTGCAGGGCGGGTCCCAGGGCCGCTGGCTCGGCGACATCCCACAGGACCACGAGGCCGGCGTCGGCGAGTTGCGCCGCGCTCGCGCGGGCCGCGCTCACCGGGAGGACCCTGATGGTCGGGGCCTCACCGATCGCGAGCGCCCGCTCGAAGAACAGCGTCTCATTCGCGGCCGCATCGGTCGGCGTCACCAGGAGCACGGTCACCGCGTCGTCGCGCGGGAGGGCGAAGTGCAGCGTGTCGTCGCCGGGCAGGGCATCGGTGTCGATGGTCACCATACCGGTGATTCGGCCCGCCGGCGCGGCCACCGCGTCGAAGGCCACCACCAGCTCGCCCTCCGTGGGCAGGTCGATGTCGCGCGTGCCCGCCGGTCGCCCATTCAGCGTGAGCGTCGCCCGCACGCGGCGGCGCTCCGGCAGCGCCCGGGCGACGAGCCGGGCCTGCGCGGCGACGGTCGCGCGCGGCGGTCCCGCACTGCGACGCAGCTCCACGGAGGACACCGCCACGTTCGCGGGCGACGCGGCGCTGACATCGATGGGGCGGATCGCCAGCCCCGCCGGCATCTCGAGGCCGGCGATCCCCGCGACTCCCGTGCGTTGGAGGTCGGTGATCACGGCGACCTCGAGGCGTGTCGTGCCGGCATCGGCCACGAGCTGACGCGCGGCGCGCAGGGCGCTGCCGAAGCGCGTGCCCCGTGCGGCGGGCACGAGATCATCGAGCGCGGCCCGCACCGCACTGCGGTCCGTCGTCCAGGGCACGACGACCTCGGCGGCGTCATCGAACGCCACCAGGACGATCCGGTCCCCATCGGACGTGCCGTCGATGATCCCGCGCGCGGAGTCCAGGGCCGCGGGCCACACCTCGCGATGTGACATGGAGAGCGAGCGGTCCAGCAGGAGCACGACGGCGCGCGCGCCCTCCACCGCTGCATCCGTGTCGCGTTGCGGGAGGTACGGACGCGCGAACGCCAGCACGAGCAGGGCGAGCGCGGCGGCCCGGAGCAAGAACAGGGGCCAGTCCATCAGGCGCCGTCGCTGCGCCGTGCGGATCGGGATGCGCTCCAGGAACATCAGCGAGGGGAACCGGAAGGGCGTATCCTTCTCGCGGAACCGGAGATGGACCAGGATGGGGATCGCCAAGGCGGCGAGCGCACCCAACATCGCGGGGAGCAGGAAGGACATCAGCGCACCCGCCCCGTGGCCAACCGGCGATCGAGGAACGCATACAAGGCGACATCCAGCGGTCGATCGGTGACCACCGGGACGAAGTCCGCTCCCGTGGCGAGGATGCGGCTGCGCAACTCAGCGCAATGCGCCGCATGCAGCGCTCGATACCGCTCGGCGAGCGCCTCCGGGCGCAGGGGGAGGCGATCGCCCGACTCCGCGTCCTCGAAGGTCGTCGCGTTGGTGAACGGGAAGTCGCGCTCTCCCGGATCGATCACGTGGAACACGATCACGTCGTGCCGCCGGGCGCGCAGCGAACCCACGGCGCGGGCGAGCGCGGTGGGGTCCTCGTAGCAGTCGCTGATCACGACGACGATCCCGGCACGCTGCGCGACCTGCGCCAGCCGATCGAGCGCCGCCGGCAACGCGCTCGCCCCGGCCGCCTGCGTGCGACCGAGCGTGTGCAGCATCAGTTGCAGATGCCGCGTCGATGGCGGGATGACCTCGGCCGTGCCGCCGCGCAGCAGCGCCAGGCCGACGCGATCCCCCTGCCGTTGGCTGAGCCAGGCCAGCGAGGCGCCGAGCATGCGCGCGTAGACGTACTTGGTGAGCGGCGCGGTGCCGAAGTCCATCGAGCCCGACACATCGAGCGCGATGAGCAGGCCGGCATTGGTGTCGGCCTCATACTCCTTCACGTAGAAGCGATCGGTGCGCGCATAGGCGCGCCAGTCGATGCGGCGGAGGTCATCGCCGGGCTGGTACTGGCGATGCTCGGCGAAGTCGATGGACAGCCCCTTGCGCGCGGAGCGGTGGAGCCCCGCCATGAACCCGTCGACGACCGTACGCGCGAGCAGGGCGAGGTCGCCGATGCGCGCGAGGAGCTGTGGGTCGAGGAATGCCGCGGGGGCCGTGGGCATCGGGCTAGAGCGACGACTTGGGAAGCGGGACCTGCGCGACCACGCGGTCGATGAGCTGGTCGGTCGTGACGCGCTCCGACTGCGCCTGGAAGTTCAACAGCACACGGTGCCGCAGCACGGGGCGGGCGAGGGCCTGGATGTCCTCGAAGGCCACATGGGCCCGGCCCTGCAGAAGGGCGCGGGCCTTGCCGCCGAGCACCAGCGACTGCGCGGCGCGCACCGAGCCACCGTACTGCACCCACTGCCCGATGAAGTCCGGCGCGAGGGCATCGGTGGGCCGCGTGGCGCGCACCAGTCGGACGGCGTACCGCGTCACCGCGTCGGCGACCGGCACCCGGCGCACGACGCGCTGGAACGCGAGGATCTCGTCGCGCGTGACCACGGCCCGCAGCGGTTCCGGCGGCGCGGCCGTGGTGGCGCGCACCACCTCCACCTCATCGTCCTCGGGCAGATAGTCGAGCATCACCTCGAGCATGAAGCGATCGAGCTGCGCTTCCGGCAGGGGGTAGGTGCCTTCGAGCTCGATGGGGTTCTGCGTCGCGAAGACGAAGAACGGCGGCTCGAGATCGTAGGTCCGGCCCTGGACGGTGACCCGCTTCTCCTGCATGGCCTCGAGCAGGGCCGACTGCGTCTTCGGCGGTGTGCGGTTCACCTCGTCGGCCAGCAGGATGTTCGCGAACACCGGGCCGGGCATGAACGTGAGGCGCCGCTGACCGGTGTTGGGATCGTCCATGATCACGTCGGTGCCGGTCACGTCCGACGGCATCAGGTCGGGCGTGAACTGGATGCGCGCGAACTTGAGGTCCAACGCCCGGGCGAGCGTCGAGATCAGCAAGGTCTTGGCGAGCCCGGGGACGCCGACGAGCAGGCAGTTCCCGCCGGCGAACAGCGCGATCAGCGTCTGCTCCACCACGTGGTCCTGCCCGACGATCCGCTTGCGGATCTCACGGGTGATCTCGGTGGCCGAGGAGTGCAGGCGATCGGCGATGGCCGCGTCGTCCAGCTGGTCGAGTGGGGTGGTCGTCACGCAGGGCCTCAGGGTCAGCGGGTCAGGGCGTACAGGATGTAATTCACACCGAGCTTGTATGC
>ERZ1066135.649-NODE-649-length-16743-cov-7.993468_pt1 | contig 16743 bp, 14 predicted proteins | sample MGYA00382782_ERZ1066135 | MGnify/ENA primary metagenome ERZ1066135 (study PRJEB33369, sample SAMEA5778365) | biofilm metagenome | biome: Industrial cooling water; feature: Water cooling tower basin; material: Biofilm | place: United Arab Emirates | collected...
CATCTCGTGTGTCGCCATCCTGAAAAATCGCCTCTCGGACGAGGTCCGGGCAACGCCCGTCGCCCTCGGGCCACGTCCGCCGCCGATGTAAGTTTGGGTATGACCCTCAAGATCTACACGCGCACCGGCGACGACGGCGACACCGGCCTCTTCGGCGGTGGTCGCGTGACCAAGGACCACCCCCGCGTCTAGGCCTACGGCGACATCGACGAGCTCAATGCCGCCATCGGCATGGCCCGGGCCGTCGACGTGATGCCCCGGATCGACGAGGTCCTCGCGCCGCTGCAGCGGGACCTGTTCGCGATCGGCGCCCTGCTGGCCACCCCCGACCGCGACAAGATGGCCGAGCAACTGGCCAAGGCGCGTATCGACGACGAACGCATCGCGCAGCTCGAGCGTGCCATCGACGAGGGCGAGGCCGAGCTGGAGCCGCTGCGGGCGTTCATCCTGCCCGGCGGCACGCCCAAGGCCGCCGCCCTGCACGTGGCCCGCACGGTCTGCCGACGCGCCGAACGGCGGGTCATCACCCTCATGCGCGATACCGAGATCCCGCGGATGGTGGTCGTGTACCTGAACCGGCTGTCGGACCTGTTGTTCGTGCTGGCCCGGGTGGCCAACGCCCGCGCCGGCGCGGGCGAAGTCACCTGGTGAGCACGGTGCGGCGTCTGGCGGACGCGGCCGGGTCGCAGGTCCTGATCGGTCCCTCGCTTGCCTTCGAGCTGGGGTCGCGGCTGCAGCTCACCGCGCACCGCGCGGTGATCATCAGCGATTCGAACGTGGCGCCGCTGCACGCCGACCGCGTCGCCGCGGGGCTCTCCACCTTCGACCCGGTCGTTCTCACCATGCCGGCCGGCGAGTCTCACAAGACCCGCGAGACCTGGGCGACACTGACCGACCGACTGCTGGCACTTGGTCTGGGCCGTGACGCCGTGGTCATCGCCCTCGGCGGTGGCGTGGTCGGCGATGTGGCAGGGTTCGTCGCCGCGACCTACCTGCGAGGGGTGCCGGTGGTCCAAGTCCCGACCTCGTTGGTCGCGATGATCGACGCGTCGATCGGCGGCAAGACGGGGCTCGACGTGCCCGGCGGCAAGAATCTCGTCGGGGCGTTCCATCCCCCGACACACATCGCGATCGACCCGCTGCTCCTTGCGACCCTGCCCCAAGACGAGTTGCGCGCCGGGCTGGCCGAGGCCCTGAAACACGGCGCGATCCGCGACGAGGATTACTTCGAGGCCATCGCGGCTGCGGGCGCGGCGTTGCTCGAGCCGGGAGCGGCGGCGTCACCGGCGATGCTCGCCCTCATCGAGCGCTCCGTGGCGATCAAGTCCGCCGTGGTGAACGCCGACCCGCGCGAGCAAGGCGAGCGCAAGATCCTGAATTTCGGCCACACCCTGGGCCACGCCATCGAGGCCGAGAGCGGATATGCCCTGCGACATGGGGAAGCCGTCGGGATCGGCATGGCGCTCGAGGCTACGCTCGGCGAGCAACTCGGCGTGACCGCCGCGGGGACCGCCGAGCGGATCGAACGCGTACTGCTCGACCTCGGGTTGCCCTCGAGGACCTCCCTTCCGCCCGAGGCGCTGCTCGCGCGGACGCAGAGTGACAAGAAGCGCCTGGCCGGCGCGGCGGCGTATGCCTTGCCCGCTGCGATCGGGCGCTTCGAACAGTGGACGACATCGGTCCCGGACGACGTGGTGATAACGCTACTTCGTGACTATTCGTGGAAGTAGCGGAAGTTGTCCACACGGGCGGAATGCGCACGCTAACTAGTTAAAGTTAATAATTCGCAACGACTTACGGCACTGGCCGCAAAGCTGGCCGAACGTACAGGAGATGGCGCGCGAAATTTTGTGTTGACGTTCGCGAGTCCGCGCCCTATCGTGGCTTCCCCGGCGGGTGCGTCCTGCCCCCCGGGTTGCGACCGCCACCATCTTTCACAGGATTGGCCGAACGTATGTCGACTGCTGTTGCCGCGCCCCGCACCCCTACGGCCCGACCCAAACAGATCGCGCGTTCCGCGCCTGCCTCTGCCTTTGATCAGTACCTCGCGGACATCCAGAAGCTCCCGCTGATCGGCGACGCCGCCGAGGAAAAACGCCTCGCCCGCCTCGCGCAGCGCGGCGATGAGGCCGCCGCCGAGCGGCTGGTCATCTCGAACCTCCGCTTCGTCATCTCGTACGTCAAGAAATACCAGGGCCACGGCCTCGACCTCAGCGAGCTCGTCGCCATCGGCAACGAGGGCCTGCTCAAGGCGGTTCGCAAGTTCGATCCCGACCAAGGGGTCAAGTTCATCTCATACGCCGTGTGGTGGGTCCGGCAGGCTGTCCTCAAGGCCCTCGCCGAGCAGACCCGCTCCGTGCGCATCCCGCTGAACCAGAACTCTCAGCTCATCCGGATGGCCAAGGCCGAGACCATCCTCTCGCAGACCCTCAAGCGCGACCCCACCGAGGACGAACTCGCGCGCGTGCTCGACGAGCCCGTGACCCAGGTCCGGCATTCCAAGTCCATCTCGACGACCGAGGTCTCGCTCGACGCCCCGGTCGATCGCTCCGACCGCGAGGCCAGCACCTTCGGCGAGCGCTTCGCCGGCATCGACTCCGAACAGATCGAGGACTCCACGGACTCGTCGCTCATCAAGGAATTCATCTCGAAGCTCTTCCGCCGCTACCTCACGCCGCGCGAACGCAAGATCCTCTCGCTCTACTACGGCCTCGAACCCGGCGCCGAGCCCATGACGCTGGAGCGCATCGGGGTCCTGATGGGGGTCACCCGCGAACGGGTCCGGCAGATCCGGGAGCGTGCCTTCGACAAGCTGCGCAACTCGCCCGAGGGGGCCGGCCTCTCCGGTTTCTGGAATATCGCCTGACCGCCCGGAACGGTCTTGCGAGGTGGCGCGCGCGGGGGATCCCTCCGCGCGCGTCGCGTTTTCGACCCTCCCCCCGCTAGTTTCCGCGAGTGCGACTGCCCCCTGCTTTGCTCGGCGAGCTGCGCGCGATCGTCGGCGAACGGCACGTCGTCACGCGCGCGCCCGCGCTGCTCGTGTACGAATCCGACGCCCTGCCCGGCTATCGCTTCCGCCCGGCCCTCGGCGTCTTCCCGGGAACGCAGGCCGAGGTCATCGCCGTCGTTCGCGCGCTGCACCGGCACGCGGTCCCCTTCGTCGCCCGCGGCGCCGGTACGGGGCTGTCCGGCGGTGCGCTCGCTGACGACCTCGCCCTGCTCGGCGTGCACCGGCTCAAGCGCATCGTCGCCATCGACCCGCGTGCGCGCACGGCCACCGTCGAGCCCGGCGTCGTCAACGTGACGCTCACCGCCGCGGTCGCGCCATACGGCCTGCACTACGCGCCCGACCCCTCCAGCCAAGCGGCCTGCACGATCGGCGGCAACGTGGCCGAGAACGCGGGCGGGCCGCACTGCCTCAAGTACGGGGTAACGCTCAATCACATCGTCGCCGCGACCATCGTGCTCCCCGATGGCCGCGTGACCACGCTGCATGCCCCCAGCACACCCGACGAAGGGCCCGACCTGCTTGGTGCCTTCATCGGCAGTGAGGGCTGTTTCGGCGTCGCCATCGAACTGACCGTCCGGCTGACGCCCGACCCGGCCGCGGTCCGCACCCTGCTCGCCGACTTCGTCACGCTCGAGGCGGCCGCGACCGCCACCACTGCGATCGTCGCCGCGGGCATCCTTCCGGCCGCCTGCGAGATGATGGACCACGCGACCATCGCTGCGGTGGAGGCCTCCCACTACGCCGCCGGCTATCCCACCGACGCGGCCGCGGTGCTGCTGGTCGAGGTCGATGGAAGCGAGGCCGCCGTCCCGGTCGACGCCGCACGGATCGAGTCCATCTGCCGCACGCATGGGGCCAGAACAGTGCGTGTCGCGGAGGAACCCGAGGCGCGTGCGCGGCTCTGGCAGGGCCGCAAGAAGGCCTTCGGCGCGATGGGCCGCATCGCACCGCACCTGGTGGTGCAGGACGCGGTCGTGCCGCGCAGTGTCCTGGCGCCCGTGCTCGCCACCATCAGCGAGATCGGGGCCCGGCATGGACTCACCATCTGCAACGTGTTCCACGCGGGCGATGGGAACCTGCACCCGAACATCCCCTACGACGCCGACGACCCGGCGATGTCGGCGCGGGTCCACGCGGCGATGCACGAGGTGATGGCGACCTGCATCGCGGCCGGCGGGACGATCTCGGGTGAGCACGGCGTGGGGCTCGACAAGCTCGCATACATGGAACACCTCTTCACGCCCGACACGCTCGACGCGATGTGCCGCCTGCGCGCGGTCTTCGACCCCGATCGCCGGGCGAACCCCGGCAAGGTGGTGCCCGTCCACAGCTGCCGGGAGTGGATCGGGACCACGGCGGCGCCCACGCACGGGACCGCGTTGCGGCTGCCAACGGCGCCGCCGCCGTCGACGCCGGACCCATCAGGCGTGATCGAGTATCGTCCCGCCGACCTCACGATCACGGTCACCGCGACGATGACGCTCGCCGAGCTGGATGCCTGCACCCGCCCGCATCGGCAGTGGGCGCCACTGTTGCCGTGGGGCGATGACCAGCTCACCGTGGGCGAGGTGCTCGCGCGTGGACTCGTCGGCCCCACGCGCCGCACGCTCGGCGCGCCGCGCGATCTCACGCTCGGCCTCACGCTCGTGGACCATCGCGGGGCGACCATCTGTGCGGGTGGACGCGTGGTCAAGAACGTGGCCGGGTTCGATCTCACGCGACTCGCCATCGGGTCAGGGGAGGCACTGGGGCGCATCACGCAGGCCTCGCTGCGACTCCGCGCACGCCCCGACGTCGAGGAGAGCTGGGCCATCCCGGCGAGCGCAATCGATGCCGAGGCCTTGGACGTACTGTGCCGCGGGCCCTACGCGCCACTCGCGACCGAGCGGATCCCGGCCGATGTGGCCGCCGTCATCGGATTGCCTGCCGTCGCGCATCAGGTCATATGGATCGCGGGGAATGCGGCGCACGTCGCAGCGACACGGGCGCCGCTCGGTGCCTGCGGCCCGGCCGTCGCGGTGGATCACGCAGTGTGGACGACGCTGCGGGCGCGCGGACCCTACACGGTCGTCCCGGCGCCAGCGCCGGACCCGGTCGCGCTCGACCTGCGCGCACGCGTGATCGCGGCGTTCGCGGCGCAGGTGGTGGCGGTATGACGTCGCGAGCAGCAGCGATCGCGACGCGGAGCGTGCCGCGACCCACCGAGCCGGGCACCCCATGACGACGGTCTCGACGACGCCTCTCGCTGCGGCCGCCGCCGGCCTCGACGCCTGTGTGCACTGCGGATTCTGTCTCCCGGCCTGCCCCACCTACCTCGCGCTCGAAGACGAGAACGCCTCGCCACGGGGCCGACTCGTACTGATGCGCGCGGTCCTCGAGCATCGCGTGCGACTCGACGATCCTGATGTGTCGTCGGCGCTGGACAGCTGCCTCGGCTGTCGCGGCTGCGAGACCGCCTGCCCATCGGGGGTACCCTACGGCGAGCTGCTCGAGGCGACGCGGGCCACCGAACGGGCGCTCACGCCCCTCCCGTGGATCGGCCGCGCGGTGCTCGCCGTGTTCGCGTCGCCCGTGTTGCTCCCGATGGTGCTCGCGGCCGCGCGCGTCGTGCGTGCGACCGGCCTCGCTGCTGCGGCTGCGCGACTGCTCCCCACGCGCCTCGCCACCCCGTTCGCACTGCTCGCCTCGACCGCACGCGAGCGCGGCGCGACCTACCGGGCGGCCCGCGGGCCAGCGGTGCCGGAGCGCGCAGGGGTCGCGCTGCTCACGGGCTGTGTCATGGAAGGGCTGTTCGCGCCGGTGAACCGTGCGACAGAGCGGACGCTCACCGTGAACGGCTACCGCCTGTGCCCTGCCGCAGGCCAACGCTGTTGCGGCGCGCTGCATGCGCATGCCGGCGATCGCGCGACGGCACAGCGGCTCGCCCGCGCGAACATCGCGGCCTTCGAGGCCAGCGGCGCCGAGCTGATCGCCGTCAACTCCGCCGGTTGCGGCGCCATGCTCAAGGACTACGGGCATCTCCTGCACGACGATCCCGACTGGTCAGCGCGCGCGTCGGCCGTCGCCGCACGGGTACGCGATGTCAGCGAACTGCTGGCAGCCGCGGGCCCCGTGCCGGCTGCGGGGCCGACGCGCCGCGTGACATACGACGCGCCCTGTCATCTGCAGCACGCGCAGCGCCTCGTGACACCACCGCTCACCGTGCTCCGTGCGGCCACTGGCAGCACCCTCGTCCCACTCACCGGCAGTGACCAGTGCTGCGGCAGCGCCGGCATCTACAACCTGCTCCAGCCCGACGTCGCCGAGCGCGTCCTCGCCCCCAAGCTCGCGGCCATCGCGGCCACCGACGCCGACATCGTCGCGACCGGGAATCCCGGGTGCCTGATGCAGATCGGCGGTGGGTTGCGCCGCAGCGGATCTCGCACCGTCGCACGACATCCGGTGGAGGTGCTGGATGCGGCGTACGCGGCGCGCAGCGCGCCGGCGGCGGGCGCATAGTGGCGGGGCCGTGCGCCGGGCGTAATGTTGAAGCATGCCGCTCGTCGTACCGATCCTGCTGACCGCCGTCCTGTGAGCGTCGCACCCCGCGAAACACTCGTGCTCGGAGGGCGCAGCGTCGCGCTCGCCTACGACGACCCGTCGCGGGAGTACGCCGCGTTGCAGGAGGGCTGTGGCGTCATCCGCCGCGATGAGCGCGCCCGCTGGGTCTTCTCGGGGGCCAAGGCGGCCGCGACCCTCGGCGGCCTCGTCACCAACGATGTCGAGTCGCTCACGCCCGGCCACGGCTGCTACGCGGCCGCCCTCACGGCGAAGGGAAAGATCGTCGCCGATGTCCGCGTCTTCCGGCGGGCCGACGACCTCACGGTCGATGTCGCCGCCCGCGCCGCCGCCGGGTGGAGCGACCTCGTGCGCAAGTACGTGAATCCGCGACTCGCCACCTATACCGACGTCTCGGCCGACACCGGCTGCGTGGGGGCCTATGGCCCGCGAGCGGCGGCGATCCTCGCCCGGCTCGGCGCGGCCGATGCGTCGGTGCTCACCCAACTGGCCCCCTACCAGCATCTCACGACGACCGTTGCGGGGCACCCGGCCTTGGTGTTGCGGAGTCCGGACTACGGGGTCAGCGGATTCGACTGCATCGTCGCGGCCGACGCGGCCGACCATCTGTTCCATGCGCTGATCGATGCGGGCGCCCGGGCGGTGGGCCTCGCGGCGGCCGACATCGCCCGCGTCGAAGCGGGACGGCCCGAGTGGGGGATCGACATGGACGACACCACGATCCCGCAGGAAGCCAACCTCGACCAACTCCACGCCATCTCGTACACCAAGGGCTGCTACACCGGCCAAGAGGTGGTGGCACGACTCCACTTCCGCGGACACGTCAACAAGTACCTGCGGACCATCCACGCCCCGCATCCCTTGCCGCCACACGGCATCGTGCGGGATCGGGACGGCAAGGACGTCGGCGATGTGCGGTCCAGCGTCGTTTCACCGCGCCAGGGCGCGATGGCCATCGCGATGCTGCGCCGTGAACTCAGCGACGGCGAGGACATCGTGGTCCATCATGGCGAGGACGACCTGCCCGCCCGGATCGACGGCTAGCTGCTGTAGTACGCCGCGTTCTCTTCGATGTACCCGGCCGTCAGGTCACAGCCGTAGGCCACCGCCGAGGCCGCCCCCACATGCAGGGCGACCTCGAGATCCACGACCTCCCGGCCCAGCGTCCCGCGCACCGTCGCATCGTCGAAGTGCGCGCGCGCGCCCGCTTCCACCACGACATGGCCGTTGATCCACGCATCCGTGCGGCTCGCGTCGATCGTGACATCGACGCACTTGCCCACGGCCATCAGCAGGCGCCCGACGTTCGGGTCCGCGCCGTGCACCATCGTCTTGATCAGCGGCGAGTTGACCAGCGACTTCGCGATGCGCCGTGCATCATCGCGCGTCGCGGCACCCCGCACGGTGGCGCGGATCAGATGCTGCGCCCCCTCGCCGTCGCGCGCGAGGATCTCGGTCATGCGGATGCAGCCCGCCCGCAACGCGGCCGCGAACGCGGCCTCGTCCACCGCGCCGGCCAGCCCGTTCGCCAGCAGCGCCGCTGTGTCCGACGTGCTCGTGTCGGTGTCCACCGACAACATGTTGAACGAGTCGTCCACCGCCTCGCGCAGCAGCCGGTCCAGCGTCGCCGCATCGAGGGCCGCGTCGGTGAAGATGTAGGCCAGCATCGTCGCCATGTTCGGCTCGATCATCCCCGAGCCCTTGGCCACCCAGGTGATCGTCGCCTCGCCGACACTCAGCGACAGAGCCTTGGGGTGCGAGTCCGTCGTCATGATGCCCAGCGCGCCGACCAGCGGATCGTCGGTCAGGTCCAGCGCGATCCCGGGCAACCCACGCTCGATCTTCTCGATGGGCAGCGGCACGCCGATCACCCCGGTGGAGCTCACGAGGATCTTGTCGGGCGTCGTCCCCAGCTCCGTCGCGGCCGCGGCCGCCATGCGCCGGGCATGCTCGACACCACGCGCCCCCGTGGCGACGTTGCTCACCTTGCTGTTGACGACGACCGCCCGCAGCACCCCACCCCGGATGGTCTCGCGGCCCAGGATGATCGGCGCCCCCGGGAACTGGTTGCGCGTGAACACCGCGGCGGCGGCGGCATCGACCTCTGAGACGAACAACGCCAGGTCGCGCGCCTCGGGCTTGAGGCCGACGTGGCGGCTGGCACAGCGAAAGCCACGCGGGAAACGCGGCGGGTGGTGGAACTCTGCGAGCGTCATGGGTGGGGGCGGGAGGACGCGCGGGAAGTTAATCGAACGGCGCGCCCGCGCGGAGGATCCCCGCGGCGACCGTCTACTTCGGCGCGATCCGCACCGCCGTCCCCGAGGCCGTGACCATCAGCATCGACCCGGACCGGCTGACACTGATGCTCTCGAAGTCCAGGTCCACCCCGACGATGGCATTCCCGCCCAGCGCCCGGGCCTCCACCTGCATCTCGTCGTAGGCGATCGCCATCGCCTTGCGCAGCTCCTCCTCGTACGCCGCCGAGCGCCCGCCGACGATGTCGCGGATGCCGGCGAAGAAGTCCTTGAAGATGTTCGCGCCGAGGATCGCCTCGCCCGACACCACCCCCAGGTACTGCTCGATGGTGTGCGTTTCGATGGTCGGCGTGGTGGTCATCAACATCAGGCTGCTCCGGGGTGAGTGGTCGGGTTCACTACGGAGCGCCCGCCCAGAAGTGTCACGGCGCTGACTATCTTTCCACGACGTATGGCGACCGCCACCCTCCCGCTGCTCGACACCGGCATCGTCCGCGGGGCCTGCCCGCACGACTGCCCCGACACCTGCGCCACCCTGGTCACGGTCGAAGAGGGCCGCGCGGTGCGCATCCAAGGCGATCCCGACCACCCGGTCACCGCGGGATTCCTCTGCGCCAAGGTCAACCGCTACCTCGAGCGCACTTACCATCCCGACCGGCTCACACGACCGCTGCGCCGCGTCGGACCCAAGGGCAGCGGTCAGTTCGCGCCCGTGAGATGGGACGAGGCTCTGCGCGATATCGCCGCACGGCTGCACCAGGTCATCGCGACCCACGGGGCCGAGGCCATCCTGCCGTACTCGTACGCGGGCACGATGGGCCTGCTCCAGAGCGAGTCCATGGACCGCCGGCTCTTCCACACGCTCGGCGCCTCGCGGCTCGATCGCACCATCTGCGCGACGGCCGGCAAGGTGGGCATGATGATGACCGTCGGCGCGTCCATCGGCGCGGACACCGACTCGGTCCCGGAGTCGGACCTCATCATCCTCTGGGGCACGAACACCCTCACGTCGAACCCGCATCTCTGGCCCTTCATCACCAGGGCCCGTGAGGCGGGCGCGACGGTCATCTGCATCGACCCCATCCGCACCCGCACCGCCGCGCAGTGTGACGAGTGGATCGCCATCCGTCCGGGCACCGACGCGGCGCTCGCCCTCGGCATCATGCACGTGCTGTTCGCCGAGGGGCTCGAGGACCGCGACTATCTCGCGCAGTACACGCTGGGCGAGGACGCGCTGCGGACCCGCGCCGCCGAGTGGCCCCCCGAGCGCGCGGCGGCCACGACCGGCATCGATGCGGCGGTGATTGTCGACCTCGCACGGCGCTATGGCCGGGCGCGTGCGGCCTTCGTGCGCATCAACTACGGGCTGCAGCGCCACGCGGGCGGTGGCATGGCCGTGCGGACCATCGCCTGCCTGCCGGCGATCACGGGCCATTGGCGGCACCCGGGCGGCGGCGTGCAACTCAGCACCAGCGGCAACTTCAAGTTCGACACCGCCGCGCTGCAGCGCCCCGACCTCGGCCCGCCCGCGCGCACCATCAACATGATCCGCCTCGGCGACGCGCTCACGCTGCCCGACGCCGGCGTGGGCGGGCCACCGGTGATGGCGATGGTCGTGTACAACTCCAACCCCGCCGCCGTCGCGCCCGACCTGGAGCGCGTGCGCGAAGGCCTCCGCCGCGAGGACCTGTTCACGGTGGTGCTGGAGCACTTCCAGACCGATACCGCCGACTACGCCGACTACGTGCTTCCGGCCACCACGCAGCTCGAGCACCTCGACGTGCATCTGGCGTACGGACACTGCTACGCGTCGCTGAATCGGCCGGCCATCGCGCCCATCGGCGAGGCGCTGCCGAACACCGAGATCTTCCGCCGTCTCGCCGCGGCGATGGGACTGACCGACCCCTGCCTTCGCGACAGCGACCGCACACTCGTCGAGCAGGCGCTCGCCAGTACACACGAGCGTATGCAGGGCGTCACCTTCGAGCGGCTGCTGGAACGGGGATGGGTGCGCCTGAATGTCCCGCCGCGCTACGCCCCCTACGCGCACGGCGGATTCCCGACGCCCAGCGGCAAGTGCGAGTTCGTCAGCGAACGACTGGCCGCGCTGGGGATGGACCCGCTTCCCACCTACATCCCGCCGTACGAGAGTGCCGAGCGCGATCCGGCGTTGGTCGCCCGCTGGCCGTTGACGCTGATCTCGTCGCCGGCGCACCAGTTCCTCAACACCACGTTCGTGAACGTCGACAAGCTGCGCCGCAGTGTCCCGGGGCCGGACTGCGTCATCCACCCCGACGACGCCGCCCCGCGCGGGATCACGACCGGTGCGCAGGTCGAGATCCGCAACGACCGCGGCGCCTTCACGGTGACGGCGCGCGTCGAGGACAGCATCCGGCGCGGCGTGGTCTGGGCACCGAGCATCTGGTGGCTCAAGTATGCCGCCGACGGCCAGAACGCCAACGCCACCACCAGCCAGCGCGAGACCGACCTCGGCGGTGGCGCCACGTTCTACGACAACCAGGTGGAAGTGACGTTGCGTTGACGGGTGGGTGCAGCGTGGGGGGCATGACCACCGCTGACTTGCTCCACGCCGATGTCACCGCCACCGTCCTGAGCGCGTACTTCCGCGTCTACAACCAGCTCGGCCCCGGTTTCCTCGAGTCCGTGTATGCGGCGTCCCTCGCAGTAGAGCTGACCACGAGAGGCGTCAAGTACGTCCGTGAGTGCCCCACCACCGTGTACTACGACGGGCACCCCGTAGGCCGATTCGTCGCCGACCTCATCGTTGAACGCCGCGTGTTGGTCGAACTCAAGGCCGTCGAGACCATGCACGACGCCCACGGACGACAAGTGGTCAACTACCTGCTCGCCACCGGCGTCCAGGTCGGCCTGCTGCTCAACTTTGGCGCGGCCCGCCCACAGTTCCGGCGCTTCGTGGGACGGGCTCGGAGTGAGTGAAGGGTCCACAGAAGCATCCGAAACCGCGGAAACGGCGGATCCCGCCCGACGGACCCACCCGCCCTATCCGCCCTTCCCCCAGTTTCGCTTGTTCCCGTGGAATACCCCCGCACTAATCCCCCCTTGGCACCCCACCCGCCCCCCGCGCATTGTTCCCGTGATGACCACCCTCCCCACGACACTGGCCGCCCTCAAGGCATCCCCCTGGGCCGACCCCACGCGCCGCCACCGCTCGGTCAAGGCCGAGCTCCGCGCAAACCTCATCCGCCGCCTCCAGTCCGGACAGCCGCTGTTCGAGGGCGTGCTCGGCTACGACGACACAGTGATGCCGCAGATCGCCAACGCGATCCTCTCGCGGCACAACTTCATCCTGCTCGGACTCCGAGGGCAAGCCAAGTCACGCATCCTGCGGGCGCTCACGACGTTGCTCGACGACACCATCCCCGTGATCGCCGGCTCCGAGATCAACGACGATCCCTTCGCGCCCATCTCCAAGTACGGCCGTGAACTGCTGCGCGAGGCCGGCGACGACACGCCCATCGCCTGGGTGGACCGCGATCAACGATTCGTCGAGAAGCTCGCCACGCCCGACGTCACCGTGGCCGACCTGATCGGCGATGTCGACCCGATCAAAGCGGCGCGTGGGGGACATCTCCTGGCGGACGAGCTGACCATCCATTACGGCATGCTGCCCCGCGCCAACCGCGGCATCTTCGCGCTCAATGAGCTGCCGGATCTCGCGGGCAAGGTGCAGGTGGGGCTGTTCAACGTCATGCAGGAGGGCGATGTCCAGATCAAGGGCTACCCCGTCCGTCTCGCCCTCGACGTCCTGCTCGTCTTCTCGGCGAACCCGGAGGACTACACCGCGCGCGGCAAGATCATCACGCCGCTCAAGGACCGCATCGGCTCCGAGATCATCACGCACTACCCGCTCTCGGTGGAGCTCGGCGTCGCGATCACGACACAAGAGGCATGGACCGACCGCGATGCGCTGCCCGTCCGCATCCCCGACCTCGTGCGCGATGTCGTGGAGCGGGTGGCCTTCGAGGCGCGCAGCGACCGTCGCATCGACAAGCGTTCGGGGGTGTCCCAGCGCTTGCCGATCACGCTCCTTGAGAACGTCGTCTCCAGTGCCGAGCGCCGCGCTCTGGAACACGGTGAGGCTGAGGCGGTCCCGCGGTTGTCGGACCTGTACGCCGCGCTGACGGCCATCACGGGCAAACTCGAGCTGGAGTACGAGGGCGAGCTGGTCGGGGCGGCGCCGATCGCGCGCGAGTTGATCCGGCGGGCCGCCGACGCGACCCTCTCGGCCGAGACCGACAGCCTGCCCACCGACGACATCGTGATGCACTTCGATGCCGGCCACGCGCTCGAAGTCACCGAGGACGCCCCGTCGGCACTGCTGCTCAAGGCCTTCACGGGCATCCCGACCCTGCTCGATCTCGTGCAGGAGGCCGGGCTGGGTGGCAGCGGGACGCCGGGCGAGGTGGTCGCGGCGGCCGAGTTGATCCTGGAGGCGCTGGTCTCGCGGCGGAAGCTCAGCCGCAGCGATGCGGGGCTCTACGGGCGCGCCCCCGAGCCACCCCGCCGCCGCCGGGGTGGCCGCGACGACCTCGAGGACTTCGGCTGAGCCGGGCGCGGCGCGGCTCCCGGCCCAGCCCGGCCTCTGGCGGACATCGATCCTGGGCGTAGTTTCGGACCGTGGCCTCGCGCGCTCCCCGCAGCTCACGCCCCTCCCGGGCCCGACCGAGTACCGACCTCCCGGCCTCCGGCGTCGTGATTCGACCGGCGAATCTGCACGACATCGAGACCATCGTGCGCTTCCGGATCGCGCTGCTCAAGGAACACGCGGACAATCCCATCTATGGGCGACTCCGTGACGACGCCGAAGAACGGGCGGTGCGCACCACGCCACTCTTTCTGGCCTCAGGGCGCGAGATCACCATGATCGCGATGCTCGGCAAGCAACCGGTGGGTATGCTGCGGTGTATCGAGGGGCGCGGGTCGCCGCTGCTGCGGCCTGCGCGCTTCGGGTACATCGCCTCGGTCTATGTGATCGAGTCACAGCGCCGCAAAGGCATCCTGACCCAACTCGTCGACGCGGCGGCCACCTGGTGCCGCGCGCGTGGCCTCACCGAGATCCGCTTGCATTCGACGCCCGAGAACGTACACGCCAATCTGGCCTGGGAGCGCCTCGGCTTCCCCACGGTCGAGTACCTCCGACGCCGGGATCTGCGCCCGCTGCCGGGCGCGTGAACGCCACCCTCTCGCTCGCGCTCGTCGCGCTGGGCATCGTCCTCCTGGGCACGGGGGCCGACCTGCTGGTGCGCGGCGCCACGGTCATCGCGCGGCTCGCGCGCATGTCGCCGGCGGTCATCGGCTTGACGATCGTCGCCATGGGCACCTCGCTGCCCGAGCTCACCATCGGCGCCACGTCGGCCCTGCGCGGCAACGCCGACATCGGGATCGGCAATGTGCTCGGGGTGAACGTCTTCAACATCTGCGTGGTGCTCGGCCTCACGGCGCTCATCCAGCCCATCCGGGTGCACGGCAACGTGGTGCGCTTGGAGTGGCCGGTGATGCTCGTGGCCTCCCTGCAATGCCTGCTGCTGATCCGCGACGGACGGCTGGACCGGCTCGAGGGGCTGTTCTTCGTGCTCGCGCTGGTCATCTTCACGGCCTTCGTCGTGCGGATCGCACGCAACGACCTGCAGGCCGAGGAGGCCTCGGACCTCGCCGAAGAAGTGCAGGTGCGGTCGTTCTCAGGACGCCTGCAGCGGCTGGGACCATCGCTGGGCTTGCTGGCCGTTGGGATCGTGCTGCTGGTCGGCGGCGGCAACATCTTGCTCAAGGGCGCGGTGACCCTCGCGGAGCTCGCCGGCCTCAGCGAGCGCGTCATCGGCCTCACCATCGTCTCGATCGGCACGGGGCTCCCCGAGGTCGCGGCGTCCATCGCCGCGGCGCGCCGTGGTCAGAGCGAGATGGCACTCGGCAATGTGATCGGGTCGAACATCATGAACCTCTTCGGGATCCTCGGGACGGTCGCGCTGATCTCGCCACTCGAAGTCGACGCGGCCGCCGTGAGTACCGACGCTTGGTGGATGGCTGGCGTGGCGCTGATGCTGTTGCCCATCATGCGGCGGGGATTCGTCATCACCCGGGGCGAGGGAGCGCTGCTGCTGGGGGTCTACGGCGTGTACCTGTTCACGGTGTTCCGCTGAGCGATCGCCGGGCGGCATGAACACCTAGTGGTCGACGGGGTAGCAGGGGGGTCGCGTCGGTTCGACGTCACCGCGTGTCCCCCCCACAGCCCGCACTCCATGACGACCCCTGTGTCCCGAGGCCGCCATCTCGCGTGCGCCCTCGCACTGGTATTGCCCCTCGCGCTCGGTCCCATCGCCGCCGCCGCGCAGAATCCGAACGTCCCCGAGCCCATGCTCTTCGACCTCGTCCGCGGGCTGGGCGCCACGCGCGGCGAACTCGAGGTCAATGCGCTCGTGCGCAATGACTTCCGGAACGACCGCGACCGGTTCTACTGGAACCCCGAGATCGAGTGGATCTGGCGTGACGGCGTGGCGTTCGAGCTCGAACTCGCCATGGACCGCGACCGCGTGGAATCGGTGAAGCTGATGTCGCAGCTCACCTTCGGGACGCCCGTGCCCGGGCGGTACATCCACGGGGCGCAGATCATCGCCGAACGCTCCGGGCTCGATGCCGGCTACGACCTCGCGCTGCTCTACGTGGGCGGGCTCCGATTCGCCCCCACCTGGTCGCTCTCCGTCCTGCAAGGCGCCAAATACGGGGACGGGCTGCTCACGGATCCCGCGGGGGCGTACCTGTCCTATCTCGGGAATGCGACGCTCTTCAAGGAGTTCCGCCGCGCCACCATCGGTCTGGAGTTCAATGTGGAGTCACCCCGCACCGACAACCCGAGCATCCGGATCATGCCGCAACTGCACGGGCGCCGCGGCGACTGGGCCCTGCAGGGCGGCGTCGGCGTGGCGGCGAGCCGGGGAACCGAGCAGACCTTCGCCGCGCTTCGCGTCATACGGACGCTGTCGCACGGCCGCGCGGCGACGCACTGAGGCTGGAGGCCGAGCGGGCGGGTGACCGTCGCGCGGACCGCCGTCCGCGGGTTACTCTTGAGGCGAGCTGCTATGCGATCCCACCGCTACTCCAAGTTCTCGCCCGAGCTGGCCGACGCGGTCGACCTGCAGGCCCTGCTCGACCAACTCGCGGACTTCCTGCTGCAGTCGGGCTTCGCCGGCGGTGGTGCGGGCCGTTCGCCGTGGGGCGATCCGGACCTGGAGGGCGACGCGGACCGCTCGCTCGACGCGCTCAAGCAGGCCATCCTCAACGCACTCATCGACTCCGGCCAGATCACCCCGGAGATGCTCGATGCCCTCCGCGGCGAGGGCGACGAGATCAGCGAGGCCAAGCTCGCCGAGCTGCTGGACCAGTTGGTGCAGAAACTCATGGCCGAGGGGATGATCAGCGCGGAGCAGGCGCCGCAGGTCCCCGCCGGTCACTCAGCCGTCGGCGACGCCGCCAAGTCCGCCGCGCGCGACGTGCAGTTCAAGCTCACCGACCGCGGCATCGACTTCCTGGGGTATCGCACGCTCCGCTCGCTGCTGCAGGGCTTCGGCAAGAGCTCCTTCGGCGCGCACGATACGCCGCACCTGGCCACCGGCATCGAGTCGGACGCCGGCAGCAAGCCCTATGAGTTCGGCGACGTGCTCAACCTCGACGTCAACGCCACGCTGACCAACGCGCTGGCACGCACGGGGTCGCTCGACGTGCCCATCGACATCGACTACCGCGACCTGATGGTGCGGCAGTCCGAGTACCGCTCCAGCTGTGCCACGGTGCTGATGCTCGACACCTCGCACTCCATGATCCTGTACGGCGAGGACCGCTTCACGCCCGCCAAGAAGGTCGCGCTCGCGCTCACGCATCTCATCC
>ERZ1066135.662-NODE-662-length-16452-cov-6.474660_pt1 | contig 16452 bp, 12 predicted proteins | sample MGYA00382782_ERZ1066135 | MGnify/ENA primary metagenome ERZ1066135 (study PRJEB33369, sample SAMEA5778365) | biofilm metagenome | biome: Industrial cooling water; feature: Water cooling tower basin; material: Biofilm | place: United Arab Emirates | collected...
GCTCATTCCGGCCTTCGCCGTGGGCCGCACGCAGCACGTGCTGCACGCGCTCGAGGCGCTGTTCGAGCGCCGCCGCGGTCCGGCGCTGCGCGTGGTGGTCGACAGTCCGCTCGCCAAGCGCGCGACCGAAATCGTCTCGGCGCACAGCGAGTGCTTCGACGAGGAGGCGCTGGCGCGGCTCGCACGCGTGCAGAGCGGCGCCTCCAAACGCCTGCACGTGTCGTTCACCGAGACGGTCGACGACTCCAAGCTGCTCAACCGCGACGAGGGCCCGGTGATCATCGTCTCGGCCTCGGGGATGATGGAGTCGGGCCGCATCCTCCACCACCTGGCGTGGAGCGTGTCGTCGCCCGACACCGAGATCGCGATCGTCGGCTACCAGGCGCGCGGCACGCTCGGGCGGCGGCTCGTCGACGGCGAGAAGGAAGTGAACATCCTCGGCCACCGCTACGCCGTGCGCGCGCGGGTCACGACGCTCAACGGCTTCTCCGCGCACGCCGACCGCGAAGGCTTGATGGAAGCGCTCACACCGCTCGCGGGCCAGGTGGAGACGCTGTTCCTCGTGCACGGCGACAACGACCAGCGCCTGCCGCTGGCGCGTTCGCTGCGCTCCGCCGGCTTCGCGCGCGTGGAGTGCCCCGTGAACGCGGCGACCTGGAACGTGTGAAGGCGGCGGAGCGAAGCAGCTCCACCGCCTTCGTTCAACACGCGCTCGAGCGCGTCACTCGCACATCACCACCGCCGTCGCGTCGGTGAGCCCCGTCGCGAAGCTCGCCGCGGGATCGCGGTACCAGTACTGCGTGAAGATCACGCTGCCCGGCGCCGTCCAACCGAAACTCGCCGCGTAGGCCTGCGTGAAGGCGAAGTCGAAACTGCCGCTGCAGTCCGCGCCGCCGCTCGTGCCGCCCGAGTTGAGCACCGGTGAGCGGTAGGTCGCGCCGCCGACGCACTTGAGTCCGCCTTGGAACGGGACCGAGGTCTCGCTGAAGCCCCAGAACAAAAGCCCGGCCTTGTTGTTGATGATGCTGCTCGCGTACAGGTGCAAATCGTCCTGGCCGCTGGCGCTGATGCGCCCGCTCATCGACATCGTCGGCAGGCAGAACTGGCTGTTCAGCTTCGGGGTGCACAGCGCCCAACCGCCCGCGCTCATCACCGAGAAGGGACCGGCGTGAGCGGTGGCGCTCACGTTGCCCAACGTGTCGACGGCCCGCACGTGGAAGTAGTAGGTCGCGAGCGAATCGGGCGCGTAGAAGACCTCGCTGTTCAAGGAGCTCTCGACCTGGCCGTCAGGTTCGGTGTCGTAGGTCTGGTCGAACACGTACGAGTAGCCGGCGAGCCCGACGCCCGAATCGAAGGAGGCGTCCCACTGCAGCGCGACGAGGTTGTTGCAGCTCCACGCGCCGACCGGATGCGTGCTCGACACGACGTTGGTCGGGTCGCTGGGCGGCGTGCTGTCGACATACACGAAGTTGCTCACCGGAGTGACGTTGGCGTTGTCGGAGAACACGCTGGTGTCGATCTGCTTCCAGCCGTCGCTGTACCAGGCGTATTGGAAGCTGGCCGAGCGCGAATTGCCGTTGAGGATGTCGCCCAGCTGGCATTCGCCCGCGAAGTTGCTGTTGTCCGACAGATCGTCCAAGGGGCCGTCGTTGAGGTAACGCCAAGAGTTGACGAACCACGCGCCGCCCGAGGCGGTCATGCGGACATGCGCGGCCGACGCGACCCAACTGGGGTTGTAGACCGTCGGAGTGAACGTCACCACGTCGCCCTGGCGCACGTAGTTCGAGCTCACGGCCACGCTCAATCCGACCGTGGGCGTCGTGTCGCCGTAGATCGCGAACGCGCTGACGCCGAAACGGCCCGTGGAGGTCGCGTTGTACGGGTGCGCCTTCCAGCGGTACCAACCGACGGGCGGATTCTCGATGTAGCGAATCTCCGTGTTGTTGCGGCTGGATTGCCCCGCGTTGTACTCGCCCGTGTTCGTGCCGCCGGTGAACGGCTCGCGGTCGATCCACAGGTCCCAGTCGTTGAGCGCGGCCTGCGACGCGCCGGCGGACGCGGCTTGTTCGTGCCAGTTCATCACCACCACCAGACGCGTGCAGCCCGGCGACACGTACACGTCGCCGTAGGTGCCTTGACCGGCGTTCAACGTGAAGCCCCAGTTGGTCCAACCGGAGTCGAGGCTGTTGAGGCTCGCGTGGTAGGCCTGGATGCGGCCGGCGCCGTACGTGTCGAGGTGCCCGTTGGAGTGCGTGGTGATCACCGTGTTGTTCTTGGGGATCGCCGTCGCCATCAAGTTCGCCGCGATGCGCGCGGGCGCGTTGCGGAAGAACGCGTGGTGGTCGCACATCTGCGCGGCGACGCCGGTCACGTGCGGCGCGGCCATGCTCGTGCCGGCCTTGTTCGTGTAACTGCTCGTCGAACCGGCCAGGAGCGAGCGCACCCAGTCGCCCGGCGCGACCACGTTGGGCTTCCAACGCGAGTCCCCCATCACGCCGCGGCTCGAGAAGCTCGAGAGCTCGCCCGGATAGCTCGAACCCGTGCGGTAGTCGTTGACGCTGCCGACCGTGAAGGCGTTCTTGGCGCCCGCCTGCAGACCGACGCTCCCCGTGGCCGGACCGTCGTTGCCCGCCGCGAACACGTACAGCTGGTTCTGCCAGAAGACCTCGTCGTCGAGGATGCGCGCTTCGTACTCGGAGCCGACCCACGCGGCGCCGTTGGGCGAGGAGCCCCACGAGTTGTTGACGATCATCGGGCGCGCGCTGGTCTGGTACGGCGCGCGCATCACGCTCATCGCGCCGGCGAAGTCGACCGACTGCGTGCCGCAGCCCATCAGGATCTTGGCGTTGTAGAGGCGCGCGAACTGCCCGTTCGAGCCGATGCCCGGCGCCATTCCGCGGTGCTCGGGGGAAACCGTGCCATCTCCTGCGAAGGTGCCGGTGACGTGCGTGCCATGGCCGCACGGATCGTCCCAGGCGCCGGTCGTGCTGCCCGAGAAGTCCCAGCCCACGGCGTTGACGTGGAAGGCGAGGTCCCAGTGCGTCAGCGAGAGCCCGGTGTCGAGCAGCCCGACCGGAACGGGAAAGTTGGTGTTCCCGTTCGCGTAGTAGCGCGCGCTGTCGGCCATGATCATCGCGCTGGTGTCGTCGTGCAGCGGCTGCGCGAGCGGGACCTCTTCGACGAACAACACGAAGTCGAGCGCGCTCAGGAGCGGCAACGCCGCGGGCGCGCCGCGCACCTTGAACGTGCGCTGAGCGTCGTCGTACACGCCCACTTCGAGCCCCAGCGCCTCGAGCGCGCGCTGTTGCCAGCCGTTCGAGCGTTGGCTGCGGGCGGAGTAGCTCTCGTCGCCCGCGCGCGGAGCTTCACCCGCGTCGACGACGCTCGGCGCCGGACCGAGCACGCTCGTCGCAAGCGGCGAAAGGTCGGACTCGTACACGCTCACGTACATGTCGACGAGCCCGCCGTCGAGCGCGGCGTCACAGCGCCGCACGAGGCTCGGATGGACCTTCTGCCAGACGCGCGGGCTGCCGATCCAACGCACGAAGTCGAGCTCGGCGAGCTGGTCGAGTTGCTCCGGAGGAAAGGCGACCTTGACCGTGTAGTGCGGATGGCGGCCCAAGACGCGGCAACCGAGCGCCTTGAGGATCTCCAGGCGCTGTTCGGTGATGCGCTTGGAGAACATCACGAACCCGAAGCTGGTCGGCGCGGGACGCCCGTCGGCGGGCTCGAGCCGGACTTCGCTCAGCAGCTTGGGATCGATGCGTTCGTCCGCGGGCGGATAGTGCGCGCCCGCCACGAAGCCGAGGAAATGCGGCGAACCGCTGTCCTTGGCGGCGCCGTCACCGGGGCCGGGAACGTCGTCGGACAACGCGACGTCCAGGATCGGAGTCGGACCGCCGTCGTGGTGTTGCTCCGCCGGGGGCAGCGCGGCCAGGGGACCGACGGGCGCCTGCGCGCACAGCGCAGGGGCGGGAACGAGGAGCGTGAGCGCAGCCAGCGCAACGGAAGAACGAGGCGAGAGGTGCATGACGGACCGAACTTGGGTGGGAGACAACGGCCGCCGATGGCGGCCTGACACGCACCTGCGAGGCGGCCACGCCGACCGCGCCCAAGACGATCTGGAAAAAACGCGCGCAGAAGGTGAGAAGCCGCGTGCGCGGCCGCGACACGGCGCACGAGCGCAGACGCCGCCGACGTGCGCGCGCCGGCGTTCAGCGCGGCTCGCGCACCGTGAGTGCGCGCGTCTGGAAGCCCTGCGCACGCAGCGCGGCTTCGAGCTGCGCGCTGTCCCGCGCGCCGCGTTCCTCGAGCGTCGCGCCGCCGGACGGTGAGCCGGCGCGGCGGACCGCGACGACGACCGGCAGTTCGCCGCACCCGACGGGAGTCAGGAAACCGCGCTGAAAACGCACACGCAGCGCGGGACCTTCGCCCACGAGCGCGAAGCGCGGCGCGGGAAGCACGTGTTCGCCGGGCGCGAGGTCGGCGGCCTCGTAGAGCCGCTCGGCGCGGCCCGGTGCAGTCAACGCGACCACCACCACCTCCGAGCGTTCGCTCAGGCGCAGCGGAACGACGAAGTAACCGGCCTCGAGCGCGGCCGGCGCCGGCGCCGCGAGCGCACGCTGCAGCTGCGCGCGCTCGACCTCGCCCGCGAGCTCGAGGAAACGCTCGGGCGCGACGTTCGATTCCGCGCCGCCGCCGCGCAGGCTCTCGAGGCCAGGCGTCGACAGTCCGGCGAGTTGTTCGTGGGACTGCACCCACTCGCGAGCGCCCTCGTGGCTGGCGGCGAGCGCGGCGACGAAGGTCGGCTCGCCGCGCGGCGCGACGATGCTCGCGGCGGCCCAGATCAGCAACCCTGCTGCTGCGGCGAGCGCGAAGGCCCACACCCAGGGCGTGCGGCGCCGCGCGCGCTCGCTCTGTCGCTGCGTCTGCTGCGCGGCCTCGCGCAGCAACTCGTCGGTCTCGAGCAAGCGTCGCACGCGCGCCGCCAGTTCCGGTTCCGCCGTGAGGCGGCGCTCGAAGTCGAGTTGCTGCTCCTGGGGCAACAAACCGTCGAGGTAGGCCACGCACAACGCGAGATCGTCCTCGGGCAGGTCGGCGCGGCGCGGCCGCGGAGGCAGAGCGGAGCTCACGCGTCGACGCCTCCGGCAAGGCCCTTGCGTTCGAGGCATTCACGCAGCGCCAGCAGCGCGCGGTGGACGCGCACGTGCACCGTGTTGCGGTGCACTCCCAGGTGCTGCGCCGCGGCTTCGCCTTCCAGGCCACGTTCGTAGCGCAACTCCAGCGTCGCGCGCTGCTCGGCGCTCAGCCGCGAACGGCAGTCAGCGAGCGCATCGAGCACTTGGCGGCGCTCGGCGTGCTCACGCGGCCCGCGGGCGTGGTCCGCGGGTTCGAGGGGCAGGGACTGCAACGGTGTGTGCACGGCTTTGGAGCGTTGGCGCTTGCGGAAGTCCGAGAGGACGCCCCAGGCGCGGTATTTCAGGAAAGCACCCAAATCCCTCGGCGCCTCCGCGCCGCGAGCAACATACGCCAGGAGCGAACGAACGGCCTCCTGCGCGAGGTCCGCCACATCGCTCGCCGGCGCGCCGCGGCGCGCCAGCTCCGAACGTGCGCTGGCGAGGGCCAGCGCCGCCAACTCGTCGCGCGCCGGACCGGCGACGCGCGCGCGCTCCCACAGCTCGAGTTCGGTTGGATCCGCCGCGGACATGCAGGCGCCAAGCTTCGCGCCCGGAGCGGCGTACGCAAGCCTCCGCGCTCAGGCGGCGAGGCGCAGCAGGCGCGGGCCGACGTCGCCCAGCGCGAGCACTTCCTCGGCGGCGCCGAGCGCGATCGCTTCGCGCGGCATGCCGAACACGACGCAGGTCGCCTCGTCCTGGGCCACGGTGCGCGCCCCGGCCGAGCGCAGCGCGAGCAGGCCGCGCGCTCCGTCGTCGCCCATGCCCGTGAGCAGGGCCGCGGCGCAGTTGACGCCGGCCACGCGCGCGCAGGATTCGAACAACACGTCCACGGAGGGACGGTGGCGATTGACGCGTTCACCGTCGAACACACGAACGCCGTAGACGGCGCCCGAGCGAGTCAACTCCATCTGCCTGCCGCCCGGCGCGATCAGCGCGTGTCCGGTCAGGACGCGCTCGCCGTCGCTGGCTTCCTTGACCCGGATGCGGCAGGCCGCGTCGAGCCGCTCGGCGAAGCTCTTGGTGAACTTCTCGGGCATGTGCTGAACGATCACGATGCCGGGCGCGTCGGCCGGCATGGCCGTCAGCAGTTCCATGAGCGCGTCGGTCCCGCCCGTCGAGGCGCCGACCGCGATCACCTTGTTCGTGGTGCGCAGCATCGCGCCCGCACCGGCCGACTTGTCGACCGCCGGCCGCGTCGCGGGCAGCGGCGCACGCACGCGCAACTTGGCGCGCGCGGCGGCGCGCACTTTCGCGGCGAGATCGAGCGCGAACTGCGCCGACTCGCCGGCCACCGCGGCGCGCGGCTTGGTCACGAAGTCCACCGCGCCCAGTTCGAGCGCGCGCAAGGTCGTGGCGCAGCCCGCCTCCGTCAACGAGGAGACCATCACCACCGGCGTCGGCCGCAGGCGCATCAACTTCTCGAGGAAGGTGAGCCCGTCCATGCGCGGCATCTCGACGTCGAGCGTCAAGACATCCGGCGCGAGCGCCTTGATCTGGTCTGCGGCGACGATCGGGTCGGGGGCCGAGCCCACGACTTCGATCTGCGGGTCCTTGGCGAGCAACTCGCTCAACATCCGGCGCATCAGCGCGGAGTCGTCGACCACCAGCACCTTCGCTCGCGTCATGCCGCAGCCGCCTCGATCGCCGGCGAACGTTTCCAGCGGTAGGTCGCGGTGCAGCTCCGGCCGCCGTCGGCGAAGTGCACGGTGTTGCAGAACGAGCGCACCAGGGCGACGCCGCGCCCCGAGGGGCACGAGTCCGCGGCCGGCGCCAGACGCTCGACGTCGAAGCCGGCGCCGCTGTCGCGCACCGTGATGGCGAGTTCGCCGCCGTCCGGGAGCGCTCGATGGGCGAGGCGCACGCTGATCCGGCCCTCGCTCAGGTCGGCCAGGCGCTTTTCCCGCTGCGAGTAGTACGTGGCGAACCCGTCGGGATCGGACTTGAGCGCCGAGTCGCACCCCAGCACTCCGTGCTCGAGCGCGTTGCTGTACAACTCGCCGAGCACCATCAGCAGCACGTCGCGGTGCGGATCAAGGCCCTGGAGCTCCTGCAGGGAACGCATCAGCAGCGGCTTGGGATCGATCTCGCGCAGCGCCCTGGCTTCGAGCTGCAGTTCGAGCGACCAGTCCGTCGCCGGGCGCAGCGCGCCCACGGCGGCGCCGCTCGCCATCGAGACAAAGCGCGGGGCCGTGCTGGGGTTCACGAGCACCTCGATGAAGGTCGTGTCGTCGTGCTGCGCGACGCCGCCGCGGTGCGCGGCGATCGCCATCTCCAGGCGCTCGAACACGAGTTCCGCGTCGCCCTTGCCGCCCAGGATGGCCTTGAGTCGCTCCTCGCCGAACGGCTCGCCGCGCGAGTTGGCCTGCTCCGCGACGCCATCGGTGTGGACGTAGATGCGTTCGCCCTGGGAGATCCCGAGCGTCTCGATCGAGTCGTCGAAGTCGCGCGAGCCGACGACGCCCAGCGGCAAGTGGCGCGATTGCAACGCGCGCAGTTGGCCGCTCGTCGAACGCACGAAGGCGCTCGGCAGCCCTCCGTTCCAAACGCTGAGCATCCCGTTGACGTGGTCGATGTCGAGCGCGCAGGCGCACAGGAAGATGTTGGCCGGAAACAGCGCGCGCATGCGCGCGTTGAGCTCGCGGACGATGTCGGGGATCGAGAAGCCCGCCTTGGTCATCGAGAAGAACACGTCGGAGGCCGGCAACGCTCCGAGCGCCGCCTGGAGTCCGTGGCCCGTGAAGTCCCCGACCAGCACGTGCTGACGGCCCGCGGGGCTCCAGGCCGCGAGCACGATGTCGCCGTGGTAACCGTCGGCCGCCATTTCGAGGCGCCGCACGTTTCCGCAGCCGACGCCGTCACGTTGCGTGACGTGGCGCATCAAGGCGCGCGCGAGCGCCTGCTCTTCCTGGGCCGCCATCTGGTGGCTCACGAGTTCGTCGCGTTGCGTGCGCAGCTGGTCGTGCAGCTTGCGGATCTGCGCGAAGGCCCGCACCTTGGCCTGCAGGAAATCCGGCGTCACCGGCTTGAGGATCAACTCGTCGGCGCCCGCCTGGGCGCACAGCGTGTTCATCTGGGGCGTGCGGTCCGCGGTGAGGATCAGCACCGGCGTGAAGTGCTCTCCGCACAGCTGCTTGATCGCAGCGCAGGCCGCGAACCCGTCCATGACGGGCATGTGGGCGTCCAGCAAAACGCAGTCGGGACGGCGTTGCTCGAACAGGCGCACGGCGGACTGGCCGTCCGTCGCCTCGAAGACCTCACAACCGAAGGTCTGCAGCAGTTCACGCAGGTAGCTGCGGGTCGACGTGTCGTCCTCGGCCAGGAGGACGCTCAACCCCGCCTGCTGCGCACTCGATGCGTAGCTCATCGGCGCGGCGAGGTCAGGCGACCTTGAACAGTTTTTGGAAGTTGGCCACCTGCAGGATCTTCATCACTGCGGGTTTGGCGTTGGCGACGGCGAAGCTGACGCCCTCGCCGAAGTGTTGGCGCATCAGCAGCAGCATCCCGAGCGCGGCGCTGTCGATGTAGTCGGCCTCGGCCATGTCGATCACGACGCTGCGCGGCCGCACGGCGGCGCCTTCGTAGGCCCGGCGGAACTCGGCGTGGCTCTTGAAGTCGAGCGTCCCCGTGACGCGGATGGTGAGGGCGTCCCCGTTGGCGGAACTGGATGCGTGGATGCTCATGGTCAAGGCGAAGGCGCGGTGCGCAGGGGGGGGCGCGAGCGTTCAGAACAGCGTGACGTCTCCCTCGTCGGTGGGCTTGATGACCTTTCGGCTGATCTCCTGGCCGTACTGGTGCTCGACGCGCGCCAGATCGTCGCCGACGGTCCCGCCGACGGGACGAACGAGCGCGCGTCCGTCGTGGGTGTGGAACACGACCTCGAGCGGCGCCGAGCCGCCCAGGCGCGTCGCGACGATCGGGATCTGCTCGCGCTCGAGGAATTGCTTGAGAAAGGCCGCGTTGCGCTGCGGCGCGGAGCCGGCGTAGGACACCTGAGCGAGCACGTGCGCGGCGCCGAAGATCTTCGCGCGCAGCCGGCGACGCTCCCCGCCCTTGTGCATGATCGCGTTGATCAAGAGCTCCATCGCGTGGACGCCGTAGCGGCTGGAGTGCTCCTCTCCGCCGGGCGCCTCTGGCAACAGGATGTGGTTCATGCCGCCGACCTTCGCCAGCGGATCCCACAGGCAGGCCGAGACGCACGAACCGAGCACGGTGCGCACCGCGGCCGGGGACTCGCTCGCGAACACCTCGCCGATCGTGATCGTGTGGCGCTTGAGATCGGCGCGCGCCGCGCCCGCATCGGGGCGCGCGCTGCGGCTGGGCATGGCGACCGCAGGCGCCGCGGCGGCAGCGTTGCGCTTGCGGTACACCGTGCCCGCCAGGGCTTCGAACAGGTTGCCCAGGAAGCTCAGGCTCTCCGAGTGCCCGATCATCAGGTAGGCGCGCTCGTCGAGCAGCGCGTGCATCCGGCGGAACAGCGCCTCCTGCGTGCGGCGGTCGAAGTAGATCACGACGTTGCGGCAGAAGATCGCGTCGAACTTGGAGTCGATGCCCCAGTCGGCGTCCATGAAGTTGAGCCGGCGGAACGTCACGCACTGGCTCAGTTCGGGCCGCACCTTGTAGTGCCCCGCCCACTCACCTTTGCCGCGCAGGAAAAAGCGCCGCAGCCGCTCGCCGGGAATCGTCTCCGCACGCTCGGCCGCGTAGACGCCGGCCTTGGCGCGCGCGAGCACGTCGGTGTCGATGTCCGTGGCGAGGATCTCGATCTGCCAGCCCTTGCCGGCGAAGTGCTCGAGCGCGGTCATCGCCAGCGTGTAGGGCTCCTCGCCGCTGGAGCACGCCGCGCTCCACAGCCGCACGCGCCGCGGAGCGCCGCGGGCGGCGCGCTGTTCGAGCTCGGGAAACAGCGTCGAGCGCAGGAACTCGAAGTGGTGCGGCTCGCGGAAGAAGTCGGTCTTGTTGGTCGTGACGCAGTTGATCAGCTCGCGCACTTCGTCGTCGTCGACCTCGTCGGAGCGCACGAACTCGCAGTACTCGGCGTAACTCGCCATCCCCAAGCTGCGCAGCCGACGCGCCAAGCGCGCCTCGACCAAGCTGCGCTTGGAATCGTTGAGGCTGATGCCGGTCAGCTCGTAGATCAGCGCGCGCAGCGCCTCGAACTCGGCCGGACCGAGGCCGGAGTCGACGGGAGAGGCCTCATCGGAGGCGGTCGGCGGGCTGCGGTGCTTCATCGGTGGCGGACGCTGCGTCGAGGAGGATGCGGCGCGTAGCGGCGGGCTTTCGACCACCCCGACGGCGTTTCTGGAGTCCCCCACGGCCGGCCCGCGCCCGCCTGCGGCGTGTGCGAACAGAACGCCGCCCGAACGAAACAGCGCCGCGCGGCCGGAACGACCGCGCGGCGCCGTGAGGAGCAGGCCCCCAGTTCGCTCAGAACTCTTCGAAGGCGTTCTCGACCGCGCTGGTGGCGGCCGCCAACTTGGACTCCAGTTCGTCGCCGGCGTTGGCGTTCGAGTTCTTGGTCGACTGCGTCGCACGCTTGGACGAACCCGCCTTGCGCGAAGCCGGTTTTTCGGCCGCGCGGGTGGCGCCGGCGCGCGCGCGCGCCGCGGCGCCGATCTGGAACAGCGCGACCTGATCGCGCATGCGGCTGGCGTCCTGCGAGAGCGAGGAGGCCGTGCCGGTGAGCTCCTCGGTCTGCGCGGCGTTGGCCTGCGTGACCTGGTCGAGCTGCGTGACCGCTTGGTTGAGCTGGCCGATGCCGGCCGACTGCTCGCGCGACGCGGCCGCGATCTCGGCGATGATGTCGGCGACGCGTTGGATCGAGGCCACGATCTCAGCGAGGCGTTGACCCGACTGACCGACGAGCTGCGTGCCGCGCTCGACGCGTTGCACGCTGTCCTCGATCAGGCCCTTGATCTCCTTGGCCGAAGCCGCCGAGCGCTGCGCGAGGTTGCGCACCTCGCTCGCGACGACTGCGAATCCGCGCCCTTGCTCGCCCGCCCGCGCGGCTTCGACCGCCGCGTTGAGGGCCAACAGATTGGTCTGGAAGGCGATGTCGTCGATGGTGGTGATGATGTCCGCGATCTTGCGCGACGACTCGTTGATCTCGCCCATCGCCGACACGGCGCGCGCCGTGACTTCGCCGCCGGCCTTGGCGACGTCGCTGGCGCCCTGCGCGAGCTGAGCGGCCTGCTGCGCGTTGTCCGCGTTCTGCTGCACGGTCGAGGTGATTTGCTCGAGGCTCGCCGCGGTCTGCTCCAGACTCGCCGCCGACTTCTGCGCGCCCGACGAGATGTCGTCGGCGGCGGCCGTGAGCTGGCGCGACGAACTCGACACGCCTTCGACCGATTGATCGACGTTGCCCAGGGCCTGGCACAGGCCCTCGAGCGCCACGTTGATCGCGCGCGCCATCTGCGCGAACTCGTCGCGCCCGTCGGCGGCCATGCGTTGGGTGAGGTCGCGCTCGGCGACGCGGCCCAGCACGCGGTTGGCGTCGGCGATCGAACCGTTGACGCTGCGCGCGACGGTCCAGCCGAGCACGAGAGCGATGAGGACGAACACACCCGCCACGACCGCGAGTTGCGCCTTGCGCGCCGCCACCGAGTCCGCCGCCTCGCCGATCTGCGTGGCGACGAGCAGGTTGGCGCGTTCGACCGCCGCCTTGATCTCCTGCGTGTGCTCCTTGTAGAGCTCGGTCAGCTCGCCGTGGGCGATCTGCTCGGCCTTCGCCGCGTCGCCGGCGCGCACCGCGGAGGCGAGGTCGCCCAGCGCGAGTTCGAAGAACTCTCGGCCCGGCGCCGCCGCGCGAGCCAGCACCAGGTCCCGCGCGGCCGGGTCGGTGAGGTTCTCCGACCAGAAGGTCAGGCGCGTCTCGAAGTCGGTGTTCAGCCGCTCGAGCGCTGCGACGTGGGCGTCGATCTCCGCGCGTTCGCTCTCGGTCACAAGGTGCAGCGCCTCGGAGTACGCCTCGACGATGAACACCGGCGGCGGAAGGATGTCCGCGATCAGGTCCTTGGTCTGGCTGATGTGGCGATAGTCCGAGTTCTCCAGCTCCGCAGGCATGGCGCGGAAAGCGAGCCCCAGGAACAGGGCGAAGCCCGCGACGAAGGCGGACACCAGGGCGATGAGTTTGGCGCGAACAGTCATGTGGAAATCCGGGTTGGGGAAGGTCAGGAGCGGCGGGAACGCGGCGGTCAGGCGGCCAGGGCTGGCTCGACGCCGAAGACGCGTTCGAGATCGAGCAAGGCCACGAGTCGTTCGCCCTGCTTGGCCATGCCGGTGAGGAAGCTGGTGTCGACGCCCGCGCCGAGCGAAGGGCAGGGCTCGATCGACTGAGCCTCGCAGTCGAGCACGTCGTTCACGGCGTCGACGACCAGGCCGACGATCTTGTTCGCGACGTTGACGACCACGATCACGGTGAACTTGGTGGTCTCCGCCTGCGGCAGTCCGAAGCGCAGACGCAAGTCGAGCACCGGCATCACCGCGCCGCGCAGGTTCATCACGCCACGCACGTGGGGCGGCGTGTTGGGGATCGGCGTCACCGCCGAGTAGCCCTTGATCTCCTGCACACGCAGGATCGAGACCCCGTACTCCTCTTGGGCGAGTCGGAAGGTCAGATATTGGCGCACATCGGCGGCGTCGGCTTGTTTGGTGGTGTTCATGGGTGCTTGCACGGTTGGCGCTCAGGCCAGAGCGAGCGTGGAAGTCGCTCCCTCGGAGAGGCGGATGAGTCCGGGGACGTCGAGGATCAGCGCCACGCGACCGTCGCCCATGATCGTGGCCCCCATCACGCCTTCGACGCGGCGGAAGTTCGCGTCGAGGTTCTTGATCACGACCTGGCTCTGGCCGCACAGCTCGTCGACGAGCAGCGCGACGCGCCGCCCGTCGCTCTCGACGATGGCGAGCAGCGCCTTGGTCGGATCGGTCTGCGCGCCTTCGATGCCGAGCAGGCGGTGCGCGCGCAGGAGCGGCAACGTCTGGCCGCGCACGAGCGCCACTTCGCCGCCGGAGAGCAACGTCTTGAGCGACGCCGCGCGCGGTCGGAACGACTCGACGATCGAAACCAGCGGCAGGATGAAGATCTGCCCGCCGACGGAGAGCGAAAGTCCATCGAGGATCGCCAGGGTGAGCGGCAGCTTGATGCGGAAGCGCGCGCCCTCTCCACGCGTCGAATGGATCGCGACGGCGCCGCCGAGCGACTCGACGTTCTTCTTGACGACGTCCATGCCCACGCCGCGGCCGGACACGTCCGACACGGTCGCCGCCGTCGAGAACGCCGGCTGGAAGATCAGCTGGTGGATCTGCTCCTGACTCCAGTTGTCGTCAGGGCGCATCAGCCCCTTCTCCAGCGCTTTGGCGCGAATGCGTTCGGTGTTGAGCCCGGCGCCGTCGTCGGCGATCTCGACGAACACGCTGCCGCCCTCGGTGAGCGCGCGCAGTCGCACGACGCCCTCGCGCGGTTTGCCGCAGCGCTCGCGCTCGAGCGGCGGCTCGATGCCGTGGTCGAGCGAGTTGCGGATCAAGTGCGTCAGCGGATCGCTGATCTTCTCGACCACGCCCTTGTCGAGCTCGGTCTCCTCGCCCTCGAGCTCCAGCCGCACTTCCTTGCCGAGCTGCGCGGCGAGATCGCGCACGATCCGCGGGAAACGGCTGAAGATGCTGCCGATCGGCACCATGCGCACCGCCATCACGCGTTCCTGCAGGTCGCGGGTGTTGCGCTCGACGGCCAGCACAGCTTCGCGCAACTGACCGACGCGCTCGGGCGTGAAGTTGTTCACGACGTCGGCCACCATCGACTGCGCGATGACCAGTTCGCCGATGACGTTGATGAGTTGATCGACCTTCTCGACGCTGACGCGGATCGAAGCGCTCTCGGCCCCGGAGCGGCGTTGCGCAGCGGAGGCGGCCGGCGCGACGCCCTGCGCCGGCGCGCTCGCCGCAGAACTCGGGAGAGCATCGACGCTCGGCGCTTCGGCGCGCGCGGCGCCACGGGGCTGGATCGCGACGCGTGCGTCGTCGCTGGAGAACAGGAACACGTCGTTCAGTTCGGCCAGCGTGGCGCTGCTCTCCAGTTCGAGTCGCCAGGCGAGGTGGCAGACCTCGGGGTCGAACTCGTCCCAGGCGGGCAAGGCTTGAACCTCGGCCTCGATCGACACCACGCGCCCCAGGCCCGCGAGTTCGCGCAGGAGCAGCAGCGGGTCGGCGCCGGTGCGGAAGAAGTCCGCGTGCGGCGCGAACTCGATCCGCCACACGGACGACGAGGTCGGGCTCTCCGCGGCGCTCGCAGTCACGCTCGGCGCGCTGGCCTCGTGCGCCTGCGGAGCGCCCAGGCGCTGTTGCAACTCGGCCTCGATCGCGCGCGTGTCGCACGCCGCCGCGGCCGGTTGGCCGTACTCCTTGGCGCGCGCGGCCTCCAGCAGGCACTTGAGCACGTCGTTGGCGCGCAGCAGCAGATCGACGAGCGAACGCTCGGCGCGCAGCAGTCCGTTGCGCATGCGGTCGAGCAGGTTCTCGACGACGTGCGTGAAGCGCGCGACGTCCTCGAAACCGAAGCTGCCCGCGCCGCCCTTCACCGAGTGCGCGGCGCGGAAGATGCTGCTGAGCAGTTCGCTGTCCTCGGGCTGGCTCTCTAGGCGCAGCAGCCCTTCTTCGAGCGCGGCGACATGTTCGGCCGACTCGTCGAGGAACGCGCGGCGAAAGGGCGTGAGGTCGATCTGCATGACGCGAGTGCGCTCCGCGTTACGGGGCGACCTTCTGAACGACCTTGAGCAGCTGCTCGGGGTTGAAGGGCTTGACGATCCAGCCCGTGGCGCCGGCGGCCTTGCCCTCCTGCTTCTTGGACTCCTGCGACTCGGTGGTCAGCAGGAGGATCGGCGTGAACTTGTTCTGCGGCTTGGCGCGCGCCTCGCGGACGAACGTGATGCCGTCCATCACGGGCATGTTGAGGTCGGTGATGATCAGGTCGACCTTGGCGCCGGCCAGGCGTTCGAGCGCCTCCTTGCCATTGCCGCCTTCGAGCACCTGAAAGCCCGCTTGTTTGAGGGTGAACGCCACCATCTGCCGCATGGAGACGGAGTCGTCGACGATGAGCACGGTCTTGGTCACGGAGTGTCCTCGAATGGCGAAAATGCGGACTTAGAACAGCACCACGTCGGCGCCTGGGGCGGCTTGACGTTCGCCGCGGGCCGCGCGTGGCGCATTCGCCGCAGCTCCCCGTTCCTCGGCCATCGTGTAGTGCTGTTGGAGTTCGTGAACGAGTTCGCTCGCGCGCACGGCGCCCTTGGAAGCGAGCGTCTTCTCGACGGTCTCGAGGCCTTCGATCACGTGGCCGAGTCGTTGGCTCACGCGGTCTTGGAACTGCAGTCCAACCACGGCGCCTGCGATCTCGTCCGCCAGCGCCTCTCCTTCGGCGGCGACGGCGCGCAGTCGGTCTTGCAGCAGCGTGTGGCGCGCCTCGAGCGCCTGCATCGACTCTTCGATGCGCTGCTTTCCGAGCAGCACCTCGCCCATGTCCGCGGAAGCCAGTTCGCGCAGGTCGCTCACCGTCGCTCCGACATCGGCCGAGAGCTTGGTGAGGATCTCCGTGATCGACTCGACGATCTCGGCGGACTTCGCCGAGAGCTGACTGATCTCGCCGGCCACGACGGCGAAGCCCTTGCCCTGTTCGCCGACGCGCGCGGCTTCGATCTTGGCGTTGACCGTGAGCAGGCGCGTGCGTGTGGCGACATCGCTGACCGCCGAGAGGATCGAGCCGATGCGCTTCATCCCCTCTTCGACGTCGTCCATGCGGTAGACGGCCTTCATCGAGAGCTCGCCGCCGCGCACGATGCGCGTCATCAGCGTCTCGAGCGTGCCGTGCGACGAATCGATCAGACTGATCAGGGTGTTGCCCTCGCCGTTTCCGTCGCCGCCGATCAGCTTCGCGGCTTGTTCGACGCCCGAACGGGCGCGGCTCGCCATGCCGTTGAAGTTGGCGCAGACGCTCACGACCGAGCTCTCGACCTGCGCCTGCGTCTCGCGCAGTTGGCGCGCGAGCACGGGCAAGACCGGTAGGACGGCGTCGACCTGCGGCGCGCGTTCGCCCGCGGGAGGAACGGAAGGTGTGACGCTCATGCGATTGCCTGCTCCGAGAGAACCAGACCCAGGTGCTGCCCCAGACCGCTCACGCTCACGGCGTCGCGCACCACGTCGTTCGCCGCGTCGAACGAACAGACCAGTCCGCGCGCTCGGCGCGCGGTGGCGAACGCGAGCAGCAGCTGCAGTCCGCACGCGTCGACAC
>ERZ1066135.664-NODE-664-length-16410-cov-5.532681_pt1 | contig 16410 bp, 13 predicted proteins | sample MGYA00382782_ERZ1066135 | MGnify/ENA primary metagenome ERZ1066135 (study PRJEB33369, sample SAMEA5778365) | biofilm metagenome | biome: Industrial cooling water; feature: Water cooling tower basin; material: Biofilm | place: United Arab Emirates | collected...
GGGACGATGTAAAGCTTCCGTTTGATGCAGGCAACTCGGCATGGTCGTCGGACAGTCGGCATATAGTTTTTCAGGCCCGGGCTATTGGATCCGACGGCCGGCAGAACTTTGATATTTTTATCTATACGGTTGAGACAGGTACTGTCGATAATGTTGTAAGGCACGAGGCATTCGACGGAGATCCGTCGTTTTCGCCGGATGGAGGGAGCATACTTTTCGTTAGCGACCGTGACGGCAACATCGAGATTTACCGAAAGCACCTGAACGACGAAACCATCACTCGGTTGACCGAAAACCCGGGACACGATTCCTACCCTAGCTTCTCACCGGACGGGACACTGATCGTTTTCAATTCTGACCGCGAAGGCGAGAATACTGATGTTTACGCAATGCTCCCAGACGGCACCGGAGTACGAAAGGTCACCGATCTGCCGAGTACGGAGTCGGTCGGTTCATCACCGTGGTCGCCCGATGGAACAAAGCTGCTTGTCGTTTCAAACGCTGGCGGCGCTGAGAATATCTACGCAATGGACTTCGACCCGTTTGTCGCGAATCCGATCTCAGGAACGACGGGTCCCGCCTTCGACGCTGACGTATCCGGCAACGGGTCGATAGTTTACTTTAGCGGAAATCCGGCTACCGGTGGTGCGTTGAGGCTTTGGGAAAGCGGTTATAGGAGCGACAGAAAAATCGCTGATATTTCGAAAGGAACGGGACAGCCGAGCTTTTCGCCGGACGGTACGATGATAGCGTTCACCGATTATGTCGGAGGAAACACCGAAGTATTCACGATGAAGGTTGACGGCTCGGAGCGAAAGAACGTGACGGCCGACCCCGCGGCAGACCAGATGCCTTCGTGGTCGCCGGATGGGAGGCGGATCGTCTTTTCATCAAACCGCGGCGGCGATCTGCAGCGGTTTGAAGTTTGGACGGCGAGTTTGGATGGAAAGGAACCCGGGCTGCTTTATCGGGATGCAGGCTCGTCTGTGGATCCAGTTTTTGCTAACGATGAACGACTCCTCTTTTCAAACGACCTTCCAGATGGACGCACGGGTAACTTCGAGATTTTTAGCATGGATCTGGCTTCAAAGACGTTGACAAGAGCAACGAGCCGCCAACGTTATGATGTTTCTCCGGCGGTTTCGCCCGACGGTAGTCACATCGCTTTCGTCTCGAACTTGGACGGCAACTCAGAGATTTACCTAATGAAGTCCGACGGCACAGATCTTATAAGACTAACCCGTGAAAAAGGCGACGACATTGCTCCGACCTGGTCGGCGGACGGCAGCAAGATAGTCTTCTCAAGCAACAGAAACGGAACGTATTTGCTATACGAGGTCGCGGTTCCGTTTCGTTAGTTCCCTCGAATTTAGGGTGCTGAACGCCGCTGACTCTCTGGCTGTCTCGGTGTTTAATCAAGGCATTCGCCGCGTTCGTAGAGGGTAATTTTGGTCAGATGGAAATAAACCGGACACAGCGCGAGTCGTTCAACGATTTCGATAGACGCGTGATAGGTCTCCTCAGCACCTCACGGCAGCGAACGTGCGAAGTCCTAGGTCAACCCCGACGTAGCCAACCTTCACAACACGGCGGCCGTAGCGATCTATCTTTTTACCTTCGAGCGTGACCTGCTTTCCGAAAACCAGACGGGAACGGTTTTGCTTTGAGCGGTTCGCGAAGACTTGCCCGCGTTCGGGTGCGTCTGTCCCGGCGAGCCGGACCTTGATCTGCCGCTTCGCTTCATCGAGGGCGGTTATCGTATCACCATAGGAGACACCAACAACCTTGTGACCTTGCCCGAAAGCGGTCCCTTCGAAGATTGGGACGGCGACGACGAGAAATTTACAAAACCTAACAATTTGCATTGTTCCTTTTTACCTCAAAAGCGCGGAAAAAGAGAGAAAATCAAGGTTCCTAGGTGGAAAATAAGGTGGAAACGAAGAAACGGGCGATGATGCCCGTTTTCGTTTGCTCACGTAAGTGTTGTTGTTATTGCAGTTGTTGTGGTGCACCCGGCATGATTCGAACATGCGACCCCTTGATTCGTAGTCAAGTACTCTATCCAGCTGAGCTACGGGTGCCCGAAGCGAACTATTAGATTACGAAGAGCGGCCGAGGCTGTCAAGTAAACCGCGTCAGCCTAGCGAGCGAAGTAACCCTGCCGCGTGCGGGAGATCAGGCCGGGTTCGTTCACCTCGACGCGGATCTCACGCCATTTGCCGTCGCGTGCGAGGTTGGTCGGGGCATATTCGATGGTGTAGAGCGTGCGGAGATCGGCGGCGACCTCGGCATAAAGCCTGCCCATTTCCTCAAGCCGCTGGATCGTGTTGAGCGTTCCGCCGGTACGGTCGGCGATATATTTTAACCGCGAACGGGCGACGCGAAACATTTCGATCTGCCGCGGTGTCGGGTCGGCAAGCCGTGCGGGATCGCCGGTCGGCAATGCGAGCGGGTAGATGGTCACGCCCTGCTTATCTGCCCGGTCGAGTATCTCGTTGAGCTTCGCGTTGTCCTCGGTCTTAAGAAAACTCGGGATCTTGTCGTCCGCAAGTTCGGAAAGCAGGCGACGGTCGCGGTCCTGAGCTTCGGTATCGATGCCGTCGGTCAAAACGACGATCGCTTTCCGTCGTGTGTTCTCGCGTTCAAGCCGCTTAAGAGCGAACTCGACCGCCTTGTAGAGATCGGTCTGTCCTTCGCCATTCGCGAGTTGTATCGACTCCGCTGCCCGACGCTTGTCGGTCGTAAAATCATTCAGCAGGCGGATCTTCGAGTAAAACTCGACGACGGCCACGCGGTCGTCCGGTGCGAGTGCATCAAGGAAACGCGAGGCCGATAGCTTGATGTTCTGGCGAAATGTCTTGGTCGAGCCGCTCATATCGAGCAGGACCATGACGCTGAACGGAGCGGTCGTCGTCTCGAAACGGGCAATGTCCTGCTTGACGCCGTCCTCAAAAACCGAAAAGTTAGTGCGGTTGAGCTGCGTTATCGGCCGTCCACGCCCGTCCACTACGCCGATGTTCAACCGCACCAAGGCGGCATCAACGCGGATCGGGTCGTCGTCCTGTCCGAAGGCTGCAGGAGCGGCGAAGCCGACCACGACGAATATCAAAATAGGGCACAAAAGGGAACGCAGCATAGGCTCGTTAAAATGATAACAATCAGACGCCGCTACAGTAAATTTCGTTGTATCTTTACTCCGTCTGTCGGCTCTTAACTTATTGAGACGTTTGGCTTATACTTCTCGCAACCCGGTGCCGGGAACCGAGAAAATGGGAATGCTCTATCGGCCGAAATATTGCTGCAGCTGCGGTGAGCGGATCGAACGGGCTGAGTGGGGGCTTCTCACCAGCCGACGATTTTGCGATTTCTGCTCGACCGAGAATCTGGGAACCGAATGGGGCAGCAGATCCGCGGTGGCTTTGGGGCTGATTCTGGGAGTATTTGGATTCGCGAGCTTCTTTGGCGGTGCGGGAAAAGGAACGCCGACGCAGCTCGATCCGCCGCCGGCCACGGCAGAAAAGCGGTTCCTTAAACCGCCGCCTGCTGAGGTAAAGCGATCGGAACCAGCTTCGCAGTCGTCCGAGGCTCCCGGGCAGGCCGTCCCGGCTCAGGCATTTGTGGTACCGACAGAGCCGGTGAAGCACGTTTCGCAGCCGGTAAAGTTTTTCTGCGGCTACCCGACAAAGAAGGGAACTCCGTGTTCGCGGAAGGTAAAGGAAAAAGGTGCGAGGTGCTACCAGCACGATGGCCTCGAACTCCCCGAATGATTTTGTTTGCACCCTTTTGCCGCGAATTTGAATCACTTGTACCGAGCCCATTCCGGGGGATGTGTGCCCGGCGGGCGATTTGTTGTTGATGTTTAACCGTATTTGTAAGAAAATGGTGGAACTTAGGCCTCGAATGTTTGCTTCACCCTATCTTCAGTTCATCAGCCTAAAAACGAAATGAAACCACTTGCACAAAATACGATGATCCAGGGCCGATACCTGATCGTTCAGCTCATCGGCAAAGGCGGGATGGGTGAGGTCTATCTCGCCGTGGATCAGCGTCTCGGGAGTGCCGTCGCTCTTAAGCGGACCTTTTACGCCGGCGATGAAGCTCTCGGGCAGGCATTTGAGCGTGAGGCCCGGACGCTCGCTCGGCTGCGGCATCCGGTGCTGCCGAAGGTCAGCGACCACTTCACCGAAGGCGACCAGCAGTATCTGGTGATGGAGCATATCTCCGGCGATGACCTTGCCAAGCGGCTCGAAGTGGCGCAGAAGCCCTTTCCGATGAATTGGGTCATGTTTTGGGCCGATCAACTTTTGGATGCATTGTCCTATCTGCATTCGCACGAACCGCCGATCATTCACCGCGACATCAAGCCGCAGAACCTGAAACTGACGGACGAGAATCACATCATTTTGCTCGACTTCGGGCTTTCGAAAAGCTCGACCGGGAACACTCGTATCACTGACGACGGCAGCGGAGCGACATCGGGAAGCACGGGCAGCGTTGTCGGATACACGCCGCATTACGCCCCGATGGAACAGATCCGCGGGGTCGGTACGAACGAGCGAAGCGATCTTTACTCGCTGGCAGCGACTCTCTATCAACTGATGACGAACGTCGTCCCGGCCGATGCATTAACACGAGCCGACCGCATGCTGGCGGGCATTGAAGATCCGGTCGATCCGCTCTATAAGGTCAATCCGGAGATCTCGCAGCAGGTGTCGGACGTGATCTCCAAGGCGATGGACCTCTCGCAGGACAAGCGGTACGCGACCGCTCGGGAAATGCAGAAAGCTCTCCGGAAGGCATACGCGGCGATGCAGGCCGCTACCTCGGAAAAGACCGTCGCCTTCTCGGCCGAAGAATCAGCAAAGCTGGTCGAACAAAGCCGGGCAGAGGCGGAGGCTCCGGCCACGACCTCGTTCGATAAGACCGAGGTGATGGATTTCTCGAATGCCGCCGGGCTTGCCGGGGCCGGAGTAATTGCCGGAGCCGCGGCAAATGAGCCGGAACCGGTTCCGGTCGACATGGACGCGACCGTCGCGTTCAATCCGAACACCGCCGGCTCCGAGATCAAGCAGGCCGACCTGAAGACCGAGGTGTTCATCGGCGGTGCCGGGCTGGGCGATTATGGAACGCCGGCCGCAACGCCGCCGGAGCAATTCGCCGTAGAGGAGCCGGCACCCGGCGAATACGCATCGGGCTTTGATGCCGCTCCCGAACAGCCCTTTGACGCGACCGTCGCGAATTTCAACGCGGCGGACAGCGGGCCCTCGCAGCCTGACGAATTTTACACGACTCCGGGATTCACTCCAGAGCCAGCGTCCGCGATGGAAACGCAGGTCGAGGCACGGCAAGAAGAAACCCCGGCTTTCGAGGAGCCTGCCGCCGCAGCGGCTGCCGCATCGGCCTCTGCCCAACCGACAGCTCCGGCAAAGAAGGGCTCGGGCGGGAAGATCTTTGCGATATTCGCGGGCCTGTTCGCGGTTTTCATCCTTGCTCTTGCCGGCGTCGGCGGCGGGTGGTATTACTACACGAACTACTACGCCGTGGATAAGACCGATCCGGAGCCGACTCCGCTTCCGACCTTTGAAGCGACACCTTCGCCCGAGCCGACGCTCGACGTAACATTCGATTCGAACAGCAATACCGATTCGAACGCGAACACGAACGCAAATGTAAATGCGGCAACGCCGACGCCCACGCCGGTAACAGAGGAAACGCCCGGAACGCGTACCCAGCCGACACCGCAGCGGACACGCACGCCGGCGGTGACGAGGCCCACGCCGCAACGGCCCACGCCGCAGCGGCCGACGCCGACGCCGCGGAGAACAGGGCCCGGAATTTTGCAGTAATTTGCCATGGAGGCAGGAATGAGAAAGCTCGTCAATGTATTTGGAATGATGATGATCGCCGTGCTCTTTGGCACCGCTTTCCTCACCTCGGAGGCCGCAGGCCAAAACCGCCGCGACATTCGCCGGGCGAATCAGCTCGTTACCGAAGGGAATCGGCTATACAACCAGCGTAATTACTCGGCCGCGGTCGAAAAATACGCCGAGGCGATAGTGCTTGCCCCCCGAAATGCCGGTGCCCATTTCTGGAAAGGGATGTCGCACAATCAGCTCGAGCAGGCGGAAATGGCCCTTGCCGAATTCGACAAGGCCCTGACGTTCGGCTATGAACGCCCATTGGATATTTATCGAGTTCGATGGAGGATCCATTTTGCCCGGAAAGATTACGCCGCCGCATTAAGCGACGTAAACAACGGCTCGGCCCTCGATGCGGATAACTTTGAGTTCGTAATCGCCCGAGCGGATCTCAACTTCGTTCAGAAAAGATACAACGATGCGATCCCGGCGTACCTTGCCGCATTGAAAAAGCAGCCGACCAACGGTGGTATCCACCTGAACCTCGCGTGGTCTTATTACTACACCGGCAACACCAACGAACAGTACAACAATGCCAAGCAGGCGCTCACACGCGGACTGCAGAATCCGGCGGATGCCCATCTGTTGATCGCCGACGCCGCTTACAAACTGCGACGTTATTCGGAAGCGACCGAGTCATATAAACAGGCATTGGTCGCGAACCCGGACAACTATGAGATCTATCGGCGGCTGGCAGATCTTTATCGGATCCAAAACCTATACGACGACGCTATCGCGATCTCGCGACAAGCACTGACGCGTCTTTCGAGCACCGGACAGGCCCCGCGGGAGCTACAGGGACAGATCTTTACCGACCTCAGTTGGTATTACAGCCTTAACGAACAGCACACGGAAGCCTCCGAGGCCGCCAAAGCGGGCACCTCGTTCCTGCCGAACGAGTACATGGCATATACGAACCTGTGCCGTGCCTATAACGACCTGAATCGCCCCGAAATGGCCATTCGCGAGTGCAATAACGCCCTTCGCTTGCGGCCGGGCGATGGCGAAACGCATTTCTATCTTGGCTATTCGAACAGCCTGCTTGGCCGGACCGCTGAGGCCGAACGAAACTACCGTCTTGCTGTGGCCGGACTTGAGCAGTTTACCCGGGAAAATCTGACATATTCCGATGGCTTCTATCTGCTCGGCAACGCCTATTTTGCCAATGGGCAGATCGACAAAGCGATCGCCGCTTACCGGAAGTCACTGGATCTCAGCCCCGGTTTTCCGCGTGCAGTCTATAACCTCGGATTTGTTCTTGTTCAGAAGAAGGACAAGGCCGGAGCCCTTGAACAGCACCGGATCCTGACCGAACTCGACCCTAAACGGGCGGATCAGCTCAAGAAGGAGATCGACAAACTCTAGTTGCACGGGGTCGTCGCTGCAGTTCAATGAGCGATCGTCCCCTCAGGCAGTTATCAGTAACAGAACGGCCTCAGTGTTCGGTATTCCAAGACACTGAGGCCGCTCGCTTTTTCGAAGCCGGGCGTTCGCCCGACCCGGCATTAGTTGAACCCGATATTCGGAATAATGTCCCGCGGATTGCCGAAAAGGAAGAACGCAAGATTCGGGCTTTCATGCGAGCGGTCGTAGCCGACCAATTCCGCATATGCCTTGCCCTTTAACGAGTTGCCGGCGGCGGTTCCCCTAACGCGGCACGCTCCTTCCCAATAAACGATCATCGTCGTCCCGCGTGTATCGAGTTCCTGGTCGCGGAATATCGGAGCGACCCGCAGGTCGAGCTCAAGCTTCGGGACCTTTATCGCCCAACCGGCCGGGTAGGTCGCGTTCGTGTTCGGACTTGTCCAGTGGTCGGTCGGTTCGATGGTGAAATCCTCATTCCGAAGCTTCGTTACGTTTCCGTTCTCATCAACAAAGGTTCCGCTTGAGTAAGGCGAGGTCTCGTCCTTGCTGTTCCTCAGGTGATAACACATCAGTTCGCAGCCGTTGTCGAGCTGGATCGAGAACCAATCCCAGCCTTTCTGGTTCTCGGTCGGCTGCCAGGTGCCAAACTCCCGGTCCATCCAAGCCGAACCACCGAAATGCTCTGTCTTCCCGCCGAGGGTTATATCGCCCTCCATTTCCATCCGCGTGAAAGCGAAGTACCGCGAGGCTTCTCCGGCGTCCTTAAAGGAAACGCCGTTTTCGCCGTTTAGCACGACCGGCTTTGCGGGCTTCAGCGAGGCTTCAAAGATCGTTCCGTCCTTTAGCGTTGCCCGGAGTATATGCACACCACCCGATTCGCGAACTGACCAGTCTCCTAGCCGGAGATAGTAGTGCGATTCGCTGGCCGCGGCGGGCTCGTCGAGAACACCGTTCGAGCTCTTTTTGTGATCGTAGCGGAACGATTGGCTTTCAACGTCCGAGATCGCGAAGTGGGCAAAATAGAACGGGTTACCGAGCAGCCGCAGCGGGACTATCGAGAACTTGTCGAGGTCCGTTCGGCGTTTGAAAAAGACCAGCTCGAAACCGAACTCGCGTCCGGCGTCGGTCACTGCGTGGCCCGTGTAGTACCACCACTCTGTTTGAACGTCAGAGTGTGCCGCAAGGTCGCGGGGAAGCTCGACCGGGTCGTGTTCGGTCCCATCGCGGAGCGTACTAGCCCGGCCTGAAACCTGCTCGGCGATCGATTCGAAAATACCCTCGACCGCTCTACGCGGTTCGGTAGTCACCTGTTCAAAAAGGTTGCGAAGATCCATAAGCAAGGTTTTCGGGACATATCGCCCTGTAGATTCAAAAAAGGCGGCCTCGGAGTCGATCTCCACGGCCGCGACAGAGGATCAGTTTGTAGGTTGAGTTCAATTCACCGGCAAAGGTTGTCTTGTATCCACATCGACCGTTTGAAGCCTAAGGACAACCCGAACGCTCTCGCCTCGGCGGTCCATTTCGGCTGGGACGAAGGGGGCAAAGCTTGGGTCCGATTGAAGTGCCTTCTCCAGGTCGCGGATCGCCTTGTCGTCATTGATCGGTTCGACCACTTCGGCTATCCGGGCAAGCCCATTGCCAAAAACATCTGCCACGACAACGACCTCGTCGTCCTTCATCTCGCCCCGCAGCAGCGATCGCGTAAGAGCGATAAGAGCCCCTTGCGGGTTAACGCTCGGCGACTCGGCCGAAACGGAGTATCGCGTGCTTGCGTACTGGAACGGCGTTAATTCGGCCGCGAGCGGGTCGTTGCCTGCCAGATAGATCGGCCGCTCGACGGGCTGCTGCGGAGTTCGGTTTGCGGCGACCTCTAAGCTTTCAGATGGCGACATTATCAGCCAAACAAGCGTAACGCCAAGTATAAGCGACGCGAGCGAGCCGACCATCGAAGGCATCAGCCAACGGTCGAACCAGTTTCCTGTGTTCTCAATCAGTTTGAAACCGGGAGCCGCTGTCGGCGATATCGGCAGGCTTTCGGCGACCGCCAGCCGGATCATTCCGATCCGCTCTGCCGAAAGCCGCGGGCGTGCGAGCGACGCGATCTCGCTCTTTATTTCTTTCAGATCAGCAAGCCTTTGCCGGCAGACCGGGCAGCCGTCAAGATGTTCGTCTATCGAGGCAGTCTCGTCGGAGCGAAGCCCGCCGTCAAAATATAACGGAAGGATCAGTTCGACCTCTTTGCAATGCATTGATCTGTTCTCTCCGCTCATATTTTCCTTCACTTTCAATATCGAACGGATCATCGGCTGGCACCACTCGGCTGCCGGAATCAGAGAAAATGCATCTTCCTCGAATTCTGCAGGGCCCTTCGGTTTGGTTTCGCCACATTGATTGCTGGTCAATGTCTGAAAAGATCAAGGCGACCCATTTCCGAATAACACTGCAGCTAACCGGAGCAGAGCGTTTTCTGACCTCTCGTTTGGCACCGATTCGTCGTTCTTAGGCTGCTCGAGCAGGTGCCAGCGGATGATCCTATTCGATTGTCAATAACCTTTGAGCTTTCGTCTAAGCTCGTCACGGCCGCGAGCAATTCGCGATTTCACCGTTCCCATTGAGATGCCGAGCACCTCGGCGATCTCGTCGTAACTTAACCCCTCGATATCGCAGAGAACCACGGCCTCGCGAAAGATCTCGGGCAGTTCGTTCAAAGCCCGCCGCAGCGAGAGCTGGCGTTCACGCCAAATGGCTTCGTCCTCGGGCGACCGCGAACCCGCATCGAGCGTATCGCCAACGGTCTGTTCCGAAGGGCCGATGGGCGAATCGATCGAGATCGTTTTCGACCTGCCCCGGCGGAACCACCAGCGTTTGCAGTTGCGGGCATGGTTTATCGCTATTCGATAAAGCCAGGTTTTCAATCCTGAGTCGCCGCGGAACCCCGCGACCGACTTTGCGGCACTGATGAATGTCTCCTGCGTCAGGTCTGCGGCCTCTTCGGCGTCTTCGGTGATGCGATACAGCGTCGCGAAGATGTCGCTCGAAAACCGCTCGATCAGAGTGTCAAAAGCTTCTTGCCTTCCAGCCTTAAGGCCGTCGAGCAAGGCGGCTTCCTGTCGCGAGATGGCCGAGTCGAGTCCCGCCGCCGAAGCTGCTTCGTTCAGCGTGTCCTCATCGAAAGCGATCGATCTGCTCAGGGCCATTTCGTCCGTCTGACTCGAAACCGCCGGTCCGTTTTCAATCGTGCCGTGGGGAACAATATCCCCTGTAATTACCTTTAGACACCGATTATTGAAAAATGTTCCCGGGTTTCTTAATTTTTTTCGGGTATGTTCCGCTTGGCTTATGTTTGCTCTTCGGCTGCAATTAAGCTACATTTACTCTTTTGGAAACTTCCCGAATTTCCTTATTATATAACGATTTCGATAAGGGAAATTGCATTTTTTGTAATGGCAAGAAAGAAACGACGATTTGAGCAGGCCGGCCCCGCCGTGCCGAATGAGCAGGCCGAAAAGCCGCGTTATCAGGATCCGTTCCAGGCAGCGGTAACCAACCGCATCGAGGATGCCGGCAAGGCATTCGAAGGAAAGGGCCGGACGATACTCTACGGTATCGGGGCGTTGGTGGTGCTCGGCATCATCATCGCGGTCTTTGTTCAATGGAACAACCGATCGCAGGCCGCGGCGCAGACAGCTCTCGGCAAGGGCATCGAGATAATGCAGGCCCAGGTTACGGACGTCCCGCCGCTTGCCGGTTCGACCGAAAAGACCTACAAGACGCAGCGTGAGCGTGCCGAGGCGGCGATTGCCGAGTTTGAATGGGTCGCCGGGGAATTCGGCGGTGCGGTTGGGGAAAAGGCGAAGTACTTCGCGGCTGTTAACCGAATGCATGTCGATCGCGAACTCGCCCTCAGCGAGCTTGAGGCAATGGCCGGCGGCAGCGGCGAGGTAGCAACGCTTGCAACCTTTAAGGCGGCCCAGGCTCGTGCCGATGCCGGGCAGTATGACAAGGCGGTCGAGCATTACAGAAAGCTCGTCGCTGCGAATGCGACTTTGATCCCGCTAGACATCATCAAACTCGAGCTTGGCAAAACGCTGGAAAAGCAGGGCAACAAGGACGAGGCCGTCAACATTTTCTTCGAACTCGCCAAGACCGCGAGCGAAGCAAAGGACAAGGAAGGTAAGTCGATCCCGCTCAGCGCCGCCGCTCTTGAAGCGAAAGACAAGGTAAAGGAACTCGCTCCCGAAAAGGCAAAGGAGATCCCCGAACCGGATCCGGCGGCAGCCGGCCTGCCCTTCGGCTTCTAGGAACCTCTCGAAAGCAAATTTGGCCCGGGCGGAGAAATAACTTGACGCCCGGGCCTTTCTGCATTTACATCTAAGAATAGTGAACGAAGAGAACTCAGAGCCTCAAAGCAAAGCGACCACGGCCGGGCAGGTGAGCGTTAGCGTCCGCGTTTCGCCCGGCGCATATCTTACGGCTTTGTCGTTCCTGCTTCTTGTTGCCCTGTTTCTTTTGTACCTCGATCTTTACACCGCATCGGGGGTCATCGCGGCACTCTCGATCGTTATCGTTTTCGCGCTTGCCGCTACCGACCGGGTTGTTTTCGACGGCAAGCGGATACGTCGCACCGGCCTTCTTCCTCGCATCGGTTATCGGCTTTTCGGCCTTCGCGATCGGCTTAAGCTGTCCGATATCGAGCAGGTCGATAGCCAATCGCTGCGGGGCATTCGCCGAAGCGGACGCTTTCCGTATCGGCATCGGACCACGCTCCGCGGAAAGGGGATCGCGATGACGGTCGTTTCCGGCGGCGAGCGCTATAGGAAGTTCGTCCGCGAGGTGCTCGGCAGGCTTGATGCAAATGTGCTAGATGCTCGGTCGCTGGAACTGCGTGACTATCTCTCCGAGCCCGAAATACTCAACCGCTTGGTCGAAGAGTTCAGAATTCCTTCGGCTGATGTCCTTGAGCCTTCTTTCAAAAAGTGGAAGACCGCGAGGAACACCGAAGCACTCGCTGTTGAACCGGCAAGTTCGGCAGAGTTCAGTCAAAAGGCCCGTGAACTTCGCGACCTCGGCAATCGGCTCCGGTTTTCCGGTTCGCTGATCCAGGCGGCCGAGGCGTTCCGGCGGGCGTTGCGGCTTGATCCGCGTGACGGCTGGGTGCTCTTTGATCTTGGCCGCTGCCTGCTGTCGCTTGCGGGTTATGAGCGTGACCGCAAACTTCACCGCCGGGCGGTCGCCCTTATGCGGCTCGCCGAGCGGCGTGCCGGCGATGACGGCGAACTGCTTTCCCGGCTCGGCGAGGCATATTTTCAGGTCGGCGACTGGCGGCGGGCTAACTCTGCTTTCAAGCGGGCGGTCGACCTGCTAGGCGATGGCTTTCGAGCGATCCGCGGTATGGCCGAGATCGCGCTACGAGAGGGAAAGATCGCCCACGTCATCCATAATTTCGGCGAAGCGAACCGTTCGGCTGAGAACGCCGCTCTTCGCCGATGGGCCGGTACCGAGGCGGATTATTTCTCGCGGCTCAATGCGGACGAGGAATATATGGAGCTTGAGGTCAGCCGCGTTAACCTGCTCGAACGCCTCGAACGCAACAGCCGTGCGGCCGTACGTGTCTCGCTTGTCGGCTTGCTCGTTCTTTTCGTCGGGCTACTTTTCGACCAGATAATGATCGCGAATTTCGGCTGGGCCATCGTGTTCATCGCGATCGGGGTTCGGCTCGTACTACTTATCGGCCGCAAGATGATGACCAACCGCATACCTTTCGAACTCGTCGAACGCGACCGCGAGTAGCCTTTATCGATCACATAAATGAAAAGCCCCGAGCACCTTCTTGTGCGCTCAGGGCTTTTTCATTTGATCGAACGATCTAATTGCCGGCCTTTTTGGCCCGGGCCTTCTTCTCGGCCGATGCCTTGGCAGCGGCTGGCTTCGCCTTTGCGCTCACCTTTGCCTTGACCGGAGCTTTGGCAGACCTAGTCGTTACTTTTTTTTTAGGTGCGACCGCCGGGTTCAGCATTGCTGACCAGCGGTATTCCGGAGCGTCCCAGCCCTCTTTGAGCTTCTTGAGGATGAACTCGGTCATGTTCTCGACGATCCAGTTATGGTTGTATTCGCCGACCGAGGCAAGTTCCGCATCCGGTGCCGGGTTCATAAAGTCGATCGCGTACGGGATGCCGTCCTTGATCGCGAATTCGACCGTGTTGAGGTCGTAGCCGAGCGCCTTGCAGATCGTGATAACGTCCTGCTCGACCCGCTTATGCAGCTCGGGCGTCAGGTAGTTTTCGATGTTGACGTACTGCATTCCGCTCAGATACGGCTTCGAGGGGTCATAGGGCATGATCAGCACCTTCTCTTGCCCGACACAGTAGCAACGGACGAACTGGTCGTACTCGATGCCTTCCTGAAGTGTCATGCAGAGCGTGCCCGACTGGTTGTACTCGGACCAGAGTTCTTCGAGAGAATTGATCTTCGAGACATTTTTCCAGCCGCCGCCGTCGAATGGCTTAAGGAAAGCAGGGAAGCCGACATAGTTGACAATGCCTTCCCAATCGATCGGAAACTCGAGGTTACGAAGCGATTCGCTCGTGATGTCTTTGATGTAAGCGTGCTGCGGAAGCAGAACGGTCTTCGGGATCGCAACACCGAGCTTTGCGGCGAGCGAATAGTTGAAGAACTTGTCGTCGGCCGACCACCAGAACGGGTTGTTGATGATGTACGTACCCTCGAGCGCCATCCGTTTGAGCATCGCCCGGTAATACGGTACCTCGTGTGAGATGCGGTCGATGATCACATCGTAACGCTTTTCTTCCTCGTGGCGGATGCCGCCGACCTTGACCATTTCGGCAACGACCTCACCGCCGCCTTTCTCATTAATGCTCTTGATGATAGATTCCGGGAACGTTACTTCGCGCCCGACCAAAATACCCACTCGTTTCATAGCTTTATTTATGTTCCTTTTCGGTAAAAATAGCTGCCGGAAAAGAAGACCCCGGCAAAGTAAAACCTAAATTGTATTCGATAGCTCGTCACCGGGCAAGGTAAAGAAAAGCCTTGCGTACGGGGTTGTTAAGGCGTTATTCTATACGGGCGTCCGAAACGAGGTCGCCTACTCTTTTTCCCAGAATCTTTATTAGTTCGAACTTGAACCTATCATGGATATGAATCCCGCTTTTCCCGCGGACCGCCATGAGCCCGCATCGCCTGCAAATCAACCCGTTCGCCCGACACAATCGGCCGAGGAGATATTTCACAACATTCTTCGCCGAATGCTTGCCGCCGGCGACAAGGTCAGCGACCTCATCTTCTCGCCCGGCCGGCCGCCACAGGTCGAGCTGAGCGGCGATCTTGAGCCTGTTCCGATCCCCGGATACGAGTTGCTCAAGCCGCCGCATATAAAGGCCTTTGTCGAAGTGATGCTCGCCGGCAATCGGCAGGGAATCGAATCGCTGGACACCAAGGGTTCGGCGGATATTTCGTACAGCGTGCCGGGCCTTTGCCGATTTCGTGTCAATATCTTCATGCAGCGTGGCTCGCACGCGGTCGTGATGCGCGTTATCCCGACGCGGCCGCCGAACTGGCAGGAACTCGACCTTCCCGAATCGGTTCGTAACGTTGCGACGTTAAAGAACGGGTTGGTGCTCGTCACCGGCCCGACCGGTTCAGGTAAGTCAACGACGCTTGCAGCGATCATTGACCTGATCAATACGACGAAGAAGTATCACATCGTGACGATCGAGGATCCGATCGAGTTCATTCACGAGCATAAGCTGAGCACGATCCATCAACGCGAGCTTCACTCGGACACGCCGGATTTCGCTCTTGCCCTGCGTGCCGCGCTTCGACAGGCCCCGAAGGTCATCTTGGTCGGCGAGATGCGCGACCGCGAAACCATCGAGGTCGCAATGGAGGCCGCCGAAACCGGCCACCTGGTTCTATCGACCCTTCACACCATCGACGCAGCAAAGACCATCGACCGAATCATCGGCGTTTTTCCAAAGAACGAGGAGGCCGCGATACGGACACGGCTTTCGCAATCATTCCGCCGGATAATTTCACAGCGGCTGATGCCGAAGGTCGGCGGCGGCCGAATCGCGGCAATCGAGATACTCGTTTCAAATTCACGAACCCGTGACTATATCGACAAAGGCGAAAAGGAAGGCCGCTCGATCACTGATGCGATGAACGACGGCGAGCTTGACGGTATGCAGACCTTTGACCGCGTGATCGAAAAGCTGATCCGCGAGGGGTCGATCACTCGTGACACAGGGATGGCATACGCCTCGAACGCGACGAACCTCGGCCTCGCCATCGCAGACCTTGACGGCCCGCCGACCTCGTTCGATGGGCAAACTGAACCGGCGGGCTACAATGCCCCGACGCAGCAAACGCCGGTCGAAGCCGAAATAATGTTCGAAGGATTTGAACGCTAAAAATACAAAAGCCGCCAATTCGGCGGCTTTTCACTTCGAATATGAAAACTGCTATCGATTGCCTTCGGGCAGTAGTTCGTAGTTGCCCATCTCGCGGTTGTATGCGTCGAGCTGTCCGACCGAATCGGCGGTCGCATCGAGCATCTGCTTGGTCATCGCGATGGAATCGGAAAGCTGTTCGAAGTCGAGCAGCGAGAATTTCTCGGGCGTTGACATCGTGACGATCTCGTCATTCAGGTAGCTGAAGAAGTTCTCGATCGACTGCAGTTGGCCCTCGACGAGCTTGACGCTCCGCTCGATCTCATCGAAAGACGCGATACGGCGTTTTAGGATCTCGACGTTCGTCTGTTGAATTCGCTTCGTCTTTTCGTCGGTCGCAGCCTCGGCGGCACGATATGCCTGCGAGAGTTGGTTGTGAACTGCCTGCCGGTTGATCGATTTCAGGTGCTGCTTGCGCCGGCGATAAACATCGAGCAGATCGACGAAATCTTCCCATCGCTGGTCGAGCGCGACTAGGTTTTGCGGGAGCTTGCCGGCACCGGTGAATTTGCGGTAGTTGTCCTGGATCTTTTCCTTAAGCCAGCGGAGATACTCGACCGCTTCGCGCTCACGCGGGGTGAAAGATTTGATCAGCTTCTCGCGGTTCGATTTCGCAAGTTGAAAGAGCCTTTCCTTCTCGCGTCGCTGCACGATCTGCC